>VFQQ010000038.1_pt1 | contig 361047 bp, 312 predicted proteins | sample 3512341 | NCBI WGS metagenome assembly VFQQ01 (sample SAMN10412373, study PRJNA504923) | tailings metagenome | isolation source: Relicate 2 Philex TSF1 revegetated site | place: Philippines: Tuba, Benguet | collected 2017-08-29
CCCAGGACCCATACATTAAAAGTGTATTGCTCTACCAGCTGAGCTACGGAATCTTTTCGCTGTTTAAGAAGAAATGCCCTTCTCAAATGCGGATGCAAAATTATGAATTTATGCCTATAATGCCAAATCACAAGCTGAAAATATCTAAAATTTTTATTCTTTTTTTTGCACTTTTTTTACAAGTTACTGATTCTAAGGCTCAAAAAAACCTTTCTGAAAAGGCAGATTCTTTGTTTAGTTACAAGGATTATGAGGCCGCTGCCGTTGTTTACAAGCAAATGCTGAGTAACGGACAGATAAACCGCCCCAACACTTTTTTGAAATTATCCTATATTTATGAAAACTCCGGCGACTATCCCCAGGCGCTGCTTTACCTGAACAACTACTACAACCTGAATCCTAATGACAAGGTCTTCGATAAAATGAACCAGATAGCCCTTGAAAACAAATTTAAAGGGTTCGATCGCAGTGAACTCAACTTCCTGCTTATGATGTATCAGCAGTTTTTCAATTACGTGATCCTTTTTCTGGTCGTAATAGGGGCCTATATTTTTGCCATACTTGCGCGAAAAAAGTACTACGGCAACAACATCAGCGCGAAAAACATCATCATTATTACCCTTTACCTGATCTTCCTCATTACACTCATCAACCTGCCCGGCTCCTACCGCTCGGGAATCATCCGTTCCAAAAAAGCCTACCTGCGAAGCCAGCCTACTGCAGCAGCGGCCATTGAAGGTTACATCACCGAAGGCAACAAACTCAATATCCTCGGACAGGATGACATCTGGCTTAAAGTACTCTGGAACCGCCGGCTGGTCTACATCAAACAGTCTGACCTCTGGCTCGTAGAACATTGAAAAGGCCTCTTATCTGTAAGCAGAAATAGTTTCAATGCTTCCGTCAGGAAGGTGTTTCAGCTCTGTCATCTTGATGTTCCTGAGATGGGTCTGCCCGGATATCTCCACGTCATGATAAAAGAGATACCATTTATCCTGAAACGATACGATGGAATGATGATTGGTCCATCCTTTAACCGGGTTCAGAACCACTCCCCGATAGGTAAATGGTCCGTAAGGACTGTCACCTGTGGCATAAGCAATAAAGTGTGTATCGCCCGTGGAATAAGACAGGTAATAGCGACCGTTGTATTTGTGCACCCATGCCGCTTCAAAGAAGCGTTTGTCGTTGTCGGCCTCTTTAAAAAGGTCTCCCTTTTCATTCAGAATCTGAACCTCACGCGGTTCCTCCGCAAATTCCAGCATATCGGTGCTCATGCGGGCTACCCTTGGCAGAATGGCGGTCTCAGACTTACTTTTTAATGCTGCATCAGGATGATAGTCATTGCCAACCCATTTTTGCAGCTGACCGCCCCAGATACCCCCAAAATACATATAATATTGTCCGTCGTTATCTTCAAAAACAGCCGGATCAATGCTGTAACTGTTTTTTATAGGCGCTTTTTCTGCAGTAAACGGCCCGGCAGGTGACTTTGAGGTAGCTACACCGATTCTGAACACATCGTTTTTATCCTTTACCGGAAAATAGAGGTAATAAGTGCCGTTTCTGAACGCCGCGTCCGGCGCCCACAATTGACGGCCGGCCCATGGAATATCTCCTATATCCAGTGCCACACCATGATCCGTCACCTTGCCGCCGGGAGTATCCATCGAAAGCACATGATAGTCTCTCATCGCAAAATGATCGCCATCGCCATTCTGCCGGACCCCGGCATCAATATCATGAGAGGGATAGATATAAATCTTTCCGTTAAATACATGCGCTGAAGGGTCGGCAGTGAAGATGTGCTTCACCAATGGTTGAGAAACAGGCACCGCTCCTTGTCCGAAGACGGTGCCTGTCATCAGTAAACAACCTTGCAAAAGGACATTCCTGAGATTGGTTTTCATATAACGTGGGTAAAATGGTGGCAAAATTAAAATCCGATGGCATTCCCGCCATCGACGGGGATCGAAACACCTGTAACATAAGCTGCGGCATCAGAGGCCAGAAACACAGCTGCCCAGCCAATATCCTCCGGCTTGCCGAAATGTCCCATAGGTGTCCGTCCCAAAGCCTTGTTCATCCTGTCGGGATCGCTGCTCATCGCCGTGCGCATCATATCTGTCTCAATAAAACCGGGAGCAATGGCATTGATTCTTACCTGTTGTCCGGCCAGATCAGCGGTAAGGGCCCGCACCAGCCCCTCTACGCCGGATTTGGAGGCGGTATAAGCCACTACCCGGTCTATCCCGTAATAGGCTGCCATAGAGGAAATCATGATAATACTTCCTTTTTTCCTGGCAGCCATACGCTTTCCGCAGGCTCTGGACAAGGTAAATACGGCACTCAGGTTGGTCTGGATGATCCTTGCAAAATCTTCATCAGTTACTTCGAGTGCCGGCTTTTTCATATTGATACCGGCATTGTTCACCAGCACATCCACCGGCCCGGAAGTGGCTTCTATGGCCTCTACGAGTTCTTCCAGAAGCCCCAGCTCGGTAATGTCATTTACACGATAGGAAGCCGCGGTTCCCAGTCTGTTAACCGCATCAATAAGCTTCTCCTCTGTTCTGCCGGTAATAACCACTCTGGCCCCGGCAGCCACCATACACCTGGCTATATCAAATCCGATTCCGGACCCACCGCCGGTAATGAGCACCTGCTTTCCTTCCAGACTGAATGCCGTTTCGTAACGATCAAAATTCATTATCAATAATCTGCTTTTATAACTTATCTTACATGATACACTTCCACCAGCTTTTTCACTTCTTCCAGTGTCCTGGTGGGCAGGGGATATCCGGAGGGAATCTCTTTTCTGCTTTGCTGAGCAAAATAAAGTACGCACGCGTCTCTCCACCATACGGCCTCTTTGTATTGGGTCCGGAACCGCGCCGCCACATTGGCATGCACTTCGGGGTCTATATCGGTCTTCACCTTTTGCCAGGCTTCTTCCATTTTCAGCACTTCCTCTGCTCCTGTATAGTAACTATTCACGATTTCCTCCCATACCGTACGGCCGCTGGACAGCCGGTGGTCCCAGGAGAGGTGGTGAAACCACATCAGAAAAGGCAAAGGGCATTTCTCCGGGTCCTCATACACTTTTCGGAGGCCTTCGGCATACTGACCCAGTGCATCGCTACCGCCTTTGGTCCGGTCAAACCCTATACCTGAAGAGTCTGCCCTGTGATAATAAAGGGCTGTCCAGTCCGGTCTGGGCGCTTTAACCAGCCAGGGTTCCGGTCCGAAATGGTGTCCTTCTCCCATCAGATGATGCAATCCCATCGGCGAAGTATATTTCACATAAACCTCCCTGGATTGCAGCATCAGTTTTTTGACCGATTCCACAGCAGGGGTATTTGAAGTCAGTGACATTCTGACCCATTCATCCGCAATCTCTGAGGAGGTTATTCCATGATCCCACGCCAGGCGGCCAAGGGCGTACCAGTTGGCCTGCGCCATAGGATGCCCCGTCCAGTTCCTGTCAGAACCCGTATTTGCCACACCTACCATCGAAGTAAGCCGGTAGGGATAAACACTGCCATCCAGTACTTTTGACACTGTTGAGCCTTTCCCTTTGACATGGGTGTCCGTATCCAGGCATTCTTTAAACAAAGGCGCTTCGAAAACCCAGTGCGTGGCCCAGCCGAGGTATTCCTGGGTGAGCTGAAATTCCATTGAAACCGGGGTTTTCTCCAGGGCGCCAAACAAAGGAGAGATGGGTTCACGCGGCATGAAATCAATAGGGCCATTCTTTACCTGAATAATAACGTTTTCGGCGAATTGTCCGTCAAAGGGCTTGAATTCGTTATAGGCAGCTTTGAACCGGTCTCCTTTAGGATCAGCCGCATAAACAAACGAACGCCACATCACAATCCCCTTATAAGGCTTGAGTGCCTCTGCAAGCATATTGGCGCCATCCGCGTGGGTTCTATTATAATCCATAGGGCCTGGCTCTCCTTCTGAATTAGCCTTGACAAGAAATCCCCCGAAATCAGGAATTTCCGTGTAAATCTCTTTCACCTTATTTTTCCAGAAAGTCCTCACCTGCTCATCGAGGGGATCGGCTGTTTTAAGCCCTCCAATGAGCCTGGGAGAGGCAAAATTTACCGACATATAGACTTTTATACCGTAAGGCCTGAAGACATCGGCCAGTGCTTTTACTTTTCCGATGTATTCCCCTGTAAGAAAACGCGCACTGGCATTGACATTATTAACCACCGTTCCATTGATGCCGATCGAAGCGTTCGCCCTGGCATAATCAATGTACCTGGTGTCAATACGCTCCGGCAGTTCATACCATTTCCACAGTGACTGTCCGGCATAGCCTCTCTCAATGGTTCCGTTGTGATTGTCCCAGTGATTCAATAGTCTGAGTGCTATTTTCGGAGAGGAGGCCATTGTAATACCCTCTATCTTCTGTCCGGTCTGTATCTTGCGCAATAATTCGAATGAACCGTAAAGAACTCCCGCAGCAGTTTTTCCGGTTATCAGTATATTTCCTCCCTGATCATTCAGCTTAAAACCTTCTTCCGAAATACCTTCCTCCTGTGCATTAAGTCTGAAAACGATACCTTTTTTACCCTGCTCAGCCTTTTTCACCCTTTTCACCTCTTTACCCAGCAGACCTTTCAGCGCACGGACCACTTCTTCTTCTGCCGCAGCGGTTCCCGGGTACTCATATTCATTGGCGATAAAATTCAGCTTTCCGGCATAAGAAGCTCTCTGGGCGGCGTTACTGATCAGATCATATCGGAGCCAGAGCCTGTAACCATCCTCTGCGCGGGCAGCTGCTGCCTGAAAAACCAGAAACAACAAGACGAACAATAATTTCATAAAACGCATAAGAATCATTCTGTTAAAAGTTTAGCTTAAAATCTCATTCTGTTTTCTCCTGATGGCCAGTTCCAGCCCCCTTAATTCCGCGAGCCCTTTGAGTCTTCCGATAGCTGAATACCCGGGATAGGTTTTCTTCGAAAGATCGTCCAGCATCTGGTGACCGTGATCCGGTCTCATCGGAATAGGAACGTCCCGCCTTCCTTCCGATAACCGTCTCTGCTGTTCTTCAAGTATTACCTTTACCATCTCATACATATCCACATCACCATCCAGATGGGCGGCTTCATGAAAATTACCGGAGTCTCCTTCTCTTTTTGTGGTACGCAGATGGATAAAATGCACCCTGTCTGCCACCATCCTGAATAATTCCGGAAGTTTGTTGTCTTCTCTTACCCCCAGAGATCCCGTGCAAAAAGTAATACCGTTGGCCTTTACCGGACAAGCCTGCATCAGTCTTTCCAGGTCTTCTCCGGTACTGACTACCCTGGGCAATCCCAGCAGCGGAAACGGGGGATCATCGGGATGAATACAAAGCCTTATACCCAGCTCTTCAGCCAGGGGAGCGACCTCACTGATAAAGTAACAGAGGTTTTCTCTGAGCTCCAGATCTCCGATTGCCTTGTACTGATCCAGCAGATACTGAAAAGTGGAAAGATCAAAGGCCTCCTCTGAACCAGGCAAACCCAGGAGCACCGTGTCGGTAAGCTTTCTTATAGCCAAATCATCCATTTCTTCGTATTTGATTTTGGCTGATTCAATCACATCCGCCTTATACTCTTTTTCGGCTCCGGGACGCTTAAGGATAAAGAGATCAAAAATGACAAAGTCTGTTAAGACAAAGCGAAGCGCCTTTGCTCCGTCAGGCATCTCAAAGGACAGGTTAGTACGTGACCAGTCCAATACCGGCATGAAATTATAGCACACTACCTCAATACCACATGCTGCCAGGTTTTGGAGCGATTCCTTGTAATGATGGATCCACTTTTCTCTCCCGGGGTTTCCTTTCTTTATGTCTTCATGAACCGGCAGACTTTCGACTACTTCCCACCTTAGCGGTGTATAGCGAAGATTTCCTTCTTCTATAAGAGATTGCCGCTTTTGGATTTCGTCTTTGGTCCAAACCTCTCCAACAGGAATCTGATGGAGGGCTGTTACAACCCCGCTGCAACCAGCCTGCCGGATGTCCATCAGCGAAACCGGATCATGCGGACCAAACCACCTCATGGTATGCATCATGCTATTACCGGAATTTTAGAGTTCAACTTCACTTGTATCAGGTTCATTTTTCTTTAACAATAATTCGGAACGGAGCCGCCGGAAGCCCTTCTATGTTATACAAATTCGCATCAGAAGGATTGTCTGCCCAGGCATAACGCAATATCACCGGCTGCGGCACACGCTCGTGCCAGACTTCTGCCCTGCCTTTGCGTATCTTCGCCTTTGCTCTGAAAAAAGTATCGTCCTCCCCGGCAAGGTCAAAATGGCGCAATTGCTTTCCGTTCAGCATCTTTAAGCCCTTTCCAGTGTCAGAGAATTCCAGAATTACTTTACCTTTATTCAGTTGAAAACCCTTCAGAACCGGTCCGCTGAAAACCCCTTTGGTTTCTCCGTAGACCTTATTCCGCGCCAGTAATACCAGACGATGTCCTACCTCTTTTTTGTTGAGCGGATGCAGGTCATTCCATTCTCCCAGATCCATTGCCACAGCCATAGCCGTATGCTTTACATTCTGTACCTGACGTTGCGCTTCTCTTATTTCCGCCCATTTGCTTTCCGCCGGCGCAGTTGAAGGCTCCAGGAAATTAGCTAACTGAACATACAAAAAGGGAAAATCGCCTTGCCCCCAGCGCGCTCTCCAGAGACTGATCATCCGTTTCAGTTTCTCTTCATATTTTTCGGGCCGGTCTACATCGGATTCTCCCTGGTACCAGATCACTCCTCTGATCGTGTACGGTATCAGCGGAGCAAGCATACCGTTAAATACCCCCTCAGGTTTGGCCTGATAAAATGTAGAGGGTTCCAGCGGTGGCATTTTAACACCGGTTTTATATTGCCATATGCCACTCAGATCTGTCTTATGAGTTCCGTATTCAAGTTCATATCTTTTTTCGGGCACAAATCCGCCTGTGCCGGATTGACTGATCAGGCGAACCAGTACCACATTTTTTCCGGGCTTCAGTACTCCTTCCGGTACCTGGTACCTTCTGGGCGGATACTGATAACTGATGGTTCCCGAAAAAACACCATTCACATATACCGAATCACTGTCTACCAGTCTTCCCAGGAAGAGCTTCGCAGGCTTTCCGGCGAGGTGTGCCGGCCACTCAAACGTCTTTCTGAACCAAACCGATCCATTCATTTGTCCGGGACCGTCTTTGGCATCCATCATCGCTGGAATAGACATACTCTTCCATCCTTCAGCCGAATATCCGGGCTCTGACCAGACAGAAACGGATTTCCTTCCTTCATCACCAGCAGCAAGAAGCTCATACCATTGTCTGTTAAGCTGTCCTTCCCTGCTTCGAAGTGCTTTCAAAAAATCATTGTCCTGAAACTTTTTCAGCTCCTCATAGTCCTCCGGAAAATCCTTCAGTGTAGCATCATCCAGCCACGCCGCTACCGGAGTCCCTCCTGCACTGACATTAATCAAACCTACCGGAATGCCATACCGCTCATAAAGTTCTCTCGCAAAAAAGTACGCTACCGCAGAAAACCGGAGGACACTTACAGAATCAGCAGATTCCCACTTGCCGCTTACATCCCGGTGTTCTTCTTTAAAATCATATCGTACCGGAACAAAAAACTGCCGTATTTTATCCTGCCCGGCCTCTCTTATCTCCTGAGGATACTTCTCTTTGACCCTTTCCATCGGTAACACCATGTTGGACTGACCGGAACAAAGCCACACTTCTCCCACAAGGATATCACGGATAACCGTATCAGACGAGGCACTGATCTTTAATTCAAACGGTCCGCCGGCACTTCCGGCCGGAATACTGACCGTCCATGATCCGTCAGCACCTGCGGTTGTATTTTCCTCAATTCCTCTGAAAAGCAGGGTGATCTTTTGTCCGGGCGACTCTGTACCCCATATTCTGACAGGTACTTCACGCTGCAGCACCATCCCGTTACTGAAAAGAGAAGGTAAAATCAGCGCTGCCCGGGCGGTGGTAATACCAATCCAGAATAAAAGAAAGGTCATTCCAATACGTAATCTGTTTTTGACCGGTAAGTTCATATGTGCCGTTCCCCCTTTACAAATACCTGAGTTCTATTGCAAATATAAAAATTGTAACCGATTGCATAACATATGATATTACTTTTCTCCTATTTTTTTGGCTTTCTGATATAAATCCGGCGAAAACTTCCTGATTTTTTACAAAGCCCTGATTTAAAGTGAATTTATTCGGGCGATTTACCCGACTTTACGTTTATTTTTCTATTTTCACCTTTGCAAAACCTGACCCTTAAAGTCGCCGGAGTACCTTCAATGTCTAAAGAAACAACCATTTACGATATCGCAAAAAAACTTGGTCTTTCCCCGGCAACGATAAGCCGGGCGTTAAACGATCACCCGGCCATTAATGTCAGAACCAAGGCAACCGTAAATGCCCTGGCAAAAGAACTGGGTTATCAGTCTAATAAATTTGCCAGCAGTCTGAGAAAACAAAAGACGGATACCATCGGGGTAATCGTCCCCAAGCTCAATTCGTTTCTGATGTCTACTATTCTGGCAGGAATGGAAAAGGTAGCCAATGAGGCCGGCTACAATCTTATCATCAGCCAGTCTCTCGAATCTGAAAAGAAGGAAATAACCAATGCCCGCACCATGTACAATGGTCGGGTGGACGCCCTGCTGGTGTCTGTTGCTTATGATACCGATACATTCGAACATTTCAGCGCCTTTACCCGAAAAGGCATACCCCTTCTTTTTTTTGACAGGGTACCCGAACATCCGGACTGCTCAGGCATTGTCATCGACAACGCCCAGGGGGGATACGATGCGGCAAGACACCTTATTGATCAGGGATGCAAAAGGATAATGCATGTAACCGGAAATCTAAAACGTAATGTTTATGCCGACAGACTGAGAGGGTTCAGATCTGCGCTGGATGAGTATGATATTCTGTTCGGAGAAGAGCTGATGATGATTACTGATTTCGGTCCGGACTCCGGAAGGGAAGTCTGTGAGAAAATACTCGGAATGAACAACCGACCGGATGGCGTATTCATTACCAACGATTCGTGTGCTGTTAATTGTATTGCTCATCTCAAATCTGAAAAAATCCGTGTCCCCCATGACATTGCCTTCGTTGGCTTCAACAATGACCCTGTCGCTGCAGTAATTGATCCGCCGCTCACCACCGTCCATTATCCTGGCAGAGAAATGGGCGAGATCGCCGTCCAGAGCATTATCAACCACCTCAATGGCATCAAAAGCCTCCGTCCTTCTGAAACCATTACACTGAAATCAGAACTGATTGTCCGCGAATCCTCCCGGCGTGGCAGAGAAACTGCCAAGAAAGCCGGAAAGTAAAAAAGCCTTTCCGGGTGGAAAAGGCTTTGAATTCTTTAAATTACTTTACTCAGAGATTCAGATAATCTGGCGAAATCATCGAGACCGCCTTCGCTTCCAGAAGTGATTCACCCATCAGGTACGTATCAAGTCCTCTGGCAGCCTCACGTCCTTCATGAATGGCCCATACCACCAGCGACTGCCCTCTTCTCATATCTCCGGCGGCGAAAACCTTCTTGTTCGAAGTCTGATAGCCCGATGTTTCCACGTTTCCTCTGCCATCGATGTTAATCCCCAGGTCGTTTAATAAACCTTCGTGCTGGGGATGCAGAAAGCCTGCAGCAATAAATGCCATTTCAGCAGGCAGATCCGTTTCAGATCCCGGGATTTCTTTCATCACCATGCGTCCACCTTCAAGTACCCATTCCACATTTACAAGGCGCAGGGCCTTCAGATTACCGCTTTCGTCTCCGATAAATTCCTTGGTATTGATGCTCCACTGACGTTCACAGCCTTCTTCATGAGAGGTAGAAGTTCTCATCATCATTGGCCATTGAGGCCAGGGAGTGCTTTCGGCTCTGGAAGCAGGCGGCATTGGCATAATCTCAATCTGAGACACAGAACCGGCCTCATGACGATTGGAAGTCCCGACACAGTCGGAACCGGTGTCACCACCTCCGATCACAACAACGTTTTTACCGGTAGCCAGTACCTCACCGTTACTGTAAAAAGTGCCGGTATGGTCCTTTTCTTTTACAACGGTTGCACCTCTGCCTTCCGCCACTCTTTTGTTTTGCTGACTGAGGAACTCCATCGCAAAATGTATTCCCTTCAACTCCCGGCCCTTGATCTGGATATCTCTTGGAACCGTAGAACCCCCGCTTAGTAAGATGCCGTCAAAATCCCTCAGGAGCTGATCCGCCTTAATATCAACACCCACATTGGTATTGGTTTTAAAAACAATCCCTTCTTCCTCCATCACCGAGATACGACGGTCTATCACTCTTTTATCCAGCTTGAAATCCGGTATCCCGTATCTGACAAGTCCGCCTATCTGATCTGCTCTTTCGAAAACCGTCACGGTGTGACCGGCTTTGTTGAGCTGGGCTGCGGCCGCCAGCCCTGCCGGACCTGAACCCACAACTGCTACAGATTTTCCCGTTCTTTTTTTGGGAGGATTAGGCTTTACCCATCCGTTCTCATAAGCTTTCTCTATGATCGATTTCTCAATATACTCAATCGCCACCGGGGGTTTGTTGATGCCCAGCACACAGGATGATTCACACGGTGCAGGACAGATTCTGCCGGTAAACTCAGGGAAATTATTAGTCGAACTCAGGATTTCATACGCATATTGCCAGTTTTCCTCATAAACAGCGTCATTAAACTCCGGTATGATATTTCCCAACGGACAGCCGTTATGGCAGAACGGAATTCCGCAGTCCATGCACCTGGCAGCCTGCTGAAGCGTTTGTTTTTCGGAATAGTTAAACTCCACTTCCTCATAATCCTTTTTCCGCTCCTCAATGTTTCTTTTAACTGAAGCCTGGCGATCAAATTCTAAAAAACCTGTTGGCTTTCCCATCTTAATATGTTGTACTTTTTAATGTTTACCCTAAACCTGTTCTTTTATGCAGCCACATTTTCAGCCTGCTTCTTGCGCTCCAGCAGGATGTTTTTGTAATCTGTCGGCATTACTTTCACAAATTTCGACGCTTCTTTCTCCCAGTTGTCAAGAATCCGTGCAGCCACCTCACTGCTGGTCAGCTTATGGTGTTTCGTGATCATTGCTTTCAGTATTTCCAGATCATCATCCTGAAGCTCTTCCAGGTTAACCATCTCCTTGTTACATTTTCCATCGAAATCATCCGATAGGTCATAAACATAGGCAACACCTCCGCTCATTCCGGCGGCAAAGTTTCTGCCGGTCTTGCCCAGGATCACCACGAGCCCGCCGGTCATATATTCGCAACCATGGTCACCCAAACCTTCCACTACCACTCTGGCACCGGAATTTCTTACACAGAAACGCTCACCGGCCATTCCTTTGATAAAGGCCTCTCCGGAAGTGGCGCCATAGAAAGAAACATTTCCGACAGCCATGTTTTCTTCCGCCTTGAACGTTGCCTTGCGATCCGGATAAACAATAAGTTCAGCCCCGCACAGCCCTTTTCCGAAATAATCATTGGCATCGCCTTCGAGCTCAAACCGGATCCCCCGGGTAGAAAACGCCCCGAAAGACTGACCTGCGGTCCCCCTGAACTTGTGATGAATGGTTCCGGCGGGAAGCCCGTCTCCTTTGTAACGCTTGGATATTTCGTTGGACAACATGGCTCCGATCGACCGGTTCAGGTTGTTAACCACGTATTCATTATATACTTTCTCCTGGTTTTCAAGGGCCGGTGCCGCATCTTCTATCATTTTAAAATCAAGTACCCCATCGATGCCGTGATCCTGCTCTTCCTGTTTGTATTGCGCTACTTCTGTCTCTGCTGCTTCACGATAAAGGATGCGATTGAGGTCCAGGTGTTTATACTTCCAGTGCTGAATATCGCTGCGTTTTTCAAGCATATCTGAACGACCGACCATTTCATTGATGGTTCTGAAGCCCAGCTCTGCCATCGTCTCGCGAACTTCCTTTGCCAGGTAGTAGAACATATTGACCACATGCTCGGGTTTTCCGCTGAACAGCGCGCGCAACTCCTTGTTTTGTGTTGCCACACCCACAGGGCAGGTATTAAGATGGCATTTTCTCATCATAATACAACCCACGGCTACCAATGCAGCAGTTGCCACACCAAACTCTTCGGCGCCTAGCAAGGCAGCCACAACAATATCTCTGCCGGTCCGGATCTGTCCGTCAGCCTGGACAATGATCCTTCCTCTCAGTTTATTTTTGACAAGTGTCTGATGCGTTTCTGCCAGACCAAGCTCCCATGGTAATCCGGCATGCCTGATCGATGAAAGCGGTGAAGCACCTGTACCGCCATCGTGACCTGCAATCAGAACCACGTCAGCATGCGCCTTGGCCACACCCGTCGCCACCGTACCGACACCGGCCTCAGAAACCAGTTTAACTGAAATCCTGGCTTCACGGTTGGCATTCTTCAGGTCAAATATCAATTGGGCCAGGTCTTCTATCGAATAAATATCATGGTGGGGCGGAGGCGATATAAGGCCCACTCCGGGAGTGGAATGCCTCACTTTTCCGATCCAGTCATCTACTTTATGTCCAGGCAATTGCCCGCCTTCTCCCGGTTTGGCTCCCTGAGCCATCTTAATCTGCAATTCTTTCGCGTTGGTCAGATAGTAAGATGTCACACCGAATCTTCCTGATGCTACCTGCTTGATGCTCGATGACATGTTATCCCCGTTTTCACGCAATGTGTAACGGATCTCATCTTCTCCTCCTTCACCGGAATTTGAACGTCCGCCGATTCGGTTCATCGCAATGGCCAGCGTGGTGTGCGCTTCCCAGGAAATCGACCCGAATGACATGGCCCCTGTGGCAAAGCGTTTGAAGATGGACTCTACCGGCTCTACTTCTTCTATCGGAACAGGAGTACCTTTTTTAAACTGTAGCAGGCTCCTCAGCGTAACCGCCCTTTCACTCTGCTCATTCATGATACGAGAGTACTTTTTGAATATCTCATATCCCTTTTCCTGATCTTTCTCACCCACCCGGCTCGACTGTTGCAGGAGGTGAATCGAATCAGGATTAAACAAATGTTTTTCACCGCGCTGTTTCCACTGATACACCCCTCCTACTTCCAGCCGCTTAACACTTTCCGAAGGCACTTTAGGATAAGCCACAAAATGCCTTACCAGACATTCCTTGGCTATATCTCCGAGACCAAGTCCACCGATCCTTGATACCGTACCGGTAAAGAATTTCTCCACCACATTCTGATTAAGACCAATACACTCGAAAATCTGGGCTCCCTGATAGGATTGAAGGGTTGAAATGCCCATTTTTGAGAAAATCTTAAGCAATTCCTTATCTACCGCCTTGGTATAGTTTTTATGCAGTTCGCTGTCCTCGAATTCTCCCTCAATCAACCCTCTCCGGTTCATATCGGAAATGGTTTCAAAAGCCATGTAAGGACATACCCCCGAAGCACCGTACCCTATTAATGTGGCAAAATGGTGTGTTTCCCAGACGTCTCCGGACTCTACAAGGATACCGACCTTTCCTCTCAGTCCTTTTTTAATGAGATAATGATGAACGGCGGCTGTTGCAAGAAGCGAAGGCACCGGAGCATGGTCAGAATCAATGGCCCTGTCAGAAAGAATCAGGATCTCAAAACCATCATAAATGGCATCGGCTGCATAACGGCAGATTCTGTCAAGCGCAAACTCAAGCGATTTGCCCGGATTCTCATGATGGGCATTGAAATACGTATTGATGGTTTTGGCCTGAAATCCCTGGTGATCCACAAATCTCAGTTTATCGAACTCCTTGATCGTCAGCACCGGCTGCTCAAGCTGTACCTGACGACAGTGCAGAGGTGACTCCGTCAGAATGTTTTCAGCAGAACCCACAAATGAGATCAGCGACATAATTGACCTTTCCCGTATCGAATCGATAGGCGGATTGGTCACCTGGGCAAAAAGCTGTTTGAAATAATAAGAAATATGCTGACTCTGCTGAGACAGAATGGCCAACGGAATATCAATACCCATTGATCCCACCGCTTCCTTACCTGAGGAAGCCATCGGTCCGAGGATCATCCTGAGGTCCTCTGACGTAAATCCGTTGGTAATCTGACGCTTCAGTAAGGCAGCCGCATCGTATTTTGTATATGGCCTGATGGAATCAGGCAGCTCCGAAATCTTGATTTTATATTCGTCCAGCCACTCCTGATAAGGTTGTCTAGAACAGATCTCCGCTTTCAGTTCGTCGTCAGGTATGATCCTTCCCTGTTCCATGTCTACCACGAACATCTTGCCCGGTTGCAGACGGCCCTTGGACACTACTTTAGACTGGTCAACATCGAGGACACCCGCCTCAGAAGCCATAATGACAGTATCGTCATTCAACACCCAGTATCTGGAAGGACGCAGACCGTTGCGGTCAAGCGTGGCGCCCACAATTTTTCCATCCGTAAACGACAGTGAGGCCGGGCCATCCCAGGGCTCCATGATGGCTGCATGATATTCATAAAATGCCCTTCTATTCGGATCCATATGCTCATTTCCGTCCCAGGCTTCGGGTACCAGCATCATCATCACATGAGGAAGTGAGCGACCCGAAAGGTACAGAAGTTCAATAGCGTTATCCAGCTGAGCCGAATCAGAATTCCCCTTATCACAAATGGGCAGGATCATGTTCATTTCCTCTTCGGTAAAAAACTCAGAGTAAAATGTACTTTCTGCAGCCCTGATCCAGTTAACATTCCCTTTTACGGTATTGATCTCTCCGTTGTGGGCAATATACCTGAACGGCTGAGCCAGTTTCCAGGAAGGGAAGGTATTGGTAGAAAACCTGGAGTGCACAATGGCAAACGCCGACACCACCGCCTTATGGGTCAGATCAGGGAAATAATATTTAAGCTGATTGGTAGTAAGCTGACCTTTGTAAGAAACCGTTCTGCAGGAGAGGGAAGAGAAATAAAAATGCTCTACCGCACCCTTGACAGACTCACGGATGATCCTGGTGGAATATTGTCTCAGCACATAAAGCTTCCTTTCAAAACTAATGTCATCCGCCAGGTCAAAGGGCTTCCGGATAAATACCTGCTCAACCCAGGGCTCTACCGAAGACGAACCTTCTCCCAGTGTTTCATTCTGAGTGGGTACTTTGCGGTAACCCAGCAATTCCATACCGAATTTTTCAATTTTCCTGTTCAGGATTTCACGGCACTCCTCTCTCTCTTTCTCATCATAAGGGAAAAAGATCATTCCCAAACCGTAATTGCCCAGTGCCGGAAGTTTGAAGCCATTCTTCCTGCATTCATCCAGAAGGTATTCATGAGGAATCTGTATCAGGATTCCCGCACCGTCACCCGTATTGGGGTCGCACCCGCAGGCACCCCGGTGGTCCATCCTTTCCAGCATTACGATGGCATCAGCTACAATCTGATGTGACTTCCTTCCCTTAAGGTGAGCTCTGAAACCAATCCCGCAGGCATCGTGCTCGAAGTCAGGATGGTAAAGTCCAGGGGTTTCTTGAATTTCGATCATTTTTCTACCTTTTAAAAATATTTATATTGTACTCGTCCTTTTTGTAAGAAGACTTATTAGGCTAATCCTGAAATCACTTACAAAATATTTTGATTTTTGCTTTTTTAAAGTAGATTATTAAAGCAGCCTCGCAATTTAATAATTATTTCAAACGATTAGCAGACTCCAAACCAAATTTTATACAAGTGACAAAAAGTTGTAAATTAAATAATAAAATCTATTGAAATTATACAATTCATAACATTATATTCGTTGTCAGAGGTTAACCTGTCCCCTATTCCCGGAACATTATTCTGCTGAATCACCTCTTCGCCAAATATAATCAATTCCTCTGCTTGTCCGCTATCTTCTTTATTAACCGCTCTCTCAAACACCACATATCAGATAAAAAAACGAACCGGGTATTAGTTTTTACCTCATTTTTTTTAATTTGCATCCGTAGTTACGATTCAAAATGGGTACAGCCAAACCAGTTTACAACCTTAACATCTACTTTATCCGATGAGCAAAAAAAAGAAGACCGATACCGGAACAGAAGCAAGCTTCAACAATGTAGAACCCTATTCGCTGCTTACTGATTTTGACATCAGTCTGTTTAAATCCGGTAAACACTTCCGGCTTTATGAAAAACTGGGCAATCATGTCGTTGATAACCAGGGAGTAACAGGCACCTATTTTGCCGTGTGGGCTCCCAGTGCCGGAATCGTTTCTGTCATCGGGAATTTCAACGGCTGGAACCGGGATACGCATCCGCTTATGCCCCGGTGGGACGGATCAGGAATCTGGGAAGGCTGGATACCTGATATCGGTAACGGTGAGGTCTATAAATATTTCATCAAATCAAACATAGGCGGTCAGGAAATCGAAAAAGGGGACCCTTTCTCCCTCAGATGGGAGGAATCTCCGAAAACAGCTTCGGTGGTGTGGGATACCTGGTATGAATGGGACGATTCAACGTGGATGAGCAGCAGGCGAAAACACAACTCACTGGAAGCACCCCAATCAATATACGAGATTCATTTGGGCTCATGGCAGCGTGATCCTTCTGATCCCGAAAGAAGACTTTCCTTTCGCGAAATTGCAGACAGGCTGGTCCCCTATGTGAAAGAAACCGGATTTACCCATGTGGAATTCATGCCGGTCATGCAGCATCCGTATGAACCTTCCTGGGGATACCAGATCACAGGATATTTTGCGGCAAGCAGCCGTTTCGGCACTCCCCAGGACCTGATGTACCTTATTGAGGAACTCCATAAAAACGATATCGGCGTCATCTTCGACTGGGTACCATCCCATTATCCCGGTGATCCGCACGGCCTGTACAGATTCGATGGCTCCTCTCTGTATGAACATGAAGATCCCCGCCAGGGTTATCATCCTGACTGGAAAAGCTATATTTTCAATTACGGACGTTACGAGGTCAGGTCTTTCCTTATCAGCAACGCCCTGTTCTGGCTGGACAGATATCATGTGGATGGCCTCAGGGTGGATGCCGTAGCCTCCATGCTTTACCGTGACTATTCCAGAAATCACGGAGAATGGGTACCTAATATTTACGGAGGACGTGAAAACCTGGAATCGGTTTCCCTTTTTAAGGAACTGAATGCCGAAATTTATAAAAACTTCCCCGATGTGCAGACCATCGCCGAAGAATCTACCGCCTTTCCCGGGGTATCAAGACCTGTTTACACGGGAGGTCTGGGATTCGGAATGAAATGGATGATGGGCTGGATGAACGACACCCTCAGGTACTTTGCCAAAGACCCCATGTACCGCAGATGGCATCAGGATGACTTAACCTTCAGTACCGTTTACGCGTTTTCAGAGAACTTTATGCTTCCTCTTTCGCATGATGAGGTGGTTTACGGAAAAGGCTCTCTGCTTGAAAAAATGCCGGGCGATGACTGGAAAAAATTCGCTAATCTCCGGCTTCTGTTTACTTACATGTTTACCCATCCGGGCACTAAACTGCTCTTCATGGGTGGTGAATTTGGTCAGAGAGCGGAGTGGAACTTTAAAAACAGTCTTGACTGGCACCTGCTCGAATACGACAGTCACAAAGGGGTTAAAAACCTTATTACCGATATTAATGCACTCTATCGTAGTGAACCGGCCCTTTTTGACAGGCAATTCAGCCCCGAGGGTTTTCAGTGGCTCGACACTTCCGACCGTGAGAACTGTGTCCTCTACTTTGCCCGCAAAGGTAATCATGATAAAGAAAAAGTGCTTATCCTCCTTAATCTTACTCCGGTTCCCCGGGAGAACTACCGCATCGGAGTGTATGATAAGGGCACTTACAGGGAAATATTCAATTCTGACCATTCCCGGTATTGGGGCTCAGGTATAGGCAATGGTGACGTGTATACAGAAGACATCCCTTCGCACGGATTCGGGCAGTCTGTCAGGCTTACCTTGCCACCGCTGGCAGGCATTGTGCTCAAACTTGTCTGATTTCCGCATTCAGCCGGACGCGGCCTTAGCAGATTAAGGCTGCGTCCCTCGTTTTTATAACTACTTTTCAAAGATGCTTCTGCCTTTTTTTAACAGTGAATTTACAGAAGCCGGTCTTGATGAAGCCGGCAGAGGCTGCCTTGCAGGGCCGGTAGTAGCTGCTGCGGTCATTCTTCCCCCTGACTATAACAATCCCGCGCTTAATGACTCCAAGCAACTCCTGAAAGCAGATCGGGAAAAGTTGAAGATCGAAATCATGAACGATGCCGTTTCATGGGCGATAGGGGTCTCGACCAACCAGGAAATAGACCAGATCAATATTCTGAAAGCCAGCATTCTGGCTATGCACCGGGCCGTAGAATCACTGCAGGTCAGCCCCGGACATTTGCTTGTGGATGGCAACCGGTTCTATCCGTACCCCCTGATACCCCATACCTGTATTATCAAAGGGGATGGAAAATACCAGTCCATTGCGGCCGCCTCAATTCTGGCCAAAACTTACCGTGACGAGCTGATGGAAAAGCTTTCTGCTGACTTTCCACACTATGGATGGGAAACCAATGCCGGATACCCGACTATTTTCCATAGAAAAGCCATCAAAATACACGGTGTAACGGTCCATCACCGACTTACATTCAGCATGGGCAAGGATTAAACCACGAATTCCCGGAAAAGTACAGCACCGCCTTTAAGGTCAGAGAAGAGACTCGATGATATGCCTGATTTTGTGCACAGAAGTCTCAAAATTGTAAATATCCCTCACTTTTTCGAACGCCTTATCTCCCATCCGCTTCCTGTCTTCCGGCGAATCAAGCAATCTTAATATATGGGCCGATAATACCTCTGTGTCCAGATAAGGAGCCAGCAACCCGGCATCTTCTCCGATAAACTCACCTGCTCCGCCCGATTTTTCGAACCCGGCAATGGGTTTATGACAAAGGGCGGCTTCAAGCATTACCAGGGGGAAAGGATCCTCCCTGGAAGTGAGGATAAATACATCGGAGGCATTGAGCAGTGAAACAGCCTTGTCAGTCGGTTCAATGAGGGTTATATGCACTCCGATACCCAGACGTTCCATGTCGAACAAAGCCTGGTGATATATTTCCCCTTCATGCCTGATCCCTACCCAAACGAAATGAACTTTCTTTCCGGACTTCAGCACCTTATTTGCTGTCTGAAGGAAGATGTCCAGGCCTTTTCTCCAGTCAGCATTACCACAAGCCATAACCACCGGCCCGCTTGCCGGAATTCCGAACTCCTTGCGGATCTGGTCCGGACTGAACCGGCCGGAAGCTTCTTTTACCTCTTCATTATTTACGAAAGAATGAACAACCGATATTTTCCTGGCAGGTATATTTATGCCGGATGAAAGGTGATCCCCCACGGCCTGTGAACAGGCAATGACATGAGACGAAAAGGATCTGAGTTTATTCAGGTCCTCCTGAGAAGCGTAAAGCCCCAGCGAATAAGCCAGTTCATGAATATGGCTGATCACCGGTTTTCCTATTTTTCTGTGCACTTCTTCAAGAATACCGGCAGAGGCAATCGTGTTGGCATAAACCAGGTCGATCTTATGCCGGGCCAGCAGATCCAGGGCATTGTTCTTTTTCTTTCCTTTCAGCCAGACAGGCATCCGTCCTCCGGCAATATCCTGATTATCATGATAGACATAGACCTCAAACTCAGCGGCAAATTCTTCCCTGAGCGCTCCCCAAGGATGAATAAGCAGTAGCCGTGTACCAAAGCCTTCTTTCCGGAAATACCGCATGATACTCAGCAAAAACAACTGCGCCCCTGCTCTGTTAGCATCATGTCCGATAAACAATATAGTAGGTTTACGGCTCAAATCAGGCATTAAGATTAATGATTTCGGCCACTTTCCGTACCACAGCAGGGTCCAGTTCCGGATGAAGCGGAAGGGAAATTACACGTAAAGAAACATCTTCAGAGACAGGGCAATGCTGCCGGTACTCACCCACATAAGAGAGTTGATTCAGCGATGGATAAAAGTACCTTCTCGGATAAATATTCTCCTTATTGAGCGCCTCTATCACCTTCCTCGTGGTGGCTTCATCTTTCAATACCACAGGATAGTAGGCATAGTTATATTCCAGATCCGAAACATGACTGACGGGTTTGTACACCTTACTGAAGTCAAGGGCTTCATCATAGACCTCAAAAACAGCCTTACGGCCTTCTATGATCTTGCCAACGTATGGCAGATTACACAATCCCATAGCCGCATGAAACTCTGAATTCTTTCCGTTGATGCCTACAGTGAAATACTCATCCCCCAGGTGCCCGAAACTCCTGAAAAGCATCATCTTTTCATGCAGATCGGGGTCTTGTGCTATGATACACCCGCCTTCAACGGTATGAAAAACCTTGGTCGCATGAAAACTGCAGGTTGCCACATCACCATAATCAAGCAGTGAGCGGTCCTTGTATTTTACGCCGAAAGCGTGTGCTGCATCATAAATAACCCTGAGGTTATGTTTCTTTGCTATGGCTTCAATTTTTTCAACATCACAGGGTAGACCGTACACATGGGTAGCCATGATAGCGACGGTATTTTCGGTGACAGCGGCCTCGATCAGATCGGCGTTGATATTGGTATCTGAAAAATGAATATCTACAAAAACCGGTGTACAGTTTTCCCAGAGAATTGAAGTGGTGGTGGCGCAATAAGAAAAAGGAGTAGTAATGATTTCGCCTTTCAGAGCCATGGCTTTAATGGCGATCTGCAGAGCTATTGTTCCGTTTCCGGTATAAAGAAGGTTCTCTACACCCAGATAATCTTTCAGTTTCGATTCCAGTTCCAGCAGTAGCGGGCCGTTATTGGTAAGCCATTTATTTTCCCAGATTTTCGAAAGGTATTGTTGATACTCCTCAAACGGAGGTAGAAAAGACTGTGTTACGTTGATTCTCACTAAAAATGATTTTATTGTAAAAATTGACCAAATTTAGTCTAATTGGTGTTCTCTTACAATTAAATCTTAAAAATTAGCTTATTGCAGCTCCAGTTGAACGGACCGTACGACCAGGTGTTTCGGCCGGACAGCACCGGGCCATTTTCCGTACCATTCCGTACCTTCTCTGTAATCCTGGATATCAAAAGCAAGGGCATCCTCAAAGAAAAACACGGGTGCTACACCATCCCTTACAATCATAACGGAGATATAATAAGAACCGTCATTAAGAAAATCACCCGGTATATCACATTCAGATCTCACTATTCCTTTCCGGAAAGTCTGTATTTCATTGGCAATATTAAAAATACATTCTCCGGTCATAGAATAAAGGAACAGACTGATGTTCAGATGAGCTTCATCCATGAGATTCCAGTAATCAAAACTGATACGGAAGGGTGTCCTCGTATCAAAATGCTTACTTCCCTGGTCGCTCATCGAATCCAGTTCAATCCTTTTGATCCGGACTCTTTCGTTCCCCGGTGCTTCGTCAGGGACATCCCATGATTGCTGCAGCTGAAACTTCGCCACATTCTTCACATATTCATGGATTACGGGGTCAATATCACCAAACTTCATCAGTTGCCCCTGTTTAAGATAAGCCCCTTTATTGCACAGTCCCTGCACAGCCGTTAAATTATGACTTACAAAGATGATGGTTCGTCCGCTTCGTGAAACATCCTTCATTTTGCCGATGCTTTTTTTCTGAAAATCAGCATCTCCTACAGCCAGTACTTCATCCACCACAAGAATTTCGGGCTCCAGGTGGGCTGCTATCGCAAAACCCAGCCGCACATACATGCCTGATGAATACCGTTTTACCGGGGTATCGAGAAATTTTTCTATACCGGCAAAGTCTACAATAGCATCAAAATGCCTGGCAATCTCCTGGTTTTTCATTCCGAGGATCGCACCGTTCAAAAAGATATTCTCCCTTCCGGTTAGTTCAGGATGGAACCCGGTACCCACTTCAAGCAGGCTGGCCATCCTTCCTTTAATCCTGATGGTCCCTTCAGTGGGCTCTGTAATTCGGCTCAGCACTTTAAGAAGTGTAGATTTACCAGCTCCGTTGGAGCCGATCAGGCCAATTCTGTCGCCTTGCTCCACTTCAAAGCTTACATCTTTCAGAGCCCAGAAGGTTTCTTTCGTCACTTTCTCTTTTCCCGAAGAATCTCTCCCCGAAAAATCAAAAAGATCTCTCAGCGAATTCACTTTTCTGGTACCGTGATTCAGTATATATTTTTTTGAAACATTCTCTATTTTGAGTACAGAAGACATGCCAGCAGGATTTTAGATATGATCGACGAAAGAGTTTTCATGCTTCCTGAAAAAACGGATGGAAGCAAAAAAGGTAATGGCTATAAAAATAAGAAGCGGGATGAAGCTATCCCAGTTAAACGCTGCAAAATCACCCAGCATCGCCCATCTCATAGCATCTATAGCACCGGTGACGGGATTGAGGACGAATAATTTGTAATACCATTTACCAGCAGAAAGACCTGTGAGATAAGCTACCGGTGAAACAAAATAACCGAACTGTATCACAAATGGCACAATCTGTCCGATATCCCTGTACTTTACATTCAAAACGGCCGCAATGAGCCCGATGCCAAAAACCGACAGATAGCTCAGCAATATAAAAAGCGGCACAAAAACAATCTTCCAGTCCGGTACAAACTGATACCAGAAGCATAAAATAACAAAAAGCATAAGTGCTATGGCCATATCAAGCAAGCCCAGCAATATGGTTGAAAAAGGAATAATAAGCCTGGGAAAATAGACTTTGGTCACCAGATTGGAGTTGAGCACCATACTGAGACTCAGCTGCTGAAGACACTGAGAGAAGAACAACCAGATGATCACTCCGGGCATTACCACAAAAATATAGGGAATGGACGTATCCATCTCCAGCTTAGCCAGCTTGCCAAAGGCAAAAACCATTACCGTAGCAGTAATCAGTGGTCTGATAATACTCCAGGCAACACCCAGAATGGTTTGTTTATACCTGACGATTACATCTCTTTTTGCAAGAATCCAGAAAAGCTCCCTCGCTTCCCATATCTCCTTCCAGTAGTCTTTTGAGGATTTACCTGACCGGATAACCGTTTCTTTTGCAAAATCTGACATCTGAAGATTTATAAGTTGATTAGTTGTTCATAATTTCCCTGTAGAGGTTCCTGACCACTACAAAAACCAGGGCTATCAGCAAGCCGCTCAGACTCAAAAGCTTATCTTTCAGCCCGGCCTTAACTCCTGTAAACAGCGGTAGCCTTATAGGTTCGACGATGGTAAAAATAGGTGTCTGTTCAAGCACCATTCTCTGCAGGTTTTCAACTGTGGCAAGTTGAGTGATATATTGTTGCGAATAATAGTTGTTGTTCCGTGTCACCTGCTGTTGCTGCATGGCACCATTAGGATCTACCACGTTCGGATTATCAAAAGCAAGGCGCGAAAGCTTCCGGTCAGAAACCTGCATCAGGGTCCTGAGACTATCCAGCCTTTTAGACTGAATGGCCAGCATCTGTCTTGATTTTTTGGTCTTGGCATCTCTGTAAAACTCTTCAGCAGCAGACAAAAGCGTTTCAATCCAGACTTTTGTAAGCTTTTCGTTGGTGGTGGTGGTGTAACATTCAATGAATGTCGACTTCTCCACCGGCTTTATTTCAGAAAGCGTAACGATTTTATTATAAACCGAAAGAATGATCTGATTCTCATAGGGGGTAAAATCCTCCGGGTCTTTCTTGGTAAACTTATAATTGGCATAAGGGGACGGATCATTAAACATGGTAGCTCCCCATTCGTTACGCTTAATGTCGCTGCTGTCAATAAAATAATTGATAAACAACATCTTCTTTCCGTCTACCGTAACCTCTTTCATAAAGGCAATCTCATGAACGGCCAGTGATTGCATGATCAGAGGGAAATTGGATCTGCTGAATAAATCGCCTCCGGAAGACTGCATCCCTCCAAGACCCAGTTGTGAAGCAAAACCGCCCAGCTGTCCCCCCGAATCACCGCCCAGCTCCAGATTAAAGACCAGCTTGGCCATATAGGTGGTCTCTTTCTTTACAAAAAAACGGTCAAAAACTTCTACACTCGATCCCAGCAATAAACCGATCAGCAGTATTCTCCAGTTGCGTCCGAGGAGGTTAAAGAAATTGAAAACACCTTTTAAAAATTCCTTTACGGATAATTGTTCTTCAGCTACGTTTCTATTGTTTTCCATCAGTGTAATTATCTTCTTGAGAATTGCAGAATACCGAAAATACTTACCAGAAGCGTCAGCGTCGATCCCACTGTTCCGATCAGGGTCTGAACCTGGGTCAGCTGCTGCTGGGCATTCTGAGATTTGGCCGGTACGATTATTTCCGATCCTGGCTCAATCTTAGGGTAAATATTGACAAAAAGGAACTTCCTGGTTCTGTCAATGGATCCGTTCGGATAAAGAATGAAAGACTTATGTTTCAGGGATTTGCGGGTATATCCCCCTGATTTAGAGATATAATCTATGAACTTAAGTCCGGAAAGGAATTTCACCGTGGTCGGATACAGTACCTCTCCCTGAATTCTTACCGTCTGGAGCCGCTGAGGTATGCTGATCAGGTCTCCGTCTCTCAGGATAATATCATCAATGGAATTGGGATGCTGCATAATCTTCTCCAGATCAATACCGATTGACTCTTCTTTGATCTGTACTCCGGCATCTGCATCCGTTTGAGGAGCCAGTTTTGTGATGTCTTCTATCAGCGCACTTCTTTGCTGAAGTTCGTATTCACTAAGCTGCACCTTTCTGATCAGCGTGGCACCACGGAGATAAGCTATGCCGGTAAGCCCGCCTGCTCTCTGAATTACTTCCGATATTTTCTCATCTTTTTTCTGGATTCCGTAAGTCCCGGGATACATAACTTCACCGTTGATCGTAATGAAGGTTTGTTTCTGATAGTTGGGAGAGTTCCGTACAAAAATTTCGTCATAAGGCAACAAGGTAAACTTCCCGGCCCGGCTGTCAACACTCAGGTCGGGCCTGATGTTAAACTCAAACACATCTGATACCTGGGCATTCGCCTGGGTGGGATCCATATTACGTTTCCTCCTCACCACTTCAATCCGAGAAAGTGACGCGGCTTCCGTAAGCCCTCCTACCCTTACAATGACGTCTTCAATGGTCATGTTCTTGATATAGGGAATGGCAATGCCTATTTCAGCATCGGGATTATTGATCGCTCCCTGAATTCTTACTGTTGATACTTCTGTAAGGTCAAATACCGAGGGGATGATCACCCGGTCTTCCCTTGCCAGCGGTATGTCAGTCGCACGTCCGGTTCTGATATTCTCCAGATTAACAGAAATATTCTCTACAGACATATCGTCTCTTGTACGGATAATATTGACACGGCCGGACAAGGCGTCCCCTTTCAGCCCTTCGGCACTTCTGATAAGTGACATAAGACTGGGGTTTGCATCCAGGGAATACTCACCCGGTCTGAAAATAGCCCCTTCTATCGAAACCAGATTTTCAAAACGCTCCAGTAGCTTTTCCACCACAAGAGAGTCGCCTGACAGCATGGTAAAAGATTTAAACTCCGAACTCTGGACATCCAGGATTTTTCTTTCTTTACTCGTATTACGGTATACTTTTATCCTGTCGGTATAAGCATACTGATCAAAACCTCCGGCATAATTAATGGCATCCTGGAGTGTCTCTGTCGGAAGCACCTCAAAAAGCCCTCTCCTCTTCAGATTCCCTTCTTCTGCAACACGGGAAATAAAAGGAGGCACCTGGATGATGTCCTGGTCTCTGAGTAATATGTTATTTTTGGAATGTCCTTTGATGATGATTTCATAAAGATCCAGCGTACTGATCACTTTATTGTTCCTGATCACTTTAATATCCCTGTACGAACCAATGGTATTGGGTCCGCTGCAGGCGTAAAGTGCATTAAGTACCGACGTGAGAGAAGTAACGGTATAGGTGCCCGGCGCAATGACTTCTCCGGTGATATGCACTTTGATAGCTCTGACACTCGACAGCGTTACTTTGAGAAAAGTGTTTTGCGGGTAGCCATCACCGCCTTTCAGTCCTAAAAATATCTTTGAAAACGCATTTCTGATCTTTGCCTCAGCCTCTTCAATAGTAAGGCCGGAAACCTTGACCAGCCCCGCCTTGTAAAGCGTTACATAGCCGTCAGGATTAATTGTAACCTCCTGATTATATTGAGAATATCCGTAAATATCCAGCGTAAGCTTGTCATTGGTACCCAACACATAATTATTGGGAGTAGGAATATTGACAGTGGCGTTGGGATCAAACTTTACATTGGAAAACAAACTGCTTCCGAAGATTCTCCTGCGAAGTGCAGACAGTTTCAGATCATCCGCGATTTCGGCTTCCCTCATCATCCTTACTGAATCTTCGCGGGTAATGGCAGCCACATCACCGACCGTAAGTCCTGAAACCCTGGCCCCCTTGGCATCAACAGCCGGTACCCGGTTGATCTGTGTAGCCGAACCGGCCTCTCCGGCAGCAGTGCCGGTTCCTTTTTTGACGGTAGTGGTGGTAGCGCTGTTTTTGTTGACCGGTACAGGTGTCGTCTGACTACCAGCCGGTACTGTTGTTTCCTTTTCAACAGGTGTGGTTTGAGCGAACGAAAAACTAAGAATGAAATTGAAGAATATTATGGGGAGAATTTTCTTGATTCGTACTGAATTCCTAAATTTGGAAAATTTCATAAAAGAATAATTTTTGTTAGTTTCTGTAAGTTCGCCCTTATCAGTTCTCATTTTTTCACAAAGTAACGGAAGTTTTTTCATTATCATGCCTTTTAGGTGCCATTTTCTATCTAAAAGAACTTTTCATTACAAAGTAAATAGTTTGATTTCTTATTTCATAATTTTTTTAATATTCGCATAGAAAGTTTCTAAAATGGCAGACGAAAATACAATAAGGTATGACGAAGACAGTATCCGGTCACTGGATTGGAAAGAGCATATCCGCCTCAGACCCGGGATGTACATCGGAAAACTGGGTGACGGAAGTTCTCCTGACGATGGTATTTATGTCCTGCTGAAAGAAGTCATCGACAACTGTATAGATGAATTTGCCATGGGGCACGGAAAGTCAATTGATATTTCCATGAATGAAGGGCAGGTCAGTATACGTGATTACGGAAGGGGAATCCCGCTGGGTAAAGTGGTGGATGTGGTTTCGAAGATCAATACCGGTGCCAAATATGACAGCAAGGCTTTTCAGAAATCTGTCGGATTGAACGGCGTGGGAACAAAGGCGGTAAACGCATTGTCCTCGTATTTCAGGGTGCAGTCTTTCAGAGAAGGAGAATCCAAATGGGCTGAATTTGCCAAAGGTGAGGTAACGTCTGAATCAGGCATTGAAATTACTTCTGAAAAGAACGGAACACTGGTTACATTCGAACCGGATGGAAGCGTATTTAAAAATTTCCACTATATCCCGCAGTATGTGGAAAACATGATATGGAATTACTGCTATCTTAATGCCGGCCTGGCGCTCAATTTTAACCGGAAAAAATTCATTTCCCAGAACGGTCTGCTCGACCTGCTGCAGAGAAAGACGGATGAGGACAGCCTGAGATACCGGATCATACACCTGAAGGGCAATGACATTGAGCTGGCGATGTCACATGGAAACCAGTACGGAGAAGAATATTATTCATTCGTAAACGGCCAGAATACTACCCAGGGAGGAACGCACCTTTCGGCATTTAAAGAAGCCCTGGTAAAGGCCATCAGAGACCACTTCGGCAAGGATTATGCCCCGGAAGATGTTCGCCAGTCCATTATCGGAGCTATCTCAGTGAGAATACAGGAACCTGTATTTGAATCTCAGACGAAAACCAAACTGGGCTCTGTGGCCATATCACCGGAAGAAAACGCGATGACGGTCAGGACTTTTGTCAATGATTTTGTAAAGGAACACCTGGACAATTTCCTGCACATGAATCCTGATGTCAAGGATGCCCTTAAGAAGAGAATTGAACAATCGGAAAGGGAACGTAAAGAACTGGCTGGTGTTAAGAAGCTGGCGAATGAAAGAGCAAAAAAAGCGAACCTCCATAATAAAAAACTGAGAGACTGCCGCTTCCATCTGGACGATGAAAAATACGAAGGCCGGTTGGAGACCATGCTCTTCATTACGGAGGGGGATTCCGCCAGCGGATCCATCACCAAGGCCCGAAGCCCGGAAACCCAGGCGGTGTTCAGTCTCAGAGGCAAGCCGCTGAACTGCTTCGGTCTGAGCAAGAAGGTCGTGTATGAAAACGAAGAATTTAATCTTCTTCAGCATGCTCTGGATATTGAGAACGGTATAGAAAGTTTACGATACAATCACATCATTATTGCTACGGATGCCGATGTAGACGGTTCACATATCCGGTTGTTGCTGCTGACTTTTTTCCTTCAGTTTTTTCCGGATATTGTACGTGAAGGACACCTCTATATTCTCCAGACGCCCCTTTTCCGGGTAAGGAACAAGAAAGAGACCATTTACTGCTATTCAGAAGAAGAAAAAAGAGCGGCTATTGAAAAGCTGGGCGGAAAACCTGAGATTACACGTTTCAAAGGGCTTGGAGAGATCTCACCCGGGGAGTTTGAAGGTTTTATCGGCAAAGATATACGCCTTGACCCCGTAATTCTGGAGAAAGAATCCTCAATACCCAAAATTCTGACCTACTACATGGGAAAAAACACCATGGAACGTCAGTTGTTTATCATTGATAACCTCATTTTTGAGCGCGACATCGTACAGGAGCCTGTTGTTATTGAAGACGAGGCGGCCTGAGTATTGTCAATACTTTTTTATTCTGGGCAAATTAAGGATATTTGCCCGCCATTTTTAAATAAACTGAAACGTGACCCTCGAAGAAGTCAGAACACAGATAGACAAAATTGATGATCAGTTGCTTATGCTGATCAACCAGAGAATGCAATGGGTGCAGAAGGTAGGAGAAATAAAAAAACAATCCAACACGGTCATCTACAGACCTGAACGCGAACTGCAGATTCTGGAAAGGATGAACTCCCGAAACGAAGGTCCCCTTAACAGACAAGCCATAGAGGCGATTTATCTTGAGATTTTCGCGGCTGCACGTAACATCGAATTACCTGAAAGAATAGCCTTCCTGGGTCCTGAAGGCAGCTTTACCCACCAGGCTGCCGAGAGCCGCTTCGGTGCGGTCAGTGAATACATGACCCTTCCCACCATCCGATCGGTTTTTGAAGCGGTGGATACCGGAAGAGCCCGATTCGGTGTGATCCCCATAGAGAACAATCAGGAAGGTATTGTATATGAAACCGTCGACCTGCTCAATGAAATGAGCGTCAACATTGCTGCGGAGTTGAAAATACCGGTACACTTTGCCCTGGCAACGGAGGCCGAAAATCCTTCTAAAATTAAAAGGATTTACTCTAAAGATATTGCCTTCCGTCAATGCCGCGGATTTCTGAACAAATATTTTGAGCAGACACATCCGGAGGAAATACAGGTGGAGTCTACCTCCAAAGCGGCCAAACTGGCCTCTGAAGACCCGGAAGCTGCCGCCATCTGCAGTGAGATTGCCGCCAAACTTTTCCGCATTCCCATACTCTTCAATAACATCGAAGATAACAGCAACAACAGGACACGTTTCTTTATTTTGTCTAAAAACTTTGAAAACCTGCGGTCCGGCAATGATAAAACCACCATCATCGCCCGGCTTCCTGATACCGACAAACCCGGTATTCTTGCCGGCTTCCTTCAGGATTTCAAAAAGGCGGGCCTTAACCTTACCAAAATTGAGAGCAGGCCCTATAAGGGTAGTGAGGATTTCAATTTCTGGTTTTTTATCGAATTAATGGGTTACTACAAGGATGAGAACTTTCTTAAAATCGTCAAAAAACATAAAGATTACATCAAGATACTGGGCAGCTACGTCAAAAACGCTTAAGAAGGATAATCAGCGCCGTGCTCTGTGTTTACCACGGTTTCACCCGTCCTGTATTTCTTAAAAACACCGTTTCTGTACTCAAGACGTATGATTTCATAGGTTCCGTTCGGAGCAAGATGCACCGGAAAACCCGTCTTGGTCAGGCCGGAATAGTATTTCCCGCTTGTCAGAAAACCGGCCAGGTTGTTCTTCAGTCCAAAACCGGGTATAACAAAAAGATGCTCTTTACTTTTAAAGATATAGTACAACCCTTCTTCAGGATCAGTGCTTAGCTGATGGTCATACTGCTCATTGATCATCAGCAGCAGGCCGTCTCTGTGCGTATGCGCCGGGAATATGTTCGGTTCAAACGGAATTTTGTCTACCTGAGTAAGCGCGCTGGGAGGGAAAAAATACATCTTCTCGCTGTATGGCTTATCAAGAAGGTGCTTCAGATTTTCGATATGCCTTGAATCAAAGTATTGGGTCATCCAGATCTTGTTACGTTGCCAGTTCACTCCGTCAGCAATGGCCAGTTTCCTTCTGAATGAGGCAATGTCCCAAAAAACAAAATAACCCAGAAGAAGATAAGTAAGGCTGAGTCCGGTAAAGAACCTGTAGCAGGAAATTTTATAGTTACCGTTTACATTCCGGAGCAGAAACATATAAACAATAGAAACAAAGATGGATGAGTTAATGGTATATCTGCTCATCATGGGAAAGCCGGTTCGGTGCAATGCGACAATCAGACCCGTCATTGTAAAAAATGCAAAAGCGGCAAATATAAAAAAGTCAAACCTGGAATGGCTGAGGCGCAGAACCTGGTCACGGATTTTACCCCACTTAAATCCTAACGGATATTTTTTCAGGAAAAAATAAACAAAGGTCCCGAAGAAAATTATGCCCAGCAGGGAAGGGAAAATTTTCTTCAGCGGGGAATGAAGGAGCCTGCCGGAAATCTCAAGGAAAGTCAGCCCGAAAGACCCCATAAATTCAAAGAAATAAAAGAAGGATTCCACCGGCCGTTCTATAGGTGATGAACTGGTGCTCCAGTCGGGTTTCATGTACCCATAAAAATAAGAAATCACCACCAGCACTGAAAAGAAAAGCCAGGTTATGAACGGCCTGAGCGACGCTTTAAACATCAGTATCATGGCTCCGATCATGATCACAAAAATACCGTTACCATGCGTATAAAAAGACAAAGCGGCAAAGAAGAAAGCGAAGCTATGCTGCACCCCTCCTCTCCCATATATCAGCAGATAGAATGACAGCAGCGCATAAAAAATTACTGAAAAATTCTGAAAGGGCACCATGAGCGACTGAAGGCTCTCATAATACTGAGCCTGAAAAAGAAAAAACACCAATGGTAAAAGAAAAATCAGGGATATCTTTTCATGCCTGAATACCCGGATAAAGATCCATACGATTCCGATGAGATTAAGAAAACCCAGCATGGCCAGAAACTTCATATCAAACTGTCCTCTTAACAGATAGACAAACCACATGAAAAGTCTGTCATTGACAATTCGGTGTTCATTATTCTGAGAAAACAGAGCTGTTATTTTTTCAGACAAAGGAATATCCGATAGCATATCATAAACAGGAGTGATGATTCCCAGAAAATCATCCCAAAAAGGCACATTTTCTACAATCAGAGATTGGAAATACCACAACAACCCTGCGGCAATCGCAAAAAGAAGATAAAAAGATACCTTGTCGTATTTTTTAAGCATGAAAATCCAGCTGTTTTTTCACAATTTCACAATCTTTTTCTATCTGGTCCTTCAGTTCGTCAACCGAGCTGAACTTCCGCTCATCCCGGACAAAGAACACCAGTTCCACATCCAGGTTCTCTCCGTAAATATCATCCTGAAAATCAAAAATATGTACTTCCTGGGTTCTTCCGATTCCTTCTACTGTCGGGCGGTTTCCGATATTCATAATAGCGGCGTAGGTATTTCCTCTCAGATGCGCCTTTACTGCATAGACACCGTTCTTGGGAAGTAGCTTATAATTTTTTGACAATTGCACATTGGCAGTAGGAAAGCCTATCGTTCTGCCCAGCTGCCGGCCTTTTACTACCACACCTGAGAACGAATAGTTTCTGCCAAGTAACCCGCGCGCAGTAGCCACATCTCCGTCCAGAATTGCTTCCCTTATTTTAGTGGAACTGATCGTCATATTCTCAATTTCCTGCCGGGGGATCTCTTCAATCTGTATTTTGAATCTTCCTGAATTCTGTACAAGGTAGTCCATCCCTCCTTCCCTGTTTCTGCCAAACCGGTGGTCATAGCCAATCACCAGTATCCGGGTTCCTATTCCGTTGATCAGGATATCCTGCACATACTGCTCAGAACTTAGCTCTGAAAACTCCCTGGTAAAAGGTAAAATCATAAGGTGATCTACTCCCATCTCTTCCAGAAGAGCTATTTTCTCATCGATGGTATTCAACAACCACAGCTCTTCATTATGCGGTGCAACGACCAGCCTGGGATGAGGCCAGAACGTGATGACCACTGTCTCACCCTGATGAAGACGGGCAACCTCTTTCAGCCGGCTTATAATTTTCTGATGCCCCAGATGAACGCCATCGAAAGTGCCGCTGGTTACCACGGCGTTGCCGGAAGGCTTAAAATCAGCTATTTTATAATATACTTTCACTGTCTGTCAGTTCATTAACAAAATCTTCAATGGATTTAGCTTCATTAACATCAAAATCCCCTATTCTGGTTCTGCGAAGACCGGCAAGATAAGCACCGGAATTCAGGGCCATTCCATAATCATAGGCCAGCGAACGGATGTACGTTCCTTTGCTGCAGGAGACTCTGAAATCTATTTCCGGTAATTCAAACCGGGTGATCTCAAAATCATAGATATGAATTTTCCTGAAGGCAATTTCGACTTCCTGCCCTTTTCTGGCGTGTTCATAAAGACGTTTTCCGTCTTTTTTAATGGCAGAAAAAATCGGGGGTTTCTGATCAATTTCACCCAGAAACCCATTCAGAGCAGATGTTGCGGCATGAATATCAATATGATCCGTCGGAAAAATGCGGTCAACCTCAGTTTCGAGATCAAAGGAAGGTGTTGTCGCACCCAGGTGAAAGGTTCCGGTATATTCTTTAGTCATCCCCTGAAGCTCGGGAATCCGCTTGGTAAATTTACCGGTACATATAATGAGTAAACCGGTAGCCAGAGGATCCAGCGTACCGGCATGACCGATCTTAATGTTTTTTAGCCCCCTGTGCTTTTTGAGCGCCCATTTTAACTTATTAACGGCTTGAAAAGAGGACCATTGCAGGGGTTTGTCAATCAACAGTATACGGCCCTCCAGAAATTCCTCCGCGGTCATCAGATAACAGTTAGCTTTTGCACAAAGAAATGAATGAGAAGTATAGCCAGTCCTGCAATAATTCTGTAATAGCCGAAAATACGGAAACCATTTTTGCTGAGGTAGCCTATAAAAGTTTTGATGGCAAGCAATGCAACTACAAAAGCCACTACATTTCCTACAACAAGCAACTTTGTTTCTTCTGAAGAAAGCACCAGCCCCGATTTATAATAATCATATACTTTTTTAGCAGTGGCTCCCAACATGGTAGGTACGGCAAGAAAAAATGAAAACTCAGCCGCAGCCGTTCTGGAAAGCCCCTGCGTCATGCCCCCGACAATGCTGGCGCCGCTGCGCGATACTCCCGGTATCATCGCCAGACACTGAAAGAAACCGATCTTAAGCGCTGTAAGATAGCTTATTTCCGTTTCCTTCGAATCCTTAAACCAGTCATCTACCTTAAGCAGAAGCAATCCGCCCAATACCAGTGAAATAGCCACCGTCACAGGGTTTTCAAGCAGCGCATCGATCAGATCACTCAGCAAAAGACCTAGTATAACGGCAGGAATAAAAGCGACCACCAATTTGAAATAGAAATCAAGGGTCTGAAAAAATCGCTTAAAATAAAGAATCAGAACGGAAAGGATTGCCCCTAGCTGAATTACGATTGTGAATAATTTGGTAAAATCGTCATGAGCGATTCCGAAAAATGAAGAAGCGATGATCATGTGTCCGGTGGAAGAAACCGGCAAAAATTCAGTAATCCCTTCGATAATAGCAAGAACAATAGCCTGTATAAGATTCATTTCGGGGTCAGGATTTCTTTTTTAATATGGCATAAAACTCAACAATAAAACCTGCGAAAGCGACAACGGGTCCAAGGGTAATGCCGAGAAATCCGAATCCGAATTCTTCCTTGTCGAGAGTCATGATAAAAAAGCCGGCTACAATGAGGGCCAGTCCTGCCAGCATAATGGTGTAATTGCTCTTTCCAAATGGCATCGCTTCACCTGAAGACGGTGTACTTACTTCAACTTTGCCGGCCGACCCGGTATTGATTTTACTTTGTTTCATTCCTGTATATTAATAAAGTTCGTCCAAATCCATTTTTAAATATCGTACAATCGACTGAAAAGTGCTGGAAACACCTATCACCGGCCCGAGAATAATCAGTATACCGGATAATATCAGCATCGAGTAGTTATTCTGAATCAGTGCCAGGCCGTCAATCTGATTAAGCGCGATCCTCTGTGTCAGAAAAACAAGGATGATCGCCACCACACCGGCTACAACGCCCTGAATCATACCTTTCATGATGAAAGGTTTCTGTATAAACGCGTTGGTCGCCCCTACCAGTTGCATGGTTCTGATGATGAACCGCTGGGAATAAAGAGCCAGTTTGATGGTATTATTGATCAGGAGAATAGTGGCCACAAAAAATATGATGACAATAAGGGCCAGCAGGGTATACACCTTATTAACATTGCTGATGATCCCTTTTACAAAATCCCGGGCATAATCTACCTCATAGACATTCTTGATCTGCTCAATTCCTGCCTTTACGCTACGCAGATTGGCTTCTCCGAAATTTGCCTCATTCACTTTAAAAGAAAATGCATCCCTGAAAGGATTATCCCCGAGAATTTCCTTGTAATTCTCTTTGGTCTCTTCTAAAAAAACCTTTGCAGCCTCCTCTTTTGTAATAAAACGTATTGCCGGCTTGCCTCCGCTGGTTTCTACATAGCCTGAGCGTATGATCTTATCTTTTACAGCGTTCATTTCTTCGGGACTCAGTCCTTTTTCAAGGTAAACCTGTACCTCAATATTTTGCTTTACGTACCTGATCAGCTCCTTGGAAGTAAGCGCTATCCAGCCGCAAAAACCGATCAGAAAGAGCGCAACACTCAGACTTATTGTAATGAGTGTTCCGGGATAATTACCAAGATTTCGGTTAAAATTCATCGTTGTCTTTCGCGATCTGAAAACAAATATACGGTATTAAATTCTTAAAGAGAGGCCGATTAAAGTTTTTTAACGAATACCGGCATCCTGGGCACCGGCTTTCCATTCGGCTATGCGCTCAGGCATATTCTGTTCGATGATGTTCTTCACTATTTCTGTAATTTCCTCCAGGCTCTGATCAGGACGGAAATAGATGGGCTCTTTGAATTTAACACTCAATTCAGTATTACGCTTTTTGTAGGAAAGACCCGTCTTGTTGAAAGCTCTCCTGAAGCCGTTGATCACCACAGGCACCACAATAGGATTATTAGCCATAATGATGTGGGCAGTTCCCTTTCTCACCGGAGCATAAGGGCTGGTTGTCCCCTGCGGAAAACTGATCACCCATCCGAAATCCAGGGCTCTGGCCACATTTTCCCCGGCTGAATTATCTACAGCTCTCTTTACATTTTCGCCGTCCGCCCTCCAGCTTCTTTCTACAAGAATGGCTCCGGCAAGACTAAAGATTTTAGGAATAATCCCGGCTTTCATGGTTTCCTTTGCCGCAACATAAAAGGTCCGGGCCCTTGGTGCAAAGAGATAAAGCGGTATAAGCCGGTTTCCAAACCCCCATTTCACCGAGCAGAAAATGTGATAAAATGTAATGACATCTGCAAAATAGGTCTGATGATTGGATATAAAAAACACATTGCGGTCAGGAAGGTTCCGGAGATGTTCCGCCCCTTCGATCCTGAGTTTATTGGCCACTGCGATACGCCAGAAAGTCGGCCATCCGGCAATAAAAATGATGATTCGTTTCAGAATCAGCCAGTTACCAAAGGGGTCTTTTTCAAACAAAGCCAGAAAATCAAACGCTGACAAGGCCCTAAGAAATGCATTGGGGCTGTTGTTCGGAATGGGTAAGAAATTCTTCAGCGTTCTGATCATATGAAAAGAGTGTCTCAAAAGCTAATATATCAATTTTGAAACACAATTAATGAAAGGCGGGGATTTTTTTTGAACAGCCTCAGTTTCGCCGCTCTATTTCATCACGGATTTTAGCTGCTTTTTCATACTCCTCCGAAGCCAGTGCTTCCTCCAGCATCTTTTTTAGTTCTTCAACCGAATAACTGACAAGATCCTGCTTCGATTTCACATTCACGGCCCGGGCTTCACCACCGGTATCCGGGTCTGCCACCCTGGCCTCATCCGTACTGATACCTGCCTCTTTCAGCACATATTCAGTAGTATACAACGGAGCATTAAAACGGAGGGCGATGGCGATAGCATCCGAAGGGCGGGCATCTATGTTTTTCTGTCGTATCCCATCGGTACATACGATCTTGGAATAAAATACTCCTTCAGAAATATCGGAAATCTGTATTTCTTCTACCATAAAATCGAAGGATTTGGAAAAAGATTTAAAGAGATCATGTGTGAGCGGACGTGTAGGCGTAATATTCTCCATCTCAATGGCAATAGCCTGAGCCTCAAACATCCCGATGATAATGGGCAGTCTCCTGTTACCGTTTTCCTCCGCCAGAATCAACGTAAAAGACCCGGCCTGCACCTGGCTGGGTGATAAATCCAATATTTCCAGTTTTATTTTTTCCACTTTGCAAATATAGTATAAAATCGCCAATGCCATTCTCAGGCCACAGACTAAATAGAAATTCTCGTGATAAAACTCCTGCTTTTACCGGCTTCCAGAACGATGAGTCCCTCTGCATTATTTAATGCATCGGTATTCGAAGTAGAAGGCTGAATGGCAATGCAATTCCGTCCCGGAGGAATAAACAATGTGATGTAATTCAACCCATCCTCTCCTGCCTTCTGGGATACGCTCAGCACCCTGTCTCCTGAAATAAGTTTTACCGTAACAAAGCCTCCTTCCTCACCGGCATAAAAAATATCATTCAGCATGGTATTTTTCAGAGACATCTTTCCGGGGTCCAGCAGGTGCGTTTCACCGGCAGGCAGGCCTCTGTCATTGAGTTTTATATGCTTACAACCCGGCATATCCAGCTCCATCTGTCCGATGGCTTCGTCGTTAAAACCAAAATACGGATGCCAGCCAAAGCTGAAAGGCATAGAGGTGTCACCGGTATTTTTCACTCCTGCCCTCACCTCGAGACAGCCTTCTTCAAGAACATACTCCACGCCGAATTTAAAGGGGAAAGGAAACCCTTTTTTATTACCTGTGTATTCATGCATCATAAACACACTTTCACCGGTCTGTGACACCACCTCGAAAGACTCAAAAGAAATCAACCCGCCTGTGGTGCAGTTGCTCTCCGGATCATTTATATCCAAGCGGAAACTTTCTCCTCCAAAAGAGAACCTTCCGTCTTTGATAAGACCTGAGAAAGGGAAAAGAAACGCCGATGGCCAGCCTTTCCGTGAATCGCCATCTTTTAAAGGATATTTGAGAACGGATTGTCCCCTGAGTACTAATCTCACAAGCTGTGCACCGAATTCCGGATTGACACTGATGTAGTCCTCCGTTTCGGGACGACATAGTTCAACTAAGTTCATAGATTTTAAGGATAGTCATTTGCAGTGTGCCTTCAAAATTGCATGATCTCACCAAATGTACAAATTATCCTTAAAAGAGCGGTTCAGGTGTAAAAATATTTTTCAATTCCAAGCCCGAAAAGCGCAAAATCATATTTAACCGGGTCATTTTTATCCATCAGGGCCAGATTTGAGGTCAGTTCCTCGGCCATAAGCCAGTCGACTTGCTTCCTGTTGATGAGGTTCAGTTGCCTTGCCACCCGCTCCACATGAACATCACATGGGCAGATAAGCTGAGAAGGACTGAGTTCATGCCACAACCCGAAGTCGACCCCCGCGGTATCATTTCTCACCATCCATCTCAGATACATGTTGATGCGCTTGCAGGCGGAATTTTTGTCCGGTGTTGAAATATGCTTTCGGGTTCTGTCCGGATGATCTTCAAGGCTGAAAAAGTACCTGTAAAATCCGGATATAGCGTTTTTCACATTAACATCACCTCGTCCCTGAAACTGTGAAAATGCAGACTCCAGTGAAGTATGGTTTTCATAATGGTGCCTCAGAAACGCAATAAAATACAAGGCGTCGGTAGCATTAAAAGTACGGTGTCTGAATGTTTCCAGTGCCCGGAGGTCTTTATCGCTGTGATGCATAACAAAATCGTAAGGGCTGTTGTCCATCAGGTTCAGCAATTCCCTGGTTTTGTTAATGATGGTTTTCCTCTGCCCCCATGCAAAAACAGCCGCAAACAATCCGCTGATTTCTATATCCTGTTTTCTGCTGAAACCATGTGGAATGCAAACCGGATCGTCTTCAATAAAATCGGTGTGATTAAACTGAAGGTATTTGGTTTCCAGCAGTTCAAAGATACTTCCAGGAGGCATCATGGTACGTTCTTAGGGCTTACTCGGGAGTTATATAAGACACAGCAGCCCTGATTTTCGAATCCCTGGGTCTGAGTTTACTGAATGCCATTGGGGATATTCTCACCACAATAGCGGGATCAATGGCAGATTCGGCCATATTGCCGACCACTTTTACCTGTACACTGTCCCCGGTCGCTTCGTTGGTAACCGTCAGATAAGACCCTACGGGGGCAGTACGGTGAAGGGCCAGATATTTCTGTGATTTATTTCCTGTATTGATTACCTCTGCAAGGCCTACTTCCTTGACTTTCTTCATTTTCACAGCCGGAAAACCACTCTTTGCCATCTTCTCTTTGAAATCGTCTGTTTTGACTTCCTTGATCTGAGGTGTCTTCTTGATAGCAAAATACGATTTGTCGACAATCAGCTTCTGTCCCGGATTGATTTTCAGTTCCTGAATCTCATTTATCCTGATCAGGTCTTCCTGCGCTATTCCGTACTGACGGGAGATGGAATAAACGGTTTCACCGTCTTTTACAACATGGAAAGCCACGGCTGAAGTTCTTGGCGCTGAAGGCTCTGGGGTGTTGCCGGAAGTGGCTTCCGCATCCTCCGTGTTTTTTTCGGTTACTATTTCCTTCGCTATACTTTTTTCCTTTACAGACTTAACATGAGTGCCATTCTGCATCACAGGAAAAACGATCTGCTGCCCAACTTTAATGGCAAAGCCACCGTCCAGTTCAGGATTTTTTGAAATAACATCACTTATGGCACAGTTATAGCGCTTTGAAAGACTGTAGAGTGTTTGTCCGGGATCAACCTTGTGAATAACAAAAGCATAGCCGTTCCGGTTTTCTATTCCCAGAGAGTCAACAGAAGCCGGCGCACCCATAAGAGAGGCGACGCCAACAGCAAGAGTCAGCAAATTCATCATTACGTTTCGGGTTATTAGGAAAACAATTACACAAACATAGCATTTATTTTACAAATTTCGATGGATTTTATCCCCGAATAACGATCAATCATTCTTTTCTTGTATAATTTTGCCGTTCAAAAAACAAATCATTAGGAATGAAAATCATCGGCCTGATACCTGCGCGCTACGATTCTAGCAGATTCCCCGGAAAACCTCTGGTAGAAATTGATGGTAAATCGATTATTCAAAGGGTTTACGAGCAATGCAGGAAGGCAAAATCGCTTAAAAAAGTCGTCGTGGCCACTGATGATCAGCGGATTTTTGACCATGTTACGGCGTTCGGTGGTGAAGTCGTCATGACCGACCCCTCCCATCCGAGCGGAACAGACCGGTGCGCCGAGGCTTTCAGGATGGTGGCAGGCGATTCTGAGTTTGACTATGCCATCAATATTCAAGGTGACGAACCCCTGATACGTCCGGATCTTATTGATGCACTTTCAGAAATGCTGGACTTCAAAACCGAGATTGCTACTGCAGCCCGAAAAATCAGTAATCAGGAAGAGCTTTCAGATCCGAATGTAGTAAAAGTAGTCCTGACGATCCGGAGGCAGGCACTCTATTTCAGCCGTCAGGCCATTCCTTTTGTAAGAGACCAACCCTTTGATCAATGGATGAATTTCTGCGATTTCTACAAACATATCGGTATTTATGCCTTCCGTACAGACGTTCTGCAGCAACTCATAAAAATCCCCGTTTCTCCGCTTGAAACCACTGAAAAACTGGAGCAGCTCCGCTGGCTCGGATTTGGGTACAAAATTTACGTTTGTGAGACCGATTATGAGAACATCGGTGTGGATACTCCGGAAGATCTTCTTAAAATCAAAGGAATTTTTGACAATAAATAGCCGTTAATTTTCATTATATTTAAAAGACTTTCATTTCATCCGGCTTTAAGGATGTTGATGAACACACCATATTTCACCATAATTATTATGCAACGATACTCAATACTCTGGGCAGACGATGAAATTGACCTGCTTAAACCTTATATATTGTTTCTGGAAAATAAAGGGTACGACGTAACCCCCGTACCCAGCGGCGCTGATGCCCTCGACCTGGTTGAAAAACAGAACTTTGATCTGATCTTCCTGGATGAAATGATGGCGGGCCTTACCGGGTTGGATACACTTGCCCAGATTAAAGTCATCAAGCCGGGCATTCCTGTAGTAATGATCACGAAATCTGAAGAAGAGCATATTATGGAGGGAGCCATCGGCTCTAAAATCGCCGATTATCTGATTAAACCCATTAACCCTAATCAGATTCTGATGTCTGCTAAAAAGATACTCGACAACAAGCGTCTGGTGTCTGAAAAGACCAATCTCAGCTATATGCAGGATTTCAGGAATATCAGCATGCAGTACAATGATCATATCGGGTTTGACGAGTGGGCAGATATTTACAAAAAACTGGTTTACTGGGAACTTGAACTCGACGATTCGGCGGACAAATCGATGGAAGAGGTATTTCTTATGCAAAAGTCAGAAGCCAACCACAAATTTTCCCGGTTTATCGAAGAAAACTATGAAGACTGGATGTCCGATCCTTCTTCTGCAAGACCTCTGCTTTCCCATAACCTGATGCGTAAGAAAGTATTTCCTCTTTTGCAGGAGAATTCCCCGCTGTTCTTCATCCTGATAGACAACTTCAGACTGGATCAGTGGAAGGTAATGCAGGACCTGATCGCGGACCTTTTTGTTGTTGCCGAAGACGACACTTACTACTCTATACTTCCGACCGCAACCTCTTATGCCAGGAATGCCATTTTTTCCGGGCTGACACCCTATGACATGGCAAGACATCACCCCGACCTCTGGGTTAATGATGAAGGAGATAATGAAGAGGGGCTGAATAAAAATGAAGAGGAGTTTCTCCGAAGACAATTAAAAAAGAACAACAAGAATATCAAGTTCTCTTATCATAAAATCCTGAACAACACTCAGGGAAAAAACCTTGTCGACAACTTTAACAACCTCCTGAACGACGATCTCGTCGTGGTGGTTTATAACTTTGTGGACATGCTTTCCCATGCCAGGACAGACATGGCCATGATCAAGGAGCTCGCACCCGATGAAGCCGCTTACCGGTCGATTACCCGGTCATGGATTCAGCATTCCCCCATGCTGGAATTGCTGAAAAACATAGCCGCAAAGAACGGAAGGCTGATCATCACGACAGATCATGGTATGGTAAAGGTCAAAAACCCTAAAAGAATTGTGGGAGACAGAAATGTCAATACCAACCTGAGGTACAAGCAAGGCAAAAATCTGAACCTGGATGACAAAAATGATCACGTACTGGAGGTACGTCGTCCGGAAACATTCAAGCTTCCCAGCCCGAATGTATCGACGTCTTATTTCTTTACTACCGATGATTACTTCTTTGCATACCCCAACAATTATAATCATTATGTAAGCCATTACAAGGATACATTCCAACATGGCGGTATTTCACTGGAAGAGATCATTGTACCTGTCGCTTACCTGAAAGCCAAATAACCCGGAGGATATGAAGCGCTGCCTGACCCTCCTGATCCTGTTATCGGTAATGCAAGTCTCCGCTCAGGAAACCATAGGTTACGACCGGGGTTCTTATTCAGTATCCCTGCTGAGCGGATTTCCTTTCGGAAATTATCGTGACAACTATATTTCATCCATTGACCCAAAAGCTACTTTTGGCATTGCTCTCAGCTATCTTAAAAACCCCTACACAAAAAGAAGATCGAATTCCAAAGTCTTTGTCGGGGGAGAATTCGGCTATCAGGGTCAGAAACAAAAAGATTTTATCAACCAGTACGGGGGCACCTTTTATGTTTCCTATTCACAGTTCTGGCTTAATCTCCTGACCAAGTACAGACCCATTCTCTGGTCTTCACGGATCAACCCGTTTGTAGATGTTTCTGCGGGTCCTCAACTCTTCAGTTCCAGGATCATGGAAAGAGTAAGTGAAGAGGAGGTTTATAAAGTAGATGGATTCTCCTCTGTAGCGATGTCCTTCAGTGCAGGCGCCGGGGCGGGCATACTGATCTCCAAAGAAGGGCAACCCGCCAGGTATCTGGACCTTGGAGTATATTATGTTGGTGTCAGCCCGCTTAAAGTTATGGACCGCGGCAGCATACTGATCAATACTAATGCTGAAGTATTTTTTGAGAAGAAATCCGTAAGTCCGGATCAAATCCAGGTCAGGCTGAGTTTTACAGGCTTTCTGTAAGGTCTTTAATATACCCCTTATCGCAGAAAAGGGTTCTCTGAGGAAAACGCTCAATCAGATCAAGGCCATGAGTGGCCATAAGAACGGAGGTTTTTGAAACTTCGTTGATTTTAAAGAAGAGTTTGAGAATTTCGATGGATTTTTCCGGATCAAGATTTCCTGTGGGTTCATCCGCAAGTAGTACATCGGGGTGATTGAGCAGTGCCCTGGCAATGGCTATTCTCTGTTGTTCTCCACCCGAAAGCTGATGAGGCATTTTGGTCAGCACATCCGGCAGCCCGACCAGCTGAAGTACCTCATTGATCCGCTCATCAATGGCAGAGGTCTCCGTCCACCCCATGGCTTTCATAAAAAACCTCAGGTTCTGAACAATGTTCCTGTCCGAAAGGAGCTGAAAATCCTGAAAAACTATGCCGATCTTTCTTCTGAGAAAAGGGATATCCCGGGATCTGATCTCATGGAGTTTAAAACCTACGACCTCTGCTTTACCCTTTTCCAGCCATAGATCGGCATACAAGGTTCTGAGCAAAGATGACTTCCCGCTTCCTGTTTTACCGATAAGATAAACAAACTCCCCCCTGGGAATATCAAAATTCACATCAGAGAGCACCAGTTTCTCTTTCTGATAAATGAAAGCATGCTGAAGGGAAATAACAGGTTGCTGTTCCATGAGTCAGAAAAAAATCAGGTACAGAAGATCTTTCCTGTACCTGGTCACTGAAATTAATTTACTTTGGCGTGATCGGCCAGGAATTTGGCCAGACCTATATCCGTAAGCGGATGGCTCAGAAGAGACAAAATCGCAGAAAGCGGTCCCGTCATAACATCAGCACCAATCTTGGCACAATTCAGAATGTGCATAGAATGGCGAACTGAAGCGGCAAGAATCTGAGTCTCATACCCGTAGTTATCATAAATAGTCCTGATGTCTTCAATCAGCTGAAGTCCGTCGGTTGATACGTCATCCAGACGACCAATGAAAGGAGACACGTAAGTAGCGCCGGCTTTAGCAGCCAGAAGCGCCTGACCTGCAGAAAATACCAGCGTACAATTGGTTTTAATACCTCTTTCCGAAAAATACCTGATGGCTTTTATGCCGTCTTTGATCATCGGGATTTTAACAACGATCTGATCACTTATTTTTACCAGTTCCTCCCCCTCTCTGATCATTCCCTCGAAGTCAGTAGAAATTACTTCTGCACTGACATCTCCATCCACTATTTTACAGATAGCTTTATAATGATCTTTTACATGCTGTTCTCCTCCGATTCCTTCTTTAGCCATCAGAGACGGATTGGTAGTAACGCCATCCAGTACCCCGAGATCCTGTGCTTCCTGTATCTCTTTCAGACTGGCGGTATCGATAAAAAATTTCATGATTGGGAGAAAATTTGAGGTGATGTTATCCTGATGAATAAAAAAAAATGGCAAATTCACCGCTACGACCACCTACCCTTGCTACCTTCCGGTCCTGGGGGAGTTCAGCAGGAGCTGGTAATTTGCCGACACAAAAGTAGCACTTTATTCAGCTTTATCCAATATTTTTTACTCAAAAAAAGAACTTCCTGCAAAAGTTCGTATCATTGCATCATTAAATCATTCATTTTCAAACCTTGAGAAAAATGACCGTTAAAAAAGCTGTTCTTTATATCTTCATATTACTTCTTATCTATGCGGCGGTGGTTCAGTATAATGACCCTGATCCCTACATCTGGATTCCCGTTTACCTGCTGCCTGCTTGGCTTCTCTATCGTAAAACGGTAAGCAAAACTGATAAAATCACCTACATTACAGCGGGTCTTATCTATCTGTTTTGGTCTTTTAACCAGTTTCCGCCGGAATGGGAAGGCCTCATGATAGATACCATGAAGATGAAAACGGTCAACATTGAATTGGGCCGGGAATCTCTTGGCCTGGCGTGCTGCACCCTCTTTCTGTGGGTAAGCCTCTTCCTTGATTAAAGTTTTTCAAGTGTATCTTTCAGATAAGCCCTGAACTTATCATAGGATACGACCATCGGAGCAGCTTCTTTTTTCTTACTCAGCAGCGTCTTCAGCCTTTCGGGTATTTCCAGACTCCTGCCCAGTACCCCCTCCATTTCAGGGAGAAACTTTGCATAGTGGGCCGTTGACAGGAATACGCCTGAAAAGTCCTCCTTGTGGAGATTACGGTAGGATTCAAGCCCCAGGTAAGCAATCGCCGTATGAGGGCAAGCCAGATAATCGTATTTCTCGTCAAGAGACTTAATTCCTTCCCGCGTTTCATCATCAGTAAAATGATAAGCAGAAACCATAGAACGGATCTGATCTTCCTCTCCTCCGAAAAGCTCCAGCAACCTTGGAAAGTTACTCGGATTTCCGACATCCATGGCATTGGAGATCGTGGTGACGGATGGGCTTATGGGGGTATAAATGCCGGTTTTGAGAAACTCCGGAACTACTTTGTTAGCATTCGTAGCAGCGATAAACTGCTTCACGGGCATACCCATTCTCCAGGCCAGAATACCGGCACTCAGATTACCGAAGTTCCCTGAAGGAACAGAAAAAACAATCGGCAAACCTTCCTTTTTCAGTTCGGCATAAGCCTGCGCATAATAAAAAGACTGGGGAATCAACCTGGAAATATTGATAGAATTGGCAGAAGCCAGCGTGAACTCATCTCTTAATGCTTCATCCAGAAAAGCCTGTTTTACAAGGGCCTGACAATCATCAAAAGTCCCCTGAACTTCAAGCGCCCTTACGTTAGCCCCTAGTGTTGTCAGTTGCTTTTCCTGGATATCGCTTACTTTCCCTGAAGGATACAGAATGGTAACCGTAATATTAGGTATACCATAAAAACCCTGAGCCACAGCCCCACCCGTATCACCGGATGTTGCGACAAGGATGTTTATTCTTTTATCAGATTTTTGCAGAAAATAAGACATCACAGCTGCCATAAACCGTGCTCCGAAATCCTTAAAAGCCATAGAACTCCCATGAAAAAGTTCGAGACACCAGGTTTTGTCCTTTACCTTGACGACAGGCGCCGGAAAATCCAGCGAAGCATTAATCAACTGCTTAAGGTCTGCCGCCGGAATCTCGTCTCCAAGCAAAGCCTCTGACAGATTAAAAGCAATATCCTGAAAAGTAAGCTTATCCGTATTTTCCCAGAAGTCCGCTGAAAGAACAGGAATATGCTCTGGCATGTAAAGTCCGTTGTCCGGAGGCAATCCTCTGAAAATAGCTTCTTCGAATCCGACGATAGGGCTTTGCCTCCTGGTGCTGAATAACTGCATGAACTGGGTTTTAAGTATTGAAGGTGCAAATTAAAGGACTTTTAATTAGATAATACAGTAATTTAAGGATATTTTGCGCCCCGTTTTCACAAGAAAAAGCGATTCGAAAAATGCAGCGTTTCCCCATCATTGTAAAGACACTTTTCGGGCTTGAGTCTGTTCTGGCCGCTGAAATGGAACAGGCAGGATTCAGTCAGATCAAAATATTAAACAGGGCCGTGAGATTTGAAGGCGACATGGAAAGCGTCTATAAAAGCAACCTGATGCTCAGAACAGCCCTCAAGGTTCTTATCCCTGTGGAGGAGTTTGACGCCGCGGATGAAGAAGACCTTTACAGACAGATCAAACGGATGCCCTGGCAGGATTATCTGGATACAAGCCAGACGTTTGCCATCTCGGCCAATGTCAGCGGAGAAGTATTCCGGCATTCAAAATACGTTTCTCTCAAAGCCAAAGATGCGATCGTCGACCGCTTCAGAGAAAAATCGGGAAGACGGCCTTCCGTGAGTACAGATCAGCCCGATGTGGAGATTAATCTGTATATTCACAAACATCACGTCACCGTTTCCCTTGACAGCACCGGTGTCTCTTTAGACCGAAGAGGCTACCGGCTCTCCAGGAATGAAGCACCCATTAATGAAGTACTGGCCGCCGGTATTCTGCTAATGGCGGATATCTCTTCATTTCCCGTCGTTTATGATCCGATGTGCGGCTCCGGAACTTTTTCCATAGAGGCCGCCATGATACTAAGTCATACGGCTCCGGGCCTTGGAAGAAACTTCTCCTTTCAAAACTGGGGTATTTACGATGAAACGCTTTTTAAAAGTGTTCATGATGAGCTCAGTAAAAATCAGACCGATACACCGGTGAAGATACTGGCAAGGGATACAGACAAAAAAGCGTTGAATATCACGGCAGAAAATGCTGAAAGAGCAGGCATGGATGAGTTTATTTCCTTAAAGCATGAAGATTTCACCGAATCATCCTCCCTCTCCGACAAAGGAGTTTTGCTGCTGAATCCTCCTTACGGAGAGAGAATGTTGCCTGAAAAAACCGATCAGTTGTATAAAGCTATCGGCGATACTCTTAAACAGCGATATAAGGGGCATGAAGCATGGATTATCAGTTCAAATGCTGAAGCCATGAAGGCTATCGGATTAAAGCCTGCATCCAGAAAGACCCTTTTTAACGGCGCTCTTGAATGCAGGCTTCAGAAATATGAACTTTATGAAGGAACCAGAAGGCCCTTTCGTTAAAGCATCGCTACAAAATCATCAAAAAGATAACGTGAATCATGAGGGCCGGGTGCGGCCTCAGGGTGATACTGAACAGAGAATGCCGGCTTATCCTTCAGGCGGATGCCTTCAATCGTCTTATCATTAAGGTTAATGTGTGTGACCTCCACGTTAGCGTTGGCATGGGCTTCCTCAGGATTAACCGCAAATCCGTGGTTTTGAGACGTAATTTCACACCTGCCGGTTATCAGATTCTTTACAGGGTGATTCAGCCCTCTGTGCCCGTTATGCATTTTATATGTGGATATACCCACCGCTTCACTCAGCAACTGATGTCCGAGACATATACCAAACAACGGTTTACCCGTTTCGAGCAGATCCCGTACCGTATCCACCGCATAGCTCATCGCTCCGGGGTCTCCGGGACCATTTGAAATGAAATATCCGTCAGCACCCCAGGCAAGAATTTCTGAAGTAGGCGTTTTTGCATTGAAAACCTTTACATAGCAATCTCTCTCCACGAAATTCCTGAGAATATTGATTTTACAACCATAATCCATTACCGCGAGTTTATGCGTGGCGTTTTCATCACCCATAAAGAACGGTTCCGGCGTGCTTACCACAGACGAAAGTTCGAGACCTTCCATCGAAGGACATTGCTCAAGTTCTTTTCTGAGTTCGTCAATATCAAGTATTTCAGAAGAAATGATACAGTTCATTACGCCCGCATCACGGATATGTCTTACGATCTGACGCGTATCAATATCATAAATCCCGACAATACCGGCCCTTTCAAAATATTCCTGAAGAGAATAGTCAGCGGTAAGTCTTGAAAAATAGTGATTGGCATAGGCATTGCAGATCATTCCTTTGATCTTTATTCCTCCGGACTCTTCCTCATCATGAAGTTTCACTCCGTAATTGCCGATATGCGATGTGGTATTTACAACCACCTGGCCAAAATAGGAAGGATCAGTGTAAATCTCCTGATAACCTGTCATTCCTGTGTTAAAGCAGATCTCTCCGGCTGCAGTCCCGATTTTACCTAAAGCTTTACCCTTAAAATAAGTGCCATCCTGAAGCAGTAAGATCGCTTCCTTAGAAGATTGATTCATGTAGAAGGTATTTTCCGATTTAAGTTTCATTATCGGAACGCAAAGTTAACTTAATTTTATGAATTAGAAAATTAAAAGAGATTCCGTTTGAAAGGCATGCATGAGACTCACAACAAATTATAAGATAAATCATAAAATCATAATATATTTATCATAAAATACTTCAGTACATACACGTAAATTTGTCAAAAAATTAAATTAACTATGAAAACAATACTCGTTGCCACTGATTTTTCCGAAGGATCTGTAAATGCTGCGAATCAGGCAGTAAGGATTGCGGCGCAGGCAGACCTCCCCCTTTTGTTCTTTCATTCTCTCACCCCTCCGATAGTAGATGTCAACCTCCCTGCCGAAATGGTGGATGAAATATACAAAGCCAGCAGCAGCGCTGCAGAGGAAAAGCTGAAAGAAATTACAGCCGAAGCTGCCGGCCAAGGTGTCAGCGCTTCTTATCTGCTCAGCTATAGTGATCTGCCTTCAGGAATAGGAGAAACCATTGAAGAAAAAGAAGTAGGTATGGTTATCATTGCCCGCTCGGCCCATCCGGATTTCTTTAAACGCTTATTTGGCTCAACAGCCGAATACCTGATCCATAAGTTTACCGTACCGTTGCTTATTATTCCTGAAGAAGCGCAAAAAGATGTATTTTCTCATATTCTTTATGCTACGAGGCTTGAATTTGACGAAATCAACATTATCAGCCAGGTAATTGAACTGAAAAAGACGTTCGGTTCAAAGATGACTCTTGCTAAAGTAGATGAATATATGGAACTGAACGTTCATGAAGATCAGGGGTTCATTGACGACATACGCACTCATTTCCCTGAGGAAAGCTTTGAAATCATTCAGGAGAAAGGCCATACTTTTGTCACTGTCATTCAGGATATAGCTTCTAAAATCGAGGCATCGGTTCTGACAGTGGCTTCTTCCAAACGTAATCTGCTGGAGGCGCTTGTAGACCCCAGCAAGTCTAAAAAACTGGTTGGAGAGAGTCCCCTGCCGGTGCTGGTCTATAACTTTTAAACGAAAAAAGGAGGCCGACGGCCTCCTTTTTTCTTATTCGAAGATAACAAAATTACTTCTTCTCTTCTTCAGAAGTTCCTTCCTCTGTCTCAGGCGCTTCGGCAGCCGGTGTTTCGGCCTCTTCAACCACCTCAGCAACTGCTTCAACTACAGCAGGCTCTTCAGCCACTACAGTAGCCTCAGGAGCATCCGATTTCTTGGCAGTCTTGCTTCTTCTGCTTCTTCTGCTCTTGGCGGCTGTTTCTTCAGTAGCGGCTGCAAGCAGCGTTTCATTGAAGTCAACAAGCTCAATCAAAGCAATCTCAGCATTATCACCCTGTCTTGTACCCAGTTTAATAATTCTGGTATAACCACCGTTTCTTTCAGCCACTTTTTCAGCCACTTCACTGAAAAGAGTTTTGATTGACTCTTTATCCTGAAGATAAGAGAAAAGCACCCTTCTTGAGTGAGTAGTGTCATTTTTAGCTTTGGTGATCAAAGGCTCAACGAATTTTCTCAATTCTTTCGCCTTGGCAAGTGTAGTACTGATCCTTTTAGATTTGATCAGAGAGATAGCAAGGTTACGCAACAAAGCATCGCGATGCGATTTGGTCCTTCCTAGATGATTAACTGTTTTTCCGTGTCTCATTGTTGTAAAATCGTAAGTAACGGTAAAAGACAAACCCGCAGCACATTGTCTTCACCTATTACGATGATTTGGTTATTAAAAAACTGCGTAAAATTTTCAATGATTAATCTTCGTCAAGCCTGTATTTCGAAACATCCATTCCGAAATGCAATTGCTTGTCGGCAATCAACTGCTCAAGTTCGGTCAGTGACTTCTTACCGAAGTTTCTGAACTTCATCATATCCGCTACCTCCAGCCTGGCAAGGTCTCCAAGCGTACGGATTTCAGCAGATTTGAGACAGTTATAAGCCCTTACTGACAGATCAAGATCCTGCAGAGATGTTTTGAGGAGTTTCCTCATATGCAGGAATTCTTCATCTACCATGTTATCTTCATCATCCTTCTTGGAATCAAAGACCATGTTTTCATCAGTAAATTTAAGAAAGTGCTGAATCAGGATGTGGGCTGATTCCTGAAGTGCTCTTTCAGGGTGAATAGAGCCATCGGTTTTGATCTCGAGAAGAAGTTTCTCGTAGTCAGTCCTTTGCTCAACCCTGGTGTTTTCCACGTTGAATTTAACATTCTTGATGGGTGTGTAGATCGAGTCGATAGAAATGAATCCTATCGGTAAATCATTATGTTTATGCTCTTCGCTTGGCACATAACCACGACCTTTATCAACAATGATTTCAAATTCTAGTTCTTTCTTGGAGTCTAAGCGGGCAATAACCAGATCAGGGTTAAGAATCTCAAAGCTTTGCGTAAACTTACCGATTTCACCGGCAGTCAGCTCAGCCTGATTTTTAACCTTAACAGTAATCTTATTATCTATATAATCTGAAACTTTTTTGAACCTTACTTGTTTAAGATTCAGGATTATCTCAGTTACATCATCCACAACACCTTCAATTGATGAGAATTCATGAAGCACACCGGGGAACCTTACTGCAGTAATTGCATAACCTTCCAAAGAAGACAACAAAATACGGCGTAGCGAATTACCGATGGTCACTCCATATCCCTTTTCAAGCGGCTTAAACTCAAAAAAACCATGGAAGTCGTCAGCTTTTTCCATGACGACTTTATCGGGCATTTGAAATGCTAAAATTGACATACTGTGCTGTATTGTTTTCGTTAACGAAAGTAAAAAGGGACAATCCCATTTTATAAAAGTGTATAGCCATCCCTGTGGACAGGGATGGCGAACAAAGATTATTTGTTGTACAATTCGACAACAGCCTGGTCGTTGAAGTTCTCAGGAATCTGATCCCTCTCCGGATAGCTGACGAATTTTCCAACCATATCTGAAGCAACCCAGTCAATCCATCCGAATTTCTTCGCAGAATTTACAGAGATGCTTGTTTTAATGGCTTCCAAAGCCTTGGATTTTTCTCTCACACCAATGGTCTGACCTGGTTTGATCAGCAGTGAAGGAATGCTGGCTACATCACCATCAACAATAATATGATTGTGTGTTACAAGTTGTCTCGCCGCTCTTCTGGTGGGGGCAATGCCCATACGATATACTATATTGTCAAGTCTTGACTCACAAAGTTTGATCAGGTTTTCACCGGTTTGTCCCTGCTTTACAGAGGCCAGATGAAAAATACGGGCAAACTGTCTCTCCAGCATACCGTAAGTATATTTTACTTTTTGTTTTTCCTGAAGCTGAAGGGCATATTCAGACTTTTTGCCTCTCCTTCCTTTGCCATGCTGGCCAGGAGGATAATTCTTTTTTTGTAACGCTTTGCTTGGACCCATTACCGGTTCTCCAAACCTTCTAGAAATTTTCGTTCTCGGACCTGTGTATCTTGCCATTTTCTATAAAATAATGTACTTACAAAATAAATAGCCCCAATGTCCAAACTATCATTTTGCAAGTACGTAATAAAATTAAACTCTTCTTCTTTTTGGTGGACGACATCCGTTATGAGGTAGCGGAGTAACATCAACAATGTTTACTACTTCGATACCTACGCTTTGTACTGTTCTGATCGCAGACTCTCTTCCTGATCCCGGACCTTTCACAAAAACATCTGCTTTACGCATACCTGCCTCATAAGCTACCTGACAACAGTTTTGTGCTGAAGTCTGAGCAGCATAAGGTGTGTTCTTTTTAGAACCTCTGAAACCCATCTTACCGGCAGATGCCCATGAAATAACCTGGCCTGTACTGTTCGTTACGGAAATAATAATGTTGTTGAAGGACGCCTTGATGTGTACCTGACCATAAGGCTCGACAACCACCACTCTCTTCTTTGCTTTGTCTTTTCTCTTAGCTTGTGCCATTTTTTAGCAAATTATTAAAATATAGGCAGGATAAAAATAATTATCCCCTGATCTTGAAAAATTAATTACTTGGTAGCCTTCTTCTTGTTAGCTATCGTCTTACGCTTACCTTTACGGGTACGTGAGTTGTTTTTAGTCTTCTGTCCTCTCAAAGGCAAACCTTTTCTGTGACGAAGGCCTCTGTAACAACCGATATCCATTAAGCGTTTAATGCTTAACTGAATCTCCGAACGCAGTCCACCTTCTACAGTGTACTCATTGGAAATGATGGCACGAATGGCGTTTGCCTCTTCGTCAGACCATTCACCAGCTTTTTTATCTACAGAAATACTGGCATCAACCAGAATTTTCTTTGCAGAACTACGGCCTATACCATAGATATAGGTAAGAGCAATTTCGCCTCTTTTTTTGTCCGGAATATCAACACCTGAGATCCTCATAAATATTAACCTTGTCTTTGTTTAAATTTAGGATTTTTCTTATTAATAACGTACACTTTGCCTTTACGTCTTATGACTTTGCAATCAACGCTTCTCTTTTTTACTGATGCCTTTACTTTCATGATATTTAAATAATTAATCCCTTTTTGCTGTCAATTACTTGTATCTGTAAACAATACGGGCTTTTGACAGGTCATAGGGTGACATTTCCAATTTTACCTTGTCTCCCGGAAGAATTCGGATATAATTCATCCTCATCTTGCCGGAAATATGAGCAATCACCTCATGTTTATTCTCCAACTCTACTCTGAACATTGCATTTGACAATGCCTCTGTAATCGTTCCGTCAACCTGGATACTTGTTTGCTTTGCCATTCCTTATAAGACAACTAAGTTGTTTTTCTTTAAAACTTCTTCTATAAATTCAAATGTGGTCAGTATTTCATGTCCTGAGGCTGTCACCAGTACTGTATGCTCAAAATGAGCGGCAGCTTTACGGTCATCCGTTCTGATTGTCCAGTTATCGTTCTCCTGAACAACGAACCTTTTGCCTAGTGTGATCATGGGTTCAATCGCTATGACCATACCTTCCTGCAATCTGGGGCCGTTACCCCTCTTGCCGAAATTCGGTACTTCAGGAGCTTCATGTAAATACTTACCCACTCCGTGTCCTACCAATTCTCTGACCACTCCGTAATGATGTCGTTCGGTCAGATTCTGTATCGCATAACTGATATCACCGATCCTGTTCCCGGCTTTCACCTGGCCTATCCCTTCATAAAGAGACTGTTTGGTAATCCTCAGTAACTCAACGATTTCACTTTTAACTTCACCTACCATATAAGTATAGGCGCTGTCTGCATGAAAACCATTTTTAAAAACTCCACAATCTATAGAAACAACATCTCCGTCTTTAAGTTCCCGGTTACTCGGGATCCCATGCACCACTACCTCATTGACTGAGATACATAACGTGGCCGGAAATCCGTTATAGTTTTTAAAAGAAGGTTTACCACCGTTATCGAGAATAAACTCTTCTGCTATTTTATCCAGTGCTTTGGTAGAGATTCCCGGAGCGATCCTGGCAGCTACTTCTGCCTGAGCCTTTCCCAGAATAACACCGTTATGCTTTATTACTTCAACGTCTTCAGGAGATTTAAGATATATCAGCTTTTTCCCCATTCCGTCATTATTGAGTGATTACGGATGACTGACGTCCTTCCAGCCTTCCTGATTGCATCAGGCCTTCGTAACGCTTCATCAGAAGATAACTTTCTACTTGCTGAAGGGTGTCTAAAACCACACCTACCAGAATCAGAAGAGAAGTACCGCCAAAGAACGAGGCAAATGTCTGCGTCATTCCGAAAAGACTGGCTATTGCAGGGAATATGGCTATTCCAGACAACAACACCGCTCCCGGCAAAGTAATTCTATCCAAAACGTTCGCTACAAAATCAGAAGTAGGCTGTCCGGGCTTAACACCAGGAATAAAACCTCCTCCTCTCTTCATATCGTCAGCAATCTGATTGGGATTGATTGAAATCGCCGTATAGAAAAATGTAAACGCTACAATCAGTATAACATAAAGCAGGTTATATTCCCATGAAGTCACATTACTGAACGTCTGAGCTATGTTTTGGGCGAAATCGCTTTTCTCAGCAAACAGCGACGCCACTGCCGAAGGAATAAACATCAGGGCTTGTCCGAAAATGATGGGCATAACACCTGAAATATTCAGCTTCAGAGGAAGATACTGTCTCTGACCGGTTACTACTTTATTGCCCACAATCTGTTTTGCATACTGAACAGGTATTCTTCTTACGGCCTGTGTCATAGCTACAGCAAACAGTACCACAAGGAACAGGGCTACAATTTCAATTACAAAGAAAAGAATCTGACCGTTTGAACCTCTTGCGCGGGCTTCACCAATGATAGCCGCAGGAAACCTGGACACGATACCGATCATGATGATCATGGATATACCGTTTCCAATGCCTTTTTCAGTCATCCTTTCACCCAGCCACATCGCCATCATCGTACCGGCTACCAACATGATCACTCCTGAAACATAGAAAAGACCATGCTGAATAGTAATGGCATCCGTTGGGATCGTGGTCTTCAGATAGGTGAAACCCTGAGTGGCGGTTACCACAATAGTCAGCCATCTGGTAATCTGGTTCAGCTTTCTTCTTCCGGACTCTCCTTCTTTCTGCAACTTGCTGAAATAAGGCAACGCCAGACCAAGCAACTGAATGGCGATAGACGCCGAAATATAAGGCATGATACCTAACGCCATAAAAGAGGCATTGTTAAAAGCACCACCCACAAGCGTATCCAACAGCCCCAACAGCCCGTTACCACCAGTCAAATCCTGTAGTTTTGTGGCGTCAATCCCAGGCAAAACGATATAAGATCCAATTCTGAAAATAACAATGATCAGAATTGAAGCCAGGATTCTGTTCCTCAATTCTTCAATTGACCAGATATTTTTAAAAGTGGTAATCAGTTTTTTCATAGTATAATAAACTATTTATAATTCCGGCTCAGCCGTTTTTATCTTGAATTGTAAAAACACAATGAACCCGAAGAACCTGGGTCCTTCGAGTCTTAAGAATTACTCTGAAGCTTTATCAGCATCTACGGTTACTTTACCACCGGCTTTCTCTATTGCTTCAGCAGCCGTTTTAGAAATAGCATTCACCTGTACTTCCACAGCGGCTTTGATTTCACCTCTTCCCAATACTTTTACAAGATCCGTCTTGGAAATAAGACCATTGCTGTAAAGTACAGAAAGGTCAATCAGTGTAGCTCCGGTTTTCTCTACAAGCGCCTGAAGCGTATCCAGGTTGATTGCTTTGTATTCTATACGGTTAATGTTTTTGAAACCGAACTTAGGCACCCTTCTTTGAAGTGGCATCTGACCACCTTCAAAACCTCTTTTCTGGCTGTAACCAGATCTGGATTTTGCACCTTTATGTCCTCTTTTGGCAGTACCACCACCACCGGAACCCTGGCCACGTCCTAATCTCGTGTTATTTCTTACTGAACCTTTTGCAGGTTTTAAAGTTTCTAAAGTTATCATTTCAATTTTATTTGCGCAATCCAACACTGTTTCAGCAGGATCACTCGGTTTACCCTGTTATAAATTCTCTACGGTAACAAGATGCTGAATCTTTCTTACCATTCCGTCAATAGCAGGATTGGTATCTTTTTCAACGGATTTACCGATTTTACCTAATCCAAGTGCTTTGATGGTCAGCTTTTGATCCTGTGGTCTGTCAATCAGACTTCTCACCTGAGTGATTTTAATCTTTGCCATTTTGCAATATTCTTTAAGGCTATCAGCCGTTATACACTTTGTTAAGTTTAACCCTTCTCTGTATAGCTACTTCATGAGGAGCTCTCATTTTCACGAGTGCATCGATAGTCGCTTTTACTACATTATGAGGGTTTGAAGAACCTTTAGACTTGGCCAATACATTATGTACACCGGCAGCCTCAAGGACAGCACGCATCGCACCACCGGCAATAATACCGGTACCCGGCGCTGCAGGCTTAACATATACAAATCCTCCGGAAAATTTTCCGTGCATTTCGTGAGGTACGGTCTGATTGATAATCGGAACATTCACGAGATTTTTTCTTGCATCTTCGATAGCTTTGGAGATGGCATCTGTAACCTCATTGGCTTTACCAAGACCATGTCCTACAGCACCTTGTCCGTCACCCAGAACCACGATAGCAGAGAAGCTGAAACGACGACCACCTTTAACAACTTTGGCAACTCTGTTGATGGCAACGACCTTTTCTTTAAGTTCTGATTCGTTTACTTTTAATACTTTACTCATTTCTTTAAGATTCAAAAATTAAAATTTAAGGCCGCCTTCCCTTGCTCCCTCTGCCAGAGACTTCACATTACCGTGGTACAAATAACCGTTACGGTCAAATACGCAGGTGGAAATCCCGTTGTCAACAGCCTTCTTGGCTAAAGCAGTACCTACCTGCTTAGAGTTTTCAATGCTCAGAGTCTTAAGACCAAGCTCTTTGCTTGAAGAAGAAGCCAGTGTAACACCGTTTGCATCGTCAATGAGCTGAGCATAAATTCCAGTATTGCTACGGAAAACAGAAAGCCTCGGGCGAGCAGAAGTACCACTAACTTTACTTCTGATCCTCCACTTTACTTTTTGTCTTCTCTCTGTCTTAGTGCTTGACATATCTATATATAATGATTTAGATTCTTGAATTATTTCTTACCGGCTGTCTTACCAGCTTTACGTCTGATCTGCTCACCCACAAAACGGATACCTTTTCCTTTGTATGGTTCAGGTTTCCTCAGTGACTTAATCTTGGCCGAAACCAGACCCAGCAACTGCTTGTCATTACTTTCGAGAATAACAAGAGGGTTTTTACCTTTTTCCATTTTGGTTTCCACCTTGATTTCTGAAGGAATGATCAGATAAATATTGTGAGAATAACCCAATGAAAAATCAACTATATTACCATTATTGGTAGCCTTATAACCTACACCGACAAGTTCAAGCTCATGCTTGTATCCCTGGCTTACTCCGACGACAAGGTTGTTCAGAAGAGATCTGTAAAGACCGTGAAGGGCTTTATGTCTCTTTTGTTCAGAAGGTCTTTCCACAGTAAGAACACCGTCTTCCAGTGTCAGTTTCATATCCGTATCAACTTTCTGGCTGAGTTTACCCTTAGGCCCGTTGGCTGTTACAAGATTTCCTTCTTCGATAGTAACGGTTACACCTGCCGGTACTGTGATTGGTTTTTTACCTATTCTTGACATTTTACTACGTTTAAGGCTTACATAATTGCAAGCGGTCAACAAAAAAAATTAATATACGTAACAAAGAACTTCTCCACCGATATTAAGTGTTCTGGCTTCTTTGTCAGTAACAACACCTTTGGAAGTAGAAAGTATAGCAATACCCAAACCGTTGAGTACACGTGGAAGCTCGTCGGCTTTCGCATACTTTCTGAGACCAGGCTTCGAAACCCTTGTAAGATTCACAATAGCAGACTGCTTGGTCAGGGCATTGTATTTCAAGGCTATTTTGATAGTGCCCTGAGGACTGTCGCTATCAAACTTATAGCTTTGAATATAGCCTTTATCGTACAATACTTTAGTAAGTTCCTTCTTCAGATTGGAGGCTGGAATTTCAACAACTCTGTGTCTTGCTTTAATAGCATTCCTGATTCTCGTAAGAAAATCTGCTATTGGATCCGTTGTTATCATTTTAAATTTTTTTATTAATTGGATACCTTAAGCCAACGTTGAGGAGTATCACGGGCGTGACTTGCTCAACTGGGCTGCAAAGATAGTAATTCTAAATGAGAAAAAAAATATTTTACCACGAAGATTTTGTAACCCCCGGAATAAGTCCGCTACCTGCCATTTCTCTGAAGGTAACACGGTTAATACCGAACTTACGCATATATCCTTTAGGTCTACCGGTCAGCTTGCATCTGTTGTGCAGTCTTACAGGCGATGCATTTTTAGGAAGTGCATCAAGACCCTGCCAGTCACCGGCGGCTTTCAAAGCTGCTCTTTTGTCTGCATACTTTGCAACAAGTCTTTCTCTCTTTCTTTCTCTAGCTTTTATTGACTCTTTTGCCATTTTTTAGCGTATTTATCGTAAGATATTATTTTTTGTTTGTGAAAGGTAGTCCCAAAGCCTTCAGCAGCTCATAGCTTTCAGCATCCGTTTTGGCACTGGTCACGAAAGTGATATCCATACCCTGGATCTTAGAAATCTTATCGATCGAAATTTCAGGGAAGATGATCTGCTCGGTAACACCGAAAGTATAATTTCCTCTGCCATCAAAGCCTTTGTCGCTGATACCCTGGAAGTCTCTTACCCTTGGAAGTGCTACAGTAGTAAGACGATCCAGGAATTCAAACATGATCTGTGACCTCAGGGTTACCTTGGCACCGATCGGCATATTTTCGCGAAGTTTGAAGTTTGATACCGCTTTTTTGGAAAGGGTTGCCACTGCCTTCTGACCTGTAATCAGGGTCAGTTCATCAACACTGCTGTCTACCAGTTTTTTATCACCTGTAGCAGCACCTACACCGCGGTTAACTACGATTTTAAGCAGCTTAGGAACTTCCATAATGGACTTATATCCGAACTTTTCCTGTAGCTTACTTACTACTTCTGATTTGTATTTGTCTTTTAACCTTGCCATTGATAATTAATTGTGGATTACCGACCCACATTTTGATATTAAATAAACTTACCTGATGCTTTGGAATACCTCTGAAGCTTACCGGCTTCATTCAGTTTCCTTCCGGTCCTTGTCGGCTTATCTGTTGAAGCATCTACAACCAGCACATTGCTGATATGGATTGTTCCTTCAAGTTCCTTGATCTCACCCTGAGGATTCTGGGCACTCGGCTTGATGTGCTTCTTGATCATGTTCACACCTTCCACCACAACGCGGTTCTTTTTAACGAGAACCTGGGTAATCTTACCACGTTTTCCTTTTGCATTACCAGCAATCACCTCAACAAGGTCACCGGTGCGTACGTGCAACTTTGGTTGTTTATTAAACTTTCTTTCCATTGTTAATCAAATTTTCTATAAAACCGGCTCTCAGAGTACTTCAGGAGCAAGTGATACGATTTTCATAAACTGTTTTTCTCTGAGTTCTCTGGCCACCGGTCCGAAGATCCTGGTACCTCTCGGCTCGTTCTGGTTATTGAGCAACACTACTGCATTTTCCTCAAAACGGATGTATGAACCATCTTTTCTGCGAACTTCTTTAGTAGTTCTAACCACGACAGCCTTGGAAACGGTTCCCTTCTTCATGTTGGAAGAAGATACCGCCTGCTTAACAGTAACCACCACTTTGTCGCCGACGCTGGCGTATCTCTTGCGTGTTCCGCCCAGTACACGTATAACTAAAACCTCTTTAGCTCCGCTGTTATCTGCTACGTTGGCTCTTGATTCTTGCTGTAACATCTTCTTTAGTTATTAACTATTGTTTTAAAATCAAACGGATTACTTGGCTTTCTCAATGATCTCAACCAGTCTCCAATTTTTACTTTTGCTCAAAGGTCTGGTTTCCATGATCCTTACAGTGTCACCGATACCGGCTTCGCTGTTCTCGTCGTGAAACATCAGTTTCTTGGTTTTGAGCATGAACTTACCATACTTAGGGTGTTTAACTTTACGGACAACCTGAATTACTCCGGATTTATCCATTTTGTTGCTGACAACCACCCCTATTCTCTCTTTTCTTAGGTTTCTTTCTTCCATCTTCGGTAAAGATTAACGGCCCGGGGCCTAGAATTTGGTAAAATTAATTTTCGGACTTACTACTCAACTCTGTTAGTAAGCGTGCGATAGATTTCCGGGATTCGGTGATTCTTTTGGGATTTTCTATCGGAGTGATTGCATGCGCAAACTTTAGTTTTACCAATCTATCCTTTTCCTCAGATATCTGTTGCTTCAGTTGTTCAGCGGTCAGACCGCTAATGTCATTTTTTTTCATCTTTTTGTCAGTTCAAAAATCCTTGTTTAAGGAATTACGCTTCAAAATCTCTACGTACTACAAATTTTGTCTTTACAGGCAACTTTTGAGCCGCCAGTCTCAAGGCTTCCTTAGCGATTTCCAAAGAAACACCGGTTGCTTCGAACAGGATGGTTCCGGGATAAACATTGGCTACCCAGTATTCAGGAGCACCTTTACCTTTACCCATACGTACTTCAAGCGGTTTCTTTGTAATCGGTGTATCAGGGAAGATACGGATCCAAACCTGACCTTCACGTTTCATGGCACGTGTAACACCGATACGTGCAGCTTCAATCTGTCTGGCGGTGATACGGCCTGGTTCCAGCGATTTGATGGCAAAAGAACCGAATGCGATCTCATGACCCCTGCTGGCGACCCCTTTTATCCTGCCCTTCTGTTGTTTACGAAATTTCGTTCTTCTCGGTTGTAACATAACTCAAATATTTTTAGGCATTTAACCAATTAATCAATTTCTTCTCGGGCCTTTGCCGTTGTTTCTTCTTTTCTTACCGGACCTTTCCTTATCATCTTGTCCGCCGCCTCTTCCACTGAAACCACCGGTACCACCGCTTTTCTTGTTATCATTGGTTTCGGTAGCGAGTGAAGCTACAGAAGTAAGATCTCTTTTACCGTAAACTTCGCCTTTAAATACCCATACTTTGATACCGATAAGTCCGTAAACGGTAAGCGCTTCAGAAATCGCATAATCGATATCAGCTCTCAGTGTATGCAAAGGAATACGACCTTCTTTGTACATCTCGGTACGGGCCATTTCAGCACCGCCAAGACGACCTGAAAGCTTGATTTTGATACCCTGCGCACCTACTCTGATAGCGGCCTGAATGGCCTGCTTCATCGCACGACGATAGGAGATCCTTGCTTTCAGCTGCTGAGCTACAGCCTCACCGATCAGCTTGGCATCCAGTTCAGGTCTTTTGATTTCAAAGATGTTGATCTGAACATCTTTACTTGTAAGCTTTTTAAGCTCTTCTCTCAGTTTATCTACCTCGCTACCCGCTTTACCGATTACCACACCAGGTCTTGCCGTATGGATAGTCAGCGTAATTCTTTTAAGGGTTCTTTCGATCACAACTCTGGAGATAGAACCTTTAGGAATACGGGCATTGATATATTTTCTTATCTTATCGTCTTCAACAAGCTTCTCGGCAAAGTTTTTTCCACCATACCAATTAGATTCCCAACCTCTGATGTAACCGAGTCTTAAACCGACAGGATTGACTTTTTGTCCCATGTTTTTTTACAATAATGTTTCCTTTAAATTAATATTGATCAGATGTCTCAGCTTTGAGCCGGTGTACTTTGGTTATCTACCACGATGGTTACGTGATGTGAACGTTTTCTTACACGGTAAGCTCTTCCCTGAGGAGCGGGTCTCAATCTTTTGAGCATTCTGCCGCCATCAACCATAATGGTTTTTACATACAGATCAGCATCTTCGATTTTCACATCCTCGTTTTTGTTCTGCCAGTTTGCAATGGCCGACAACAGGACTTTCTTAATCACCGGGGCAGCCGCCTGTGGCTGATATGTTAAAATGCCAAGGGCCTGGCTGACTTTCTTTCCTCTGATCAGATCCGCCACTAATCTCACTTTTCGGGGTGAGGTCGGGAAATCCTTTAATTTTGCTACTGCTTCCATTTTATTACTTATTTCTAAGAGTAATACCCTTTAAGATTATCTTTTACCTTTATCTTTTTTATTTACGTGGCCTCTGAAGTTTCTGGTAGGTGCAAATTCACCTAACTTGTGGCCAACCATATTATCAGTTACATAAACCGGAATAAACTTGTTGCCGTTATGTACTGCGAAAGTGTGTCCAATAAACTCAGGTATTACCATTGACCTGCGTGACCAGGTTTTGATGACAGATTTCTTACCCGAATCATTCATTACATCGACCTTTTTCTCAAGACGAAAATCAACGTAAGGTCCTTTTTTTAGCGAACGAGCCATTTATTGAATATTATTTAGTTCTACGTGAAACAATTAGACGATTAGAATACTTATTTTTAGATCTGGTTTTCTTGCCTTTGGCGATCAAACCGTTTCTTGAACGAGGGTGACCTCCGGATGCACGGCCTTCACCACCACCCATGGGGTGATCGACAGGGTTCATCGCGACACCTCTTACTCTAGGTCTGATACCCAACCATCTGCTGCGACCTGCTTTACCAAGTCTTACGTTCATGTGATCAGGGTTTGAAACCGATCCCACCGTAGCAACGCAAACACCCAATACCATTCTCATTTCGCCTGAAGGCATTTTGAGGGTAACAAATTTGCCGTCTTTAGCCAGTAGCTGGGCATATGTACCTGCACTTCTGGCAAGCTGGGCACCTTTACCCGGTGTAAGTTCGATATTGTGAACTATAGTACCGAGCGGCATATTCTTAAGTGGAAGAGCATTTCCTACTTCAGGAGCAACTTCAGTACCGGAAACGATGGTCTGACCTACCTGAAGTCCCTGAGGAGCGATGATGTATCTTTTCTCTCCGTCAGTGTACTGAACAAGCGCAATCCTTGAAGTACGGTTCGGATCGTATTCGATAGTAAGTACTTCTGCGTTGATGTTCAGTTTATCTCTTCTGAAATCTATAATACGGTATTTTCTTTTGTGACCACCGCCGATGTATCTGGCTGTACGGTGACCTTCATTGTTCCTACCACCGGATTTTTTAAGGGCCTCTGTAAGGCTCTTTTCGGGTTTTGAAGCTGTGATATCCGAAAAATTCGGAGCTATTCTGTGTCTCTGACCCGGAGTAGTTGGTTTTAACTTCTTAATTGCCATTTCTGTTCAATTTTGCAGCCTGCTCTGAGCGGCTATACTTTAACCTAAATTGTTATTATTAAATTTCTGCATAAAAGTCTATCAGATCCCCTTCTTTCAGGGTTACGATAGCCTTCTTGAAAGTAGAGGTACGTCCGGTTGAAACCCTGGTTTTAGTCATCCTTGATTTCTTTTTACCGATCTGCGTAATGGTAGCTACTTCCTCAACAGTCACGCCGTACATATTTTCAACCGCTTTCGCGATCTGAATTTTGTTGGCATTCAGATTAACCTCGAAGGTATACTTACCTTTGGCATTCAAGCCTTGAGATTTTTCAGAAATTATGGGTCTTTTTAAAACGCTCATGTCTTTAAATTTTGAATGTTGTCTTAATCTTTCAAATTGGTTTCAATAAAGCTCAGAGCGCTTTCTGAAATCAGGACCGTATCGGCGTTAACCAGATCATAGGAATTCATAAGGCCTTTTTCTGAAACTTTTGTCTTAGGAATGTTTCTGCTTGAAAGATACAGATTGTTGTCGTTGCCGTCGACGATGAAGAGGGTCTTCTTACCATTCAGATTAAGGGCATTCAAAAATGCAAGATACTGTTTGGTTTTAGGAGTCTCGAAAGCGAAATCTTCAATTACGAGCACCTTATTTTCAGAAGCTCTTGCCGACAATACCGATTTACGGGCAAGGCTCTTTACTTTTTTGTTCAGTTTGAAATCGTAATCTCTGGGACGGGGACCGAAAACTCTACCACCACCTACATAAATAGGCGCCTTGGTAGATCCGTGTCTTGCGCCTCCTGAACCTTTCTGACGAAGGACTTTCTTAGTGGAACGGCTAATTTCAGCTCTTTCCTTTGATTTGGCAGTTCCCTGTCTCTGATTAGCCAGGTAATGCTTAACATCAAGCCAAACAACATGCTGATTAGGCTCAATTCCGAAAACTTCAGGATCAAGTGCTATCACCTTTCCTGTGTCTTTTCCTTCTTTGTTTAGAACTTTTACTTCCATTTTCATACCGCTTTTTTCGATGTCGTCCGGTCTCGACCTTAATTGTTATAACTACTTAATAAATTACTTGTGAAGTGTAACCAGCGCATTTTTAGGACCAGGTACAGATCCGGAGATGACGATAAGGTTTTTATCAGCAATCACTTTAAGTACTTTAAGGTTCTGGATAGTAGCCTGTGTATTACCCATTCTTCCGCCCATTTTCAAACCTTTGAAAACACGCGCAGGATAAGAGCAAGCACCTACTGAACCAGGGTGACGGGCACGATTGTGCTGACCGTGGGTAGTTTCACCCACACCGCCGAATCCGTGTCTTTTTACAACACCCTGAAAACCTTTACCTTTGGTTTTTCCGGATACATCAAGAAACTCACCTTCTTCAAAAACATCTTCAACCCTGATGGTATCGCCTAGGCTGAATACTTTTTCAAATTCCTTAAATTCCGCAAGTTTTCTCTTAGGCGTAGTATTTGCCTTCTTGAAGTGTCCCTGAAGTGCCTTGGTAGTCCTTTTCTCTTTTTTCTCACCAAATCCCAGCTGAACAGCAGAATAGCCGTCATTTTCAACCGTACGGACCTGAGTCACAACACAAGGACCTGCCTCGATAAGCGTGCAAGGTACCGCCTCACCGTTAGCAAAAACGGTGGTCATTCCAATTTTCTTTCCAATAATTCCAGACATCGTCTTTGTTTTTTTTATCGCTTAAAAAATAACCGCATTTGAATCGGGGTGCAAAATTCCAGATTTTGACCCAAAAATCCAAACAAGGCCTTAACTTTTTCACTATCAGAGGTTGGCAAACCAACTTGACCATTACATCACAAACCCCGGGGGTAAGGCAAAAAATTGCAGGAATATGCCTTGTTTCCTTGTAATGATTCCATAAAAAATTGCGAATCGGAGACTGTCTAAAATCTTATTACTCACAGTCGGAATCAGAACGGTTTCACGGAGAATGTGACTTCGGCTGATTCATAAAGGGAGGTTACTCCGTCGAATCGAGGTGCAAATGTATAACTTTATTCTGTAATAAAAAAACTTATTGTATTTATTTTCAAAAAATTACGAAAGAATAAGCGAATGGAGAAATGCAATGAATGAATGAATGAATGAATGAATGAATGAATGAAGATCGGTGGATGAAATGATGGATTCGTTTGGAACGGACGGTGCGATCATTGAAGCGTTGTTGCCGGAGCCGGTATTACGGAAACCCAAAGTGCCTAAGCAGCCTTCTCCGGAAAAGAAAAAACAGCCAACATAATCAGCTGTTTTTCAACCTATCATTTATTCAACCACTCTTTAAAAGTGTAATTTCTAAAGAGATATCTTATATCTTCCACTATATTGACCTTGTCAAATAATATTTTCACAAGTATACTGCAAAATTATATTTTTTTTATATCAGTTCATATTATCAGGCTGAAAAAATTATTTTTGCGAAAAACATCAAGAAACACTATGATTATGACTCCGAAAGCGTCAGGCTTTTATTTTCCTCCCGAATGGCATCCACACCGCGCGACATGGCTTAGTTTCCCAAGAAATACAGACACCTGGGAAGACCGTTTCGAAAAGATATATCCTTCTTATATAGCGTTTATTAAAACACTTGCCCTGAATGAACAAGTGTGCATTAATGCACATGACGAGCAACAAATCTCCCATATTCGTCAATTGCTCGAAAAGTTTGATGCCAACAGTCCGAATATCCGGCTCTTCGCCCATCGCACAAACGACTCATGGTGTCGTGATCACGGGCCGGCTTTTCTCATTCACAAAAATAAACCCGAGAAGATGATCGTTAATTGGGAGTACAATGCCTGGGGCGGTAAATATCCTCCCTATAACGATGACAACAACATTCCTCTTAAAATTGCAGAATTCCTGGATTTACCGGTAGTAAGTCCCGGTATCGTAATGGAAGGGGGATCGGTTGAATTCAATGGCAACGGCACAGTAATGACCAGCAGATCATGCCTGCTTAACCCGAACAGAAACCCACATCTGAGTCAGAAGGAAATCGAACAATACCTGTATAATTATTATGGAATGGATCAGGTATTGTGGGTAACTGACGGGATCGTAGGCGATGATACAGACGGACACATTGACGATACCGTAAGGTTTATAAGTGAGGATACCGTGGTTACTGTCGTAGAGCATCGTAAAGCAGACGCTAATTATCTGCCTCTTCTGGAAAACCTGGAAGATCTGAAAAGTATGAGGCTGAGCAACGGCAAGCAGTTAAATATAGTCGAATTGCCCATGCCGGATCCTGTCGTTGAAGAAGGGATAAGACTTCCGGCGTCATATGCGAATTTTTACATTGCTAACGGTAGTGTAATCGTTCCGACTTACAGATGTGCGCAGGACGAGACTGCAATGTCAATTCTGAGTGACTGTTTTCCTGAAAGAAAAATAGTCGGAATAGATTCGACAGCTATTATATGGGGATTGGGCAGTTTTCATTGTCTTTCGCAACAGGAGCCGGAAGCATTACCCCCCGGGACGTACTAAAGAGTTTCTACGGGAGCTAAGTGTCTGAGTTTTTAAAGCACAGGCAAAGTAGCGCGGAATTTATGAATGATTTCAGAGCTCTGCCGGCCTCCCAATTGAGTTCTTTATTACAGAATATGGCTTAAAAAGCCATTGATATACTATTTTTCATTTAAAAATCGCTTAATTTGTATTCTACCCCCTTCGGTTGCAAGGAAGGTAAGAAAAACCAGTTATGAAATTTACCAGTGTACTGACAGCTTTATTTACCCTCTCTTTTATTTCAGGTTGTGTAAATAAAACGCCAAAAATTACTGAAGCTGCAAAAAATGAACCTTCCGCGGTACAGGCTCCCCCGGAAAAGATTGTCCTGACCGTAGGTAAAAGGGAAGTGAGTGAAAAAGAATTTGAACGTGATCTTAAAAATATCCCGGAAATAGATTCTGTTGATCTGGACGAACTGACGCGCCAGATCATCTGGAAAAAACAGCTGGTGATGGAAGCCAGGGGCAGGTCACTGGATAAAGACCCTGACCTGCTGGAAGAAATAGAAACCTACAGCTCTATCTTATCAAAATCATACCTTACGGACAGTGTATCCCTGAACCGGCTCATGCTGCAGTCTTACAGTAACTATCAGAAGGAAATCAATGCTTCGCATATTTTTATACCCGTTTCTAAATACGCTTCTCCGGAAGATACGCTGAAAGTTTACAATGATCTGATAAGCCTCCGAAAGACCATTCTCGCTGACAACAATTTTGAGGCTATGGCAGCAAAACTGTCAAAAGACACCAGAACAAGTGAGAAAGGAGGCCATATTGGCTGGTTTTCAACTTACCAGCTGATTTATCCGCTTGAACAAGCGGCATACGGCACAACAAAAGGCTCTGTATCCCTTCCTGTAAGAACCCCGCAGGGCTACCACCTGGTAAAAGTAAATGATGTCCGCAAAAACTCGGGGCGTGTGCAGGTGCAGCATATTTTTAAATATGTAACTTCCAATACGCCTTCGGATTCTGTAAAAGCAAAGTCTCTTATGGACTCCCTTTACACCGAAATTCAGAACGGAGCCGATTTTAATGAAATATGTCTGAAGTACTCAGACGATGCATCCACACGAAACTCCTACGGGGAACTTCCTGTATTTGGCATTGGTACCCGTGAAGAAGAAGCCTTTGAAGAAGCTGCGTTCGGTCTGAAAGAAGGCGCGGTGTCTTTACCGGTCAGAACAGCCAACGGTTTTCATCTCATCAGATTAATTAAAAGACTCCCTCCTGAAACCAGAGAAGAATTTCTTGAAAGAACAAAATATAAGCTGACTACGGATTCAAGAGGTGTGATCGTTACCCGGAGCACGGTCAGTAAACTAAAGGAAGCATACGGATATACTGTCAATGAGGAAGTTTTACTCCAATGTATTCAGGCCGGAAACAAGGACCTCCCGGCGAAAAAATGGAAGTATGTTGTTAGTCCGCTCAGTGATCAGGACCTTCTGAGGATTGAAGACAGGATTGTCAAGGCCGGTGATTTCCTGAATTATGTACAGGAGCGCCAGCAATATGATATTTCCAACCTGTCTTACACACCGGAAATGATCATGAGACAGCTTTTCGAAAACTTTGAGCAGAAGCTCATTCTGGAATATGGAGAGAAAAGGATCCGAACAGAAAACCAGGAACTGAAAAAGCTTGTGACAGACCATGTGGAAGAATTACTTGCCTCACGAATTATCAATGACCGCATTTATGAGGTTTCCATTGCCGATACCCTGGGGCAGCGCCGGTACTATAATGCCCATAAAGAGCAGTTCTTTTTTGGTGAAAGAGCGGCTGTAGAGACCTACACTTTCTCGGACAGTGGCAGTTACCTGGGATTTCAGTCTTTCAGAAATAAAGAAAAGCCGTATCAGCTGATGCGGGGAATACAACCGATATTTCTTACCAAAAACTCATCAGATCTCAGTGTTGAAGATCAGCGCAAACTGATGGGGCTTATTCTGATCATGTCCCGGAATCCCGGTTATATCGTCGAAATCGGCGGACATGCAGATGCGAACGAGTCTTTGGAGGTTTCAGCCGCCAGAATCCGTAAAACCGTTGGTTTTCTTACCGAAAACGGGTTGTCTATTACGAAGATCAGAGAATATGATTACCAGAAGAGCAAACCGCTTGACCGTTTTGACTGGATCAAAAACCAGAGGATCAGTTTTCAGTTTTTCAGCAACCTGGAAGAAGACCTGATGAAGGTTTTCAATGAGAAGGCACCCGGGGCCATTACGCGTAACCTCGAGCTGATTCCTAAAGAAGAAATAAAAAAATATCCCTGGGTGCAATGGAAAGAGGGTACTTTTTCCGTAAAGAAAGATGGGAAGATCATTGAGTCGACGATCAGAAGGATTCTGCCGAAAATGCAGAAAACTCTGAAAGAGGCGCGTGTGGAAGTCATTAACGGTTATCAGAGTCAGTTGCAGAAACAACTTTCCGATGAACTCTCCGTTAAATATCCGGTTGATGTCCGGAAAGAAGATATACAGAAAATTTATAAGGACATAAAATCGAAAAATTAACCAAATATTGCCACTTTTGCGAATTATTCTAAAAAACATGTTGAAAAGGATTATTTTATTCCTGTTTATTCCCCTGCTTGGGTGGTCGCAGGACACTGTAAATGTTGATAAAATCGTTGCTAAAATCGATAACTATTACATTCTGCGGTCTGAAATTGAAGCGTTGGTTGTAAGATCAAAGCAGGATCAACAATCCAGACCGATTGACAAATGTCAGGCACTTGAGTCCATAGCGGTACAAAAACTCCTGGTTGCCAAAGCAGAGATTGACTCTGTTATTGTAGACGCTGACCAGGTAGACAATCAGTTGAACGCCCGTATGCAGGAGATGATCCGGATTTACGGCAGTGAAAAAAACATTGTTGAACAGTTCAGCAAATCACTGGAAACGCTCAAATCAGAAGTAAGGCAATCGGTAAGAGAGCAGATGACGGCTCAGAAAATGCAGCAGACCCTGACAGAGAAGATCAAGATTACACCCGACGAGGTAAGAAAGTTCTTTAACAAAATTCCCAAGGACAGTATCCCCCTGCTTCCGAGTGAAGTAGTACTGGCGCATATTGTAAGGCTCGCCAAAGTTACCAAAGCACAGAAAGATGAGCTCGTGGAACGGCTTGAATCATATAAGCGAAGGGTTGAACTGGGAGAAAAGTTTGAAGACCTGGCCAAAGAATACTCAGAAGACCAGGGTTCCAGGCAATACGGCGGGGATCTGGGCTGGGCCAAACGGGGCCAGATGGTTCCTGAATTCGAGGCAGCGGCGATGAAAATGGAACCCAAACAGATATCTGATATTGTTGAGTCAGAGTTTGGTTATCACCTGATACAGACGCTTGAAATCAGGGGACAGGAGTACCACGCCAGGCACATTCTGTTACGCCCTGACTATAACCGCCTTGATCTGACCGACTCTAAAAAATTCCTTGACAGTCTGAAACTTGAAATTCAGAAGGACAGCATCAAATTTGAAAGAGCGGCAAAACTCTACACAGAAGATAAAATGACCCAGGATACGGGTGGTCAGCTGATGGATCCCGAAACGGGCAGCAGCAGAATGCCGTTGGACGTATCGATGGAACCCAACCTGTACTTTACGGTAGATACCATGAAAGTAGGCAGCATTACTTCTTCTCTTCCTTACAGAACCCCGGACGGCAAAACCGGTATGCGGATTCTGACCCTGAAGAAAAAATACGAGCCTCACAGGGCCAGCCTGGAAGAGGATTATGAAAAGATCAAGGCTTATGCACTGAATGAGAAACAGGGAATGGCCGTAGATAAATGGTTCAGGGAAGCCGTAGCAGAGGTATACATTAAAATTGATCCTGATTACGAAGTTTGTAAACTATTTGAACAATAAATTTGATTGGAAGTGTCTAACAAAAATTTTAGCTCGGACGTAGAAGCAGCAGATGCCCTGAAAAAATCATATGAGGCCCTGACCCGTGAGATAGGAAAAGTCATTGTAGGTCAGGAAGAGACCGTAAGGTTGCTTCTTACTGCCATTTTCTGTCAGGGACATTGCCTTCTGGTAGGGGTTCCGGGGCTTGCCAAAACCCTGCTGGTACAAACCATAGCGTCGGCACTTGACCTGGATTTCAACCGGATTCAGTTTACTCCCGACCTCATGCCTTCAGACATAGTAGGCTCAGAAACCCTTGACAACGAAAGAAACTTTAAGTTTGTCAAAGGCCCTGTGTTTGCCAACATCATTCTGGCTGATGAAATCAACAGGACACCTCCTAAAACCCAATCGGCGCTGCTGGAGGCCATGCAGGAGTATGCTGTAACTGTAGCGGGACAGAAACATTCGCTTTCGAGGCCTTTCTTTGTGCTTGCCACGCAAAACCCGATTGAGCAGGAAGGAACCTATCCCCTGCCTGAAGCGCAGCTCGACCGGTTTATGTTTATGGTAAGTCTGGATTATCCGAGCTATCAGCAGGAGCTGGAAATTGTTAAGAATACAACGAGCAATACTAAGAAAGAGGTACACAAAGTTCTGGGAGCGGAAGAAATCATGAGTTTTCAGCAGCTGATCAGAAAAGTACCTGTGGCAGATAATGTCGTAGAATACGCTGTCGGGCTGGTACACAAAACAAGGCCCAACACAGAAAAAGCCACGACAGATACCAATACGTTTCTGGAATGGGGTGCGGGTCCGAGGGCGTCTCAAAACCTTATTCTTGCAGCCAAATGCAATGCCCTGATCAGCGGAAAATATTCGCCCGATATTGAAGATGTGAAAGCGGTGGCCTTCCCTATCCTTAGACACAGGATTGTGAGAAACTTCAAAGCAGAGGCAGAGGGCGTTACGGTTGAAAACATCATCAGAAAGCTTCTCTGATCCCGAAAGGTGATATAATGGAAAAGAGGCGATCATTCAATGGTCGCCTCTTTCATTTACAGGTCAGTTTCAGATGCCTGCTGCTTTATCTTCCTCCCTTCCCGGGGTCCTGGAATGCTATTTCAGCATGCTGTTTTTTCGTATGGTTTTTGCCACCACGACTATCGCCGAAGCCGGGCTTTAGTTATTCAAAGGGCTTGCAGGCAATGATGAGGTTGAAGGTCAAAATGCATTTACAAATTCCGCTGGTGTGAAAACAGGAAAATGACTTTCTTGAAGTCTTTAGAATTTCGGGTAATTATTGCGCCTATTTTTCCCACATCATTTGCACAGGAGTTTTGGAGTGCGCCTTCAAAATCATATTGCAGTGCATTAAGCACTCTTTGTGTATTACCTCCCGTGATCTATAAAAACCCTTTTAACGTTTCTTCTAAAGCCTCCTTTTTACCCATCTACTTACTACCCATATAAAAGAGGCTGGCTCATGTTTATCCTTCGTGCTTCCTGTCCCGACACAGGTTCCATACAATCATACTTTCTCTATGAAAATGCTCCCTTTTCAGCAAGACATCAGGCAGTATGTTAGTATACAGAAAAATTCTCATCATTCATACTTTTCCTTCATATACTACCACTTAGGGTCTGAACCACCCGATTCTAATGTTGTCTGTGAAATAAAAGCCCCTGGCCGCTTATTGATTACCGGCTTCTGTTCTATGGGCTGCTTCACTAAGCTCCGTAGCACGTTTTCTATCAAGACCGACAAACTTTTGTTTTGGGATTGGGCAAAGGATTTTGCTTCTTCAGTCAGTTCCTTGTCTTCCATATTAAGTGGAAGGCTCAGTATAGAATTATTTTAAGGAACAAATAAAAATATTACGTAACAGAAAAGGCCTTACTTGTTTTCTGTGTCCTTTGATCAGAAGGATTCAGCACTGATCAGATGGCTGAAAAAATGTTCCTGAGTTATGGAACCATCAAATCGCATCGTAAAAACATCTTCTATAAGTTAAATATAAAGAAAGTCTCTGAACTCATAAGTTTTGCCATTAATCAGGACTTGTAATGTTGCCTTAACCGTACACTGAGAGGAGTATCAGCCATTGCTGAAACTTAAATCACAATTTAGTTACTTGCTGAACTTAATATAACAGATCACCTCCGGATTACATCAGCAACCGCCGGTCGTTATCAGACTTCCACGCCTCTTCCTTTTTTTGAAAGAAGATAAGCTTCAATGTCTTTCAATGACAAGGCGTTGAGCGTTTTTTGCCAGGTAAGCCCGCCTTTACGCGCCACATCCACCCCATAATGCATATCGTAGAAACCGTCCATTTCATGCGCATCGGGATTAATGCTGAGCATGACCCCTTTTTCGAGGCAATAACCGATCCAGCGCCAGTCCAGATCGAGCCGGTACGGGCTGGCATTGATCTCCATCACCACCTGATTGGCAGCACAGGCATCGATCACTTTTTTGAAATGCAGCGGATAACCGCTTCTTGAGAGTAATAACCGGCCGGTAGGATGCCCGAGAATAGTAGTATAAGGGTTCTCAATGGCCCTGATCAGACGCGAAGTGGCTTTTTCTATATCCATATTAAGGACGGCATGTACAGAAGCTACCACATAATCAAACGTAGCAAGTATCTCGGGTTCATAATCCAGATCTCCGTTGATCAGTATATCAGATTCTATTCCCTTCAGTATTTTGAAAGGCGCCAGTTCCATATTAAGCTTGTCAATCTCTTCCTGTTGAAGGATCACCGCTCCGGCGGTAAGTCCCTGAGCGTACGTCGCCGTCTGACTGTGATCTGCAATACCGAAATACTCCAGCCCGAGCGAACGACAGAATACGGCCATTTCACGGAGTGAATGACGGCCGTCGGAATAAGTGGAGTGATTATGAAGGGAACCTTTGAGGTGTTGCCAGGTGATCAGATCCGCATTATTATGGGTGGCCGCCCACTCAAACTCTCCGTTCCCTTCACGCATCTCAGGCACGATATAAGGCATTCCAAATCCCGCATATACTTCCTCCTCGGATGAAAACCGGCCGTTTTTCAGGTATTGAAGGAGAAACAGTCCGTCAGTATTGGTTTTTCTGAGGTGGTCTTCTGAAGCATTCAGTATCATTGACCTGTTGTACAATTCCTCTGGCTCCACACGATAAATCTCTGTTCTGATCTTATTTTCTCCGAAATTTCCGCGCCAGATTCCGGGCGCTGAAGTTTTGAAGTTCTGCCGGAAAGCTTCTTCCGGAAAGACCAGCGGTTTACGACCGGGTTCCGGCACAATAAACTGCAGACTATCCACCACTTCACACTTACGGACCACCTGACCGGCCTCTACCGCTTCCGGATAATACTTCCGGATTTCCTGCAACATTTCCCTGCTGAGTGCCTGCGCCTTATCAATCCTGAGTTTCCCTTCCTGCGATTGCAGAAACACCAGGGCATCCAGTATACTCTGCTGAGTTTTTTCGCCAAAACCCTTGATCGAGGCAATTTTGTTGTTGGTGCAGGCTATTTTAAGTTCATTGAGATTGTCTATACCCAGATCGTTCCAGAGTATCCTGATTTTTTTCACCCCGAGTCCTTTTACCTTAAACATCTCAAAAACACCGGGAGGAGTCTGAGCAATGAGGTTCTCCAGCTCTGTCAATTTCCCGGTTTTCACAATTTCCAGTACATTGGCCGCCATCAGTCTTCCTACTCCCCTTACTTTAAGGAGCTCCGCTTCACTCATTTCAGAAAGGTTTTCCTGAAGTCGCTCAAAACTGAAAGCCGAAGCCAGATAGGTTTTGGATCTGTTCTCGTCCTGATTATGCAGCTCCAGCAGTTTACCGGTCAGTTCGATGATCTCGGCGATGTCAACATTTGTCATATTGCTCAGATGAATTTCAACAAATTTAGCGGACTGTTTTTAATTTTAATGGTTTTCCATGGAATTGATTGGTTAATTTTTCATAGATTTGAACAGGTGTAAAAATAACAAACTAAAGAAACCTGAATTAAACAATGAAGAACAGCCCGCTTTTCAGAAGAAAGGACGTATCCAAAACACTCAATGAAATATCGGAATCCGGCAGCCTGGTCAAGACCCTTGGCCTTAGAGATTTGGTCTCGTTCGGGGTGGCAGCCATTATCGGAGCGGGCATTTTCAGTACAATAGGTAAGGCCAGTTTTAACGGTGGGCCTGCAGTATCGCTTCTTTTTGTTTTTGTGGCCATCGCCTGTGTTTTTACGGCGCTTTGCTATGCCCAGTTTGCCTCTATGGTGCCGGTCAGCGGAAGTGCCTACACCTATGCTTATGTTTCTTTCGGAGAATTATTCGCCTGGATCATCGGTTGGGCACTTATCCTCGAATATGCTGTTTCGAACATGGTTGTAGCCATCTCATGGTCGGAGTATTTTGTCAGCATGCTTTCCGGTTTCGGCATTGAATGGCCCGGATGGCTCGCCATAGACCCTCTTACGGCGAAGTCTGCCTTTCATGAAGTCCAGCAGGCTACGGCCTCCGGCACGCTGTCTGAGTTGCCTCAAAGAACACTTACAGCTGCAAAAGCGTATGAGAATGCACCGGATCTCGGCCTGTTCCGTTTAACTTTTGATCTTCCTGCCGGGCTTGTCACCATGCTGATAACCGCCCTTGTATATATCGGAATAAAAGAATCCCGTACGGCCAGTAACCTTCTTGTCGTGCTAAAACTCGCCGTTATTCTGCTGGTTATTCTTGCCGGAGCCTTTTATGTAAAACCGGAAAACTGGAGCCCTTTTGCACCCAACGGGGTCGGTGGTGTTCTGAAAGGCGTTGCTGCCGTATTCTTTGCCTTCATCGGTTTTGACTCTATCTCTACTACCGCAGAAGAATGTAAAAACCCGCAACGAGACCTTCCAAGGGCGATGATCATTACCCTTCTGGTTTGTACGGTATTGTATGTGGCCATAGTGCTTGTTCTCACCGGTATGGTAAATTTCAAAGAGCTAAACGTAGATGATCCGCTTGCCTATGTTTTCAGTCTTGTGGGCATGGACTTTATTGCCGGTGTCATTTCCGTAAGTGCCGTTATTGCTATTACCAGTGCGCTGCTGGTTTACCAATTAGGCCAGCCGAGAATCTGGATGACCATGAGTCGTGACGGACTGCTCGGAAAGAAATTTTCAACCATCCATCCCAAGTATAAGACGCCTTCTTTCAGTACTATCGTTACCGGTTTTCTGGTAGGTGTGCCGGCATTATTCCTTAATCTTGACATATTTGTAGACCTTACAAGTGTCGGAACATTCTTTGCATTCATTCTTGTATGCGGTGGTGTTCTTTATCTTGACTATACAGGAGAAAGCAAGAAAGCCAAATTCAAGATCACGTACATCAACGGTAAATACATCATTGGTCTGTTGTTTATTATTGCCCTAGGATTCAGTATCTACAAAGGTCATTTCAACACCTCCCAGCCATTGGTTCTGGTTTTCTGGGCGGTATGGCTCGGGATGTCAGTGCTTGCTTTCAGGTATAATTTTTCTGTACTGCCGGTACTGGGAATCCTGACCAATCTTTATCTGATGACAGAACTCGGCTGGTCAAACTGGGCCATGTTCATTACCTGGCTTGTGATAGGCCTTGTGATCTACTTCATGTATGGTGCTAAAAATTCGAAACTGGCCAAAAGCTAAGGATAGAAAAAATATTCTTTTCATTAAGCCTCCGGAAATCACTTCCGGGGGCTTAATTTTGCGTAAAATCTATGAAAAAAACTTTACAACTGATCTGGGAGGCCATCCGGGGAGATGAAGAAAGGGATTATACAGCGCTGAGTCTGAACAAAGCCCTTTTCCTGTTATCTGTTCCGATGGTCATTGAAATGCTCTTCGAGTCCACTTTTGCGCTGGTTGATGCATTTTTCGTGGCCAAATATGTAGGAATAAACGGCATGGCTACCATAGGCCTTACCGAATCCGTACTTACCATTATCTACTCTGTTGCCTGGGGGCTCAGCACAGCGGCTACTGCGATTATCTCGCGCAGGATAGGTGAGAAAAACCCTGAAGAAGCCTCCGCTACGCTCAACCAGATTATCAATATCTCCCTGATTTTCGGAGTTCTTATTGCTATTCCCGGCTATTTCTTTTCGGAAGAAATTCTGAAACTGATGGGCGCCTCTGATGAAGTGATCCGTGAAGGGGTAATTTATACCAGGATACAGTTCCTGAGTTCTCCGGTTATCATTCTTCTGTTTACCCTGGGAGGTGCCCTGAGAGGCGCAGGCAATGCCTCTACGGCCATGAACGCCATGATCATTGCCAATCTGGTCAATATTCTTATAGATACGCTTCTGATTCCGATACTGCACTTCGGAGTAGAAGGTGCTGCCATCGCCACGCTGATCGGAAGAACCCTTGGTGTGGGTATTCAGATCAATGCTTTTCTTTCAGGAAAAATTAACCTTAAACTGCAGCTGGACAAACTGACCTGGCAAATGAAAATCATCTGGGACATCATGAAGCTGGGCGCCGGCGGGGCGGGTCAATTCATCATTCAGTCTGCAAGCTGGGTTTTTCTCACGCGGATTCTATCCGATTTCGGAAGTGAGGTGGTTGCAGGCTATACCATTGCCATACGGATTATTGTCTTTACGATTCTTCCTTCATGGGGGCTGGCCAATGCCGCTTCTACCCTTGTGGGGCAGAACCTCGGCGCCAACCAGCCCGAAAGAGCCGAAAAGTCAGCATGGAGAGCTGGATTCTTCAATATGATTTTTCTGGGACTGGTTGCCGTGGTATTCTTCATTTATTCAAAAGACCTTGTTCTGTTCTTTAACACAGATCCTGAAGTGGTTAAAACGGCTTCCCTTTGTCTGCAGATTTTGTGTGGTGGCTATGTCTTTTTCGGCTTCGGTATGGTAATGTCACAGGCCATCAACGGAGCCGGAGATACCTTCACTCCTACTGTCATCAACATCATCTGCTTCTGGATAATGGAAATTCCGTTAGCCTATTACCTGGCCCGATCGCTGGAATGGAAACAAAACGGGGTATTCTGGTCGATCGTTATCAGTGAATCATTCCTCGCATTGCTGGCCATCATTTACTTCCGTACCGGCCGCTGGAAAAAGAAGGTGATATAACCCCCGGCATCTAAAGCAGGCTCTTTATGAAGCTATAAAAGCCCTACAAAACCGGCAGGCAGTATCCTGCCGGTTTTATTATTTCACACCTTTAATCATTTGATTAAAATATTTGTTTAAATCAAATTCCGCCTTTACATTTGCATTACTCTAATGAAAAAACTGAAATATGGAAAAGACAATAGCGATAAGCGGGGGCGGCATTGCAGGCCTCTCGGCGGCAATTGCGCTCAGACAGGCCGGATATAACCCGGTAATCTTTGAATCAGTACCTTCACTGAAAACCATGGGTGCCGGGTTGGCATTGGCAGCAAATGCCCTCAAAGCCTTTGATTATCTGGGCGTAGGTCAGGATATCGTCAGGCACGGCCGAAAACTCTCTTCGTTTGTTATTTATGATGAAAAAGGCAAGGTAATCACCCGAAACGACAGCCTCAGGATCAGTGAAAAGTACGGACTCGATAACCTGACCATACACCGTGCAGACCTCCACAAAGTGCTTCTGTCGAGACTTGATAAGTCTGCGTTATTCTTTGATAAAAAAGCTGTGGATTTTGAATCATCGGGTGATAAAATCATGCTGAAGTTTGAAGACGGAAGCTTTTTCGAAACAGACTACCTGATTGTGGCTGACGGCATTCATTCTCCTTTGAGAAAGAAACTATTGCCGGACTCTGAGCCCCGGTTTGCAGGCTACACCTGCTGGCGGGCCGTTATTGAAAACTGTGAGTCCGATATAAAACAGGCTTCCGAAACCTGGGGAACAGCCGGGCGGTTCGGAATTGTTCCGCTGGCCAACAACAAAATCTACTGGTTTGCCTGTATCAACACCACCCGAAATAACGAGACTCTGAAAAAGTATACCATAGAAGACCTTCAGAGACATTTCGGGGATTTTCATGCGCCGATACCGGCTATTCTGAAGAAAACCAGAAATGAACAGCTGATCTGGAATGATATTATCGACCTGAAACCCATTGAACGGTACGCTTTCGGCAATATCCTGTTCATAGGCGACGCCGCTCATGCCACCACACCCAATATGGGCCAGGGGGCGAGTCAGGCTGTTGAAGATGCGGCATTCCTGCTGTCAGAACTCCGGAAAACCGGTGATTTCGGATCGGCATTCAGAAATTTTGAGACAAGAAGACTGGAAAGAACGCATTACATTACCAATAAATCATGGAAAATCGGGAAAGCAGCCCAATTGGAAAACAAATGCCTGGCCTCTATCCGTAATGCCGTGATCCGGATGTTACCGGAAAGGGTCAACGAACGTCAGTTCGAGATCCTGTATAACATAAACTTTGAATAAAATGTCTTCCCCTAAGAAAACAGATTCCACCACCGAGGAAAAAATCATTGAAGCGGCCCGCAAAGTCTTCACCAAAAAAGGCTATGCGGCCACCAGAACCAGGGATATTGCCGAAGAAGCAGACATCAACCTTGCTTTGCTTAATTATTACTTCAGAAGTAAGGAAAAGCTTTTTGAAAAAATTATGCTTGAAAAAGTATATACCCTTTTCGGAGCCATTCTACCTGTACTGAATGAAGAAGACAGCACCATTGAAGAAAAGATCGGGAAGATCGTGGATCGCTATATCAATATGCTGATCAACAATCCTGATCTCCCGATTTTCGTCCTCAGTGAGATCAGGCAGCATGCGGAGCGGCTTGGAACGGCCCTGAATATCCGTCCCACGCTTTTGCACTCTGCTTTTGCAAGACAGCTAAGAGAAAGAAAGCCCGATACAAATCCCCTGCATTTTATCATGAATATGCTCGGAATGACCCTGTTTCCATTCATTGCCCACCCGGTACTAAAAGCGGCCGATGCCATTGACCAGGATACTTTCAGGACCATGATGGAAGAGCGAAAAAAAATGATTCCCCTTTGGATGGAAGCCCTGATGGCTTCCTGAACGGGGGATTTTTTTTGGACCAAAATTAAACAAATGATTAAAACAAAAGATCAAATCCAATGAAAACCGGATTTAAACTCTTCATCGTCTGTGCAGGTCTTGTTACGGGACCGGCCCATGCGCAGACCCTCACGCCGGAGAAATGTTATGAGATGGCCAGGCAGCATTATCCGCTTAGCCGGCAACTTGACCTGATCAGTAAAAGCAACGAGTACTCTGTACAGAATCTTTCAAAGGGATTTCTGCCACAGGTAAACCTGACAGGGCAGGCTACGTATCAGTCAGAGGTAACCCGTGTCCCCCTTAGTCTTCCCGGGATTTCTATTCCCACGCCTTCCAAAGATCAGTATAAAGTGTCGGCGGACATCAGCCAGTTGCTGTATGACGGCGGAATGACGAAACTACAGAAGGAGGCCATGAAACTGAATGCTGCTTCGGAAATTCAGAAGACTGAAACAGAACTATACAAGCTGAAGGAAAGAATTAATCAGCTGTATTTCGGAACGCTTCTACTCAATGAACAGATCAGGCAGATTACTTTGCTTGAAAAAGACCTGACCTCCGCCCTGGAAAAAACCAGCGCAGGCATCGCCAATGGCTCAGCACTTCCAGGCCAGCTGGATAACATTCGTGCAGAGCTTCTGAGAACCAGCCAGCGCATTATCGAGCTCGGGTCGGGCAGAACCGCCTATCTGGAAATGTTGGGGATGTTTATCGGGCAAAACCTGGACTCGGCCACAGTGTTTCAGAAGCCTCTGCCGGAAAGTTCGCCTCTTCTGCCGGTCACACGGCAACGCCCCGAACTTATGGTCTTCGACTATCAGCATCAGAACCTTGATATTCAGCAGAAACTGGCAGACTCCCGCAAGCTGCCCCGGCTCAGCCTGTTTGCCCAGACCGGATTCGGAAGACCTGCACTGAATATGCTCAGTAATACATTTGAACCCTATTTTCTGGGAGGTCTGCGCCTCAGCTGGTCATTATCAGCTTTTTATACGGCCCGAAACGACGATGCGCTCATCCGTCTGAACCGCTCTGCCATTTCGGTCCAGCGCGAAACATTCCTTTTCAATAACGACTTTCAGGCAAAGCAATATAAAAACGAGATCATCAAGTATAAAAGTCTGCTTGGTACAGATGATGAAATCGTCAGATTAAGAACCAATATCAAATCGACCGCGATGATTCAGCTTGAAAACGGGATCATCACCACCCATGATTTTCTAAGAGAAGCCAACGCTGAAGAACAGGCACGTCAGCAAAAGACCCTGCACGAAGTACAGCTTCTTATGTCAGAATACCAGTTAAAAACCATTACCGGATCATCCTATTAAAGGCAAAATCTTTATGAAAAAAGTACTGACCACTTCAGACCTGAGGGTCTTCACTGCAGGAAGTATATTATTTTTCCTAGCATTGAGCTGCAAAACCGAAAAAACCTCCCATGATGCCACGGGCACTTTCGAAGCCGTCGAAACCATCGTATCTTCCGAAGCCGGCGGAATGCTGAAGGTATTTGATATTAATGAAGGACAGGATCTGTCTGCCGAACAACCTGTGGGCTATGTCGACAGCGTGCAGCTGCATCTGAAAAAGAAGCAGCTAATGGCCCAGATCAGGTCGCTGAACAGCCGGCTGCCGGACATCATTGTTCAGACTTCCTATTATAAAGAACAGCAGGAAGTGACACAAACACGCCTGAACTATCTGATTCAGGAACAAAAGCGATTACAAAGACTGACAGAAGCCAATGCTGCCACTCCCAAGCAACTGGACGACATTAATGCCCAGGTAGATGAAGTAAAAAAACAGCTGTCTGTTATCTCTTCCCAGCGTGCGGCACAGGTATCAGCCCTTAACACCCAGACAGCGGGGCTGAAGAGCGATGTAAGCCCGCTTTATATCCAGATTGAGCAACTGGACGACCAGATCCGTAAATGCAGGATCATTAATCCTGTCAAAGGCACTGTACTGACAAAATATGCCGAAGTAAACGAAGTCACAACGCCCGGAAAGGCCCTCTATAAGATTGCGGATCTGTCGGAGATGACCCTCCGTGCTTATGTAACGGGCGATCAGTTTGCCGGATTAAAGCTGAATCAGGCTGTAAAAGTGATGACAGACGATGGTAAAGGAGGCTATAAGACGTATGACGGACTTATTACCTGGATCAGCAGCAAGGCTGAATTTACGCCCAAAACCATCCAGACAAAAGATGAAAGAGCTAACCTTGTTTATGCGATCAAAATACGGGTCAGAAATGATGGTCAGCTTAAAATCGGCATGTATGGAGAAATCCGTTTCTGAACAAAACCTTTTTGACAATGGAGATTTCAGTTCAATGTAAAAACCTGACTAAAGCTTACGTTAAAGGTGGACCACCGGCGGTGGACGACGTGAGTTTTGAGGTCGGAAAGGGAGAGCTTTTCGGATTGATAGGGCCAGACGGCGCCGGCAAATCCAGTATATTCAGAATGCTTACCACACTTATCCTGCCGGATAAAGGCGTGGCTACGGTGGAAGGTTTTGATGTGGTTAAAGATTTCAGAGCGATAAGGAATACGGTGGGATACATGCCCGGGAAGTTTTCTTTGTATCAGGACCTCACCATAGAAGAAAACCTTCATTTTTTTGCGACGGTTTTCAATACCACTATTGAAGAGAACTACCCTCTGATCAAAGACATTTATGTGCAGATCGAGCCCTTTAAAAAACGTAGGGCCGGGAAACTTTCGGGTGGAATGAAGCAAAAGCTGGCCCTTTGCTGCGCCCTCATTCATAAGCCGTCGGTATTGTTTCTTGACGAGCCCACTACCGGTGTCGACCCGGTGTCGAGAAAGGAATTCTGGGAGATGCTCAGGAAACTGAAGGCCCAGGGTATTACCATAATAGTTTCTACTCCATATATGGATGAAGCCTCGCTCTGCGACCGCATTGCCCTGATACAGGGAGGAAGGATTCTTTCGGTAAATACACCTCAGAACATCATTGCCGCTTATCCCGGTCATCTTTATGCCATCAGGTCTGAAAATCAGTACCGGCTCAAGCAAACCCTGGAAAACTTTGCGCCGGCCAAAGGCACCTACCCCTTCGGCGAGTCACTTCATGTAACCCTCGAAGCAAACCTCCCTGAAGGCGAGCGGTTGCTCCGGGAATTTCTTGACACCAGTCCGTTCCCGGCAGCGGAAGTCAGCCGGATCCAACCCGGGATAGAGGATTGCTTTATTACCCTGCTCACAGAAAGCAGCACCACTGTTTAAGTCTATAATTATCATGAAAGAAGCGGTTATCAAAACCATAAAACTATCCAAACGCTTCGGAGATTTCATCGCTACGAATGAGATCACTTTCGAAGTCTATAAAGGAGAGATATTCGGCTTTCTGGGCGCCAACGGCGCCGGCAAAACCACCGCCATGCGCATGTTGTGCGGTTTGTCCGTACCCAGTTCCGGCCAGGCGACCATCGCAGGTTACGACATCTATCATGAAACGGAGAAAATCAAGCAGCATATCGGGTACATGAGTCAGAAGTTTTCGTTGTATGAAGATCTGACAACCCTGGAAAACATCCGGTTTTTTGGTGGAATCTATGGCCTCAGCAATGCTGAGATCAGAACAAAAGGAGAAGCGCTGATCGAAAAGCTGGGAATGAAGTCAGAAGCCGGCAAACTGGTAGGATCACTTCCGCTGGGATGGAAACAGAAACTCTCTTTTTCCGTGGCCATTCTTCATGAACCGGGTATTGTTTTTCTGGACGAGCCTACCGGGGGGGTAGATCCGATTACCAGAAGACAATTCTGGGACCTGATTTATGAGGCCTCTTCAAGGGGAATAACCGTTTTTGTAACCACTCACTACATGGACGAGGCCGAGTATTGTGACAGGGTATCCATCATGGTAGATGGAAAGATTGAGGCCCTTGACACGCCCCGCCGGCTTAAAGAGGCCTATCAGGCCTCCACAATGGATGAAGTATTTTACAAACTGGCCAGGAAAGCCACCCGGTCAGATAACGGATGATATCCCATGAAACAGTTTCTCACATTTGTCAGAAAAGAATTTCTGCATGTTCTCAGAGACCGCAAGACGCTCCTGATCCTCTTTGGCATGCCCGTTGCTCAGATCCTGATCTTCGGGTTTGCCCTTACGAACGAAGTCAAAAACGCGGAAATAATTATTGTTGATCAGTCAAAAGACCACCTCTCCAGGAAACTCATCGACCGGATAGAAGCCAGTCGCTATTTCGAAATAGCCGAGGTACTATCCGATCCTTCCGAAATCGAACCGGCATTCAGGGCCGGAAAAATACGGATGGCTCTGACCATCCCGGATAATTTTGCCCACGAACTCCTGCAACAGAATAAAGCGCAGATCAGGATACAGGCGGATGCATCCGACCCGAATACCGCCAGCACCCTGACCAATTACGTGTCTTCAGTCATTGCAGACTTTCAGTCCGAAATCCAGGGACAACAAAAACTCCCCTACCGCATCGTTCCTGAGGTACGCATGCTTTATAATCCCCAGCTCAAGGGCGTACACAATTTCGTACCCGGTGTTATGGCTATGGTGATGATGCTGATCAGCGTCATGATGACCGCCATTTCCATCGTAAAGGAAAAGGAAACCGGCACTATGGAGATTCTGCTGGTTTCCCCGTTCAGGCCTTTTCTCGTCATTCTGTCCAAAGCAGCTCCGTATCTGATTCTCTCCCTGATCAATGTTTGTTCCATCCTGCTATTGAGCGTTTTCGTGCTGGATCTTCCTGTCAACGGAAGCCTGCCGTTACTTTTTGCGGAAAGTACCCTGTTTATCATCACTTGTCTTACTCTCGGCATTTTCATTTCTATTAAAACAGCCTCACAGCAGGTAGCCATGCTAATTTCACTGATGGGCATGCTTTTGCCGACAACGCTCTTCAGCGGATTCATGTTTCCCATAGAGAATATGCCGCTTCCCCTGCAGATTATTTCGAACCTGGTTCCGGCCAAATGGTTTTATATCATCGTCAAATCCGTCATGATCAAAGGGCTGGGGCTGGCCGCTATCTGGAAAGAAACCGTGATTCTGGCAGGAATGACTGTTTTCTTTTTGCTGATAAGCCTTAAAAGTTTCAAAATCCGTCTAAATTAATCATCATGAGAACCATCCTGTTCCTGTTACAGAAAGAGTTCCGGCAGATATTCCGAAACAGATCCATCCTGGCCATGATCTCTGTCATGCCGGTAGTACAACTCATCGTTATGCCCCTGGCAGCTGATTATGAGGTCAAGAATATCAATCTTGCGGTTGTTGACCATGACCGTTCTTCGTATTCTTCGGAGCTGACTGCCAAAATAACCTCTTCGGGCTATTTCAGACTGGTCGGCTACCATGATGCTTTTAAAGAGGCTTTCAAACTTATTGAAGGCGATAAAGCTGACCTGGTCCTTGAAATCCCGGCAGGCTTCGAACGAAACATCATCAGGGAAGACGAACAAAAAGTATTTATGGCTGTTAATGCTATCAATGGCACTAAAGCCAATCTCGGCGGCGCCTATTTGGGCATCATTCTCAGAGACTTTAACAACGATCTGAGACTGGAGCTTTTGCAGCCTTTCCGCACCAGCCCCCTGCCAGTGATCGACATCAGCTATATCAATCGCTTTAATCCGCTGATGAACTACAGCCGGTTTATGGTTCCCGGTATTCTGGCCATCCTGGTCACGATGGTGGGTGGTTTTCTGACGGCACTCAACATCGTCAAAGAAAAAGAAATCGGCACCATCGAACAGATCAATGTTACTCCTATCCGTAAACACCATTTTATTCTGGGCAAGCTTATTCCTTTCTGGGTATTGGGTAACATTGTATTTTCTGTAGGGCTTACTGTGGCCTGGCTCGTTTATGATATTGTTCCCATGGGCAGCCTGCTGACACTCTATGTGTTCATCTGGGTATATCTGCTGACAGTTATGGGATTTGGCCTGCTGATATCCACCTTTTGCGAAACCCAGCAGCAGGCTATGTTTATCATGTTCTTTTTCATGATGATCTTTATTCTTATGGGAGGACTTTTCACTTCCACAGACAGTATGCCGGAATGGGCCAGGACCGTTTCATCTCTGAACCCCATGACCTATCTGATTGCTGTCATGCGGATGGTCGTACTTAAAGGAAGCAGCCTGAAAGACATCAGGTTCCATCTCGTTGTGATGTTTACATTTGCGGTGGTCTTCAACCTCTGGGCCATCCTGAACTACAGAAAAACCAGCTGATGATCCGAAAAGCAGAACCCGGAGACCTATCCGGAATCATTAACCTTTGTACAGATACAATCCGCACTGTCAACGCTCCGGATTATGACCACCGGCAGCTTGAAGCCTGGATCGACGCTGTGCAGGATACCTCCCGCTGGCAATCCCGGCTGGCAGAACAGCTTTTTATCCTGGAAGAAGATGAAGAAGGCGCCCTTCGTGGATTTTCTTCCCTTACCAACGCCGGAGTAATCGATGTCCTTTTCGTAAGTAAGCAGCATCAACGCACGGGAGTCGCCCAAAGACTGTTAAAAACACTTGAAAAGACGGCGCTTTCTAAAGGAATACTGCGTCTTGAAGTGGATGTGAGCATTACCGCCCGGCCTTTTTTTCTGGCCATGGGCTTCCGGATCACCGGTTTTCATACAAAAACAGTCCGGACCATCTCCTTTGAAAATGCCCTGATGGAAAAAATACTGACTACTGAAAAAAACGACTGACATAGGGTTGTCAGCAGGCGATGATTCTTTTGCTGTCAAAATGCAAAACAAAAATGATAAAAACAGACCTGACTAAAACCTTCAGACCCTACTATACGGCAACACAAACACCGGCCGTTATCGACATCGGCCCGGCCAGCTTTCTGTCCATTACCGGAAAGGGAGATCCCTCAGGTCTGGATTTCAGCAAGAGAATCGAAGCGCTCTACAGTACGGCCTACACCCTGAAGTTTGTTTACAAAGCGCTGGAGCAGGATTTTGTGGTAGCGAAACTTGAAGGTCTCTGGTGGTTTGATGAGCAGCGCTTTGGCAGGCATACTGCTGACAAGTCGCCTGAGATCATTCCCAGAAAAGAATGGGAATACCGCCTCCTGATACGCATGCCGGATTTCGTGACTGCCGGTGAAGTTGAAAACGCCCGCCGGTCGGTGGTCTTCAAAAAAGGAATGCAGCTTGGTCATCAGGTAGGGCTTTTCTCTATGAACGAAGGCCGGTGTGTTCAGATGCTTCATACCGGCCCTTTTTCTGCTGAACCCGAAACCCTCAGAAAAATAGTGGGATACATGGATACCGAAGGCTACAGCCGGAACGGCGTTCATCACGAAATTTACCTGTCAGATTTCAGAAAAACGCCGCCTGAAAAACTAAAAACCATAGTAAGAGAGCCTGTAAAATAAACTTCGGACTCGGAAGCCGCATTTTTATCCTTATATTTGACAAACAGCCCCTGAAGCTGATCAATTACCGGAAAACAACCCTGCGATGAACCGACCTAAACTTTTACTGGCGTCTATTCTGATGGCTCTGCAAGCCATTTTATCCTTATCGGCTCAGAAACCTGTCACCTATGGAGACTATTATTTTGAGGATACGGAAAGGCTTGACAAGATCAGAAAAGCCCTGCCGGAACTCGACAAAATCATTTCGGAATATGCCGCTAAAAACCATTTCCCTGCCACCGTGTATGGCATAATGGTGGATGGCAAAGTGATACACACCGGCAGCCTGGGTTTTACAGACCTTGAAAAAGGCATTAAGGCTACTTCTTCATCGGCCTTCCGGATTGCCTCCATGAGCAAGAGCTTTACGGCCATGGCCATCCTGAAACTGAGGGATGAAGGTAAACTGAAGCTGGATGACCCCGTTTATCTCTATATCCCCGAGATGAAAGGGCAGCCTTTTCCGGCATCTGATGCCCCGGAGGTGACGGTCAGAAACCTCCTCACCCATGCCGCCGGGTTCCCGGAAGACAATCCCTGGGGAGACAGACATCTGGGCGACTCCAATAAACAGCTTACCGACCTTATTGCGGGTAAGCTTTCGTTCTCCAACGTCCCCGGAGTGGCCTATGAATACAGTAATCTGGGCTTCGCCATGCTGGGCCTCATTATCAGCAAAGTCTCGGGAGAAAGCTATCAGACCTACATCGAAAAGAATATCCTGCAGCCCCTGGGGATGTCAGGTACTTACTGGGAATACGACAAGGTACCTTCAGCCCTACTGGCCCGCGGCTATCGGCGGGTAGGTGACGAATGGGCGGAACAACCCATGCTTCATGACGGCTCCTGGGGGTCCATGGGCGGGCTGATCACTTCTATCGATGACTTCGGGAAATACATGGCTTTCCATCTGTCTTCCTGGCCACCCTCTGATAAAGCAGAGAGCGGCCCGGTAAAAAGAAGCTCTGTCCGTGAGATGCATTTCCCATGGAACTTCAACAATCTTAACGCCCGGTATAAGTACCCTGACGGCAGACCCTCTCCGATGGTATCGGCCTATGGCTACGGACTCCGCTGGACAAAAGACGGAGAAGGTAGAGTCACCGTAGGGCACAGCGGCGGCCTTCCCGGCTTTGGCAGCAACTGGATCATCCTTCCGGAGTATGGGATCGGGCTGATGCTTTTTGCCAACGCCACATATGCCTCCACCTCCACCCTCAACGTGGCCCTGTCGGATAAACTCATTGCCCTTGCGGCACTGAAACCACGGCAAATGCGCCCCTCTTCCATACTGAAACAACGGCAGCTGGAGCTCATCAGGGTATTGCCAGACTGGAAAGATGCCGAAAAAAGCGGTCTCTTTGCCGATAATTTTTTCCAGGATTATTTCATAGAAGTGTTGAGAAAAGAGGCCGGAGAGCTGTTCGGAAAAGCCGGAAAGATCCTTAACATCAAAGAAATCGTTCCGGAGAACGGGCTGAGAGGCGGATTTATCCTGGAGGGAGAAAAGTCTGATATAAAAATAACCTTTACTCTGACCGCTGAAAACCCGGCTTTAATCCAGGAATACCATATTTACGGTCTTGAAAAACAGAAATAAACTTTGTACCCTCATTTTTTAATCTCATGAGTATGAAAAAGTTGCTGGTATTCTGCTTACTTGTTGCTCTGAAAACGGCTGTTCATGCGCAACAGGCTCCTTACAATAAATCATTGGCCGACTCATTGGGTGGTGATGACTACGGGATGAAAATGTATACCCTGGTTATTCTGAAGACCGGCAGTGTAATGATAACGGATAAATCGAAGACCGACAGCCTGTTCAGGGTGCATATGGACAACATCGGCCGACTGGCAAAAGAAGGGAAACTGGTGGTGGCAGGGCCTCTGCAAAAAAATGACAAGGCTTACAGGGGAATATTCATTCTGAATGTTTCTCCGGCAGAAGCCCCCGCCCTTCTTGAGTCCGACCCGGCCATAAAAGCAAAACTACTGGAAACTGAAATCTTTGGGTGGTATGGTTCTGCTGCGCTTCCCATGTACCTCAGGTATCATGATGAGATCGAAAGGAAAAAACCCTGAAGCGGACGGAGCAGCGTAGGCGCTGATACCTTTACCTCTTTTTCCCTGTTCATGATGGAAGTATGACTGACAGGTGCATCCGGAGCCGGGCGTCACAACACCGGAAAAAATCAGATCCTCCCCTCACCATGAAACGCCCGCCCACCGAGAGAGACCTATGCTCAGCCATGAACTTTCAGGGCCGCCGGACGGGATTCCTGGTGGAAAAGCTATAAGACCTTTGAATAATTACGGATGAGGCGTGGGAATGATTTTCGTTTTTTGAGACTTATTGAATACTAAAGATTATAAATTTCTCCATTCATACAACAAATTATCATTATACATATGGTTGATTATCCTCTCTATATTTTCCATGTAAATTACTTGACCAATTTGCTGATCTTCACAGAAAATCTCCCATAAAGCATCTAACATCATACCTTGAAACTCTATGTAACACTTCATTCCAACAGTCTGAAATAAAAACCCACGATTAAACTCTTTGAAACCGGCCTTTATTAACAACTCAGGCGTAATAATATTCATTTCTTTTTTCACTTTATTATTAGAAATTAAAATGTAATTTATTCACAATCATCAAGAATAAACATTAAATAGTGAATGAAAGTTGGTAAGGTAACAATGAACTCAATATTTTTCATGACTTATAAAGACAACCAAATTATATAACTCCCTACACATAGAATAGAACTTCTCCGATATTACTAAGAGGTCGATATCACTAAATCCGAATATGTGCGTGTCTGTCATCACTGATCCCTGATACCGGAAAGAGGTATCTTGAAGATACCCCAGGTCAATCTTGGCTTGTGTGCCGGCATCCAGACTTCTCTTTGTATAATCCTCCGGTACAGCCATCATAGCCGTACGAATGAAAAAAAGTACTTGATTGGTCTTAACGTTATTCAGCTCCATTTGCAATTGTTCATTGAGCCTGACAGAACCGGGATTAAGACGCTGTTGCATTGAACGCGTCAAATTAGCATAGTGCAGATTCATATTTGTAATTAAATATTAACAATTTCAACTTTTACAATTCCCTTGGTCATTGAATTCGCGTCAATCATGTGCTTCAACGTTCTTACGAAATTCCGGATTTCCCGGGCTTCCAGAAGATTCTCTTTATCGTCATCACCAATGTGTGCTTTTTTAGAATATAGTTCAAGGGTTTTGTTCAAGGCATTTAAGGTTAGTGGGATGTCGACAAGATGCATAACCCCATCATCGACCTTAGAAACGTCTACTGAAAAATCATAATCCCGAACATCTTTAGGGTCAACTTTCAACTTTTTCCATCCATCACGTAATCTTTTAGCATGTACCTTGTTAAACATGTCGTCGGAAAGATCGTCGGGAACCAGTATTGTAAACTGGATTTCCTTAATCTGAAATTGAGTATCGGCATCGATTGTAAACACTTTCTTCTCTTTCATATCTTCAAAAAGACGGGTTACTGTCCTTTTGACAAAATTTTCGAAATAGCCATAAGCTATCGCTGTCGAGGGTAGAAAGCCAAGATGAAAAGTCTTTTCCTTCGATTTGATGTTTCTCTTGATTTTTTCAGCTACATCAAGAACACCAGCGTCATAATTCGTATCCGATTGTTTAGGAATAAACGGCAATGTGATCCCAAGGATATCTGATGGTATTTTTACACCATCTTCGACAACATAGAACGTTTTCGTAAGACCTAGGCCGCCGGTAAACAAGCCGAATTCAAAGAGCACATTATCGCGGGTGCTTTTTTGCTGTTTTTTTCTAGAAATCGTTACGTCATCCGCTGTTGCGATGAGGATAGCATAGTCGTAGAATGCAATCTTACCGACAAGGTTGCTAAAATTGCTGACGCCGAAATCAAATGCATCTTCCCAAAGTATACATTCCGCGATGGCTTCGAGTGTAGAACGAATGGTCTTTGCAGTATTAATTCCCTCACGGGAAGAGCCAATAAAAACTGTAGGTTTAAACTCCATAATATTTAATGTTTAATGTTTAACATGCGGGTGATGCCATATTCCAGTTATCTGGTATAGCTCGAAATAAAGAAACCATTCATGTGTCCACGGTATAATTGTATCAAAGAGCCTGGAGCCCTTAGTCCAACTTTTATCATTAGGATAGTAGAGACACAAGCTGCTATCGTCCTTATACATGTGAATATTTTTGTCGTAAGCAATCTGCGGCTCCTTAACTATCACCTTGGGGGTCTTCCCTGGTACATAGGTGATAAGATATAAATAGGTTTGAATAGCCCCTGCAGGCGTACAATACCCGCGGCATTCAAGTTTGCCTGACAGTATCTTTACATGGCAAAAGTCATAATTCCGTTCAATCAGTTGCTTTTCAATCAGCAATTCCCTAAAAAAAGAATTGCCTTTTGCAGGTATATACCTAGAACCCATAGTTCCGATGTGTTTGATGCTGGACTCCCGTAGAACTGTTGATCTGTCCGCTGCGACTCAACTTTGCAGCTCCGCCGAGCACAACTTGCGAAGAAGCAAGAAGTGCTTGCTCCTTCTCTTCCAGATTTTGATCGATACCGTCTTCGAATCGTGTACCCAGATAGTTTTGCCAGATTTTTGAGGCCTTTAACTGGTTTGGCTCCTCTATTGCGTGTCTGGCAGCCGCTGCAAAAGCTTCCAATTCTTCAAGAAATTTTTGCTTTTGTTCATTACTCAACTTTGACACTAAGTCATCAAATGGCTCTACCGGTGAATTGCAGTGCACTCCACCCCGCAGGGATATACAGATAGAAAACAAAAGCTGTGCAAGAGCCTGGTCGTCTCGTTGTATACCAGACTGATACTGTTGTGCAGCCCATACAGTAAGGGCAATACCACTTGGCATTTTTACCGATGTCTTAGATGCCCATACTTTCAGATATTTCACCAATCTAATCAGTTGACCGTTTTCGTCTTTCCTTTCGACGAACCAGTCGATCATATGCGATGGGTCATCTTTTATCCATTGTCCTGATTTGTGAGCGATGTAAGCATATGATTCGTTTCTAACCTCATAGTAAACAGGCAAATCAATATTATACGCGGCTCTATAAATTACACGAATACACTTGTTCTTGTGCATTGCCCCTTCGGCTGTGTGATCATTTACAGCGTCGTAAACGATTTTTTGTATGTCATAGGGGTTTTGTCCTGGCTTTTCAGGCAAATAAACGCCCCTGTCCACATCATAGGTGCCGTCTTCTTTTATAATTATTGTCTTCATCTTTGGTGTGCCTGATCCCTGTGTAAAAAAGGAAACCGTTACACCAATTTTATCTCTTATTTCTTGTGATATTTTTTCTTCGAGTGCAATCCTGGAATTTCGCATCTTATCCATCTGACTCGAAGTCGGAGTGATAGTGCTGTTAAAATCCAGAAATAATTTATTACAGTTCGCCATTATGATTTCAGTTTAAAACGATTTTTTAATTTTATGATTTGTTCGAGTACTTCTTTGACCGTCTCTTTAAGCTCATCTCCTGCTTTAAGATACTCATTAGGAAATTCCGCCTTCATCAGGCTCATTAGTGCGAAATAAACCGGCCTGAGCACCGTGGTAAGGTGAAACTTGGATTCAGTATTGAAAAGCCTATAAGCATGGCCTGTATGTCCTTTCGCAATAAGCAAGATAAGGAGTGCCGATAATTCTTTGATAACCGGCCTCAAAAGTGTCTCATTTTGCTCATCAGCATGGTTTATAATCTTGGCCATATGGAAACTCATCCAATTCTCGAGTAACTCCAAGGCCTGAACTGTCTCATCATTCCAGGCAAGCATTTTCGCTTGAATTAGATCAAAGAAGATAAATCCATCGTATTCTTTCTCATATTGCTTAAGGATTTTGAGTACATCCCTTCTGCCGGCTTCATATCCTGCAATATAGAACCCTTCGGCTAGGCATAATAACGCCCCTTTACGTCCAAGGTCGTGGGACTTTAGGAAGAACGTTTCAGCCTCCTTAAATTTCCCTTGATCAAGGTAAAAGTGTCCTAGTGTGTGGGCGGAATTTGGGTCGTTATGTATTACCCCCGTCATTAAAAGCTTCACGGCTTCGTCTTCTCTGTCGATCTCAATTAATAATTCGCCCAACTCACTGTAGGCTTCTACCTCTCCTGCTTTAATTGACTTTTCATAGAAATGTATCGCTTTGTCAAATTGTGGACTAGTATGATATCGATACCAGTTGCCCATATTAATCAATGCCATATCCTCCTTATTATCAACGCTTTTCTGGAAATATCTTAGTGCTTTCCTATTTTTGTGTTTATCCGCATATAATTTTCCAAGAGCGAGATATGCACCTTGCAACTTGCTACGTTCCGCTTCACGGAAGTACAGCTCCGCCTCATCCAAATCACCCTCTTCATATAATATCTTTCCAAGTGCCAGATATGAACCTTTGATGCCTTTTCTAATAGCAAGACCATGGTAGTGTTTCGCTTGTTCAACATCATCATCAACCCTGTAGGCTAGATCCCCAAGTCTACTGGCAGCATAAGGGTGATCTGGCGAAGCTTCAAGTGCCACGTGGTAATATTTTCTGGCCTCGCCAATATTTTTCAAATATTCCTCAAGGATCAGTCCTAGTGTCAACGCGGCAGTCGCGTCATCTGGATGTACCGCTAACACTCTTTTTGCATATTCTGCACTACGGACAAAGTCCTGTTTGGCGAAATAGAGGTAAGTAAATAATCCGTTTTGATCAACTTCTTCCAGGTTCATTTGTTCTACAGATTGGAGAGCTTGGTCATATTCTCCTTTTCGAACGTATTCATTGAAAGCTTCCCCCATAAGTGCAGCGGAAGGCTGGAGTTTTTTATACATCCGTTCTCCGAGAACCGACTTAGAAGCTTCCAAAAGTTGGAGTTTCATAGAATGGGGTAAATTTTCACAGGACAGAAAGGTATTACCCATATCAACAGCAGCTTCTTCATCATAACCACCTTTACTTAGCTCATTTATGTGATCTCGAACTCTTTTTGCAAGCTCTGTCTCATCGCACCAAGTGTCGAAGAATCTGACGAGCCATATGACATTGTTTTTGTCATGCCGACGTCCGAATCTCATAAGGTACCAAATATTTAGGAAGCGATCTTTAATCCGGTAAAGATTATTTTTTCCTCCTGTTTTGACTACTTCAACCAACTGATTGCGTTCCAGTAAAGCTAATATTGTTGACACGTTCTTACTCTCCAATCGTGTTCGCTGTGCTATTTCCTTTGTTGGTAATGCGTCCCAATTCCTAGCAATGGTATCGATCAAACGTTGTTGTTGACTCGAGAGCTGATCCAGCTCTGCTTTGTAAAGGAAAGTCAGGGTGTCTATCAGTATATACAAGTCCTTGATGGCTTTTCCGTTGCTGTTGTCAAGGAAAATCTGGAATAGATAAGATATTGTACGTGGTACACCGCCAGTCAGTCTCCTAAGTGACTCAATCCTCCCAGGGTGATTTTTTATGATATGAGAAATCTGCTCTTCCTGTCCTTGAAGCACGCCAATTTTCAAAAGTAGTTTTTCGCACTCCGCTTTATTCAGTGACCTAAGCTCAACAACACTAAAGAAGTTAAAAAAGGGAGTCGATAAGTCTACTCGGGAATCTGTGTACGAGGTTGAAGAGGCTATTACCCGAACCACCTGCTGTTCTGTGATCCTCTGCTTAAATATTTCCCTTTCCTTTTGCGTCAACTTTCCCCAAAATACGTTAATATTTTCAAAGAAAAGGATCAATGAAACTCCCCGACTAATTGCTGCCCTTTCCAAAACAGAATATAGGCCTGCTTCATCAAGGCCTGCCCGTTCGACAATTGACTGTATTTCGTCTGACACCCCATCCCATCCATGATTTTCTTGCAACACCTGAGCTACACTCTCCCATAAGGTAGGTAAATCAGTCAGGTGGTACTGCTCCTCGCTAAACATGACTGTCGCATATGCCTTATTTAGCAAAGCCTCATCTTCAATGGCATATCGGACCCTATGAAGCAGCGTTGTCTTTCCTGCACCACGCAATCCTATGATCAAAATGTTTTTAAAGCGATGACGTCCGCTACCTTCCGTAATCGAAGACATAACTGTGTGAAATTCTGTCTCACGAACAACAAAAGTATCTATTAATACCTCTCTCGATTTATTGCCAGTATTATTTAAAAGATGGATATCTGTTGTACTTGCCTTCATATTGACGATTAAATTTTCGTCAAAGATAGTATAGATTATTGAATTATAAAAAAACACGAAAAAAAATCGCCAAAAAGTTATAATCAGTGACAAGAGACTTATAATTAGCAATTTGGACACTTAAGGATCTAAACCTTCTGAAGGTGACAATTGTTCGAAATTCCAATGAGCTGGAGAAATTATCTAGAATGTCTTCAATATTACGAATATCATTCCCGTTCACCCCCTTAACCCCTGTACTCTCCAAAATCCTGTACAACATCCCCCGGGATGTAATCTTAAACGCTTTCATAATTTCATCGGAGGAACTGGCTTTAGATTCGTAGGCTACTTTAACCAGGTCTTTGATTTTTTCATATTTAGGAGATAAGCCCTTAAGTCGGTCACCCAATTTCCCTCTGGCCCTTGCAGAACTTAATCCGGCTTTGGTTCTTTCTCTTAAGACATTTCTTTCATACTCGGCCAGGATGCAAAATATCCGGACGATCAGCGTGCCGGTGGCTGTGTAGTATCGATGGGTTCGGTCAGCGATTGCAGCTTCAGACTTTTTAGCAAGTCCTTCAATGCATTAAATTGTCTGGCCGGTTGTGATAATGGTAACAAAATTCAGTAACTCATTTTTATAAATGTCTGTTTTAATTTCCTAATAATCGTAAGCATCGCCCTGAAAAAAGGGAATGACTTTATACGCCTGTTTTTCCTGCTGGTTGTCAGCCTTACCATTTTACGTTTTGCCTATGATGTTTTTTTACATTAAAGGCACAAACCCGGCGCAGGGTATTATGACCTGCCGGTGAATTTCACTACATTTACCTCACTTAAACTATAACAATATGATCCGAAAGTTTCTTTTCCTGTTTTTTACCTTTCCTGCGCTTTACGCTCAGAATTTTAAGTCCGGCGGCATACTCAAGCCCGAGCAGGCGCTGATGGACATCCGCCACTATACCGTAGCCCTCGACGTTGACCCGTCGACCCAAAGCATTGCCGGTTATACAGAGATTGACCTGATTACATCCGCTGAAACCGATGTGCTGCTTTTTGACCTTGTGGACGGATTCACTGTAGAAAAAGCACTGATAAACGGTAAAGAAGCACCTTTTGAATACAAAAATGATCTTATCAGGATAAAGTCACCCGCAACGCTGGCGCCGGGCAGAATGAAAGCCAGCATAGTGTATCACGGAAAGCCCGTCGTGGCGCAGAGACCCCCCTGGAGCGGGGGCTTTACCTGGACGAAAGATGAGGCCGGCAACCCGTGGGTGGCCATCTCATGCCAGGGCGAAGGCGCCAAAATATATTTCCCCTGTAAAGATCACCCCAGTGACGAACCCAACGAAGGCGCTGAAATGATCATCACCGTTCCGGAAGGATTGTACGCTGCCGGACCCGGTCTGCTGCTGAAGCAATCCACAAAAAAGAAGAAAACCACTTTCCACTGGAAAACCGGCTATACCATCAATAATTACAGCATACTTTTTAATATCGGAAAATTCAAAGTAGTATCCAGAGATTATAAAACCGTGGAGGGTAACACCGTTCCCATGCAGTTTTATGTACTGGAATCCCATGCCGGCAAAGCTGAAAAGCACCTGGACATCTTCGAAAAAATCGCCAGAACACAGGAGAAGTATTTTGGAGAGTATCCCTGGGTGAAAGAGAAAATGGCCATATGCGAAACTCCCCACCTTGGCATGGAACATCAAACCCTCAACGCTTACGGCAATCAGTTCAGGTATACCCAGGTAGCCGGTGAGGATTTCGACTGGCTGATGCACCATGAATTTGGTCATGAATGGTGGGGCAACAAAGTCACGGGCATTGACTGGGCCGATATGTGGATACAGGAAGGTATCTGCACTTTTGGCGATGCGATGTATGTCAGGGAACATGCAGGTGAAGAAGCGTACCTGAAGCGCATGGAGGGTACGGCCCGGGCCACACGCAACCAGCTTCCCGTAGTGATGGGAGAAAATCTGGATTCCGACACCGTGTATCACGGTGACATATATGGCAAGGGGGCATTTTTCATGCACACCATGCGTTATGTCATCGGCGATGAGGTCTTCTTCCCTACCCTTAAGAAACTGGCAACCGACCCGAAATACACGTATGATAACCTGGTAAGAACGGCAGATGTGCAGGAACTTTTCAGCCAGGCCTCGGGTCAGGACCTGAAGCCCCTGTTCGATTTCTTCCTGAGAACCACTAAAAAACTGGAGATAGGTATCCGAAAAACGGATGATGAAAAATACAAAATCAGTCTGCTCAACTATGACGGAAAACTCCCTGTCGACATACTGACCTCCGCAGGAACGGAAAGAAAAATACTGGATAAGTCCGGCATCACAATTGAAAGTAAAACCGCACCTGTGGCGGATCCGAAGGTCTATTACCTGAAGCGGGTGATTTTGGAATAAAACGACAGGATCCGGAGGGCGGCACCTATTGTTCTCCGGATCCGAAAACAGACTCCCAGATGACCGAGTAAACCTCTGTAGCCTCTATCTCTCCCTCTCCGAATGCACGGTCGGCGATCAACACCGGGTAATATTCCCTTCCGGTTTCGATCCCCCCGTGAGAACCTTTCACCAGCGAAGCGTCAAGCGGTATAACATCCATCAGGTATCTGAACCCGGTCAGCTTACGCGCCAGTTTATAAGCAGCCCTTAACTTGATGAAGGGGTTCTCAGGATCCATAAACATCTCCACCGGATCATAGCCGGGCTTACGGTGAATGTCCACAATCCTGGCATAATCCGGAGCCTTGCTGTCATCCAGCCAGAAGTAATAAGTAAACCAGCTTTGCGGATCAGCCATTACCACCAGGTCTCCGGCCCTCTCATGATCAATCTTCAGTTCGCGTTTACCCTCTTCATCCAGTATCCTGGAAATGCCTTTCACACCAGACAGCAAATGCCTTACTTTTTCAATATTGGCTTTGTCCCGGATATAAATATGAGCAATCTGGTGATCTGCTACGGCAAAGGCCGCCGAAGCGCCCGCATCCAGCAGCTCCCTGCCGTTTTCCTCCCGGATGGCCATCCATCCGTTTTCCCGGAAGAGCCGGTTGAGGTGAATGGGATGGCTGACATTATTGATTCCGTATTCTGAAAGAAGTATTACTCTTGCACCCTTTTCCCGGAAATGCGTCACCAGTTCCTCCACCAGTTTATCGATCTCAAGCAGATCACCGGCAATTTTACTGAAATCCGTTCCGTATTTCTGAAGACAATAATCGAGGTGTGGCAGGTAAATCATTGAAAGCGTCGGATCGTAGGCATTATCTACCCAAACCGAAGCGTCCGCAATCCAACGGGAAGACTTTATATTGGCATTAGGCCCCCAGAAGTTAAACAGCGGAAAGGTTCCGAGCTCCTGCTGCAGACGGTCTCTCAATCCGGCAGGATGTGTATAACAATCCGGCATTTTGACCCCGTCGGCATGGTATTGCGGTCTGGGGGTTACCGAGTAATCGGCAGACAGGTACATATTGTACCACCAGAACATTACCGCAGAGGTAAAGGCAGGGTTCTTCTTTTTTGCCCGCTCCCATATTTTTTCACTTTCAACAAGCGCGTTCGACTGTTTCCAGAACTTTACCTCATTGTCCTTTCGGTCAAACCAGCCGTTCCCCACAATACCATGACTGTCCGGATGTTTTCCGGTCACATAGCAGGATTGGGCTGTCGTTGTAACCGCCGGGAAAGACGGCCTGATGTAGGTAAGATGATTCTCCGAAAGAAAACGGCTGATAAAAGGGGTGTGCTCCCCTATCACACTGGCACTCAGCCCGACGATATCAATGACTACGGTTTTTTGCATTCCTCTGCTTATAACAACTGTTTTACCCAAAGCATCTCTCTGCTGATCGACTCATTCAGCGGGAGTTGAATCTCCTCCGGCAGCACGCCCCAGGTATAGGTTTCCACTTCAAGATGTTCCGTAAAAGGCTCTTTTCGCTGTATTTCAAGTGTTTTGATGATTTCCGACTGAGTAGACTCCAGGGCGCCGTAATCCTCCATAAACAGGGGTACATGGAAATGGATCCGCCATTCTTTGTATTTCCCGGGCTCAAACGCTTCCAGAGCCGGGCCAAGGTCTTTAAAACTTTCAGTCCCACCGTCTTTTTTCAAAGCTACCACCTGGTGCAGGTACACCGGCTCATCAAAACCTGAGATAGCGTGTATTTTCTCTTCTTCGCGTTCAGAGAAGTCAATTCTCAGGGCTGAACTGATCTGAATTTTACCGATCTGAATCCGCTCGGCATTCATTTTCCGGATCACAGCCTCCGGCTCCTCATAACTCACCGCGAAATGACAGACATCATAACACAGTCTTATGTGAGTACGAAGTACCTCCTCAGCGATTTCGGGGGCCATGCCTTCTGTCCCGAGCATTTCCAGACCTACGGGGATCAGCCATTCATTGTACCAGGAGATGAACTCAAAAGAGTTTTCAAGTATACCGTCCGGTTCGGGCTCAATGTCAAGGTGAAGGATTTTGCCTGACTGAACCCGCAGTGCATTGAGTTCAGACGCCACCCTGACCATATTTTCCGTTCCTTTACGGATGGCAGCCTGAAGTTCCTCCTCTCCGTTCCACCAGAAGCGATAGGAAATCGGAGAGGTGGAAATGCCTCCCGTTTCAAGCGTCGCCGGCAAAAGGCGGTTCAGCAGACTGAACATCCTCAATGTATAATCAAGTCTTTCCTGCGTGGTCCAGTCAGGGGCATGTACCTGATCTTTGACCACTGTATTATGGAATCCGCCATAAGGAAAGCCGTTCATCGTAAAAACATAGCAATCCTCGTCTTTCAGCCATTCCTTGAACGACCTGAAATGACCATCCTCAAAAAGATCAAGCGTTGCCTGATTGGCCAGTCTCAGGCCGATACCCATGGGCTTATCCGGAGATATCTGTTCTTTTATGACCGGAATACTGTCTCTCAGCACGGTAAAATGTCCCGCCCAGTCTTCACCGGGATGAATATTACTGCAATAGCTTAAGTGTCCTGAGGCTGTTTTCATGAGTAAGAAACTTCAAATTTATGTTCCAGATAATCCACCGCCCTGCTGATAAGCTCAAAGTCCATTTCATGTACTTCGACGCCCTTGCCCAAACCCTCCAGAAGAGTAATGGTGAGTTGCCCTCCGAGATGCTCCCTGAATTCGTTCAGCCCGGTGCGGAGATTGATCTTGTTATTCTCTGCCAGAGCGGGGTTAAACAGGGTAAACCCGAGGTTGCCAAGCAATGCCAGAATCCGGTCAAGGTCGTTTTCGGAAATCATTCCGTTCAGAAAAGAATAGACCGCATCAAGTGCAATGCCGATGGCTACAGCCTCTCCGTGACGGATCTCAAAACCGGTCAGATATTCCAGCTTATGCGCAGCCCAGTGACCAAAGTCAAGGGGACGGGCAGAACCGGACTCAAACGGATCGCCGCCGGCGATATGATTAAGGTGAAGCTCGGCACACCTGTAGATCTGGTAGGCCATACTTTCTTCATCCCGCCCGGCCATAGCCAGGGCATTTTTTTCAAGCCACTCAAAAAATACGGCGTCCTTGATAAGGGCTACTTTTACCGCTTCAGCGATTCCGGATATCCAGTCCCTCTGTTCCAGGGTCTTCAGAAATGCAGAATCATTAAATACAGCAACAGGAGGAGCGAAGGTACCGGCAAAGTTTTTCTTGCCAAAAAGATTGATACTGTTCTTAACACCTACTCCTGAATCATTCTGTGAAAGTACGGTGGTCGGAATCCTGATATGTTTTACACCCCTGTGCGCCACAGCGGCTACATAACCCACCATATCCAGCACGGCCCCGCCACCGATAGCGGCCACAAAAGAATGCCTGTCAATCCCGTATTCATGAATGGCTTTCATGACCCTGTCAAAGGAGACCGAATCATTTTTAACGCTTTCTCCACCCGGAACAACAATCAGCTCTTCAACGGGCTGTATTGCTTCTGACCCTTCAAAATAGGCGATGATCTGTGCTGCAAGTGCGGGATGATGCTTTAATACGCCCTCATCCACCACAAAAAGAATCTTTTTGCGATACTTCCCGTCTCCATAGGTTTCCAGGAAATTCATAAAAACCTTATTTTCTGATCCGAAAAGGTCTTTTGTAAAATAAACGCCATAATCGAATCTTACTTCGAATGACTGTCTGATAAGCTTCATGTAATACTGTAGTCTGTTATGAAAATTCCAAAGGCGGGGATTCAGGTAACGGCAAAAAAACGAGCCAGTCCAACAGAGACAGGCAGTAAAGCTATAACGCCCAAAGCAAGCAAATAGTTGCCTCCGGAACTCACCCAAACGGCATCCATAATGATCAGGCCTAAGACCCCTGCTTTTACAGCTTTCCCGATATTGGGCCCGACCGGTTCACGAATGGCCTTAGCCAGAGGCGTCAGTACCATGTAAAGATGCGCTGTGGCAAACAGAACCGCCGGGAAAAGATACCCGTTCTGATAGGCCACCCACAACTGGGCCGCACAAACCAGCAGATACATGACCAGGGCTGTCCGGAGTATACCTCGGCTTCCTCCGTGCACTTCTCCCCTGCTGACCATCGTCACGGCGGCAATATAAACGACCGGAATAAAGCCTGCTGTAAAAGAAGTTTCCAGGGCAGCGGGAATGATACTGATCCCCAGAAGCAGGTTCAGCCCCCGGCATAATCCCATATTCAAAGGCCCCAACACGGTATTATGTTTTCCCCATTTATCATAAATCAGGGCAAATGCCGTAATCAGAAGAGCGATGATTCCGCTTCCGGAACCTGCAGCAAACCCAAAACCTATGCCTGCGGAGAGCAAAAGCAAACCATATACGATTGCCTTTCTTAAAGACACCCTCCCGCTGGGTATCGGCCGTTCAGGTCTTTCTACAGCATCCAGCTCAGCATCAAATACATCATTGAAAACGATACCGCCCCCGTAAAGAAAGATAGTTGAACCGGCCAGCCACAGAAAAGGTACAGGTTCAAAAGCAGGAAGGCTGAAATACCCGGACAAGGCCACTCCGGCGATCACGTCTGTAAGGGCCGTTACCAGGTTGGCCGGCCTTACCAATTGCAGATAAGCTTTAATCTCAGACACTTAACGGATGATTAGGTCATTTTTTGAAATTCTGGGCTGCTGACCACCCCTCAGAATCGTATTCCCGTTGTATTTCTGGCTCTGGTCTATCTCAGGCGTAAACTCAAAGTCTTCCTGATTGATCTGCCCGCTTTGTGCAAAGGCGTCTATGGCATTCTGGTAAGTTACTTTTAGGATGTCCGCTTCACTTATACCCTTAATTTTCATCAAAGCAGCCGTCTTGGGTACGGCAAGGGGGTCGCTGATACCCCAGTCAGCGGCAGAGTTAACCATGATTCTTTCCGAACCATACTTCTTCACGATCTCCACCATTCTTTCATTTCCCATTTTGGTAAAGGGATAAATGGTAAAGGCAGCCCAGAAGCCCTGGTCAAGTACACTTTGAACCGTCTCTTCATTGTTATGGTCGATGATAACCATTCCGGGATCAATACCATGTTCCAGGGCGATAGACATGCTCAGCAGCGTCCCCTTTTTCTTATCTCTGTGGGGGGTATGCACCTGCACCGGCAAGGCCGCCTCTTTAGCCAGCTCAAGCTGTAATCTGTAATATTTTTCTTCCGCTTCGGTCTGATCATCAAAGCCAATCTCACCTACACCTACAACGCCTTCCTTGTAAATATACAAGGGCAGAATCTCCATCACCTGCTCGGCAAGCGGCGTGTTGTTGGCTTCTCTTGAGTTTAACCCTATAGTACAATAATGCCTGATTCCGAACTGAGAAGAACGAAAACGCTCCCAACCGATAAGACTGTTGTAATAATCTTTAAACGTAGAAAGACCGGTTCTCGGCTGACCCAACCAGAAAGCCGGCTCAATGATGGCCTTCACTCCCGCATCAGCCAATGCCTGATAGTCATCCGTGGTTCGAGAAGTCATATGAATATGCGGATCAAAGAATTTCATTCCGCTGATATGATTCATGAAACTGGTTTCTACAAGACTGGCGGTTTTCTCTGACTCACTGCTACCCTGAAAATGCGAAGGGTAACTTTCCAATCGATCATTCTGACACATGCCTGATTACATTAGGTTGAATAAAAAGATAATCACGCAATTTAATGCTTTCAGGCATGCGGGAGAAATTAATTCTCAAGAATCTTCCATGAAATCTCGCCTCTTTTCACTGATACGGAGAGAGAAGGGTACATCGAAAGGAGTTTACCGGCTTTTTTGGAAATGGAATCATGGCATACCAATGCCGCAGCATACTGATCCTCAAAGTTCTCAGAAGCAAACAAAGTTTCCATATCTTCCATCACCCTGTCGTCGGTAAATTTACTGACCAGTCTCCAGGCCTGGGCAGGCACCCTTCTTCCGGCAGCCCACCGCTCATGAGCCAACTCGGAAATTGAAAAGGCCAGATCCCTGTTCACCCTCCTGTCAAGCCCTTCAATCAGATGAATAGGTTTATCGTTGAAAATACATTTCAGTACCAGCTGGTTCCAGGCGGAATCCGTAAAATGAAGTGCCGGATATGGGTTCTGAAAAGCCAGTGCATCAAATACGGGGCCGATATTCGACCTCACGGCATCAGTAGCCCTGAACACCCATTTCTCGGGATCCGGTAAAAACGGCAGAGCAGAGTAAAGCGCCGCTGCCTCATTGATTTCGGCTGTTTCAAACAGCGATGTCATCAATCCCTCAAAATCAGTTCCCGCCCTTTCGGCCAGTTCAAGAATAAAATAAACTCTGACAAGTCTGTCCAAAGGCCAGATAACCACAGGATTATCCAAAATGTCAAAGGAATCGAAAAGTTTTGAAACACTAACCTGTTTTTTAGAAATGCGTCTTACGGAAGCCACAAAAGCCACAGGAATTTTTTCAAAATCACCGCCGGTGACCGACTCAATCCATTCTAATTCTTTTTGCGTAGTCTCACTCTTAATTAAATTCAAAAACTTGTGCACATTGCTCACTGCTTCTTTCTTTTTTGTTGTCGATTTTTTTAGTAAACAACAAAAATAAAAAAGGCCGGGAGATTCCCGGCCTTTTTTTCCTATTTTTTCTATGATTATTACTTTTTAACCACAAACCTTTTAGTCACATATCCCTTGTCAGAAGACACTCTCGCCACATAAGTTCCTGGCGCATAAGACCTTACACTGAGTTGCTTATTCAACTCTCCCTCCTGCACTGATATTTCTTCAGAATAAACGCTTTCTCCTATCGCTGAGAAAATATCAACCTTTACCTTCTGAGGTCTGGCCACCGGCAGTTTCAGGTTAACAAACTCTGCCGCCGGATTCGGTGATACGGTCAGAATTTCATTCTTAACGACGGACTCATTGGCCAGAGGCTTCGGAGCAGGTTTCTGCACAGCAAGATTATCAATAGCCCAGCCCCATCCGTTCACAAACTGGTCGGAATAAAGCCTGAATCTCAACAACATCTGACTACCGGCCAGCGCAGGATTGGTGATGTAATTTCCTCCGTAAATATTGATCGTTCTGGTTTTGTACAAAGCCGGCGTACCTTTTCCGGTGGAATTAGGCACATTACCCTGTGTGGCGCTGCTGTTGAATACTCTTTCCCAGTTCGAATCCGCACGGCTGTCATATCCATCAAAAAGCGGATACCAGTTGCCCCCGATATTACCTTCTACTACGACATAATCATAAAAATCCTGATCCCCGAATTCTGAACCGTTTTCACCGGGTTCAACCAGCACGATCTCATCAAAAGTAATGGTTGCCGAGTCCCTTTTCAGAATAATAGGCACCCTGAGCATGGCAATATCATTATGATCAAAATCAAGATAGGTACCTCCTGAAACAGGATCATTTAATCCTAAGCCATTGGAGTAAGGGCTGGAACTCATCAGAGCGTTGGTTGAAAAGCCTTCGGGCTTGGTTACCCGGAAACCAATATTGGCAAAATCGTCTCCGCCGGCTTCAAAGTCATTGAAATACTCTGTCACAGCAGACTTGAGTGTTGACGCCGTGAATTCATAGAAAGCTTCAGAAACCGGGTCTGTAATATTTGTACCGGTATGACGGGTCGGAAGAACTGTTTTGTTCCCTCCTTTGTCAATGGCTACGATCTGATAGGTAACTCTGTCACCTGCCGCCAGCGGAGGAATCCCGTTCTCTGCCAGATAAGCGACATCATCAGCCCTGCCCTGAGAATAATCCTTGTTATCGGTATTGATATTGAATTTTTTCAGTCCGAAAGACGGCCGGGACTGGCCATTAACAGCGTAATTAACGTATACAGTATCAATACCGGCCTGATAATCGTCAATAACATTAGCCAGGAAACTGATAGGGTTTGTGGTATTGACAATATCGTAAGGATAATGCTCAATCAAAGGACCCCATGTATCTTTGGTACCGACATTAAACGCCCAGATGTATCTCGGGGCACTTGGAGGACTGGTAGCCAAAGCATTGTAGTGGTCTTCAGCGGTTATATAGTAGATGACATATCCGGTCGCGGTAACCGGAATGGTCGCCGAATAAATTCCGGTACCTGCATCTCTGGTCATTACGACCTGAGTGGCCCTTGAAAGATCTTCAGAATTAACAAGATAATATAATTTAACGCCGTTAGCGACAAGAGTAGTATCTGAAAGTATCTTAGCCTCCACTTTTACATTCTGCACCGTGGCAAAATCCTTTATCGGCTCATGCACCACTGTTGTGCCTTTCCAACCCATGTCTGCAAACATATTCAACGTAATCGGACCGGGGTTCCAGTTTACCTCTCTGAGCCTGGCCGAAGGTGTCATCAGCGAGTTGATGGTTCCCGCAGGGTATTTTCTGTCATCGAGGTGCGAAATACTCGACCCTTGTTCATATACCGTCGGAGCATACAGCTTTACCTTGTTATCCAGTACCGGAGCGGTAGTTCTGGGAGAGTCAAAGTAAAGGCTGTTACTGATCAGCTCATTTCTCAGCGCTACGGTATTATTCTTGAAAACCAGGGTATCCGTCAGGTTTTCGCTTTTTTCATTCTGGATATAACGGTCAAAAACAAAAGGCATGCCTGTTCCCGAACCATAGACTCCGCTGCTGCTGGTTGTAGGAGCGTTCATAGAGCTGATAAAGCCCAGACCATGACACAACTCGTGCAAAACCACAGAGGTAAAATCAAACTGTCCGACAGCAGGTGTACCCGTTTGTCCGTAATACCAGGAAGCATCGCTGCTGAACTGAGCCACTACATCCGGATCATTGATGGAGTTCAGGTCTTTTCCTGCCATTTTCTCCGCCAGTGCTACCGGGTACCAGGTGTTGGCAGTTTTTGAACCGACAAAATTTCTGAGGAAATCTGCAGAAGTGGCAGACCCCAGAACGTTTCTGCCGAGGGGCTCCCAATAGGCCCAGACCCTTACCGGAACCGGTGAATCCAGTATTTCAGCCCAGATATCCACAGCCCTCTGAAAGGCCGACCGGGCGTTTTCCGGGAAATTGGCCGAGTAAGAGACAATAAAGGTCGATTTTTGTGCGGCTTCTTTTCTGAGCTTCCTGCCCTCAAGTGCTTGTTTCACTTCTTCCGGCATATCTACAAAGGTGTTGGCATCCGTGTAATTAGCCGGGCAGACGATTTTAGTCCCCTTCATTTTTTCCATTTTTTTAGGAAAAGGGACCTGTGCAAAGCTTTTCAGCGAGAAAGCAATAAGTAAAAAAGGTAGAATTCTTATTTTCATACTTTTAATAGGTTCAATGGAACGCCAGATGTAAATATAAATTAAATATTAAGACGGATTGTTTAGATTCGCAAAAATTAATTTAACGGGCTTACTAATAACAATACGCAGATCAGGCGCAAAAAGTATGATTTCTCCTCTTGAAATATTGAAAAAAAACTGGAATTACAACCATTTCAGACCTTTGCAGGAAGAGATCATACACAGTGTCCTTTCAGGAAAAGATACCCTCGCCCTGCTGCCCACCGGAGGCGGCAAATCCGTCTGCTTCCAGGTTCCGGCTTTGGCGCTTGAAGGCGTCTGCATTGTGATATCCCCCCTGATAGCCCTCATGAAAGACCAGGTAGAGCAGTTGAAGAACCGGGGGCTCAAGGCTTCTGCCATCCATTCAGGGATGAACTACCGTGAAATAGATTACACACTTGATAATTTTGTGTACGGTGATCAGAAGTTCCTGTATGTGTCTCCCGAAAGACTTCATACAGAGCTATTCATAGAAAGAGTGAAGAAAATGAAAGTCGCACTGGTTGCCGTGGACGAAGCACACTGTGTTTCCAAGTGGGGATATGACTTCAGACCCAGTTACCTGCAGATCGCGGCATTCCGGGAGCATATCAAAGGAGTGCCCCTGATCGCTCTGACCGCCACGGCCACCAAAGTGGTGAGAAAAGACATTATGGAAAAACTGGGCATGGCTGCTCCGGCCGTTTTTGTCCAGAGTTTCGCCAGAAAAAACCTCTCCTACTCTGTTTTCGAGGCGGAAAACAAGGAAAAAAGGCTTTTAAACATTGTCAAAAATGTAAACGGGTCAGCCATTGTCTACACCAAAACCCGCAAAAGAGCAGTGGAAGTAGCTGGTTTTCTCCGGAAATCAGGACTTTCCGCCGATTTCTATCATGCCGGCCTCGCCATGAAAGACCGTAGCGAAAGACAGGATGCATGGATACAGGACAGGATCCGGATCATCGTTTCTACCAATGCTTTCGGTATGGGTATTGACAAACCCGATGTGCGGGTGGTGGTACATCTCGACATCTGCGAAAACCTGGAAGCCTACTATCAGGAATCCGGAAGGGCGGGCCGTGATCAGCAGAAGGCCTATGCTGTGCAGCTCTTTACCCATGCCGACATCGATGAATCGGGCAGAAACCTGGACCTGAAATATCCTCCCGCTGAGTTTCTCAGGAAAGTCTATCAAAGCCTCTGTAATTATTACAAACTGGCCGAGGGAGAGGCCCCGCTTAACGCCTTCGATTTTGTTCTGCATGATTTCGCCGGTACGTTCGGCCTGCCTCCGCGAGAGACCCATTACGCGCTTATGCTGCTGGAAGACCAGGGGTTTATCGCTCTAAATGACGCCTACTCAAACCCTTCAAGACTCAAGATCATTTCAGGCCCCAGAGATCTTTACGCTTTTCAGGTCCGTTACGCTCATATTGAACATTTTACCAAAATCATTCTGAGGGTTTACGGCGGAGAAATATTTTCAGGGTACCTCCCTATTTCCGAACAGGAAATTGCTCATGCTTCGTTCACAGAACTACAGGAAGTGATACAACACCTTGAATTTCTTACCCAGTCGGGCATTGCAGACTACCTGCCTCAGAAAACAAAGCCCCAGCTCCTGTTTCTCACTGCCCGGTATGATGCCGCCCGCCTCCCGGTCAATTTTACGGAGATAGAGCTCAGGAAACTCCGGGATAAAAAAGCGTTACAGGCCGTTCAGCATTATGTAAGCAACAAGGGCAGATGCCGGATGCTGATGCTGCAGGATTACTTTGACGAGGAAGACACGAGCCGCTGTGGCATTTGCGACAATTGTCTGAAGCTAAAGCAGCAGCACATGGACGAAGAGCTCTACCAATCCTATTTTGAAAAGCTGAAAACCCTTCTTCCTGTATCACTGCAACAGCTCGAAGCCAGGGAAGAATTCGGGGACAAGGCCACTCTCCTCAAAATGATCCGCCACAAAATGGATGCAGAAGAAATCGGCATGGATGCGCTGGGATTGCTTTATCTCAGGTCCTGAAGTGCCTTGCAGGGTGAATAAATCTGCCGATTCTCTCCGTAAAGTGAACGAATAGCCTTATTTTTGCGGTATATAAATCAAATCAACTATGTCAGATAAAATCGAAGAGCGTAAAGCGGCCCTGCAAAGCACCATCAGTTCTGCATCTGACTCCATTGAAAAACAATTGGAAAGCTATAAGAAAGTGGGGAAAAACGCCCTGATCGCCGGAGGGATCGTGCTGGGCGGCTATCTGCTGAGCAGGCTTTTTACTTCTGACGACAGCCCGGAAGAAGAAAATCCCGTACCCCCGCAGCCCCAACCGCAAAAAGAAGACTCCATTGTCTGGCCTGCCATCAGGGGCGTAGCTACCACTGTGGCGCTTACCCTGGTGCGTAACAAACTACTGGAACTAATAGAAAATCATTTCAACAAAAATGAGCCGGAAAATCATTGACACACTTCATCATCACCGGCTGAACGGCAGAAAAAGCCTGGCAGTCCTTCTTGACCCGGATAAACTTCCGGAAACAAAACTCAGCCGGTTCATCAGCCTGATGAACAGCACCTCCCCCGACTTTATCCTGGTGGGTGGAAGCCTGATCTCATCCGGCGACATGGAAAAAATCCTCACTGAACTTTCAGAAAAGACATTTGCGCCTAAAATCATATTCCCCGGCAACGGGCTTCACGTTTTCCCTCAGGCAGATGGTATTTTGCTGTTATCCCTTATTTCAGGGCGTAATGCCGAATTCCTGATCGGCCAGCACGTCATTTCCGCCCCTGCCCTGCGCAGAAGCGGCCTTGAGATTCTCCCTACCGGCTATATCCTGGTAGACGGCGGCAAGCCCACGACGGTTTCCTACATCAGCAACACCACGCCGGTGCCACACGACAAGCCGGATGTGGCAGCATGCACAGCCATGGCCGGTGAAATGCTGGGGCTGAAACTTATCTATCTGGATGCCGGCAGCGGCGCCAGGCAGGCGGTCAGCCCGGAGATGATCCGTGAAGTAAGAAAAGCTACCAACGCTCCGCTGATGGTAGGTGGCGGTATCGATACCGCCGAAAAAGCCTCTGCGGCGTTTTCCGCCGGAGCAGACACGATCGTCATTGGCAATGCGCTTGAAAAAGACCCGGATTTTCTTTTGGAGCTCGCAGAAGTGGTCAGAAAACATAATTACGCCATAGCCTGACCATGAAAAGCGCTTTTCTGGGACTGGGTTCCAATCTCGGTGACCGTGCAGAGCTGCTTTCTGCCGCATTATCGCTTATCGAAACACGTATCGGAAAAGTCATACGGACCTCTTCCGTCTATGAAACTGCCGCATGGGGTACTGAGCATCAACCCGACTATCTGAACTTAGTGGCAGAAGTCAAAACAAATCTTTATCCTCATGGGTTATTACAGCAGATCATGGAAACCGAGCAGGTTTTGGGCAGGGAAAGGCTGGTAAAATGGGGCAACCGCACCATAGACATTGACCTGTTGTTTTATGAAGATTACCACTTCATTTCTGCCACACTGGAAGTGCCTCATCCCCGGATCACCGAAAGAAATTTTGTACTGATACCCTTGTGTGAAATCGCCGGAACACTGGTGCACCCGGTCTTCAGAAAAAACATTTATGAGCTTCTTGAACAATGTACTGACCAGGAAGAGGTCAGAAAGCTATAGGCTGCTGGCCCTGATCCTGCTGTTAAGTCCCGGCGTTTGTGCTCAGACTGGACCTGTTTTAGCCATCAGCGGCTTCAAAAACCTGAAAGGGAAAGTGATGGTACGGATAAGCGATGAGAACGGTAAGGTTATCGATGCTTTCGTCAGGAAAATCCCCTCCAAAGAAATGCATGTGACCATAAAACAAACCGGCAGACTGGCGATAGAAGTTTTTCATGATGAAAACGGAAACGGCCGTCTGGACACGGCGTTGCTGGGCTACCCGACAGAGCGCTGGGGAGTAAGCAACCAGGTAAGGCCGGGCTTCCGTGCCCCCACCCTGGAAGAAATGCTCACTGAGGTAAAATCCGATACCCGACTGAGTATTCAGCTGAAGTGATACGGTCCGGGAAGTCTCTGTTATCAGCTGAGTGGGTGTACTTTTCTTAGCAATACAAATCCATCGGCCGGAAAACCGAAACCTTTGCCAATGTAGTGAAAGCCATTCCGGAAGCACACACCAGCTTAAAACACCCCAGATTTATGCGCTCAGACCCTGAAGAAAAGCACGATTGAAGCCCGCTGACATTGACAGTAAACCTTACAAAAATCACAAAGCCAGGGAGTTATTGAACTATATAAGCAACAGGACCGCCGAAATTTACACCCATCAAGTACTACACTTCGAAAATTCGTTTGATGATTTACAGCAAAAAATCACCGCTGATCAATCAGATATGAAAATTTTGTATAGTTTTGTTATACCTATAAACGACTTAGCAGAAGTTTCACAAAAACCCATCGTAATAAATATGCTAGATGAATTTTACTCAAATAAATCTGAAAAAGATTTGCGTTTTTTTTTAAAACTATACAGTGCACTTTTAATAGTCGCGGTCGGTTTATTAATAGTTCTGAATGGTCTCAGTTATTTCCTGTCCGGGAATTTCCATTTAGGTCCTTCAATAGTATTCTTAGTAATCCTGTTTTGGAGTGCATTTAATGTTGACTATCTCAAAAAAAGAATTGAATTTCCAAAGTGAAAACCTCAGAAAACAGGCAAAGAAATCAATGCTTAAAATGTAGAATCGACAAAATTGGAGAACCTGAACTTTAATTTCATACCATTTCCCAGCTGGAATACTGCTAAAGAAAATAAATCAAACAAAAGCTTTTGCTAATACCCGGAGCATCGTATTGCTGATACTAAGAATGGCAGTTGTCCACTAAGCATTGTACAAAGTCAGCCTCCATACTTCTATTGAATCGCCAGGCGCCCCCTTTGTTTCTAAAAATCCATCCCATTGTCAGGCCCAAAAACATCAACAGATACGTTATGACAATACAGAATGAGTATAAGAGCTAAAATAGAAGTTCTCAAGGGTGACATTACCAAAGTGACCGCTGACGCCATCGTAAATGCTGCGAACACTTCTCTTTTGGGAGGTGGTGGTGTAGATGGCGCAATACATCGGGCTGGAGGGCAAGCTATTTTAGACGATTGCAGAAAAATAATTGCAAGACAAGGGGGATGCAAAACAGGCGAAGCTGTCATTACTACCGCCGGGAATCTGAAGGCGAAATATGTCATTCATACCGTCGGGCCAATCTGGGTCGGGGGACAAAAAATGAAGCGCAAAAACTCGCCGACTGTTATAAAAACGCTTTGCAGTTAGCCGCAGACCATGACTGTAAAACAATTGCTTTCCCAGGTATCAGCACGGGTTCTTATGGCTATCCTCCGAAAGAAGCTGCAAAAGTTGCTGTCAGCGCAATAACAGAATTTATTTTTCATTCAGACAAAATTGATAAAGTAACTTTTGTCTGCTTTGATAACGACAACTACTATTTTATCAAAAGCCAGCTCAATTTTAAAGTTTATACTGTTCCATCAACACTATTCGCAGGCCATGAAATCATTGGAACAGTGAATATTGGTTTGGAAGACGATGCTAAGGGCGTTTTATCAGGGCAACTCATACCGAATGACAAATACAACAAGTATCGGGACTTTTTTCGCGATACATTTACTAAAGACCTTGACGACCATCTGAGTCGTATCAGTGATTTCACCAAAGACAACAAATTTAAAGTGGTTGCGGACGATGGCACTGAGTTTAAAGGACCTGCTGCCGGGCTTATCATTTACGACTTGGATCAGGAACCGATACACGTTGAGTTGAATGGAATTAATAGCGAAGTATGGGAGAACTATTACAAATAGATAAAGAAGTTAGTGATTCCCTGCCGTGTAGACAACCCGGACAAATTCAAATGTAATTTTTCCTGATGGAAACCGTTTTGTTCCTGAAACCACGCTTTGGTGATAAGCATCAAATCCGTTTTCTGCTGCTTTATATTTAAATTCAAAACGATGATATTAAACTCATTTCGAAGAATGAAGCAAAAATTCTTGCCGTTTTTTCTTTTGTTCCTGGCATTCTCAACCTATGCACAAATGAAAGCTATCCCCCATATTCCTGCTGTCAGTCCGGCGGATGCGGGTTTCCATAAAGATTCTATCCATGCCCTTACCGATACGATTTCTAAATTCAGGCAAAGAGATTTTCGCGGACTGGTTGTAATTAAGGACCATAAAATTGTATTGGAAAACTACTACAATACATTTTGGCGCAATCATATCCATGATATCCGGTCTGCAGGAAAGAGTATTACCGCGATGCTTCTGGGTGTAGCCATCAAAGACGGACTGGTTAAAAATTTAGAACAGGACGTTTATTCTTTCTTTCCTAAGGAAAAATACCCTTCTGTTCACGAAGATTATAAAAAGGTCAAACTGATTCATCTTCTGAATATGACTTCCGGTTTAGATGCCGATTCAGATAACCCTAAAACAATGGGTAGCGAAGGAAAATGGATCGCAAAAGACGAATGGCTAAGCTACTTGCTAAGTGTTCCACTATCTGGCGAGCCTGGGAAAAAATGGGTCTATGCAGATATCAATGCCGTTTTGATCGGGGCCATAATCGAAGAAAAATCCGGTATGAGTCTTAGAGATTATGCCAGACAAAAAGTTTTTGACCCTTTGGAAATCAAAGAGTTTTACTGGTACACCAATGCAGCTAATCAGACTGGTGCTGCAGGTAACCTTTATATTTCTACCCTGGACTTTGCAAAATTGGGTTTATTGGTTTCAAATAAAGGAAAATGGGGAAATAATCAGCTGGCTGATTATGATTATATGAACAGGTTATTGAGTGAACACTCCTCTGCCATCGGTGACTATAATCCTCTGGCGGACGGATATGGTATGCTTTGGTACAGAACAAAAAGGACGTTTGGCCATAGAGAAATAAGCTATCTGTGGGCATCAGGAAATGGGGGTAATCATTTGGTAATTGTTCCGGAAGAAAATATGGTCATTGCAATGACCTCAGGTGCCTATGGAAACGGGTATCCTCATACAAGGGCCTATTTTATTCTTAGTAAAGTATTTCAAGCGCTGAAAGAAAAATGACACCAAGAATCGAAACATTAAATGAAAAGAAATTGGTCGGTAAGCGGCTGACAATGAGTTTTGCCAACTACAAAATAGGCGAACTCTGGCGAAGTTTTACACAGGGGCGGAAAGACATAACCCATAACCTGACAAACGACTTGATTTCATTGGTGGTTTATAAGCCGGAACATTTTGCGGACTTTAAGCCAACAAACGAGTTTGAAAGGTGGGCAGCCATTGAAGTGGTAAACTTTGACAGCGTACCGGCCGAAATGGAGACTTTTGTCTTATCAGGCGGGCTTTATGCCGTTTTTGACTACAAAGGTTTAAGCACGGACAATTCTATCTTTCAATACATTTTTGGAACGTGGTTACCAGGTTCAGACTATGTTCTGGACAACAGACCGCATTTTGAAGTGCTGGGCGAAAAATACAAAAACAACGACCCGACATCAGAGGAAGAAATCTGGATACCGGTCCGACCCAAGAGCACCCGCCACTGACAGCGGTTTGCATGAGGCATACTTACGGATCACATTGAACCTTAGCGCCTTTTTATTAATTTTGGTAAAAGGCTGAAGATTAGTGCTTATAATCCCACCCGAACGCAAAAGCACGAAGCGTTAGCGCTCAAAACAGAATAACAATGTAAATAAAGACAACAATGAACATCCAGGAACAAATCAATGAGTATATGATCAGCCAGCCTGAACCCAAACGAGCTGATATTGAAGACTTGCACAAAAGTATCCTTCAACAATTCCCGGAATGTAAATTATGGTTTTTCGACGGCAAAGATGAAAAAGGAAAGATTGTTTCTAATCCCCAAATAGGCTATGGACTTCAAACCATAAAATATGCCGGCGGAAACACCAAAGAGTTTTATCAGGTCGGTATCAGTGCCAACACAACAGGGATTTCGGTCTATATAATGGGTATTGAAGACAAAAAGTATTTACCCGAAACATATGGAAAAACAATTGGCAAAGCAACCGTAACTGGATACTGTATTAAGTTCAGAGCACTGAAAGATATAAACCAGGATATCCTTGAAACCGCAATACGGGATGGGTTTGAACAAACCGGGCAATGAGCGGGAAAATCAGACATAAGTTTTCGGCAAAGACTTACAACGCCGATCGTTTTAACGGCTGACCACTGCATTAAACTTTTGTAAAGCTAAAAAAGAGCCGCTATTATACAAAAATGCAAGCCCTACCATCGGCAGCATCCGTACTTTTCATTTGAGTAAATAAACCTTTGTGTTCCGGTTGACTACGCTAACCAAGGCCCCGAAATATTAATTTTACCGAATCCAATCGTAACAGAAAACAATCAATACCATTGAATAATCTTCAAAAAACACAAATGAAAAACAAACAGTACATCCTTCACATCTTCTTGCTATTAGTTTCCTTTACAGGTTGTCAACCACGCCAAAAAATGCACCATGCTGATACAAAGAACGATTACCTTTTCTTTATCCATAACCGGTTTTTAGAGGAAAACCCGGATGGAGCGCTTGAAAAAAATTACAATGTAAGAGCAGAATACGGTGAAATTTTACAATCGTTCCGAGAAGATGGGTTTATCGTGTTCAGTGAAAAAAGGCAGCCAAAAACAAACGCGACGGAATATGCCAAAAAGATTGTACAACAAATTGACAGTTTAATTTCAAAAGGAATTGAGCCAAAGCACATTACAATCGCCGGAACTTCAAAAGGGGGTTACATTGCACAGTATGTATCTACCTTTGCCAAAAATCCGGATCTGAACTTTGTTTTTATCGGTAGCTTTCAAAACACAGACATTGAAGAATACCCGATGATCAACTTCTGCGGAAACATTTTAACGATTTACGAAAAATCCGATGTCTTTGGCGTTTCTGCCATCCGGCGAAAAGAAACATCTCACCTGAAAATTAACCGATTCAAAGAAATTGAACTGAACACAGGTCTAAAACACGGATTTCTGTTCATCGCCTCCGACGAATGGATAAGACCCTGTAAAATGTGGGCCCGGCGAAACTATGATTTAAAAGAATAAAGCACATGGACAAGGTGTTGTCAAAACCGGACGGGCCTGCATTACAGGCAGAACGACTCGATCGGACGTTTGCACAAAATCAACCTCCCGACGGCCGCTTCGGTTCTTTAGTTACGTTTCAGCAATTCAGCACCCAAAGAACCAATGCCCGAACCATTTGCTTTGTTCAGGGCAAACACATTTAACTCCGAAAGGGGTGGAATCTAAATAACATGGGGTTTTACCCGCGGGCTAAGAGAAAAGATTAACCGTGGTTTTGGCCATACGTTTTAGTTGCAGAGCAAAACAAAAGCCATGACAAAACAATCCAAAAAAGTTACATGTATTTGCCCTGATACTTCATTAGAAAACTGACTGCAATCAAACAAAATTTCGTAACTTGAGGGAGAATCTGTACCTTAAAACGAATGGACGAATGGATGCGAATCTCAAGACGTCAGCTGAAGGTAGTCTCGTCAACCTGACGGGTAAAATTGAAGCCGGAACGGAAAAACAAAAACTCTATGACACATTTTTAATCGCAAAAACATTCATTGCTACCGTTTCCATTGTTATTGCTTCTGTCCTGTCAGCCCTCTATGCTATGAAAGACCGCTTCACTTATATTTTGACAGGGTTAATCCTGTGGATGATTTACTTAGTCGTGGTTTACAGGACCAGAATTATTAAAGAAATAGAATCCCGCCGCTAAATGTTTGAGCAATATAATGCTTGCAACAGCGGGTGTACCATACCAGCGGCTCAGGGAAAGCTTTTCAGCATTTGCTCTTTCATTGAACTTCTGCATAATAACACGATTACCGTTAGTTTTATGTCGTTTCACTCAAACAATAGCACCTGTCATTGGATAGATTAAGAAGACATATCGAAGAAATATCTCCGCTCAGCAATGAAGAGTTTGACTACATTCAGACATTCTTTATCAAAAAGCGTGTGCTGAAAAACCAGTATTTATTGCACGAAGGTGACGACGTAAAGTATGAGTTTTTCGTCTTATCAGGATTGTACAAAGTGTTTTTTTTAGATGAAAGCGGGAAAGAATTTATCATACAATTTGCCAAAGAAAGTTGGTGGATGTCTGATTATTACTCGTTTTACCTGAGAAAAAACGCCACCGTGTTTATAGAATGTATCGAAGCCGGAGAAGTATTAATGTCTACACTCGAAGCACGGGAAAAACTTGCTTCCGAATTTCACAAAATGGAGCATTTTCAGCGGGTAAAGCTCACAAACGGATATGTGGCTTTGCAGCAGCGTATCAAACTCCTGCTTTCGAGCACACCGCAAGAACGCTATGAAGCTTTCTCAAAACTCTACCCCGATCTGCTGCAACGGCTACCCAAAAAAATGATTGCAGAATACCTTGGCGTAAGTCGCGAAACCTTGAGCAGGCTGTATTCCAGATAATTATTTCAATTCATAGATAATACCAGTGTGATTCCAGTCACACTTTTTTTGTGCGTTTGCTCCTTCGCTTTCGGCACTGTGACATAGCATCTTTGTCATAGAAATTCAAAACAAAAACATCATGGATTTACAACTGAAAAACAAGAGCGTATTTATATCCGGCTCTACAGCCGGAATCGGTTATGCCATCGCAAAAAGGTTTGCTGATGAAGGTGCTAAAGTGTACATCAACGGCCGTACGGAATCAAAAGCAGACATTGCTGTACAACGTATTATCAATGAAACAAACAATCAAAACATTGTGGGTATTACAGCCGATTTAGCTACTCAGGAAGGTTTTGAAAAACTGTCCGCCGAGTTGAATGAAGTGGACATCCTTATCAATAACCTCGGACTGTTTGAGCCTGTTGATTTCTTTGCATCGAAGGATGAAGACTGGACAAAACTTTTTGACATTAATGTGATGAGCGGTATTCGGTTGAGCCGATACTTTATGCCTGCGATGTTAGCCAAAAACCAGGGTCGTGTCATTTTTATTTCCAGTGAATCAGGGTTACAGATCCCAACCGAAATGATTCATTACGGATTAAGCAAAACTGCGCAACTCTCACTAACCAACGGCCTGGCACAACTCACCAAAGGAACCGGGGTTACGGTAAATGCCGTTTTACCCGGCCCCACTTTTTCCGAAGGAGCAGAGCGTTTTTTTGGCGAACTGGCAACACAAAGAAAGGTAAGCATCAACGAAATAGAACATCAGTACTTCACAGAAACCCGTCCGCTCAGTCTGTTGCAACGGTTCATATCCCCCGAAGAGGTAGCGGCAACCGTGGCATTCCTTTCCAGTCCTTTAGCAGCTGCCACCAACGGGGCTTCCATAAGAGTTGATGGTGGAATTCTGAAGGGGCTACAATAAGCAATGTGAGCGAAATCACACGTTTTTAGTGCGTTTGCTCCTTCTGCAGCAGCAGCTGCTCAACATAAATTTGTATTAACAAAACAGTAATATCAGTAATAACAATTTAAACTTTAAAATCATGAAAAAGAGAGTATTAATCATCGTTTCCAATGCAAATGCCATCGGACCTCTGAACAGAAGAACAGGAACATTCCTGTCTGAAGTAGCTCACCCTTACGCTGAATTTGACAAAGCGGGTTTTCAAATCGACTTTGCATCGCTCAATGGCGATACCCCATACCTGGATGCCCTTTGGTTAGCGGACGATCCCGACAACCTTAAATTCCTGACAGGAGATGGTTGGGCTCAGATGCAAAAAGCTGCAAAATTGGAAGAGGTGGATGTGAGTGTTTACGATGCCGTTTTTGTCCCGGGCGGACTGGCGCCCATGGTGGATATGCCGGAAAACGAATTGCTGAAAAAAGTGATTGTCGATACTTATGAGCATGGTGGAGTGATAAGTGCCGTGTGTCATGGCCCTGTTGCTTTTCTTAATGCCAGACTCAGCGACGGCACTTACCTGGTAGCGGGTAAAAACCTCACTTCATTTACCACAACAGAAGAAGACCACTATGCAAGACCTGATGTTCCTTTCGATCTGCAATCTGCTTTGGCAGCTCAGGGAGCCGTCTATCATACGGTAGAACCGTGGGGCGCAAACAGTATTCAGGATGGCAGAATGGTAACCGGTCAAAATCCTGCATCAGCAAAAGGGGTAGCCGAAAAAGTAATAGGATTGGTTAATGCATAACAGAAACTCCCTTTAGAGCAATGTCTTTTCTCTGAAAGGCATTGCTCTAAATTAAATATCAAATAAAAATATCATGAAAAGTATATTCACCTTTGCCAGATGGCAAGTAAAACAAGGGAATCTGGAAGAGGTTCTCTCTTTATTAAAAGAAGCTGTTGCAAAAAGTTCAGCCGAAGAAGGCAACTTAAAATACGAGGTTTATCAGGGCAATGACAACAAACATACCTTAATGCTTTTTGAAGAATACAGAGACCGGGAGTCAGTAGACTTCCATCGTAATTCTGCACATTTCCAGGAAGTGGTCGTTGGCAAAATTGTTCCTTTATTGGAAAACCGGGAAGTTTTATTGGCTTCATCACTGGAAATGTAATTTCTCAACCCACAAGAAGCCCTGAAGTCCTGAGGGTTTCAGGGTTTCTTAATTTTATTTGGTTCTCAATGGGCTTATTCCGATGTCCAGGTAATTGCGGTAAAGACATATTTATAATTGGTGTTGGGCAAATATCGCTTTCATTAATGACGGGGATCTTTTCAGGTCTATATTAATGTTCCATTTAATTTATACATAAGCAATATCATTATGATTACGAAAAAGAACCTTTCCATAAAAGACATTCTTAAATTTTCCGGACAGCACTTTATATGGCTGCTACCCTGGATGACACTTATTGCCTCAATGTATTATTTCACACATTGGCAATGGATTACCATTCCCTGGCTGCCTCTTTCTTTGGTAGGTACTGCTGTTGCATTTTACTTGGGGTTTAAGAATAACCAGGCGTATGACAGACTATGGGAGGCCAGAAAAATCTGGGGTGGTTTGGTCAATGACAGCAGAAAGTTTGCTACAATGGTTAAAAATTATTCTGCTGCTATTGAAACGGCTGGTCACCCCGATCAGGAGAGAAAGAAAATCATCTTTCGTCATATCGCTTATTTGTATCAGTTAAGAAGGCAGCTGCTCAAACCCACGCCTTGGGAACACGTTAGTCTGAAAGGACCATATGGCTATTTTAATCAAAAAAGAAGAGACAGACTGGTCTCCGATTTTGAGAGTAATCTGAATGAAATAAATATACAAAGATACATTTCTGAAAAAGAAGTCATCCAATTGGAAAAATTCAACAATAAAGCAACTCAACTTATCGACTTTCAAACCACTGCGGTGCAAAATTTATTCACTACAGGAAAGATAAATATGCTACAACAGACCGAAATACAAAATATCCTTAACAATTTTTATGACGGGCAAGGGAAAGCGGAGCGGATCAAAAACTTTCCGTTTCCACGGAATTACGCCAGCCATGGCTTTGTGTTTACCTGTATTTTTATATTTCTCCTGCCCTTTGGAATTATCACCGAATTTGCAAAATTGGGCGATGGAATGGTTTGGCTCAGCATTCCCGTCGGCAGTATTGTGGGTTGGATTTACGTGGTCATGGAGCTCATCGGAGATTATTCTGAAAATCCCTTTGAAAGTTTGCGAAACGATATTCCAATGCTTAGTATTAGCAGAACTATCGAAATAGATTTGTTACAAATCATAGAAGAAGATTTCCCGGAACCCATAAAAGCCAAAGGCGATGTGATGTGGTAAATGGTTCTATAGCAGTAATAATGTATAACAATGGGTTTGTCAAGTTGAGGCAGAAAATATCACATCAGCAAAATAGTTTAAAGCCATTTGAAATCATTTCTGGAAGCAGGGTTTAATAATCAGAACTGTTCATTCTAAAAGAAAAGCCTTTTCTATGTTCCTGTATTTTTATCGGGCTCATGCACCATACAGCTTTTACTTATCCGGAAAGGGCAAAATATTTTCAGAATCAGTATTGTCCGGAATGTCGGTTTTGTAATAATTCCATGTAGACAACCTTTCTTCAAAAAATAATACTTTGATAAAAGATCACTTTCTACTGTTATTGTTTATTATCCGGGCTTAGGAGAAATACGGCCAATGGTATTGAAATAACCAAAACGTAGACATTATTTTACAAAAACAATATCAGTAACCGCAATTCTTCAAACCCTAAAAACTTTCCGAAATGGGGAAACAAGTCACTAAATACTTTCCATTTATCGGAAACATTTTCTATATTTACTGAATGAATGTTGTTGAAGTTTCCACCGGAAGAATTTATCCTGTTGAAGTTTTACCTCTTGAAATTAAAGACTATAAATTATTACTGAAATCAAAGTTCTTTTTTGACTGGGATACCGAGAAAGATGAAGAAGTTTATAAATTAGTAATAAAAGGACAAAACGATATTCTGGGGTTAATTTCAATAGAACAAATCCATTCTGAATGGAGAATTCACATAAGACTTCTAACCTCATCAAGAGAGAATGTCGGTGCTGGGAAAAAATTTGACAAAGTCATTGGAAACTTAATTGCCTTTGTAGCTAAAATCGCAATTGCCGATTTCGGAGAACTCGCCTGTGTATCGCTAAAACCTAAAAGTTCAATTATCGGGCATTACATAGACAAGTACAAAATGAATGTTACGGGGATGACACTAAGTCTGGAGGTTCCTGAAATAATTGATTTAATTAATGAATACGACCATGACTAATAAAAAACATACTATTGATGCTGAGTACGGTGTTGACTCAAGATATAAAACAAAGAAGGTAAAAATCAATGACTCTGTCTCTCTGATGGAAGGCCGTTTAGACAGAATAAAAAACCTTTCCAGAGAGCAAATCCTTCGTGCAAAACTCTTGCAATTAAAGTTACAGATGGAGAATTATCTTAAAACTCCTACCTATGACGATCAGAATTATTTTGCTCATTTCCTGAAAACCTACATTGATGCAATCTATTCGAAACGAAGTGATTTTGCAAAAGACATGAACATTACGCCCGTTTTTCTCAGCAAGGTCATCAATAGCCATAGGGAGGCTAAAGAAGAGTTCATTTTAAAGCTTATGATTCATTCCGAAAAAGTTTATAAGAATGTAAGTCCATTTCATAAAAATACATGGTATCAGGTTTATTTTCATGAAAAATTGAATGACATCATGTCCAGACAGGATAAATGGAGACCTCAAATTGAAGAACAGGTACAACTTACTGAATTGATTTAAAAATAAAACTTCAGCCGTTATGAGCCAGGCCCAAAAACACATGCCAAAAAATCCCGCTATGATTATCCGGTTTGAAAGTTAAACGCTATATTCGGCAGACGATTCCCTCATCCCGGCCGGGATAGCATTCCAACCGTCGTTTCAGAGCAAATTAAAAACAGACATACCATGAAAGCCCCGAATTTCAGCGAAATGACAACGGAAGATTTGATCCGGAAGAAAAAAACCACGTCTCTTGTTACAGGGATTCTGGCAGGAATGCTCATTGTGCTGCTCGGCATGGCCATTTTCCTGACCATTAACAAGGGTTTTCCTTATCTGATCGCCGTTCCTTTGACGCTTTCTCCCGTTTTGATCATGAATTTCAGCCTTGTCAATAACATCAATAAAGAATTGGGCAGCAGAAATCGGAGCTGATCTTCGAAAATGACCTGATCTTTCACTCCCTGTTTCCTGATAAAAGCCGAAAGGACTTAATTCCTGATTACGACCGATTCAGATTGACAAAACCGATTTAACCGGTGCACATTGAGCCACAGAATCTGTTAAATTGCACCCGTATCACAGCATTGATACCACTAACCGGTACCATCCAGACAAATTATTGTAACAACCTGAGAAAATGGAATTAAAAGAACTATCTGAATTAACAGACGAGGAATTATTGCAGGAAGCAAAAAAAACAAAATCAGAAGCCATTATTAATGCCGGATTCATAGGCTTTCTTATTGGCATTGTTTTCTACAGTGTATTTAAAAACACGGCAGGGCTTTTCACCCTGATCCCCTTATTTCTTGCTTATAAGCTGATCAAAAAGCCAAAATACGATAGCAAGGAAATTGAAAAACTTTTGCAAGAACGGCATTTAAAATAAGCTGTCGTTTAAAGCCATAATACCTCATCAGGCGTATAATACGCTTAATATGAGACAGGAACCCGCAATATCGGGAAGTTAACAGAATGCCGGAATCAGACCGCCACTGGAGCCTTGATGCCCGGATAAGGATTATAATCCAGCAGTTCAAAGTCTTCATACCTGAAGTCAAAAACAGATTTAACTTCGGGGTTGAGTTTCATGACCGGCAGCGGACGAGGCGTTCTGGAAAGTTGCAGCTGAACCTGCTCCAGGTGATTGGAATAAATATGGGTATCGCCACCGGTCCAGATAAAATCTCCGGGTTCAAAGCCACATTCCTGAGCTACCATAAGGGTAAACAGTGCGTAGGAGGCAATGTTGAAGGGAACGCCCAGGAAAACATCAGCGCTTCTCTGATAGAGCTGGCAGGAAAGCCGGCCGTCGGCCACATAAAATTGAAAAAGCGCATGACAAGGCATCAGCGCCATATCCTGCAGGTCTCCTACATTCCAGGCCGATACGATGATGCGGCGCGAATCCGGCGAGTTCTTAAGCTGTTTCAGAACCTCTTTCAACTGATCGGTTTCCTTCCCTGACGAAGAGACCCACGACCTCCACTGCTTTCCATAGACAGGTCCCAGGTTTCCATCCTGATCGGCCCATTCATCCCAGATACTCACTCCGTTTTCTTTCAGATAGGCCGTATTGGTCTCTCCTTTGATAAACCAGAGCAACTCGTGAATGATAGATTTGAGATGTACTTTCTTGGTAGTCACCAGCGGAAAACCGTCCTGCAGGTTAAACCGCATCTGATAACCGAAAACACTGAGGGTACCGGTACCGGTTCTGTCGGTTTTCTCAGCACCGTTTTCCAGAATATGCCTCAGAAGATCGTGATATTGTTTCATGAATTCAGCGTAAAATACGTTTAGCCGGATGACCCGGCTGAAAAAAGCCAACAGAGAAAATTACATCAGTGATGTCCGGCAACACCGCAGGCTTTCACGAATTCCTTCTTCTTTTTCTTCTTTTTTTCCTTCTTCTCAGACTTCTCTTCTGTTTTATCCTTGTTTTTCGACTTATCCTTTCCGGCAGGCTCATCAGAAGCATAGGCACTGACGAACATAGCTGAAACGATGGCGAGGGAGGCAAAAATTCTCTTCATCTTATTCCGGTTAAAATTTCTTTAAAAATACTAAAATTTATACAATTTCAAAAGAATGCGTTATTTCCGAAGAGCAACTTAACTGCGCGGTGGCCGAACAGTATTTTTCCATGGAAAGCATAATGGCCCGCTCTACTTTTTTGGGATCCAGGTTTCCTTTCAGAATAAAATGCACATTAATTTTCCTGAAAGGAGACATTTCGGTACCTTCTATTTTCTGCCTTTCCCCCTCGATAACCAGACGGATATCCTCAGGATTTTGCTTTTGCTTTTTCAGCACAAGGATTACATCAATAGAAGTACACCCTCCAAGACCCATCAGCAAAAGTTCCATGGGCCTGGCGCCGGCGTTATGCCCTCCGATGTTTTCGGCAGCGTCAATATTTACCGCTACAGAGGAGGTTCCGCGGCCTTCAAAATGATAATCCTCATCTACTCTTTTCAGTTCTACTCTCATGTTCTTTACATTATTCGCTTCAAAGATAAAAAAAGATACCGCAGGATCATACCGGCGGTACCTTTACAACATGCTTCCGTAAAGGAAAATTCAGATGAATCAGTCCTTGTGAGCCGCCGCCGTCTTCTGACAACAGTCAGGCAGGGCATCGTGCGCCTTCTGGTCAGCTACCACTTCGTCTGCATCATAGCCGATCTTCGAAATCTGACCCTTAATTTTCTTTGCGTCAGTTTTACGGGGATTGTATTTTACCGTCACCACTTTGTTGTCCAGGTTCAGGCTGGCTGACTCTATCCCTTTGGATAGACCAAGATCTCTTTCAATACGTTTTTTGCACATTCCGCATATCGCAGAAGTCTTGATCTGCACCTCAGCGGATGAAGCGGCCTGCTGGGCATGGGCAGCGAATCCAAAAAACGAAAAAACAAACATTAAAACTGCAATCCTTTTCATGATATTGATGGTTTAAAATTTAAAACTTATCCAGCGCCGACCTTTTCTGCCGGCTGGTTTTATACTCTTTTGGTGTTATGCCAGTCACTCTCCTGAACTGTTTGGTGAGGTGTGAGGGGCTGCTGTAATTAAAGGTATCGGAAATCTGACTCAGACTTAACTCGTCATAATCAATAAGTTCTTTTACCTTCTCAATTTTAATAAAAGCATGATATTGTCCGATGGTCAGATTTTCGGCTGAGGAGAAAGTCTGATTCAGTGTTTTATAATCTGAGGCAAGATGCTCTGCCAGAAAATCAGAGAGGTTCAGCCGGGGCCGGTCTTTCATTTCTCCGTCCACATAGGAAATGATCAGCCCCTTGATCTGTTCCACCAGCCCGTTCTTTTTGTCACGGATCAGCTCAAAACCCAGGTCCTTCAGTTTATTTTCCACTTCCTGCAACACCTCAGGTTCAGGGACGCCCCGAACCTCGGCCCTGCCCAGTTCTACTTCCTCAGCCACCAAACCTGTACTTTGCAACACTTCATTTACAGCTCTGATGCAACGGTCACAAACCATATTTTTAATAAACAGTTCCATGGTTACCGGATTTTATATCTGACACCTGAATAAACGACTGCACCGACTACCGGCCCCCAGGCCATTCCTGCATCAAATTTCTCTCCAAACGGATTCCCAGGATCAATAATCGGATTCTGTTGTCTGAAATTACCCAGGTTTTCTCCACCCAGATAAACATCCCATTTTATAAACGTACGGGTAATCTGGGCATTCAGGTTCATGAAAGCCGGGGCCACGAGGTACGGCATATCTGAATAGGTAAAGTGATCATGGCCGGGGGTCATAACCGCATCCGGGATTCTTCTCCTGCCATTCCATTGTACCGTGAAATCAAACTTCCATTTGTCATAAGGAAGTGCATAGGCGGCATTAAAAAGCACGCGTTCCCTGTTGAGAAACATTTTCTCGACCAGAACTTTTTCACCTTTGGGTTTACCCAGCGTCTGTCTGCTGTCAATAAAACGATACGCCATTTTAAACTCCCATCGGTTGGAAGGCGCATAGTTCAACTCCACCAGAGCACTGCTGGTAACCGATTTACCATCAAGTGCATAGAAATAAATATAGCCGGGGCGCTCCATATCAGCGATCTGCTGCCTGTCAAAACGGGTGTGGTAGAATTCTCCCGACAATGTGACTTTGCCCATGTCCCTCACCCAGCTTGTACCGAGACTCCATGACGACTCCGGTCCGACGGGATCCAGGAAGACCACTTTGCGGCTGCTGACCAGGTTGCCGAAATATTCGGCCAATGGATTAGGGACCCGGAATCCCCGGCCAAACGACACACGCCAGGTGTCTTTGCTGCTCACCTGCTGCTTAAAATGCAGCCTGGGGGAAAACTGAGGTCCGAAAAGAGAATGATAATCTGCCCGAAGACCGGCTACCAGTATGGTTTTGTCTAGAAAATTATAGGTGTACTCAAAAAAAGCACCGGGTATCAGTTCATTTCTTTTCAACTCCAGATTACTGTATCTCTCGTCATAATCATCCGCCTGGAAACTAAGGCCCGTCTTATAGGTATGTAATGTCGAACCGAAAATATCCTGATAGATGAGATTGGAATAAAAACTCTTCTGAACGGCCCGGTAAGGTGTAAGTCCGAACCAGGAATCAGAATCATGCCATGTACCACTCAGGATCAACCCCAATCCCCTGTAAGGTTTTTCAGGGTAGAGCTTTGCGGTTTTGGAAAAAAAGTCAAGCCGGTTGGTGAGGTTTGTAAAACCGTAGACCAAAGGTGTAGAAGCTCTGCTCTCAAAACCAGTCTGCCCGCCCGTTCTCGAATCTCTCAGGTACCTGAAACCGAACTGGGCCATCAGGCGGTCCGAAGCATACTTCCACCGGTTCATAAAATTGACCTGATCATATTGGGGAAGATCAAGAAACCCGTCATTGTTATTGTCTACACTGGTTTTCAACGCTGAGCCATGAGAAAGAAAGCCGACGGACCATTTTTTACTCAGCTTACGTGCCAGGTTAAGGTTCACTTCTCCCCTTCCGAGATGATTGGCATAAACATTCAGATACAACTTTTCCGAAAGATCAGGCTTCTGAAGTTCCACATTCATACCTCCTGTCATAGACTCAAACCCTCCTACCACGGAGCCCGGTCCTTTAACGAGGTCAATCGACTGTATCCAGGTTCCCGGAATAAAATTTAACCCGAAAGTGGTGGCCAGTCCGCGGATAAAAGGCATGTTTTCGATAGTAGACTGCACATAGAGCCCTGAAAGTCCGAGCAATTGGATCTGTTTTGAGCCGGTCACCGCATCGGCGTAATTGACGCTGACAGAAGCATTGGTTTCAAAGCTCTCTGACAGGTTACAGCAAGCGGCTTTGGCCAGGGTTTTGGCATTGAGAATTTCCGTATGCAACGGTGAGATCGCATCTATGGAAGTAGACCGGCTTTTAACGACCACCTCTTTGAGGTCGGCGGTGTCATCTTCCAGTATAATTTTCAGGAACGCTGTTCCCGTAACAGCAAGTGTATCTGTTTTATAGCCCAGCATTCTGAAAACCAGAAAATCGTTACCTTCTTTTCTTGAAATGCTGAATTGTCCGTTCTGATCCGTAAATACGGTGGTATTGGGCTGATCTTTCCAGGAAACCATCACTCCCGGCAATCCTGCAGAGGTTTTGTCGCTCACCGTACCTTCAATGACCTGTGCCGTTGCGGTAAAATGGATCAGCCATAATAGCATTATAGCCTGAATTGTTTTCATATGAATTAAGATTTAAATAAAATACTAATTGTCAGTACTTTAATAAATCAAATTCTGAAAACCTGAAACAGAATATAGAGGGGTTCGGCCGCGGGGGGCGGTGATGAATTAATAAAAGCGGGAAAGGAAGGTCCTTCAAGGGCTGCAGGAGCTGCAGGTATGGAAACTTCAGGTGACAGCGAGGCAAGATCCGTTACCGCAAGATTCAATTTAAGAAAACCGTCGGTAGCAACATCCAGCTTGTGAATAGATACGCTTACCTCACAGCAACTGTCCTTATTAAAACAGGGTTTGTCGTCATGTTTTTTACTGACAGGCTTCTCATTTTCCGTGTCGCAGGTGGAACGACTGAGTGAATAGCTTTTCTGAAAAGTAAACTTGCACAAATGCTCATACAGCGCAAGGCCATGCGTGCTGATGAGCACGTTGAAAGCCATGGTAATGAGGAATATGCGACTGAGTGTCCTTTTCATAATGCAAAAATAATAAATGAAAAACAATTAACACTGACATGAAAATTCTTTTTTCTGGCACATTTCGGAAATGAAATGCAGGCCGCCACTGATTCTTCCGTATGGTTGGCGGCTTTTGGCATATCTACGATTTTCGTTAATATTGCACATTACCCGGGTATTTAACGCTCCGGTGAATACTACCACCGTCAAAAAAACGTTGGAAACAATTAGAAAGAATGAATAATTTATGAGGAAATTAACGGGGCTGGCCGCTCTGCTTTTTTGTCTGGGATGTCAGAAATTTGAAGATTTCAGAACATCAGATCCGGCTTCTCAGAAGGAGGGTTATTACATCAAAACCTTTCTGAATGAAAACGAAATAAAGATCATCACCATAAAGGCCCCGCAGCCTGTACAGCAGGCCGGCAGCATGTTTACCACCAAAGACTACCTTTTTGTGGCAGAACACCTTAGAGGGATTCATGTTTACGACAACAGAATTCCGGCTACTCCGGTCCCCCTGCTGTTCATTTCTCTTCCGGCAGTAAAAGACTTCTTCGTAAAAGATAAAATACTGGTCAGTGATAACGGGGACGGGCTGGTTTCACTTGATATCCGGGCCCTGGATCAGGTAGCAGCAAACCCTTCCGCTCTCAACACCATTATTCAGGGGCAGGATGCCTTCAGAATTCTCAAGAGAACCGATAACATCTTTGCTTTTACCAATTATCCTTCCGAAAGAAATATTTACTTCCAGTGCCCTGACTCTGTCGGCTTTGTAGTGGAATGGGAAAAGAAAGCGGGGACTTCAACCTTAAACTGCTACCGGTGATGAAATATATACTGCCATTTCTGTCCATAATCATATGCCTGTCCTGCGGAAAAACGGAGGACATCAACTCTCTTAGAATCACAGGAAGTAATACGCACTACAATCAGTTTTCCTCCGCAGGAAAAGACGGCTACTTTCTTCCTCAGAAAAGTGCCGTAAACATCCTGGATACCGCCGGACTGTCCAACCTTGTCATGAACAGAATCGCCCTGGACAGCCTGGAGCTGGAAAATGTTACCGGCAACAGGGATACGATACTCATACAGACCAAAAATGCCATCAGAGCTTATTTCAGACTCAGCGGAAGGCTGGTCGAAAATGCTCAGCCTAAACTGAACATCTGCCATAAGATCGCATGGACAAAAAAACACCTTATCGTTGCTTCCGGACAACCCGGCTGCAGTCAGGCCGATTCCACTACCCTTTCCGTCTTTCTGCTTACCGATTCTTCCAGACTGGTCTTCAGAAGCTCCCTTTTAACCGCCCCGCCCGCTGATTTAAAGACCAGCAACGGCATGGTATTCCTGGCTGAAGAAAACGGCAATGTAAAAGTATTCAGGCTATCAGACGCAGGTATTCTGACCCCTCAGAATGAATATCCGGATGCCGGAGCAAAAGAAATCAGGATTTTTCCGGAGAACAGCAGGGTATTGGTGAGACGAACCAACGGCATCGCTCAGTATGCCCTTGACAATGGCAATTCTCTGAGATTATTAAGCGTTATTAACCAGAACCCATGAGCAGAAAAAGAGGACAATCAGCATGCATCGCCCTTATCTGGCTTTCATCATTCGTTTGCGCTTCAGGCCAGCAGGCCGCTGTTGAAACTGAAACAGCTGCTGTTAAACCGGCCAGAAAGCCTGTTGCATTTTCTCATGTTCCGTTTCTATTGCTCAAACTAAACCCCACCGCGGCCCTTGAGCGTGACAATGTAATTCAATACGGGGCTGAAATCGCCCCGCCATTCGGCAAACTGAGTTTTGCCTTTGATTATGGTAAAGGCAAAGGATCATGGAATATCAACAAGTATATCAGGGAAAACCAGCCCGAAAACACAACCACCGTTTACAGGGGAGAAATAAGGGCCTATTTTTCTGACTGGTTTCCGTTTTACGCTATGGATAAAAAGCCTTTCGGCAGGTATTATGCGCTGGAGTTTGCCCATAAAGATATGAAACGTTTTCCGATGACAGCCATCGGACAGGGCGGTACCTCTCTTCCGGATTATGCCCAATTTGAAAAAGTGGAAACCCATGAAAAGGAATATGCCGTTCATGTCAAAGTCGGCCGCCATATCATTATCCACCGGTTACTTTTTCTGGATATTTTTGCAGGAATAGGCGCAGGTAGGTATAACAGCGTTTCAGCCGACGGGGAGGTTGTCCCCATACTCCATACCGGGTTTTCGACCAACAGAAAGCAACGTCAGCCTGACACCAAAGGATATTTTCTCAGTACCACCGCCGGTATCCGGCTGGCATTACCCATTTGAGCATGAAAAAAATCATCTTTTTATTTTTCCTTGTGTTTGCCCTTTCTTCATGCTGGGCGCCCCGATGCCCCATGAAAACCTGCAGAGTCAGGATGGAGCATTTTCACAATGATCAGGTCAGCGGGGTATTCAACGGCCGCAAACTGCACATGCCCACGTTCCATTTCCTGTGGGATCAGAACAAAGGTGAATCTAATCCTGACACGGAATTTCAGCCGACCGAAAGCGGAAAAAGACCTAAGCTCCGCAAGAAATTCCCGTGGGAAAGATGGTAGACACCGGCACTAAATACCTGTTTTTCAGGATCCTCCTGTTGATTTCAGGAATTCTTGTGGCGGGTTTTGCCGTAGTAATGTTCTTTCAGACTTTCCCGTATTTTAGTTTCATTCATGCCTTCGGCTTTATGGGTACTAAAACAGACGCAGTTCTGAGCAAATGGGATTTCAACCTCTTTTTTTACAGTCATATCACCGCTTCCTTTATCGTGCTGGTCACTGGTCCTGCACAGTTTCTCCCTGTCATTCTGCGCCGGTATCCACGTTTTCACAGAGTCAGCGGGTACCTCTATATTGCCGGGATTCTCCTTGTTGCAGCGCCTTCCGGGGCGGGACTGAGCCTTTATGCCAACGGCGGCCTTCCGGCCAAAACCGGCTTTTTCCTGCAGTCAGTCGTCTGGTTTCTGATTACCCTGAAAGCCTGGATTGAGATAAGAAAGAGAAAATGGGAAAGCCACATCATCTGGATGATCAGAAGCTACGCCCTTACCTTGGCTGCCATGAGCCTGAGAACAGAAAGCTACCTGATGAAATTCTTTTTTCATACCCGGCCACATGAAACGTACCTCACGGTAGTCTGGACGTCGTGGGTCGGAAACCTCCTGATAGCTGAAATGCTGATTGTTTCAGGATTGTCCGGTTTTTTATTACATTTATTGAAAAAATAACTATAGCCTGCTTACTGTAATGAAAACCACCCTCATCCTGCTTTGTGCTTTAGTGCTTGGCGCCTGCTCCAAATTTACCAGAGACAATCAAAAGCCCAAGGCCGTGCTGCTGACCCACCGAGAAAGCATAGATACCCTCCGGAATTCTGCCGATTCACTTCTGCCCGTAAGCTTCATCGCACTTGATCAGAAGGAAAAAAAACTGCTCCTCCGGTCATTTGATCTCGGCCCCGTGCTTTACGATTCAGATTCGCTCGACCAGTACTCCAACCGGTTTGACGGCTTTTTCGGTGCCGACCGCTACCGCATTGAAATTTACTGGAACTCGGTAAAAAGAGATTCAATACAACACCACCTTTACTATATCAGTGGTAAAACGAGGTTTAAAGGCAAAATCAATGATTACACAGGGACCCTCAGCATAGACAGTGTCTACCGTTTTAATGACCCCAACATTGCAGACAGGTATTATGAAGAAGGAGCCCTGCAAAATGAAGAACTTTTCGAATTTACCGGACGTATCAGGCTTAACGAAGACTCCCTGCAGAAAGGATCAGGTATTTTCGATGGCAAGATCGTGATCGATGTGGCCAAAAGTAAAAAAGAAAATTCATTCCTCTGGTTTTATACCCCTGAAACCAAAACCCTGGGGTCAGGCTTCAAAGCAGACGGCATCTGGACCAGCCATCAGACCGGTGCCCGAAAATCATTTGTATTTGCGAGAGATCTCTTCATTTTTGCCAACAACATCCTGGCAGACTTCAGCTATGGAGAACGGGAAGTTGAGATCAACCCCAAATACCGCCACCTCGGCTGGCAGGATTTCTGGGAAATGAACGAATGGTGGGCAGACAAAGCTGCCGTTGTTCAATAGTTCTGACCCGACGCGAAAATCACTTTTTTTTCCCATTGAGTTGTACCCCTTGCTTTTTTGAAATAATACTTAGATATTTGTCTAAATATCTAAGTAATGAATCTTTTGTTCAAAGCCCTGAGCGACCCTACCAGAAGACAGATCATAGATTTGCTGAAAGAAAAGGACATGACTGCCGGAGAAATTGCCGACCATTTTTCCATCAGTAAACCCAGTATTTCGCATCATCTGGACCTGCTCAAACAAGCCGGGGTGGTCATTGCCCTGAAAGAGGGGCAGTTCATTAACTATTCCTTAAATACCACAGTCTTTGACGAATTGACCAAATGGGTCATTGATCTGTATCAAAACAATAAAACAACATGAAAAACCTGAAAAAAGACATTATCCTGCTTGGTATCATTTTACTTCCGCTTGTTTTCACCGCCATACTGTGGAACAGGTTTCCGGATACCATTCCTACACATTTTGGATGGGACGGCAAACCCGATGCTTATTCCGGCGAGGTTACAGGGCTGCTGATGCTGCCAGGACTGAACCTGGGGCTGTATTTTGTACTGCTTGTTATTCCGCTTATTGATCCCAAAAAGAAAAACTACATCTATTTTGCTGATAAATTCAGGATCATCCGGATAGGCATTCATGCTTTTCTGAGTTTGCTCACCACCTTCGTTATATTTTATTCACTGGGTTATCTGAGTGATTTCAGCCTTATGCTTCAGCTCAGCATTTGCCTTTTGTTTCTGATTCTGGGTAATTATATGGGAAACATCAGACAGAATTATATGGTGGGCATTCGTACGCCCTGGACACTCTCCAGTGAACGGGTATGGACCAAAACGCACAGGTTAGGTGCTAAAGTCTGGGTGGCAGGGTCTTTTGTTATGCTGATCTTGTTGCCTCTGCTGCCCCTTTCCTTGCGGCAGGCCTCTTTTATAGGCTACATAATAACAATAACACTGATACCGACGATTTATTCTTACATCGAGTATCGGAAAAGCAGTATAACTGAGTCATAAAAAGATAAACAAAAAAGAAGCGGGAAGGCCATATACAGGTCTTCCCGCTTCTTTTTCCGGCCAGATTGCACTTTAATAGCGCCCTGTTCCGGTAGAATAGTATCAGACAATGTTATCCTGTTCAGGATGCTGTCAGAAATCCAGATGGCAGTTGATCCATTCCCCGTCAAAACGGGCATCATATTTCCTGTAAAAATCGATCGCCGGGGTATTCCAGTCCAGCACTTGCCACATCATTCCCGAACAGCCCTCAGCCCTGGCCTTTTCTACGGTCTTGTCAAAAAGGATTTTGCCGATGCCCAGACCTCTGCTGGCCTCGTTGACGATGATGTCTTCCAGATACAAACGCCGGCCTTTCCAGGTGGAATAACGATAATAATAAAGAGACATCCCCACTACTCTCCCTTCGAGCTCGGCCAGAAACACCCCGAAAGCCGGATTATTTCCAAAACCTTCTTCCAGCATCCTTTCCTCCGTATTGGTTACCTGTTCAGGCGCTTTTTCATAAACCGCCAGTTCTCTGACCAGCTGCATAATCGCCGGTATATCCCCGGGAGTTCCTTCTCTTATAATAACAGACATCTGTGTTATAGCTTATTTATGTTGGAGATAATGATCCCATTTGTCAATCACCGCCTGCATGTCTTCGGGAAGCTCCGACTCAAACTGCATCCATTCTTTGGTACGGGGATGAATAAACCCAAGCGACTTTGCATGCAGTGCCTGTCTGGGAAGCATCTCAAAACAGTTCTCTACAAACTGTTTGTACTTGGTAAACGGATCCCCCCGAAGAATTCTGTCGCCTCCATAGGCCACATCATTGAAAAGCGGATGCCCCAGGTACTTCATATGCGCCCTGATCTGGTGGGTCCTCCCGGTCTCCAGGTTACATTTGATAAGCGACACATAACGCATCGGCCTGATCACTTCATAATGGGTGATAGCCGTCCGGCCGTGTTCTCCTTCAGGAAAAACCTCAGAAATCCTTCTGTCTTTAAATCCCCGTCCGATATTGGCATCGATCGTTCCTTTTGACTCTTTCAACTCACCCCAGACAAGGGCATGATAGGTCCTTTCGGTACTATGATCGGCAAACTGCTTTGCCAGAAACTGCATAGCGTATTCTGTTTTGGCGATTACAAGCAATCCCGAAGTACCTTTGTCGATACGGTGCACAAGCCCCGGACGGATAGCCCCGTTCTGAGAAGTCGGAAGATTACTGAAATGATACACCAGGGCATTGACCAGCGTACCTGTCCAGTTACCATGACCGGGATGCACCACCATTTCGGGGGTCTTGTTGATGATCAGCAGTTCCTCGTCTTCATAGACGATATTCAAAGGGATATTTTCAGGCAGCACTTCCGTAGGCTCTCTTGGCGGCGTGGCCATAGAGATGGTAATCAGGTCGTGAGGCTTTACTTTGTAGCTTGATTTTACCGTCAGGTCATTTACCTTTACAGATTCCGTATCAATCGCATTTTGTATCCTGGTGCGGGAAGCATGCTTGAGGTGGTGCGAAAGGTATTTATCAAGCCGCATCAAAGACTGACCCGGGTCTGCCGTAATGCGAAAATGTTCGTACAATTCGTCCTCTTCTTCCTCTAAAAATTCGTTATTTTGGTCCATCATCTCAGATTATGGTGCAAAGTTCGTTAAATATGACCGAATTAGAAAGAATAATCAGTCTGCCTACTCCCTTAGTTGCCCTGAAAAACGAATTGACTGAACGCGGCAGGGTCAACCTGTATGTAAAACGCGACGACCTTACCCATCCTCATATCTCCGGCAATAAATACCGGAAGCTTAAATATAACCTGATTAAGGCAAAGCACATGGGCTATGATCGGCTTTTAAGTTTCGGAGGGGCTCACTCCAATCACGTCTATGCGCTGTCGGCTGCTGCACACCTTTTTAGTTTTGGACTGACCCTCATTATCCGGGGAGACGAGCTGCATAAAAACTCTGGTCCGACATTGAAATTTGCCTCAGACATGGGCGCAGAACTCATTTTCACAGACCGGACCTCCTATCGCAACAAGGAGCAACTGGCACTTCCGTATCTAAAGACCCATTACATTATCCCGGAAGGAGGCAGCAATGAAGAAGCCATGACCGGAGTAAGCGAAATGACTGATGAGATCCTGGAACAGACAATACCCGACTACATCTGCTGCGCTGCCGGAACGGGCGGCACGCTGGCGGGTATACTTTCAAATTCAGCTTATCAAGGCAGAGTATTGGGTGTTCCCGTTCTTAAAAACGGGGATTTTATCCGCGGGGAGGTACAGAAACTGCTGAAGAGAGAGACGTTGCCCACTCTAGAACTTTTCACAGACTATCATTTCGGTGGTTATGGAAAAAAAAATACTGCATTGGGAGATTTCATAGAAAATATAAAAGCATCACATAGCATTCCTCTCGAGTTTGTCTATACAGGAAAGCTTTTCTTTGCCGTTTTTGACCAGATATCCAGAGGTTTTTTTCCGGAAAATGCCCGCATCGTACTGGTGCACACTGGAGGGCTCCGGTCTCCCGGCTAAAAGAACCGGCTGTCAGTTATCTGGTGTAACCGCATCAGAACCACCGGCCAGTGAAAAAGGAAGCACCGCCGGAACCCCCGGGGTATTCTTATCATCTCCCTTGAATTCAAGTCTTACAATACCGGATTTGTCCAGGTATCTGAAGGTATTACCGGTTTTTACCACGCCCATACCTTCTGAAAAACCATAGGCTTTGTCAAAGCTTACAGGAATTACGATCTCCCCCTTGCGGTCGATGTATCCGGCTTTTCCACCCACATAAACGGCCGAAAATCCTTCTGAAAATCCGCTTACTTTTTCAAAAGCGGGTACGACAGCCACTTCACCCTTGGTATTCAGAAAACCCCACAGTTTATCCTTCTTAAATGCAAACATACCTTCAGATGCTTCCTCTACATATTCCAGACCGCTGACCACTTCATGGCCTTTAGCGTCTACAATGCCTGAAAAATTACCGGAGGCAAATACGGCCAATCCCTCTTTGAAAGCCCCGATATGATCATATTTAAAGTCAATAGCAATTTTCCCGTTTTTCATGATCGCACCCGTCTTTCCCCCTACTTTTACACTGGCCAGGTTTCCTGTAAATGCCGAGGCCATTTCATACTCAAAAGGAATCTCAACATTGCCTTTTTTGTCAATATATCCGAATCTACGGTCTTTCATCACTGCCGCCAGACCACCGGCAAAAGGGATGGCGAATTCATATTCAGGGGCGATCTTCATTTCGCCGTATTTATCAATAAATCCGGTCTTACTGTGTACGGTCACTGCGGCAAGCCCGTCTGAAAAACTCATGGCAAATTCGTACTGAACCGGAATCACCTCCTGTCCTGAAGCATTGATAAATCCGTAGCGGTTATTTTTTTTAACGAGAAACAATCCTTCAGAAGCATTTTCAACGTAATCGTACTGAAAGTCTGTCACTGGAATACCCGTCTTGGCTATCAGTGAATATTTTCCGCCTCTTCTCGCAATCGCAAAGCCATTACTGAAATTTCCGGCATAGTCAAAAGCAAAAGGCACGCTCTGCTTCCCGTTCTGGCTGATAAAGCCGAATTTCCCGCCAACAGACAATCTGGCCAGCCCCTCAGAAAATCCGGCGGCTGAGGTTACCTGACCAGTAACTGGCTGTGCCGTCACAGCAAACAGGGTAGCAAGAGACATCACCACACCCAACACGATTCTTTCAGCCTTAATGATACTTCTTTTCATACGTTTATTGTCATGTTAAAAAGAGTACTTCAAAATTGGTACCATAATGACATAACGGGGACTTGCGTTATGAATTTCCGTTTATTCCTGATTATGAATAGCACTATTCGGAAAAATGTCACCACTGGATCATTTTTTGAAAAATAACGATCCGGAAAAGTCTCAAAACGGGGAAGACATTTTATCTCTGGCACGTTTCTTGACGCAGGCGCGGCTTCATGACAAAAAAAATAAGTCACTCGTAATGAGCGACTTACTATTTATCTCTTTTAATAATATTATAATGTTCCGGTTTTCAGTTGGCCGCATTCGCCACCAGGCTGCCGTTCTCAAACAGGTGTTGTTTACTGTTGATCTTCACAATCAACTGATCGGGTTTGGAAGAATTTACATCCAGCACCAGCTCAAGTTTCTCACGTGAAGTCTTGTCCAGAAACATGAAGGACTCTCCGTACTTCACCGCGCCGAAGCCATCGGAGTAATCAGAAGCCTTATCATAAATAATCGGCACCACCAGTTTACCTTTATTGTCGATATATCCGAACCTGTTGTTGACACTTACCACCGCCATGCCGTCAGAAAAACCGCGCGCACTGCCAAAAGTGGGCTCAACAATCACTTCCCCCTTAGCATTCATAAATCCCCAGAGGTTAAATTTCTTAAAGGCAAACAAGCCTTCGGAGGACTCTTCAGCATATTGCAGCCCGGAAACGATTTCATTTCCCTTTGCATTCAGGATTCCGAACTTATCTTCCTTCCGGAATACCGCCGTACCATTCGTAAAAGGCGTGATATGCTCGTACTCTGGTCTGACCAGTATTTTACCATTTTTTGAAATAACCCCTGTTTTACCATTCAGCTTTACTACCGCGACATTTTCTCTGAACGCAGAAGCCATTTCGAACTTACACTCTATCACTTCTTTTCCTTTGGCGTTCACATAGCCATATTTCTGATCCTTCATGATGACAGCCATGCCTTCTGAAAAAGGAGAGGCAAAATCGTAAACCGGTGAAATCACAAAGGTACCGGCCTTATTAATGAACCCGACTTTTCCCTGTTGCATTACATGGGCAAGCCCTTCTGAAAAGCCCATGGCATATTCAAACCGGGGTTTGATAACCTCTGTGCCTTTTGTGTCAATAAAACCATATTGATTACCTGACTTAACCAGCGCAATGCCTTCAGAAAACGGCTCGACAAAATCATACTTCAACGGGGCAAGCAGTGTGCCGTCACGTTTGATGACACCATATTTTTTACCGTTTCTCACCACGGCATAACCTTCCTGAAAATCGTTGGCATAATCGTAAGTACAGGGAATAACCAGATTGGCATCTTTGCTGATATAACCGTACTTGCCGTTGATCAGAATTTTGGCAAGGCCGTCTGAATACCGGTAACCGGCATCAAGTGTGATCTTATTCTGCGCCTGGGTTAAACCTGCTGCAAATATCAGTGATGCTGTAAGAAAGCTTTTCAGTGTGCCTGGTAAATTTTTCATCTTATCGAGTGATTATTCAGAAAACATTTACCAAAACATGTGCCAAAAAATAGCGCTGCGCTCCTTTCACAGGTAAACGGCAGTACATTTTTCAAAAATGCTACCGTTCAATAATTTTTACTTTTTTTTGCTACCGTTCAATCATCACGGGAATGAAAAAATAAAGCAGAACAAAAGACCATTTCTGTAATGGCACAGAAATTGGATAAAAGAAGAAAAAAAAAACTAAAATATTATCTATCAGCAACTTAAATACAATCAGGCCATTACTGAAGCATATTGAATCTGATACAGGTTCTGATAAAAGCCGTTTTCAAGCCCTACCAACGCTTCGTGTGTTCCCTGTTCGACAATCTCTCCTTTGTGTATCACAATGATTTTATCGGCCTTCTGGATCGTACTCAGCCGGTGAGCGATTACAATGGCTGTACGACCTTTCATTAGCTTTTCTATAGCGTTTTGTATCATTTCCTCTGACTCGGAGTCGACAGAAGAAGTGGCTTCATCCAGTATAATAAGTTTGGGATCCTGTACCAGCGCCCTCACAAAAGAAATGAGCTGCCTTTGACCGACAGAAAGAGTAGCTCCCCGTTCCATAACTTTATAGTCGTACCCGCCCGGCAACTGCATGATAAAATCATGAATTCCTACCAGCTTTGCCGCATGGATGACCTGCTCGCGATCGATGGAAGGATCGCCGAGCGTTATATTATATTCAATGCTGTCTGAAAATAAAAACACATCCTGAAGCACCATTCCGATCTGCTTTCTGAGTGCCTGAAGATCATAGTCGCCCACCGGAACATCATCAACACGGATACTTCCCCTGATGATATCATAAAACCGGGTAAGCAGATTGACCATGGATGACTTTCCTGCTCCGGTTGCGCCGACAAAAGCGATGGTTTCCCCTTCAGCAGCTTTAAAAGATATATCTTTCAGAACATAATTATCCCCGTTGTAAGCAAACCAGACGTGGTCGAATTCCACCTTGCCACGGATATGCCCCCTATAATCCCCGCTTTCCATGTGGTTCTCATCACTATCGAGTATCTCCAGTATCCTGGAGGTGCTTACCACACCCATCTGAAGGGTGTTTACCCGGTCAGCTATCATCCTGATCGGTCTGAAAAACTGGTTGATGAACATGATAAAAGCAGTGACCGTACCAAAAGAAGCCTGCTCTCCGATAATCTCCCGGGCTCCATACCAGACTACCAGCCCGGTACCCAATGCTGAAATCACGTCAGCCACAGGATAATAGACAGAATAATACATGATAGACCGGATATTCTCATCCCGGTGCCTGGCATTGATCTTTTCAAACTTTCCAAACTCTCTTTTTTCGGAATTAAATATCTGAACCAGGCTCATCCCTGTAAGGTGCTCCTGAACAAAGGTATTGAGGTTAGCCACTGCATTTCTGACGAGGTTAAACGACTTCTTAACCTTTTCCTTAAAAATATAGGTGCTGATCAGTAACAACGGCACGGTAGACAGGCTGATCAGTGAAAGGCGCCAGTCGATGTAGAACATTACAGAAATGATAAGTACCAGTTGAAGAATATCGCCTGCAATGGCAGCGAACCCTGAACTGAACACATCCGAAAGCGTCTCGATGTCGGAGATGGTCCGGGTTACCAGTTTCCCGATAGGCGTATCATCAAAAAACTTCAGTCTGAGTTTTACGATTTTTTCATAAAGCTGCACACGGATATCCCGAATGATGTACTGACTCAACCATCCGGCCAGGTAAGTATTGAAAAAAGCGACGACCGAATTGAACGTCAGCAACAAAACCATCAAAAGAAGTGCATAGGCCAGTCCCTGATAATTACCGGCAGATACGGGACCATCAATGGCACGCTGAATCATCAGGGGCAGTAACGGGGAAGTGACCGCTCCGATGAGTATGGTGAAAACCAGTAAATAAAACCTGACCCGGTATGGACGAATGAATTTGTACAGTCGCTTAAGTATGACACTGTCTACAATCTTCCCGCTGAATTTCTCCTCTTGCAAAATATTTTCGGATAACTAATTTAAAAACTCCCGTCACATGGATTTCGTTCAGTCGCAATGATAAATATTTTCGGCATTTCTTCCTTGTTAACCGGCGCTCTGACACCCCGTAACTCCCTAAATATAAAGCAGATTTAACTTTGATTTGCTTACAAATAAACGTAATTTTGTCATGAATCCTCTATTGAGTATATAATGAAAATTTGCTGTCCTAATTGTAACTGGAGTCCGGAAGACAAGAAGCTCTGGACGTGCTTTTGCGGTCATGAATTTGACCCGTTCCTAAACATTTCAAAATGCCCTGTCTGCCACTATACTCACGAGTTAACGGAATGTCTGAATGCAGAGTGTGGTAAAATCACACCTCATCTGAACTGGTACTCCGGACTTGGGAAAAAAGTCGACCGGCTTATCTACGAAGTCCGGACGGTGAAAAGGTAGACTCAGCTTTTGGGGCTGACGGCTTCTTTTATAAAGCCGAGGCCATAGGCAAACAACTGGATGAAGCAGGCCGGAAGGCTTAGCAAGGCTACTTTTATGCTTTTATTTTGCCAGGCCGAATGCAGGAAAATCGCCAGAAAGTAAAAAAGAAATAGTACTGCCGACAAATAAAACAATGGCTTAAATACAAGCCATTGAAGCGGAAATGAAAGGACAAACAGACTGAACAGCATCGGAAAAAAGTGGACCGGTTTTAGTTCCTTCGGAAAAAATCTGGAAATATTGATTCTGGCCCTGCCGAAAAAAAACAACTGACGATAGAATTGCCCGAAGCTGGTTCTGCGTTTGTGATAAATGAACGCCTCGGGAATAAGTCCCACCCTGAACCCGCTTTCTATCATACGGATACTGAACTCAATATCCTCGCCCATCCGGGTAATTTTATAGCCTCCTACTTTTTCCCATACCTGCCTTGAAAATCCGAAATTAAAACTCCGGGGATGAAACTGCCCTCCCAGGTTCTTCTTCTGACCACGGATACCCCCCGTTGTAAAAACGGAGGTCATGGCGTAATTCACCGCCTTCTGAATGGGTGTAAAACTGTCATGGGCACGGTCCGGCCCTCCGTAAGCATCCAGCCAGGAAGTATTCAGCTGGTTTTCTACTGACGTAAAATAATGTGGCGGAATGAGCGCATCAGAGTCAAGCTGAACAAAATAATCACCGGAAGCCCTTTCGAACCCGTAATTCCGTGAAAAACCCTGACCGGAGTTCTCTTTGTAAAAATAATGTATATCCAGACGTCCGGCGAAAGACTGGCAGACGGCCTCACAGGTAAGATCCGAACCGTCTTCCACCACCACCACTTCGAAGTTTTTATACGCCTGTCCGCAAAGACTTTCCAGCAGTTCTTTTATCTCATCGGGGCGGTTAAAAACCGGTATTATGATGGAATACTTACGCATTTTTAGCAACAGTCTCCAGGCTTTCCCTGTGGGCTTTGAGTATCTTACGTATCAGTTTTCCATCGATACGAGTCGATATAAAGAGCGTTTCAAACTGGGAAGGAGCCAGGTAAATACCCCGGTTGAGCATCTCATGAAAATACTTCCCGAACAAAGCGGTATCTGATTTCTTTGCTGATTCAAAATCTGTTACCGGTGCTTCCGTAAAGAAGAGGCTGTACATTGACCCAACCGCGTTAATGGTATAGTTAAGCCCCAACGCGCTGTTGATTTTTTTCATTCCAGAAACAATCTCCTCTCCGGTTTCATCCAACTGCTTGTAAATCTCAGGGTGCTTCTTTAGATGTTTCAGCATGGTCAGTCCGGCTGACATGGCAATGGGGTTGCCGGAGAGCGTTCCAGCCTGGTACACGGGCCCGACAGGTGAGATATAATCCATGATTTCCCCTCTTCCGCCATAGGCACCCACAGGCATGCCTCCACCAATGATCTTACCGAGTGTGGTCAGATCGGGTGTTATCCCGAACCTCTCCTGAGCTCCACCCGGCGCCAGCCTGAAACCTGTCATAACCTCGTCAAAAATCAGCAAGATTCCGGCAGCAGTACAAATGTCTCTAAGTCCCTGCAGATATCCCGGCCCGGGCAACACACAACCCATGTTTCCGACCACCGGCTCAATAATCAGCGCCGCAATCTGGCCGGGATTGGCATCCACTATTTTCTGTACGGCAGGGAGGTCATTAAATGGTGCCAGCAGCGTGTCTTTTGCCGTCGCAGCCGTTACACCAGGACTGTCGGGCGCTCCCATCGTGACTGCTCCGCTACCTGCTGCAATCAGAAAAGAATCTCCGTGTCCGTGATAACAGCCTTCAAATTTGATGATCTTGTCGCGTCCGGTATAGCCCCTGGCCAGCCGGATGGCCGACATCGTCGCCTCAGTGCCTGAGTTGACCATCCTCACCTTTTCTATCGAAGGTACCAGACCGGTGATTAACTCGGCCATTTCCACCTCCTTACGGGTAGGTGCACCAAAAGAAAAAGAATGTTTTATGGCTTTTCTAACCGACTTTTCCACAGGAGGAAAAGCATGACCCAGGATCATCGGCCCCCATGAATTGATCAGATCGATGTATTTGTTGTGGTCTTCATCCACCAGAAAAGCCCCTTTGGCCTTACGGATAAACAACGGATGCCCCCCTACTGATTTAAATGCCCTGACCGGGGAATTTACGCCACCGGGTATATATGCCTTTGCTTCTTCAAATAATTCCCTGCTGTTACTGACTCCCATTTTATCTGTATATTTCTACAAACCTGCCGTCTTCAAACCTGACGATAGGTACAATTTCGTTTTCATTTTTGCTCCCCCTGAAATCAAAGCCGCTGAGCATGAAATCCTCGGTATAGGATCGTGCATTCAGGTTCAGCGAGAGAATATCCCGCCCGTCTTTGAGCATTCTGCCGAAATACAATATGATATCATACCCTGAATAACTGAAGTAAGAAGGAATGACCCCCATTTTTTCAAGGTATTTGCGGTTAAATGCCGATACAGATTCTTTCTCACTATCCACAAACTCCGGATAAATAATATTCACATCACGGGTCAGGATTTCAGGAGAAACTTTCTCAAAGTCAAAAGCCGATGAATTACAGATAATTCTGGTCTTGATTTTCTGCTGGTTCAGCCCTGTTATAAAACGCACGCCGAGATTATTATCCCCACTGAAAAGCACATGGCCCGGAGCCTGGCCCGGCCGAATGGAGGCGGGCCCTGTAAACCTCCTGATCTCAATGATTTTATACCCTCTTTTTTCTGCCTCCGCTTTGTAGGCATAGGCAAAGAGAGAGTCTTTCCGGGCTGCTCCGAAATAAACTGACAGAGTCTTTCCGAGATTGCTTTCCTTCACAAAATCGAGTGTTTTTTTGGCCTGTAAGGCAAACGACGGTTGTACAAGGAAAATATTTTTACTGTCCTTCAGCAAAGACACATTATTGGATAAAGGATGGACCTGCAAAATTTTATGGCGAATAGCAAAGTCCACCGCCAGATCATTCGGATCAGGATAAAGGGGGCCAACAAAAATATCCAGATTACGAAGGTTCGGGTCCTTCTCCAGCTTCTGAAAGTCTTCTTTCCGCTTTTCCACATCGAATGCGATCAGCCGGACATCAATGCCTTCTGACTTCAATTGCGCAGCGGCCAGTTCCATGCCCGCATACATGTCATACACGTACTGATTACTTCTGAGATTCGACCCTGACCCGACTTCCCGTAGGTTGAAAGGCAGAAAAACACCAAAGTCGGTAACCTGGTCGCTGTTGCTGCGGCTTTTTTCTTTTACAGTATCTTTTTCTCCCTGACCGGCGCCTGTTTCATTCAGCTTGAAACGGTTGGTGAGCATATCTGAGAGTTCAAGGTCGGCTTTTGAATTTACCCTCCGCTCCTGAATTCTCTTTACCAGGGTTCTGGCCAGCACCTGCTGCGCAGGGTATTTATTATAAAGCTCTTTGAGAAGCTCCACATTCCGGATCTCTGAAATACACTGGTTAAGCAAACCGTTGACATAAGGTCTGAAAGCGGGGTCAGGAATCCGCTCAAGGCTTTTAATTCCCTCATCGTAATAGTTTTCCTTCAGATTGGTTTCAGCATAAAGCAGGTAGGCATCATCGCTCTTTTCCCAGTCAGGAAAACGCTCAAACAACTGCCTCAGCACGACCCTTGACTGGTAATACTGCCCCATACTTTTTGTACTCAGGGCATAATAGAACATGGCATAGGGCACCACAGGATTGTTGTAGTTCCTTGAGATCAAAGGCAGAAACTTCTGATTGGCCGAATCAAACTGACTGTCGGCAAAAAGTTGAACGGCTTTCTTGTATTCTATCAGGTATTTTTCGTCGTCCAGTTGTCCGAAGACAGTTGTAACGCAGAAAAAATAAAGAACAAAAGATTTTTTCATCCTGGATTACTGTTTAAGTTCAAACGGTTGAATTCATCTCCGGCATTGAAATTATAAAAAAATGTTCCACAAGTAAACTTTGCGGAACATTTTATTTTATTTCTTTTTCGGCCGCTTTTTAAGCTCTTCACTCTGCTTCTTCAGTTCTTCCGAGGCCTGCAGCTGTTTTTGCAGATAATCCCCGAACTTATTGCGTTTCTGCGGTTTGGTATGGTAATTCTTCCGGTTACTTTCAAGCAAAGCCATGATTTTATCTTCATCAATGAATTTACGGACAATCAGCTGCTGTCCGATAGTCACGAGGTTAGACACCAGATAATAGAAACTCAGCGCAGCAGGAAAACTGTTCAGAACAAAGAAAAACACAAGCGGGAAGATATAGGATATCTTCTTCATATCCACCGGGCCCGGCTGTGCAGGAGTGATCTGGTTGTTATAATATGTAAATGCAAGACTTGACAGCGTCATGAGCACCACAAAAAGACTTATGTGGTTGCCTATGACCGGAAGGTTGTATGCCCAGCTGATTGGGGCATCATAGGTTGAGAGGTCATTGGCCCAAAGGAAAGACTTCTGCCTGAACATGATCATGTTCGGAAAAAGGAAGAATACCGACATCAGGATAGGCATCTGCAACAGAAGCGGCACACAACCACTGAGCGGGCTGACCCCCACCTGCTGATAAAGTTTCATGGTTTCCTGCTGAACTTTCATCTGGTCATCGCCTACCTTTTCTTTGATGGCATTGATCTCGGGAGTGAGCAACCTCATTTTTGCAGAACTCACATACGATTTGTAGATCAGAGGCGTAAGGGCCAGTTTGATCATCAGTACGACAATGATGATCAGTAATCCGTAATTGGAAATAAAACTTTCAACCCATCTGAAAAGAGGCACAAAAACGAAGCGGTTGATCGGCTTAACGATATCATATCCGAGGTAAACATTCTTGTGAAATCCGTCGGTCACTTCCAGCAGTTTATCATAATCATTAGGTCCGATATAAAAACGGAAATTTCCTTTTCCGGATGCAATGTCACTGTAAGGCATCTCCAGGCGGGTCTCAGCTACTTTTACGGTAGTAGAGTCATCAGCAGGAGTTGTCAAACTGAAATCAGCTTTCTGAAAAGGCGCATTCATGGCCACAAGACCATTAACAAAATACTTTTGTTTATAGGAGAACCATTTAACAGGCAGCTCGGCCTTTTCCTGATCATTCCCCACACTTGCCGAGCCCAGGTCTTCAAAAGTACCCTCGCTATCCACATAATTAATCTGTGCAGATTTGCGGTTCTCGTTCAGGTCATTTTCAAGTACTTTAAGCCTCTCCAGCCAGTAGAAGCTAACCGGCTGCTCAGAGATAAGTCCTTTGGTTCCGATGAATTTCAGATCATAGTCTATACTGAAACCTTTGCCCTGAAGAGTGTAGATCTGCTCGATGCTGCGTCCGTTGCCCAGGTCAAGTACATATTTAACTTCAGCTTTTCCGTCAGGGCTCACTTTGGATGAAACCGCTGAAGTCTGGTAATATAATGTTTTGAGGTCAATCTTACCCTTCGGGGTCAGCACCTCCAGTTTCATGTCAGAATTTTCTTCATCCAGCAACACCAGCGGACTGTCTTCCTCTTTGCTGAAAGCATTGTAGGTCTTATAGTTTTTAAGCGTAATTTTACGGATAGATCCGCCCTGGGAAGAAAAAACTACTTTAACATCTTCATTCTCAATTTCAATATCAGAGGCAGTTCCGGTAGCAGCTGTGGCAAAATCTCCGAAGCGGCTCTGTAAAGCAGTAGTATCTGCAGGCAACGCCGCGGCAGCACTTGTAACATTTGATGAAGATTTGGGAGTGCTTTTTTGAGTTGCGGTTTCAGCCACTTCGGGTTTCCCCGGGTTAAAATACATGTACGTACCGTACATCAGGAATAAAAGAACAAAACCAATGATATAATTTTTATCGAGTTTTTCCATTTAGGATATATGGTTGTTGAAAATTTCCGCAAAATTCGGAAAAAACTTTCAGTTAATGTAATTATTGTTAAAATTGTTTAACTCACCGCACCCGTCTGAAATTGTCCAGAACAATGGCTGTGGCAATAGCAGCATTCAGTGACTCAGCACCTCCGTAACGTGGAATGGTGACCCTTCCGGACACCTTTTCCGCTACAGCCGGTGAGATACCGTGCGACTCGCTTCCGATGACTACATAACCGGATTCCGCAAAAATAAATTCATGAACATTTTCACCCTCCAGAAATGTACCGGCCACGGGAAGCGTATTACCGGCAAGGAAATCGGAAAGGGAGGTGTAAAAGCAGCTGACCCGCGTAAAAGAGCCCATTGTGGCGGCAATAACCTTTGGATTATAAAACTCTACCGTTTCTTCCGAGCAGACAATTTTCCTGATGCCATACCAGTCGGCCAGCCGGATGATCGTTCCCAGGTTACCCGGATCACGTATGTCATCCAAAATGAGCGCTGTCTCTCCGGGACCACACTTAAGGGTGAGATTAGGTTTGGCTTTTACCACCGCAATGCCGGCATTGTTGCTTTTGAGGGTACTCACCTTCCCGATTTCTTCAGCCGTAGCCTCCTCCATTTTTATCCTTGAATCATGTATTTTCAAAGCAGATAAAAGGTTTACAGTACCGTAAACAATTTCCGTCTCAAAATCAGAGTTTAGTAATTCAAGGATATTTTTCTCTCCCTCCACTAAAAAGCGTTCATTTTCTGTCCGGTATTTTTTAATATGCAGAGATTGGATGTATTTTTGCTGTTGCTTAGAAATCATGATTCCTTATTCATTATCAGTTCACTTTCTTGAATCACCGCGATCTTTTGAGGAAAAACATCAAAAATATTCTGCTCCTTCTCATCTCCACCGCGACTTTCACCTCCTGTCGATACAATGTTCCGCTTGAAAAAAACGAATACCTTTTGTGGCGTCAGAACTTCAAAGGTAATCAAAAAGTGTTAACTGAAGAGCTGGAAACCCTGATTCCGGTTGACCAGAAAGAGAATACCAAGCCCTTCGAACTACCCATCACCCCCCGTGTCTGGTGGTACAGTTTCGGCAAAAACATTTTCAACAAAACGGCTCAGGAACAAAAACTTCAGGAAACCAGCGCACGTCTGAGTCAATTGCCGCAAACCTATGAGAGTGCTTCGGTTCTCAGGAAAAAACAGAAGCTTGAGAAAAAAATCAGCCGGCTTAATGAAAACCTGAATCAGAGTGTAGGCTGGTTTTGGAGAAACATCGGCGAAGTCCCTGCAACAGTAAAAATCACCGAAATCCAGGAAACCAGTAAAAAGATTGAGAAATTTCTGATGGATATCGGCTACAGAGAAGCGAGCGTATCCTACAAAATCGACTCTGCGGTTTCGGGCAAGAAAAATAAGATCGTCCTCACTTATCTGGTCAGTGAAAACCAGCCATACCTGATCGATTCTGTTATCTATACCATCCCGGATCCGGCCATCGACAGCCTTATAAAGGCGCACGAGAAAGAAAAACTGATCAAGCCCGGCAACCGTTTTGACCGCAGACTGGTGGACAATGAAAGATTTCGAATCGAATCCCTGCTGAAAAACAATGGTTATTACAATTTTTCAGGGGTATACCTCACTCACGGCGCTTCTAATTACGAGGGCGACTTTGAGCTTTTCAAAAAACAGAAAAGGGGAAATCTTTATTTCGAACTTCTCAACCCTCCGGGAAGAGAATCCCATGAAAAGTTTGAGCTCAGTGATGTAGTGTTCAAGGCCTTTGATCCGAATGCGAGCTCCGGAACACTCACCCCGGACACCGTGCTGTACAACGGGATCCGTTTCATTACACTGGATAAACGCATTCCGGTCCCTATTGTAGGTGACAGGGTACTGACCCGGAAAGGCAGCCTCTACCGCCTGAATGACCTGCTGGAAACCCAGCGCCAGATCGGCCTGATGAATCAGTTTGCTTTTGCCAGTTCCCAGGTAAAGGTTATAGCCCCGGGCAAACTATCGATGGAGTATTTTTCGCCCCTGCTTGAAAAATATACTTTCGGTACGTCTCCGGGTTTCAATAGTATTTCGAACGACGGCTCCAATTTTTTCGGTTTTGGGGTGCCTCTGTCTCTTACCGTCAGAAACATGCTCAAAAGGCTCGACATTTTCGAAGGTTCCGTCAAAGCGTCTTATGAAGGTCAGCCTTCACCGCTTTTTGATGCCAACAAACCCAAAATAAGAGGGAGTCTTGAGCTTGGCGCCAATGCCAACCTTTCTTTCCCCACTTTTTTGCTGATGCCCGCGCTCAACCGTATTGCCACCTTAAAAAACCCCAGAACCACTTTCGGCCTCGGGTTTAATTATTCCGAACCTTTCTGGGGGCAGCGGCTGAACTTCAAGGCAACGTACAATTACTCGTTTCAGCCGGGTCCGTTCAGTGTATTTTACTTTTCACTCCTTGACGCCAACCTCGTCAACACCATTTATTCCGGTAGTCAGGAGGGACAGGCATTTTACCAGAGCCTTCTGGCCCAGCAGGCGCTTGGCAATAATCTCAAGGTTACCTTTGACCCGCAGTTTGTTTCCAGTATCAGCACTAATTATGTTTTCAATAACCAGGACCTCCGCAAACCTTATTCTACCTCGAGGTTTCTGAAAATATTTCTTGAATCAGGAGGCACGTCCCTCAACTTTCTGGGCAATAAAGAGCGGATAGGCTTCATTGAGAACCTTTTTCCGCTTAATGTCAACCGCGAATCCCCGGACAGCGTGCGGGCGTATTTCAGGTTTATCAAGCTGAATGTCGATTACAGGAAATACAATAACCTCACACCTTCCAGCAGTCTTGCCTATCGTATCAATGTCGGTATCACCAACCCATACGGCCGCAACAAGGCCCTGCCGTATGAAAAGAACTTTTTCGCTGGCGGAAGCAACAGTGTACGGGCCTGGTCGCCCAGATCCCTGGGTGTGGGATCAGCCAAACCTGATACCACTACGGACGGTAATACTTTCCCCCAGCCGGGCGACATCCTCATTGAAGGCAGTGTGGAATACCGCGTCAAGGTTATCCGGTTTGCCGGAGACATCCAGCTGGCCACCTTTCTGGATGCCGGTAACGTCTGGAAATGGCATGAAACCAATATCCCTTCCAAGGCAGGAAAAGCCAATTTTGATTTCAGAAGATTTTACCGCGAATTTGCCATAGGCACCGGATTGGGACTCCGGTGGGACCTTTCCTATTTCCTTTTCCGGTTTGACTGGGGGATCAAAGTCGTAGATCCTTCCCGGACACAGGGCGACAGATTTGTCCTTGATGAGTTCTCTCTGAAACGCAACCGCCCCTATGGCCTGCAATGGAATTTCGGTATAGGATACCCTTTCTGATCAGAAATTTTAGTTTAATTAACACTGCCATTCTGTCAGTTTTTCGTAATTTTGCTGCTTCATAACATATTATCATCAAATCAGAATGGGAATAGTGGCTGAGTCGCTCAAGATCCTGAGCGAAGAAGAAAAAAACAATGTGGATGAACCCATGGTCACGGTAGATGAACTTACACCCGGGACCCGCAAATTATATATTGAAAGTTACGGATGCCAGATGAATTTTGCGGACAGTGAGATTGTGGCGTCTATTCTGCGCAACGAAGGCTTTTCAACGACCTCCAACCAGCACGAAGCCGAGCTGATATTACTCAATACCTGTGCCATCCGTGACAACGCCGAGCAGAAAGTCAGAAACAGGCTTACCGCCCTTGACCCGCTCAAGAAGAAAAACCCCAATGTCAAGATCGGCGTGCTGGGCTGTATGGCCGAACGCCTCAAAAGTAAGCTGCTGGATGAAGAAAAGATGGTTGACATGGTGGTGGGGCCGGATGCCTACCGCGACCTCCCCAACCTCATCGCTGAAGTAGAAGAGGGTCACAAGGCTGTCAATGTGTTTTTATCCAGAGAAGAAACCTACGCTGACATCAGTCCCATCAGGCTCGACTCCAACGGAGTGACGGCTTTTATTTCTATTATGAGAGGCTGCAACAACATGTGCAGTTTCTGCGTAGTGCCTTATACCCGTGGCCGGGAAAGAAGCCGTGATGCACATACCATCGTAAAAGAGGCAGCCGATCTTTTTGAGAAAGGCTACAAAGAGGTAACCCTGCTTGGTCAGAATGTAGACTCGTACAACTGGGAAAATGAAGATAAGTCAGAGAAAGTCAACTTTGCCGGCCTGCTGGACAGAGTTGCCCGTGTACATCCCGACCTCCGCGTGCGCTTCTCCACTTCACATCCCAAGGACATTACCGACGAAGTACTCTTTACCATTAAAAAACACGACAACGTCTGCAATTACGTCCACCTTCCGGCCCAAAGCGGCAGCAGCAGGATCCTGGATCTGATGAACAGGACTTACGACAGGGAGTGGTATGTTGGCAAAATAGACCGCATCAGGGAAATTCTCGGTGAAGACTGCGGCATTTCCCATGACATGATCGCCGGCTTCTGCACCGAAACCGAAGAAGATCACCAGGAAACCCTCAGCCTGATGGATTACGTGCAGTTTGACTACGGATATATGTTCTTCTATTCGGAAAGACCCGGCACTCCGGCTGCTAAGAAACTGACCGATGATATTCCTGAAGAAATCAAGAAACGCCGTCTGAATGAGATCATCGCCCGGCAACGCGATCATTCCTATCAGAGAAATCTTCGCGAGACAGGCAAAGTCCACCGTGTCCTTATTGAAGGATTCTCCAAAAAAACAGAAGAAGAACTGAAAGGCCGGAATGATCAGAACAAGGTTGTTGTTTTTCCTAAAGAAAACTACGAAAAAGGTCAGTATGTAGATGTGATGATCACCGGATGCACCACAGGAACACTCATAGGCCATGTGTACAAAGAAGAAGCAGATCTTCATCAATCATGACAAATTCAGCAGAATTACAATCCGTAAAAAATAAATTCGGGATCATCGGCAATGCCCCCGCACTCAACTACGCCCTGAATGTAGCCATACAGGTAGCTCCGACAGACCTTACTGTCCTCATCAATGGAGAAAGTGGTAGTGGAAAAGAATCGTTCTCCAAAATTATCCATGGGCTGAGCCAGCGTAAACACGGCCCGTTTATCGCGATCAACTGCGGGGCCATTCCCGAAGGTACAATCGACTCAGAGCTCTTCGGGCACATCAAAGGTTCTTTTACCGGAGCCATTGACGACCGCAAGGGGTATTTTGAAACCACCAACGGAGGCACCATATTTCTGGATGAAATCGCCGAAATGCCGATAGGAACCCAGGCCAGGTTATTGCGCGTACTCGAAAACGGGGAATACATCCCGGTGGGTTCTTCCAAGGTAAAAACCACTAACGTCAGAGTAGTGGCGGCCACCAATGTAAACCTGTTAAATGCCATCGAAAAAGGCGCTTTCAGGGAAGATCTCTATTATCGCCTCAACACCGTCCCGATTGTAGTTCCTCCGCTCAGAGAAAGAGGCTTTGACATTGAGTTGCTGTTTCTCAAATTCACAACGGATTTCGCAGAAAAAAACCGTATCGAACCTGTTGCATTGACCGAAGACGCCCGAAGGCTGCTCAGAACCTTCCGCTTCCCCGGTAACATCAGGCAACTGAAAAATATAGCGGAACAAATCACCATTCTGGAACAGGAAAGAGTGATCAACCAGCAGATTCTTGAAAAATACCTGCCCAAGGATCAGATCGCAGGCCTGCCCGCATTGCTGAAAGGCATAGAGGGCGGAAAATACAACGACTTCTCGGAAAGGGACATTCTTTATAAGGTACTCTTCGACATGCGCAAGGACATGACCGAACTGAAAAAGCTGGTCTATTCCATCATGCAGACAGGAGGAAATCCGTCGGCCATTATTGAAACGCATCCTGATCTTTTCAGCGAGCTGAACAAGGAAGAAGCCATACCTCTGCTCCCGAAACCGGAAGATACATTTCCGCAGGATCCGGGCTATCCGGCCTTTGTAAGAAGCCATGATGACCATGTGCTGACGATAGATGAACTCAGAGAAGACCGCGAAGACGTAGAAGACATTACTCATGAGACGGAAGAAGAATCGCTCTCTCTGGAAAAAAATGAAAAGGAAATGATCATCAAAGCCCTCAGACGGAACAATTTCAAACGTAAGTATGCCGCTCAGAACCTCGGCATTTCGGAAAGAACCCTGTACAGGAAAATCAAGCAGTATGACATTGAAGATGAAAAATAACCCGCGGTTAAGCCTGTTTATCCTTGTGCTGGTCATTGCTGCCGGCATTCAGTCCTGTAAGGTCTATTCTTTCACCGGAACTACCTTATCCAAAGATCTGCAGACCATTACGATTCAGAACTTCGTAATGGCAACCGCCGGAGGCCCTCAAAACCTTACTTTAAGTTTTAATGAAAAACTTAAGGAATATTACCAGAGAAACACTAACTTGAAACTCAAACCAACCGAAGGTGACCTGTTTCTGGAGGGTGCGATTACCGGATATGAACTATCTCCCGTATCGACCACCAGTGGTGACAAAGCCGCCATGAACAGACTTACCATCCGGGTCGAGGTCAGGTTTCAGAACAAATTAAGTGAAGAAGAGAATTTTGAAAAAGAATTCTCCTTTTATCAGGACTTTTCGCAGGATCAGACACTTACCCAGGTCGAAAATGCGCTTGTTCCAAAAATACTTGACCAGCTGGTTCTCAATATTTTTAACGCGACAGCAGCCACCTGGTAATGGAAAACAGAGAAAAGTTATGGTCTATGCTAAACCCGGACAAGAAGTTTCCGCCTAACGCGGACAACTTCCTGATGGAGCTCTGCAGACAATACCCTTTCTTTAAACTTCCTTTCCTGGGACTGAACAGGCTGCAGGCTGACCTTTTTAACGCTCACCTGTGGAACAAAGCCGATCAGATCGCTGCCAATAACCGTGAAATCGCCCGGTTGTTCTTCCGGAAAGCGGAGCATCCGGTCATTGAAAAAACGACAGCTCCTGCCAAACCCCTGTCATCTGAAGAACGGAAATCCAGACAGACAGAGATTATAGCCCGTTTCCTGGAAAGCAAAACCACTTTCCCGGAACCATCCGCCAAAAAAAATAATATTTAAAAAGACTTCATGTTAGAATTCTGATAAATAATATTAATTTTGCACCTCCTTTAAAAAGACAAAAAGAAAATTTTTTACATATGGTTACGACAATTCTGGTTCTGATGATCATTATCGCAATTTTGCTGATCATTATCGTTCTTATTCAAAACCCCAAAGGCGGAGGAATTTCTTCGGAGTTCGGTGGAGGTGCCACCAGCCAGATGTTTGGTGTGCAACGTACCGGCGACCTCATGGAACAGCTTACCTGGGGATTTTTCGCTTTCCTTCTGATTGCCTCTCTCAGCATAGGTATTTTTGCCAGGGTTAGCGGACCTTCTACTGTTGATAACGGATTGAACGTAGAGCGTTCTACAGGAACTCCAAGTTCCATTCCTGCTCCGGCGAATACCATTCCTGCTGCACCTCAGCAAACTCCTGCTGCTCCTGCCAGCAAATAATAAGAATAATATTCAGATTTATAAAAAAGAAGCCTGTCGTGCATTACGACAGGCTTCTTTTTGGGGCTAATGCTTAAACACTGCCAAGCAATGCTTCAAATTCAGCTTCGCTGATCATTTTAACACCCAGTGTTTCGGCTTTGCTTATTTTTGACGGACCCGCATTGGCTCCCACAATAAGATAGTCCAGTTTTTTTGAAACGCCGCTGACCAGCTTTCCACCATTAGCTTCTATTTTCTCCTCCAGCGCTTCGCGCGAGTAATTTTCAAATGTACCTGAGTAAAGGAAGGTATTCCCCTGCAATGCATTTCCTTCTATTTCTTTGACGATACTCAGCGCTTCCATCTGCAGACCTGCAGCGCTCAGCCGTTGAATAAACGCCAGATTATCTTCATCCCTGAAATAGTCGAGTATACTTTGAGCCACCTTGCCTCCCACATCAGGCACGTCCATCAGTGCTTCAAACGAAGCCGACCGCAATTGATCAATATTCTTAAAATAGGCTGCCAGCTTCTGGGCAGTCGTTTCTCCCACAAAACGAATTCCCGCAGCAAAAAGCACCTTACTGAATGGTTGCTGTCTGGAGTTGCTGATTCCATCCAGGATATTCTGCACTGTCTTTTCCTTAAAACTCACCTTTCTTTCCTTTCCCGTTTCCTCATCCAGATGCACCTTTTCGAGACCCAGCAGGTCTTCAAAGCGCAGCACATACAAGTCTGAGGCATCCCTGATGAGCCCGGCATCCAGGAGTATTTCGATCTTACCTTCGCCCAGACTGTCAATATTCATGGCCTTTCGCTGAATAAAATGCTCTATCCTTCCTTTCACCTGCGGCGGACAGTATTTTTCGTTGGGACAATAATAAGCCGCCTCTCCTTCAGCCCTGATCAGAGCCGCCTGGCATGCAGGGCAATGCGCAGGAAAAACCACTTCAACCCTATCCACACCTTCTGACCTGGCGGTATCAACGCCGGTTACTTTCGGGATGATCTCTCCGGCTTTTTCCACGAAAACGTAGTCGCCGATGCAAAGTCCCAACCTTTTAATTTCATCCGCATTGTGCAGGGTAGCCCTTTTCACCATGGTCATTGACAACTCCACGGGCTGCAGCTCCGCCACCGGTGTCACTGCTCCCGTTCTTCCCACCTGGTAGCTTACCGCGAGAAGCTTCGTTGATTTTGATTCTGCCTTGTATTTATAGGCAATCGCCCACCGGGGGCTTTTAGCCGTAAACCCAAGCTCTTCCCGCTGCCGGTAGGAATTGATCTTGACCACAATACCATCCGTAGCACAGGGCAGTTCATGTCTTTTTTCAGACCATTCATGAATATAGCTGATCACACCCCGGATGTCTCCTACTTTTCTCCAGCTGTCAGAAACATTAAAACCATTACTTTTCAGGGCGGCCAGACTTTCTTCATGCGTTGCAAAAGCCTCGTCATCGCTCATAAACTGATAGATAAAGCAATCCAGATTTCGGGACGCCACCACGCCTGAGTCCTGCATTTTGAAAGTACCGGAAGCGGCATTCCGGGGATTAGCCAGCGGCGGCTCTCCTATATCTTCACGCTCCGCATTGATTCTCAAAAATTCCTTGTTCGGCAAAAAACCTTCTCCTCTTATTTCAAAGACAGGTACACCCGCAAGCGGGGATTTTATCCTTAGGGGCAGCGAGCGTATGGTTTTTACATTAACAGTGATATCGTCTCCCCGTTGTCCGTCGCCGCGGGTCACGCCGCGTTTCAGCACCCCGTTTTCATACACCATAGAAAGGGATATGCCGTCAAACTTGACCTCGCATATGTATTCATAGGGCTCCTGACCCAGCACTTTCCTGATTCGCTCGTCCCAATCCAGCAATTCCTGCTCACTGTAGGTATTAGACAAGGAAAGCATCGGATACCGGTGCTCTACCGCGGCAAACTCTTTAGTGATACTGCCTCCTACCCTGTGTGTGGGAGAGTCTTCCCTTACCCATTCGGGATATTGCCTTTCGAGCGCCTCCAGTTCTTTCAGAAGTATGTCAAAGTCATAGTCACTGATGAGAGAGACCGATTCCTGATAATACTTTGCATTATAATGATTCAGGAGGTCCGACAATTCGTCGATTCTTTCTTTAGGATTCATTCGTTCATGATCGATTAAAGGAATCCAAAGGTAAGAGATTAGCCTGAAATTTCAGAAGGGATAAAGGCGGAAAATCTGCACGGAAAAAGAAAAGAAAGTTGCACGGAATAAAGTGGATTTACGGGTATTAGCGGAAAAAGCACAAAGACGGTCTGCCGTGCCAGGCAGAGACAGACCGTCAGAAAATCAGCAAAACGATTTAATGTCACCTTTTTCTCTCAGAAAACTGATCAGCTTCTGTCCACACCTTCTGGAAAGCTGAAACGACTCTCCGGAGGTAAGTACGGCCCATTTTTTACCGTCCTGATCAACGATTTCATTAATAAAACTGAGATTAAGAAGGAGCCCTTTACGTACCAGAAAAAACTCCCCCTGGGGTTCAAGCTTCTGGCGGTAATGTTTTAAAGTAAATGCGGAGCATATGTAGCCCTGATCATGCAGTCTGACCATAGAATAATTTCCTGCGAAACTCTCTATATATTTGATAGAGCTGGATAGCACAGGCTTTTTTCCATAGTTAAACCTGATCACGTTTCTTGAGAGCAGATTTGTAGAATTTTTCATGGTATAAATGTTAAGAATTTAGTTTAACTGGTTTTATAAAGTTGAGAAATCCCGGGGCCGTTTTTTTTCTTATTTTATCACTCAGATGGATTCCGGGCATACTTTCATCCATTAAAATTATCGAATTAAAGAGCAACGGAACAGCGGGAATTCGTAGTTGACCCTAATTATTGAGTAGATGGTTCAAATTGGCGGATAATCGGTAATTCCCTACATTTGTACAAAATTTCAGATGAATTCATGAATTCCACTATTGTAGCCCCCTCTATCCTGGCAGCAGATTTTGCCAATCTTCAGTCTGAAGTAGAAATGATCAATGCCTCAGACGCCGACTGGTTTCACATCGACATTATGGACGGCGTTTTTGTGCCTAATATTTCATTCGGTATTCCGGTAACAGAGGCCATCAGCAAGCATGCCACCAAGCCCCTTGATGTACACCTTATGATTGTACAGCCTGAAAAGTATGTAGAAGCTTTTGCCAAAGCAGGTGCCGCCCAGATCACGGTTCATTATGAGGCCTGCACCCACCTGCACAGAACCCTCGGACAAATAAAGGAAGCCGGATGCAAAGCCGGAGTGGTGCTCAATCCAGCCACCCCCGTAAGTGTCCTCGAAGACATCCTGACAGACTGTGACCTTGTCCTGCTCATGTCAGTAAACCCCGGATTCGGTGGCCAGAAATTCATTGAAAGAACCTGTGAAAAAGTACGGAAGCTAAGGTCGATGATACAAAGAGAAGGAGTGGATACCCTGATAGAAATTGACGGCGGGGTAAACCTTGAAACAGGAAAAAAACTTGTGGAAGCAGGCGCTGACGCTCTTGTTGCCGGCAGCTTTGTTTTTTCTTCGCCGGATCCGGCCGGAACCATCAGGCAGCTTAAGGCCCTCTGATAACAAAAAAAGCTTGTTTCACTAATCGAAACAAGCTTTTTGACCTATCCCCTAACTACTGAATTTACTTGATCTCCGCTCTGATCTCGAATTGCTTCTCCCACAGGTTGCTGTGATCCTGCACAAACGACTTATAAGCGGCACTTTCACGATACTTCTCAATATCCTCATCACTCTTGAAAGTCAGGTGATGCATAACATCAAAGTCTTTTTTCTCCGGGCTATCATTCAGGGTAAACCCGGCGGTATAACCCACAATCTCTTTACTGGCTTTCTTCAGGTTTTTGAAGTCTACCATATGCTTTTCAATTCCGGCCTGATCTACACCCGGTTTAAACTTATAGCAAACCACCATCTGCTTTTTAGCGGCAGGAGGAGTAAAAGCCATACCATATAATACCATCACTCCCGTAAATACTCCGAAGAGCACTGCAGGGAACAAATAATTCAACAATCGCTTATTCATGATTTTAAAATTTTAGTCTGATATACATTTAAAACGAAATTTAATTCTGTTTCGTTTGCAAAATTACAAAAAATATTGATTTTTCTTGCATTTTTTTTATATTAAATTTTATTGATTTTATATTTTCATTTTTTAACGGAATAATATTTCGTTTTTGAGGCAATTTGAAAAATACCCGGATTGCCACTCAAAAGCAATTTTCAGGCAGAAAACCCTGGTTTTATAACCTCATTTTCTGAAAAAGAAAAAAAAAGTGGCAGCATGCCTTAAAAAAGAGGAGGCCATTGGGCAAAAACATAAAATCAGGCTCAAATTAGAATAAGTCTGAATTAGGCTCTTTACTTAGATTTATGAAATTAAATTTGGATATTGGTACCCGAAAATACAGACCGTGAGACCATCTTTTAAGACATTTTCCTTTGCAGTCTGATTTACAGGGCATTAAATCCGGAAAATCAAGACCAATGAACATGTCGGCCACTGCATAACAACCGGAAACAATACGGACCCTGACAAGACGTTCTATTCCGGTTGCCGTGAAGATGCCATCCGGAGATTTCCGGTGATGAATACGGCGCTCTGTTTCGTTATCAATTAACAATTTTAAGTTCAAACCTTAACATCTTACTACATTGAACAGAAGAGATGCATTACAAAGAGTAGCTATTCTCATGGGTGGAATCGTATCAGCCCCCACGCTGATAGCCACACTGGAGGGGTGCAAGTCCGGCGCTACTGCCGATTCAGGCTTTGCCTTTTCCAAAGATCTGCAGGAACTGGTTGCTGAAATAGCCGAGGTAATTATTCCCAAGACAGACACCCCGGGTGCGAAAGAAGCGGGCGTGGGTCCTTTTATTGAAACGATGCTTAAAGACTGCTACTCTGAAATTCAGCAGCAACATTTCCTTAAGGGTCTTGAAACAGTAGAAGAAGAATCCAAAAAACTGGGTTCAGGTTTTATTGCTCTTAAACCCGAGCAGAAAATAGAGGTGATCAAAACCATGCAGGCCAAGGCCAAAGCAGAGGCTGAAGCCAATGAAGCGGCCAAAGCCAAACAGGTAGATGCTGAAACGGGTATTGTAAAAGAAGAGACCAAGAAAAAAGAAGAGGCTGAAATCCCCGTTCCTTTCTTCAATCTGGCTAAGGAGCTGACCCTTTTTGGTTACTTTACCTCTGAACCCGGTGCAACACAGGCACTGGATTACATCGAAGTACCCGGAAAATACGAAGGGTGTATTCCGCTTAAACCCGGACAAAAGGCTTACGCCCTTTAATTAATTTCAGAAAAGCCGGGGAGCCATCTTCCCGGAATTATTTAACCTGTATAAGACATTAAACAATGAATATTCAAGGAAAAGGAAAAGAATCGGTAACCTATGATGCCATCGTCGTAGGGTCGGGTATTTCCGGAGGCTGGTCGGCCAAAGAACTGACAGAAAAAGGACTTAAAGTGCTCATGCTGGACCGCGGAAGAGACGTGGTGCACGTGACGGATTATACCACCGCCATGCAGGGGCCATGGGAGTTTCCTCACCGCGGAAGAGTAGACAATCAAGCCAAAAAGGATTATTGGGCGGGTGTAAGAACCGGCTATACTGCCAATGAAGAACACCGCCACTTCTTCGAAAAAGACATTGACCATCCTTATGAAGAGACCAGGAGATTTGACTGGATCAGAGGTTATCATACCGGTGGCCGCTCCCTGATGTGGGGCAGACAAAGCTATCGCTGGAATGAGCGTGACTTCACAGCCAATGCCGAAGATGGTCATGGTACTGACTGGCCTATACGCTACAAAGACCTTGCACCCTGGTATGATTATGTAGAGAAATTCGCCGGTATCAGCGGTTCAAAAGACGGCCTTGATGTATTACCTGACGGTGTTTTCCAACCCGCCATGGAAATGAACTGCGTAGAAAGAGAATTTAAAAAGTCAGTAGAAAACAAGTTCAAAGGCCGCTCGGTAATCATCGGACGGGTTGCTCACCTGACCTCCCCTACCGACGAACAGAAAGAGCTGGGCAGAACCAACTGCCAGTTCCGGAACCGTTGCATGAGAGGCTGCCCTTATGGTGCTTATTTCAGTACACAATCGGCCACGCTTCCGGCTGCGAAGAAAACAGAGAATCTGACCCTGATGAACGACAAAATCGTGTACTCGGTCATTTTTGACGATGAGAAGAAAAAAGCGATTGGTGTAAAGGCGATTGACCAGAACACCAAGGAAGAAGTTGAATATTTTGCCAAGATCATATTCCTGAATGCCAGTGCCGTCAATACTGCCTGGATCATGATGCAATCTAAGTCAAAAACCCATCCTAACGGGCTTGGTAACCTGTCTGACCAGCTGGGCAGAAACATCATGGACCACCACCTTGCTGCCGGCGCAGGCGGACGTTTTGAAGGATTTGAAGACATGTACTATTTTGGCCGCCGCCCGAACGGCATTTATATTCCGCGGTTTGCCAACTGGGGTTCCGACAAGAGAGATTTTGTCCGCGGCTTTGGTTATCAGGGCGGTGGAAGCAGGGGACGTGTGGGTAACGACGGCTTCGGTGCTGAACTGAAAAGCGGCGTTGCGCAGGTAGGTCCGTGGGGCTTCAGCATAGGAGGCTTCGGAGAAACCCTTCCTGATCCCAACAACAGAATGACCCTGAGTGACAAAAAAGACCAGTGGGGTCTTCCGATCATCAATTTCGATGCAGGCTGGGGTGAAAACGAATGGAAAATGAGAGAGTCGATGATGAATGAAGCAGCAAACATGCTGGAAGCTGCCGGCGTCAAAGACATCAACACTTACAATGACAAGGAAAAAGCTCCGGGTATCGGTATCCATGAGATGGGAACAGCAAGAATGGGTAAAGACCCCAAGACTTCTGTGCTGAACGCCCATAATCAGGTCTGGGGAGCGGAAAACGTTTTCGTTACCGATGGAGCCGCCATGGTGTCTTCTTCCTGTGTTAACCCTTCGCTTACCTATATGGCGCTTTCTGCCCGCGCAGCAGCCTTTGCTGTAGATGAGCTGAAGAGAATGAATCTGTGATTCACTACCTATGATGTATATTTTTCTGAAAATGCTCTGAACACCTCAGGGCATTTTTCTTTTCGAACATACTTAGCAAACCTATGAACATACAAGGAAAGGCTAAAGAGCAAATGACCTATGATGCCATCGTCATCGGTTCAGGTATATCAGGCGGATGGGCGGCCAAAGAACTGACAGAAAAGGGGTTGAAAGTACTTATGCTGGACAGGGGCAGAAATATCGAACATATCAAAGATTATAAGACTGCCATGATGGCTCCGTGGGAATTTCCTCACCGAAACGTAAAAATGCCGCTGAAAGAGATGAAAAGCTATCCCGTTCATGCCCGGACCGGGTTTACCATCAGCGAAGCGTCAAAGGACTTCTTTGTGAAAGACGTCGATTTTCCTTATCAGGAAGAAAAAAGGTTTGACTGGATCAGAAGCTGGCAGGTAGGCGGAAAATCGCTGACCTGGGGAAGGGTAAGTCTCCGATACAGTGACCTGGATTTTGAAGCGAATATCAAAGAAGGCATTGGCGCCGACTGGCCAATCCGGTACAAAGACATTGCTCCGTGGTACGACTATGCCGAGCGGTTTGCCGGAATTTGCGGAAGTTATGAAGATATTCCCCACTTACCCAACGGTATTTTTCAGAAACCCTTTGAACTGACCTGTGTAGAAAAGCATCTTAAGGGCATTCTGAAAGAAAAATTTGAAGGACGTCACCTCATACCACCAAGGCAGGCCCATATTACGGAACCCACTGAAGAGCAAAGAAGTCTGGGCAGGGCCAGCTGCCAGGCGCGGGATATGTGCTGGCGCGGGTGTCCCTTCGGTGCCTATTTCAGCACCCAGTCGGCTACGCTCCCTGCGGCAATGAAAACAGGCAACCTGACCATCCGCCCTTTTTCGATTGCAAGTGAGATCATTTATGACGAAAAAAAACAAAAGGCTTCCGGCGTCAGGGTGATTGATCAGAACACGAAAGAGCAGCTGGAATTTTATGCCCGGATTATCTTCGTCAATGCTTCTGCCATGGCTTCCACTTTTATTCTTATGAATTCCAGGTCATCCCGGTTTCCTAACGGCCTTGGTAATGATGGCGGCGTATTAGGCCATTACCTGATGGACCACCATTTTTCAGCCGGGGCGTATGCAACCGTGGAAGATTTTGAGGATCAGTATTATTTCGGGCGCCGTCCAAACGGCTTTTATATTCCCCGGTACAGGAATATCGGCAGCGATCGCCGTAATTACCTGCGAGGATTTGCCTATGAAGGCTGGAGTGGCAGAAGACAGGATACAGAAGCAGAAGGCTTCGGGGCGGATTTTAAAGCAAAAGCCAGCAGGCCGGGCCCCTGGCAGATTGCCATAGATGGCTTTGCCGAAACGCTGCCCTACTACGAAAACCGTGTGCGGCTGGATGAAAATCACAAAGACCAATGGGGACTTCCGCAGCTCAGCTTTTCGGCGGAAATCCGTGAGAATGAGTACCAGATGCGCAAAGATATGGCCAGCGACGCCGCTGAAATGATGATGGCAGCCGGATACAAGGAGGTTGAGACCTATGACGATCCCGCAGGATTCGGAAGATGTATCCATGAAATGGGTACTGCCCGGATGGGACATACCCCGGAAGAGTCTGTTCTGAACGCTCATAACCAGGTATGGGGCGCAGAAAACGTATTCGTCACAGACGGAGCCTCTATGGTTTCCTCTTCTTGTGTAAATCCTTCTCTTACCTATATGGCACTCACCGCACGGGCTGCTGATTACGCTGTCAAAGAATTAAAGCGGATGAACCTGTAAACGGGGCAATAAAAAAAATGCCACCCTTAAGGATGGCATTTTTCTACTCAAACCTCATCAATTAATACCCTGGATTCTGTACCAGGATTGTCTTTCCATCCAGCTGACTGTTCAGGATCTCATCCTGTGGCAGCGGATAATAGTTATTTTTAGGCGCGGTAAATACTTTACCTGCCATATATCCTCTCTTGCTGAAAGTACGTCCTGAAGGTTCTACTCCCTGTTTGGACTCCTCCGCCGCATATCTGTTGAGCACAGAGGAGGCAATCCCCCAGCGCACCAGGTCAAAGAAACGGTGGCCTTCCATGGCAAACTCAAGGCGTTGCTCGATACGGGTGGCATTCCGGGCGAAATCCGCTCCTTTCGAAGCAAAGGTGCCTGCCGGATAAGGTTCAACCTTGTAGGTCACCGACGCATCCTGCACAGAACCGGTCTTGGCCCTGTTACGGATCATGTTTACCAGTTCCTCGGCACGGGCCAGATTACCCAGCTCAATTTCAACTTCAGCCAGCCAAAGGATGATATGCGACAACTTTACCATTCTGAAGTTGTTGTTCACGTTACGCTTCTGGGTAGAATGCGTTGTCGTACCTTCTTCAGCAAGATAGTACATCCATTTTTTACCGGTAAAAGGACCTGCATATACCTGATCCCTGATCCAGGTAGAACCTGGCATCGGACCCCAGTCAAGGAAATTCACCCCTCTTCTGCCCACGGTCCAGTCCAGACGCGGATCTACAGGAACCGACTTATCCAGGGTAAAAGCTGAAGTAGCAGAAATTCCCTGATCGTTGGGAAGATCCACTTTGTTATAGGTATCCAGAGAGCCGTCTGCAGCAGTACCGATCATCGGAAGTCCGTTTTCAGTTTTAAAAGCATTCACAAGGTTATGTGAAGGCTGATAGAACCCGCAGCAACCCCTTCCGGGAGCGGTAGAAGAATAAGGCCAGTTCAGGTTATCTCCTGCATTCCCGTTGTTCCCATTAGTACCGTCATTCACAGAGAACTGTACCTCAAAAATTGACTCCGTGTTATTGTTGGTCGCAGTGCGGTAATTATCGTGATAATTCGCAACAAGCTTTTTGCCGGAGTTATTCAGGATATCATCCAGCACCGTTTTGGCCTGAGTCCACTTTTTCTGAAAAAGATAGCTCTTTGCCAGCATTGACTTCGCTGCCCACTGAGTGGCACGACCTTTTTGCGATTGTACCGCAGGAAGGTTTTTCAGGGCAAAATCAAAATCCGCTTCGATGTTTGTCCATATATCCGTGTTATTCGGAATCTTGGTTGAATTAGGATCCGCAGGATTATACACCTTGTCGTCAATGTAAGGAATGTTATTCCACATCTTTTTGGCTTCAAAGTGATTATAACCTCTTATAAAACGAGCCTCCGCAATCACCTGGGTTTTCTCTGCGTCGGTCATGTCTTTTACCAAAGGGCTGTTTACAATCTGGATCACTTCGTTGCAACGCGCGACAGCATCATAGTGGTGCCACCATTTACCCAGAAAATAGGTATTGTCAGACAACCAGTTGTACTGCTCAATGAAAGATTGTTCAGGCTGGTCACCGGCATCTGTCCCTTTTACGGCATCATCGCTGGCAATTCCTCCGAAAACATAGTTTGACACGGTAGAAGTACGTCCGGTGTTACCCGATCCCACGCCGTCAAGCAGGGAATAAGCGCCTATAAGCAGAGCGTTCACTCCGTTTTTATTACTTAGCTGTTCCCGTGAAGCACGCCCCTGGGGTTTCACGTCAAAGAAGGATTCGGAACAGGAAAAACTGAATCCGACCAGTAAAATAAGTGTTAATATTTTTTTCATTAGTACTATTAAGTTTTCAGTTAAATCAGAATCCTAAACGCAATCCTACCAGATATGATTTTGCCACGGGATAAGCGCCTTCGTCAATACCCATGTGTGTATCCTGATTATCATTTCCGGACCTTCTCAGGTTAATATCCGGATCAAGACCGGTGTACTTGGTAAGGGTAAAGACGTTCTGTCCCTGTACATAGATCTGGGCATTGCTGAGTCCGGCTTTCTGCACCAGTTTGGCAGGGATAGAGTAAGAAAGCTGAACATTTTTAAGCCTCAGGTAAGATCCATCCTCAAGGAAGTAGGTAGATACCTGCTGGCTGGTCGCATCGCTGGAGTTCAGTCGCGGCAATTTTGCGTCATCTCCTGATTTCTTCCACGAATTGTACAGCATGTCTTTAGATCTGTTCCCCTGGAAAGTGTTGAAATCTGTCCAGTATCTTACGTAATTAAAGATCTGATTACCCTGTACTCCCTGACCAAAAAGTGTCAGATCCCAGTTTTTGTATCCGAGGTTAACGTTGATACCGTAAATGAAATCAGGGTGAGGATTACCGATAATCGTACGGTCAGCAGCAGTAATCACACCGTCGCCATTGACATCACGGAATTTAAAAGTTCCCTCTCTCGTATAAGTTCCGAACTTGGGTGCAGCAGCAGCTTCTGCTTCGTCTTTGATCACCCCGTCGACAATGTAGCCGTAATAGCTGGCGATCGGCAGACCTGCGCGGGTAGCCGAAATAGCCGGAAGACGGGTAGTAAATCCGAATATGGTAGCGTTCGGGTTGTCATTCAGTTTCAGCACTTCATTTTTGTAATGGCTGAAATTAATCCCTACCTGATACCGGAACTCGCCTACTTTATCTCTGTAATTCACGCCGATATCAATACCTCTGTTCCGCACTTCTCCGATGTTGGTGTAAGGTATGGTTCCTGTACCGGCAGTTCTCGGAATGGCAATCTGGGTAAGCATGTCAGAAGTGATCCTGTTGTACCAGTCGAACACCAGCTCCAATCTGCTCTTAAGAAGAACGGCATCGAAACCAACGTTGGTCGAAGTATTGGTTTCCCACTTGCCTTTATCATTACCAAACTGCACCAGGTCAAAACCACCAACGATGTTATTGCCGGTACCGTTGATATCATAGGCGTTGTTCTGAGGATCCGGAGCATACAGTGTATAAGCATTGTACACGTTCGGAATCAGCTGGTTACCCGTTTTACCCCAGCCAGCTCTTATTTTCAGATCATCCAGGAATTTAATTTCCTTCATGAAATCAAGTTCGGTCATACGGATACCCGCTGAAAACGCCGGGAATACCCCGTACCTGAAAGCCTGAGAGAAGCGGGAGGATCCGTCGCGTCTCAGGGTAAAGTCGGCAAGGAGCAGGTCTTTGTAAGCATAATTGACTTTTCCGAAAATAGAGAACAAACGGCTCATGACAGCACCTGCGCCGGCATTGGCAAGACCTGCAGTGGAACCTGCATCCAGGTAACGGTAAGGCAGGTCATCGAAGGCAAAGCTGCTTCGGCTGGCCTGGAAGCCTACTGCGTAGGTCCTTACGGCTTCTGTACCGGCAAGTACATTCAATGAATGAACTCCCAGGGTCTTCTCATAATTCAGGGTATTGAACCAGGTCAGAGAGTTGTCATAACTGTTGATGACGTTAAGGGTATTCACCGCACGGGCCTCAGCCGCTTCAATATCTCTGTGGAAATACTCAGATCTGTTGTACTGATTGTACTCAAGACCCAGACTGGTTCTCGCTTTCAATCCCTTGATTATATCAATCTCTCCGTAAAAGTTACCGAAACCGTGCGTTCCTTTGGTAATATTATCTTTTTCACGGTACAATCTGGCCAGCGGGTTGGGCGCATTACCCAGGTTAACACCTTTACTTCCTGCAAAACCGTTGTATGGTGAAGTATTGGTACCGCCCAGGGCAACCGGCCCACCGGTAATATCAAATACAGGAATGATGGGATGTACACGAATAGCAAACATGATAGGGTTTGACTCATCGTTATTGGTGATCCCCTGTCTTTCGTCATATGAGAAAGTGAAGTTTTCACCAATGGTAAATCTTTTCTTCTTAAACTCTGTATTGGCACGAAGTGAATAACGGTTATATTTTGTATATCTGAGAATACCGTCCTGCTTGAAATAGTTTCCTGAAATGGCGTATTTGGTTGAGTTGGTTCCTCCGGTTGCCCCAATCTGGTAATTGGAAATCGGCGCCGGATCAAAAATCACATCCTGCCAGTCGGTACCTTCTTTGTTGGCTTTGGTAATGTTGAAGGCCGTTTTACCGAGGTTCGGATCGGCAATGTCATTGGTATAGGTATAATTGGATGGAAGTGCCCCATAAATGTTCGGATAGATATAGTCTGCAATGGTCTGCTCTCCGTTAGGTCCGAATTTATACTGCACTGAAGGGGAGGTTGCAGAAGGGTTTTTACCTGCCCCGATATCTGCCTGATAAAGATACTGTCCCAGCTCCTGGGTATTCAGCAGATCCAGCATCTTTCCGGGCCGCTGCGTTCCGGTGTAAAAATCAAACGTTACACTTGGTTCTCCGGCTTTCCCTTTTTTGGTGGTAATGATCACCACACCATTGGCAGCGCGCGCACCGTAGATAGAAGCCGCGGAAGCGTCTTTCAGTACCTGCATTGACTCAATGTCATTGGGATTCAGCTGGTTCAGGGTTCCTTGCGTAGGCACACCGTCTATCACATAAAGCGGGCTGTTGTTATTGACGGATCCGAATCCGCGGATACGGACCATGGTACCTCCACCGGGTGAGTTGTCATTACCCACCACAACACCTGAAGCACGGCCCTGAAGCATCTGGGTTACACTGGCTGTTGGTGTAGCTGTAAGCTCCTTGGCCCCCACGACAGTTACTGCACCCGTGATGTCTTTTTTACGCTGAGTGCCATATCCGGTTACGACAACCTCACTCAGGGCTTTTGAATCCGGATTCAGTGTCACATTGATCACGTTGCGGCTGCCAACGACCTCTTCGATGCTTACATAGCCGATAGAGGAAAAAACAAGCGAGGCCCCACTTGGAACTTCGATAGAGTACATTCCTTCTGCATTGGCGGATGTACCTTTCGAGCTGCCTTTGATGAGGACGGTTGCACCGGGCAAACCAGCGCCGGATTCACCATCGGTGACCTTTCCGGTAACTGTTTTCTGTGCAAGAGAGACAAGGGAACAGAGGGATAAGGCCATCACACATAGGGCCTTACCCATCCATCCGGACGGGTAGTTTTTCTTCATGAGTTTTACGTTAAAAGGTTAAAAGAAATCGCACAATAATAATAAAAAAAATATGCAGTGTAATTATTCTAAGATTATTTTTTATTAATTGTACAATTGACATTTAACGACCTATTTTTTACTTTCTTTACATGCTGACAATGAGCCAGTTAATTTCTGATTTTTTTTTGACCGGAATTCATGATATCTTGTCCGAATTAACCTGAAACGCCAAAAAAAATGCCATTAAAAGACCCCGACCCTTCTCAAAATTTTTTTGACGCTATTGTCGTCGGATCCGGAATTTCCGGAGGCTGGGCAGCCAAGGAACTCTGCGAAAAAGGGCTTAAGGTGCTGCTGCTTGAGCGGGGAAGAAGTGTAGAACATATCGTGGATTACCCTACCGCTACCAGCAAACCCTGGGACTTTCCCCACAGGGGGCGAATGCCGCTCAAAGACCTCAAAGAGTATCCCATCATGTCCAGATCACGGAACAAACTCAATGAAGCTACCGCTCATTTTTTTGTAAAAGATGCTGACCACCCGTATGTGGAAGAAAAGCGTTTCGACTGGATCAGAAGCTGGCAGGAAGGCGGCAAATCCATAACCTGGGGCAGAATAGCACTCAGGATGAGCGATCTGGATTTTGAAGCTAACGTAAAGGAAGGAATAAGCATTGACTGGCCTATACGATACAAAGACCTGGCTCCCTGGTATGACTATGTGGAGAAGTTTGCCGGTATTTCCGGAAGCAGAGACGGAATCGACCATCTGCCGGATGGTATTTTTCAGCCGCCGATGCCGCTTAATTGTGTGGAAGAAGAACTGAAAGAAGCCATTGAAAGCCATTTTCCGGGCAGATACCTTATTCATGCCAGACAGGCGCATCTCACACAACCTACGCCTGAGCAAACCGAACTGGGAAGAGCCTCTTGCCAATACCGTAATATGTGCAGCAAAGGATGCCCTTATGGCGGATATTTCAGCAGCCAGGCGGCCACCTTACCGGCGGCGCGAAAAACCGGCAACCTGACGACAAGACCTGATTCAATTGTTCACTCTGTTATTTATGATGATAAAAAGCAAAAGGCTACGGGTGTCCGGGTAATCGACAGGCAGACCCATGAAACAAAAGAATTTTACGCCAGGGTTATTTTCCTCAATGCTTCTGCTCTGGGATCTACCTTTATTCTGATGAATTCTGTTTCGGGGCGATTTCCCCAAGGGCTTGGAAATGACAGCGGGGTCCTGGGGCATTACCTGATGGATCATCATTTCGGCGTCGGCGCCAGCGGTACTTATGAAGGCTTTAAGGATAAATACCATTTCGGGCGAAGGCCTAACGGCTTTTACATTCCCAGGTTCAGAAATGTCGGCAAAGACCAGCGTGATTACCTTCGCGGATTCGGTTATGAAGGGAATACCAAACGCCCGCGGAATACTTCTCCTGAGGATTTCGGAATAACCATGAAAAATGCAGCTGCAATACCCGGCCCCTGGGTAACGGAGTTGTCGGGATTTGCTGAGACCCTGCCCTATTTTGACAACCATGTAAGGCTCTCTGACAAACAGAAGGACCAATGGGGGCTTCCTCAGCTGGTGATGTCGGCTGAATACAAAGAGAACGAAAGAAAAATGCGGAAAGACATGGTAAATGATGCTGCCGAAATGCTCGAAGCCGGCGGATTTAAGCATATCACTACTTTTGACGACTGGAAAGGTTTTGGCCTCTGTATTCATGAAATGGGGACCGCCAGGATGGGCCACTCTCCGAAAGATTCCCTGCTAAACCGCCATAATCAGGTATGGGGGGCCGAAAACGTATTCGTGACTGACGGTGCCTGTATGACCTCGAGTTCGGCGGTGAATCCTTCTCTGACCTACATGGCTCTTGCCGCCAGGGCCGCAGATTTTGCAGTAAGGGAGATGAAAAAGGGGAACCTGTAAAAATAATTTACCTGATCAGCTCGAAAGTTCCGCTCTTTTGAACCGTAACCCCTTCAATCAGGTAATTCAGTTTTAACTGATAAATTCCGGCAGGTGCCGGGATCCCCCGCTGAGTTCCGTCCCATTGCCAGGCTCCGGAGATTATTTCATAGACTTTGGCCCCCCAACGGTCAAATATTTCAAGGGAACGGGGTTTTCCATAAAAACCATCTTCAAAGACAACCTGGAAAAGGTCATTTTTCCCGTCACCGTTAGGCGTAAAGACGGTAGGAAAGAATAAGCGGACTCTGGGGTCGATGGTAAAATGAAATGCTTCAGAAGTAAGGCAGCCGAGCCGGTCGTCGATCTGGACGGTGTAACTTATTTCATCTTTTGCCGTAAAAAAAGGCTGGGCAGCACTGGCGTCACTTAAACCTTCGGGCGGCTCCCACCGATACAGGAAATTTCCGATATTCACCGGCTTCAGAATCACCTTTTCATTAAGTTTCAATACGGATGACTGATCTGCAACCGCCTGAAAGGGATACTTCAAATCAAACCGGCGATTCTCATCAACAAAGTAAGTAGTACAACTTTTGGAATAAACCGACAGACCGGCCTGAATGATCCCCTCCTGAGCCTCAGAAAAAACCGGGGTTAGAATGTTGTCCTGTTGCTGCAAACCGAAAGTCCAGCGGATCTCGTAATCAGAAGCAGGGCTGTTGATCTTTACCTCCGGTTTCCATAAGAAAGGGCCACAACCACCCGGATTAGTCCATGTTGGATCCGCACTTTTTACTTTTACAAAAACCGAATCTCTTACGGTTACTCCGGCTGCATAAATGGTTACATGGTAATAGCGGCTTTTTGAGGGTCTTACCGTAATGACCGGTGTAGTTTCTCCTGTTTCCCACAAAACCGATGAAGGACCGATAACCGGTATAACCGGAGAAGGACTTTCGAGCATAGCCACAAAACGAAGATGCGGCTCCACATCACACCACATTTCATCTCTTCTGCAGCCCTGTACCACCATCGTGCCTGGATTTATGTCCTCCCGGTTATTGGGCTCACCGGGTGCCCAGAAAAACTGGTTGACGGCCTCCCCGCTCAGCCACTCAAATCCCGAAGACGGATCAGGAGGATCCTTAAACGTCTTGCTCATCGGATTCTGAACCAGGCCTATCCAATGAATATCATTAGGCAACATACCTTTTATAAAGAGGTTTTTCTCCAGGGTATTGGCGGTAGCCAGATTTCCTCCCAGCAGTCCGGCTATTATCCGGGCATCCTTAAAAGTAACCTGCCGGCACGTCCGGAAATAAAAAAGCCCAAACCTGCTGCCCGTTGGCTGAAGACAAAAATCAAGGTTATCCATTTTTGCTTCAAGTCTTACTTCCTCTCCAGGGCAAACCAACTCCTTGTCCGCCTTTACCACCTGGCTTTGACCGACCATCCATCCAAATAAGAGAAGTATTACAGCAAAATACTTCATTGTCATTTCAAATGGTTCTTAAAAAACTTCTCCCGATATTATTGAAACTATCAATAAATATAGTTCAATTTTTTATCAAAATAATCACGTTGAAGGAAAATGATTTTAAAAGAGTACCCGGTGCAATGCATGTTCTCCACATTTACAGTCCGGAATTCTGAAGACTACATAAAGTACAAAAAAAACCGGCGTTAAAGCCGGATCCTTTCTAGAAGTCAAATCTTATTCCCTGTGCCAGAGGCAGGGTATTGCCGTAATTGATCGTGTTGGTCTGTCGCCGCATATACGCTTTCCAGGCATCAGAGCCACTTTCTCTGCCACCTCCGGTCTCTTTTTCACCTCCGAATGCCCCGCCTATCTCAGCTCCAGAGGTCCCGATATTGACATTGGCTATGCCGCAATCCGACCCTGCAGCCGAAAGAAACTGTTCGGTTTCTCTGAGGTTAAGTGAAAAAATGGCGGAAGAAAGACCCTGAGGTACTTCATTCTGCAGAGCGATGGCCTCATCCAGGGTATCAAAACCCAGAATATAGAGGATGGGGGCGAACGTTTCGTGGCAAACGACCGGCGACTGTTTTTTCACAGCGATCAGTGTCGGCTCCACATAGCATCCTGACTGCATTCCCGGTCTGTCGAGCACCTTACCCCCTTCCAGCACTTCTCCGCCTTCTTCCAGCGCTGTCCGTATCGCTTCCTCATAAAGTACTACAGCCTCTTTATCAATAAGAGGCCCGACATGAATACCTTCTTCCAGGGGATTTCCTATGGCTAACTGACGATAAGCGGAAACAAGCTTTTGTTTTACTTCCTCTATGACCGTATTCTGTACAATAAGCCGTCTTGTTGTGGTGCAGCGCTGCCCTGCAGTACCTACTGCACCGAAAACCACGGCAGGAACCACCAACCTCAGGTCCGCATTTTCTGTTATAATAATGGCGTTATTGCCTCCTAACTCAAGAAGACTTCTACCCAGCCGCTCTCCTACAGCACGTCCTACTGCCTTTCCCATCCGGGTACTTCCTGTAGCCGACACCAAAGGCACGCGGGTATCGTTTGAAAGACGTTCTCCGATGGTTCTGTCACCGGTAATCAGACAGGATACGCCTTCCGGAACATTATTTTCTTTCAATACTCCGGCAATGATATGCTGACAGGCAATGGCTGACAGCGGTGTCTTTTCTGAAGGTTTCCAGATACATACATCGCCGCACACCCAGGCCAGCATGGTATTCCATGACCATACGGCCACAGGGAAATTAAAAGCCGAAATAATCCCTACAATACCGAGCGGATGCCATTGTTCATACATCCGGTGTGCCGGCCGCTCAGAATGCATACTCAGACCGTACAACTGCCTCGACAGCCCCACCGCAAAATCACAGATGTCGATGATCTCCTGCACCTCTCCCAGCCCTTCCTGCAGGCTTTTTCCCATTTCATAGCTTACCAATCTTCCCAGTGCATCTTTGCTGGCCCTGAAAGCTTCTCCCATCTGCCTTACAATCTCGCCTCTCTGTGGCGCAGGTTTCAGTCTCCACACTTTAAAAGCCTCCGAGGCCGCAAGTACTACTTTTTCATAATCTTCTGCTCCGGCCTGTCTTACCGTCCCGATAAGCTTTCCATCCACAGGTGAATAAGATCCGATTTCTGCTCCGCTGCCTTCCCATGAAGTAAGTCCGGTAGACAATCCATTATTTTTTTGTTGTATTCCCAGTTGTTTTAGTATTGATTCCATAAAAATTTGTGATGAGTGCAAGTGCAAATCTAAGGCTTTTAGATTTGATAAAAAATGTTTTAAATTTAAAGCACACTAGCCCCTGCCGATTATGCGAAACATTCTTTTTTTTCTGACCTTTTTCCAGGTTTTTAATTTACATGCCCAGCGCATGAGAATCAGAGATGCCGGTATCACTCCGGGTATTTTTAAAACCGGCAAACTGAACGCCATCACCGATGTCCCCGGAGTAAAAGTAGGTCATAAGACCTTGATGGAAGGGGAAGATGTACGGACAGGTGTAACGGCGATCATTCCGCACCCCGGCAATATTTTCCAGGATAAGATCCCTGCGGCTGTTTATGTGGGTAATGGCTTCGGTAAACTCACCGGAACCACCCAGATACAGGAACTTGGAAATCTTGAAACTCCCATTATTCTGACCAGCACGCTTTCTGTACCTACTGCTGCTAATGCGCTGATAAAATATACCCTGAATCAGCCGGGTAATTCCGGAATTGTATCTGTCAACCCTGTGATCGGAGAAACCAATGACGGAGGACTCAATAACAGCCGGATATTTCCCATAAAAGAAGAACATGTACTGGAAGCCCTCAGTAACGCCACGACCAATAATAAAGAAGAAGGGAGTATTGGTGCTGGTACAGGAACCGTTTGTTTCGGATACAAAGGAGGAATAGGAACCGCTTCAAGGGTTTTGCCCGGGTCACTTGGCGGTTACACGATAGGTGTAATTGTACAGACCAATTTTGGTGGCGTACTAACGGTCGACGGGGTCAATGTAAGCAAGGACCTCGGGAGATATCCTTTTTACCAGGACATCCAGAAAGACGCTGACGGATCCTGTATGATTGTGGTGCTTACCAATGCGCCCGTTTCCGACCGAAACCTGAAAAGGTTAGCGGAAAGAGCTTTTATGGGCCTCGCCAGGACCGGAGGAATTGCCGCCAATGGGAGTGGCGATTATGTCATTGCCGCTTCAACCGCGCCTGAACTGTTTATTAAACACCAGCCGGAAAGCAGACTGCAAACCTCTTCCGTTCTGAATAATGATGCTATTACACCGTTATTTCTCGCAGCAATAGAGGCAACGGAAGAAGCCATTCTCAACTCAATGTTCATGTCCGATACAATGAAAGGCTACAAGGGCCGGAGCATCGAGGCCATTCCCCGGGAAAAAATCATAGAAATCCTGCGAAAAAATGGAAAAATAAAATAATTCCGTTTTATTTACCCTTTGATTCACACTTAAACGTCTAAATCCACTATGAAAAAACGGAACCCGTTGCTTCGGGCTGCTTTGCTATGTATTGCAGCAGCCTGCCTTTCTTTCCAGCCCATATGGGGTTTCCACGCTCATCGGCAGATCAACAAACTGGCGGTATTCACCCTGCCGGCTGCACTCTCCGTTTTTTACAAGAAAAACATCATTTACCTTACTGAAAATGCCGTCAATCCGGATAAAAGAAGATATATGGTAAAAAACGAAGCCCCCAGACATTTCATCGACCTTGACGTTTACCCGGATTCCGTCAGAAAAGTCCTTCCTGCTTTAAGCTGGACTGAAGCTGTAAAAAGATTTTCAGAAGATACCCTCCTGGCGTATGGTATTGTCCCCTGGCAAATCCAGCAAATGAAATTCAGGCTGAAAGAAGCGTTTGTTAAAAAAGATGTAAGAGAAATTCTACGCCTTTCTGCAGACCTGGGACATTACATTGCTGATGCCAATGTTCCCCTTCACACCACACAGAATTACAACGGACAAATGACAGGACAAACCGGGATACATGCTTTCTGGGAATCACGTCTGCCGGAATTGTTTGCAGAAGAATACGACTTTTTTACAGGCAGGGCACAATACGAGCCCCATACCGCTGTCAGAGCCTGGAGCGCTGTATTACAGGCCAATGCTGCCCTTGATTCTGTGCTCACCTTTGAGAAAGAACTGAGCCTCAAAACACCTGCCGACAAGAAATTCACGATTGAAGAAAGGAATGGTGTTACAATCAGAGCTTATGCCAGTCATTTTTCGGGTCAGTACCACAAAATGCTGGAAAACCAGGTAGAAAGACAAATGAGAGCCTCTGTGAAAATGGTAGGCGACTTCTGGTACACCTGCTGGATGGATGCCGGGCAACCTGACCTGAGTGACCTCCCAACTTATCAAGCCGGCGAAGCTGAAAAAACAGAAGAGCAATCGCTGATGAAAACATGGCTGGAACGATTGCTGAATGTAAGGAGAGAAGCTGACTTTTGACTTTTCCGGACAAAAAAAACTATATTTAGAAATTCAAAGTGGTTTCAACCGTCATCTATTCCGGAATGTTAAAAAACATCATTCTTTTCTTTATCATCTTTTCTGTGATTCCGGTCAGGGCTCAGTTTATCCTGACACCTTCTGCGGAAAGGAAGAAACTGGTTTTCGAGGATTTTTTTGTCAGAGAAATATCCGACAACCGAGCGAAGAAAGGAGTACTTGGTTATGTATTCAGAAACCGAGAGCAAAAGGAAATGGTAAGTCTCAGAAACGGTCCGGAACGATCTCTCCATCATTACCTGTCGGCCTATTACAAACAGGATACGACAGGAGTTCCCCTCCGGATACGCATTGATGAGTTTTCTATAACGGAAAATACGACGCCTGCGCATTCTATAAAAGGGAGCATTCAGCTGGGGATCACGGTTTTCTCTGTAAAAGACGACATACAGAGCAAAGTGTGTGATGCACAGTCCAGAAGTACTTACACAAGACCCCTGGATGGACCTTTTGAAAAAGAGCTCGCCAATGAAATCGGTAAGGTTATTGATCATGCGCTTCTGTTCGTAGTAAAGAACATAGAAATGAACAAAGGGATACTCGAAGCTTTTGCCATAGGCTCAAGAGTAGAGATCCTGCCTTTCTTTAACGAAGCCAATCCGGATACACTTTACTACCACCAGGGAAAAATCTCCTGGGAAGACTTTAAAGGAGCGCCCCGCTCAGGCAGCCCATATGGTGCTGCCATATTTACAAGTTTTCAGGCCGAAACGAACATTACCGTTAAAGACAGAATAATTATAGCCACCGTAAGACCGCGGGTCTTTATGGACAGAAGCATGTCCTGGGTCAAAAGCCCTTCCCGAAACTGGGAAGGCCTGAAACACGAACAGCTTCATTTCGACATCACCTATCTTACTATGCTGGAATACCTTGACAAAATACGAGATTTAAGCGCTGAAACAGCCGATGACCTCAGCAGCATGATCCAGTTCGAATACCTGGAATACTTCCGTAAAATGAACCGGCTTCAGGAAAAGTATGATGCCGAGACTCATCACAGCACCAACAGGGCAAGCCAGGCAGCCTGGGAAAGCCAGCTGAAAAAATTACTGAAAGAAAGACAATAATTAACCCTGATTTTCTGTCTGACGGTAAGGTTGAAACGGTATTTTCAGCAGATTAGGCAACATATCATTTTCTTTGGGATCCATGTGTGTGTCCACCCCATAGATGATTTTGTCCCGGTCAAGGGTCCTGAAGGTCCCGAAAATCCTGTCCCAGAAAGAAAAAATGTTTCCGTAATTGGAATCGGTAAACGGCATGACATAATGGTGATGCACTTTATGCATGTCAGGAGAGATAATAAACCAGCTGAGGAAGCTGTCCAGTTTTTTCGGCAATCTGATGTTGGCGTGGTTAAACTGGGATAACAGAACGGACATGGACTGATACATAAAAACAATCCACATGGGTGTGCCTACGATTAATACCCCCACCGTGGTAAATATGAACCTGAAAACACTTTCGCCCGGATGATGCCGGTTGGCCGAAGTAGTATCTATATGCGTGTCGGTATGATGAACCAGGTGAAATTTCCACATCCACTTTACCCTGTGTTCAGCCCAGTGAACAAAATAGGCCCCGATAAGATCCAGCAACAACAAGCCGGTCAGTGCATACGCCCATAGCGGCATCGGAGGTAACCACTGCAGAATACCAAAATTATTAGCCACGGCCCAGTCGGCACTCTTTACGAGAATGAAGGCCAGTACGAAATTGATGATAATGGTGGTGATGGTGAAAAAAATATTGATGCCTGCGTGCCTCCACTTCTTATAATTCATCGAAAAGAGCGGCACAGCACTCTCCAGCATCCAGAAAAAAGCAATACCGCCGACCAGTATGGCACTTCGGTGGGCACTGGGAATCTGGCTGAAATAGTTGACGATTGTTTCCATTCCGGTTTTTGGGTCATTGATGTTGTATGTAAAAATAATACAATAATTCAGAAGAACAATGCATTTTCATTGTACAGGCAGAAATGCCGGATCAAAGTGTTTTGAAGGTATAGCCCTGTCCGGAAAAATGATCCAGAAAACGGGGGAGTACATAGCTCATGTTCTTTTCGGCCTTAAGGCTGTCGTGGAAAAGAACGATAGAACCCTCTCCTGTGGCTGTCAGACTTCGGGAAAGACAGTCTTCTTTATGGATGGAGGCATTATAATCCTTGGTCAGCACACTCCACATGATGATGCGGTAATCTTGTGCAATAACCGCTGCCTGCCGCCTTCTGATCCGCCCGTAAGGAGGCCTGAAGAGCTTCCTGCCTTCGGCATGATAACTTTCGTCAATGACTGTCTGGCATTGTTGAACATTCTCCAGATAATAGCTGTCATCGTCTGTTTTCCAGCCATTAAGATGATGAAATGTGTGATTACCTATACGGTGCCCGGAAGCCATAATTCCGGCAAAAACTTCCGGGTGTTTCCGGATATTATCCCCTATACAGAAAAAAGTAGCTTTAGCCTGATAAGCTTTCAGGGTTTCCAGTACAAACTCCGTGACTTCCGGTATCGGCCCGTCATCAAAAGTGAGAAAAATCTCTTTACCCGATGAAGCGGCTTTCCACTCAAAAGCGGGATATAGCATTGGAAGAATAAAGGGTGTTTTAACCATTATCTTAGCTGGCGTCCTTTCCAGGCGTATGTTCCGGATCCCTGAACTATCAGCCCGAAAAATACAACATAAAAAGGATAGATTAATTGTGTAAGGGGAATAAAAGCGATACTTCCTGCCCTGCCCAGAAATCTGAGCACCAGTCCCAGAAAAACCACCTCACTGACAAGTCTGAATAAAAGTACTTCATAGTTACCTGTCAGAAGCAAAAACGGCGTAGCCAGATTCACTATAAAAATAAAAACAGCCGTGAGTGCCGGAGAAATGCTTTTATGATGTTTCCATTTCCCGGCCCAGCGCTTCCGTTGCCTGTAAAAAGCAGCCGGATTCTCCTGATCAGCGGTCTGTACCACTGCACCGGAAGTCTTCAGATACCTGATCTTTCCGGGGTACTTTGCTGCGATCTTCTGAAGCAAAAACTCATCATCCCCCGAAGCAAGACTTTCATTTCCGGTATATCCTCCTACTTCTTCAAAGACCTTTTTTGTGTAAGCCATATTCGCCCCACTGCACATTCCGGGAATTCCCGCGGCCATCATACAGGCTCCGGTCCCCGCCAGCGAAGCAAATTCTACCGTCTGCAGTTTATTCCATAAAACCCTCATCCATCCTGAATTCTTGCTCTGACGGAAGAAAGTTACCGGCCCACTGACAAAAACAGTATCTGAAGAGCTGAAAGCCCCGGCATAAGAAGTAAGCCAGTCCTGAGGCACTTCACAGTCACCATCTGTAGTAATAATATATTTTCCTGCGGCGAGACTCACCGCTTTGGTTATTGCCCTTTTTTTCGGAGAACTGTTCTTTTCCCTTTCATGGAGACGGATTAACTTCACAGGGAGTGATGACTCGCTGATGAAAGCTTCAACAAGCGCCGGGGTAGCATCAGACGACTGATCATCCATAATCAGTACTTCAAATGTTCCGGAACCTATACTTTGTTTTTCGAGGCTTCGCAGCAATGTTAAAATATACTTTTCTTCATTTCTTACAGGGACTACTACGGAAAACAGTACTCCTTTATCTTCTTCCCCGCCCGAAAGCGGTTGCCCCCCGGAATAGTCGGGCATTCTTAACCAGACTGCTGTCATTCCGAATAGCAGAAGGCTATAGATACTCACCAGTATGACCAGAAACTCAGACATGACGGGTTCCGGGTTTAAATTGTATAATCAGCAAAGCCCCGGCCACAGCAGGAATGAAAATATTGAGTGCCCACATCAGCAGGGTGGCCATGGCCACAGCAGCCATGTCCGTTTCAAACCTTCCGAAAAAATAAAGGGCGGTAAGCTCTCTGAGGCTGAGGTCTCCCACCACATTCAGTCCGCCGGCTACCGTTTTAGCCAGAAAGATAAGATTGACACCAATAAAAAGGGGCAGAAAACCTGAATTCAGTCCGAATGCCTTGTATATCAGGATAAACTGCAAGCCGAAAACCAGGTTTCTCAATAATGACAACCCGATGGTTTCTGTGACCAGTGACCTGTCCAAATCCGCCAGAGACAAAAAGTATTTCCGGGCAAAGGAAGGCAGGTATTTATGCCAGGAATTTCTGACCAGAAGCAGACTTCCAAGAAGGGAAGCGGTAAAAAGAAGACCCGTCAGCACATACATAAGAGGATTCATCCTGTCCGGAAAAAACAAGGCCAGCAGCAAAAGGGACAAAGCTCCCATCAGAATGGCAGCTAACGTCTGGGTAATGCTGTTAAAAAGATTGACTCCGATGCTCTCCTGCTTTCTCTTCCCTTCAAAAAGGATAGCTCTTCCCCAAAAATCGCCTAACATAAGCGGCGTGACAATCCCCGCTGCAAGTCCCATCAGCACCCCTTTAAAAGAATCAGCAAATGACTTCATTTCGATAGAGAAGGTGAGTTTCTGCCATTTTACAGCTTCAATGGCCCAGTTAATGATCATCAGTAAAACCACCGGAATAAGGAACACCATTCCCTCTTTTCGCTGAAAGATGGCTTTCAGGCTAAGCCATAAAGTATCCCCTGAAACCGAAGCGGAACGGAATTGACGTAACAGCACAATGATAATAAGGACCAAAATGATTACCTTTACTGTCTGAAAAAGTAAAGTCCTGAAGGTCATGTGTGCTTTCCGGTTTTTCAAATGATGATCAACGATTCAGATTCTGTCACAAAAGTACAGGAAAAAATTATTCTTGGCATAGATCCCGGCACAAGGGTCATGGGATATGGCATTATTTGCGTACGGGGAAACCTGCTGACACTGGTTCAGTACGGAGTGCTCCGTCTTGAAAAATACACTTCTCATGAGCTAAAACTCAAAAAGATTTTTGAAAGAATTACACAGCTGATCACAGAGTACCTCCCGGACGAAATGGCCATTGAAGCCCCATTCTATGGTGAAAATGTCCAGTCAATGCTCAAACTCGGACGAGCCCAGGGCGTGGCGATGGCCGCAGCACTTGCCCGGGATATCAGCATTGTGGAATACCTGCCGAAAAAAGTAAAACAGAGTGTCAGCGGAAACGGAAATGCAACGAAAGAACAGGTGGCTTTTATGCTGGAACGCCTCTTAAATCAGAAACTGGAGAAACAGTTTCTGGATGCCACTGATGCGCTTGCCGTAGCTATTTGTCATCATATGCACGCCAAAACCAAGGCTCTTACCGGCAACAACCCTAAAAAGAAAGGGTGGGCGGCTTTTATTGATGAAAATCCGGGAAGACTAAAATAAAAGGCAGCACTCCGAAGAATGCCACCTTTGTTCTGAGAAAATTCCGTACAATCAGTTTTTAACCCTGCCCTGCTCGTCTGAAGCACTGCCTCCTCCCTGACGGGCTTTTGTTTTAAATGATTTTCCGAAACCGTAATTAAAGCTTATTCCGACAACGCGGCTGTCGCCCATATTGTGGTAGTCTGCATACGTTTGCCTTAGATTATTAATTACCCCTTTATTGACACGGGTATAGAGAAGGTCATTAATGGTTAGCCTTACCGTTCCTTTATCTTTCAGCACTTTCTTTTGTACCCCCAGATTCAACTGCCCGTAACTACCCAGCTTAAATTGGGCATATACCATACTGGTGCGATAAAAACCACTGAGTTCGGCAGACCAGCCTTTGCTGAACGTGAATTTATTGTTGACAGACAGAAAGCCGAAGTTACCTGTAGAAGCCAGCTGCTGATCATACAACTGACTGTTAAAGTTCATCCTTGCGTATTCCGCATAGAAACTGCTCTTCATCCATTTGGCAAAATCAACGGAAGCATCCATGCTCAGACTGAATGTGGTCCCCTTTCCGATGTTTCCCGGCCGGCTGAAATAAATGCGGTTTTCATCGATCTCAATGGTTTCACCGATGTTGTCAATATGATGTGCATAGGTAAAAGTGGTATTAATGATGTTCTTGTAACTGTGTACCCACTCAAAAAGATGAGAAAAACTCGGTTTGAGAAAAGGGTTGCCGGAATAAAATGTAAACTTATCCAAAGGCCTTACAAACGGATCAAGGTCCTGGTAATAAGGCCGGTTAATCCTCTTTCCATAGGAGAAAGTGAGCTGATTATCTGCACTGTCCAGTTTATAGGATACGAATACGGTTGGAAAAAGACTCGTGTATTTCCGGTTAAACTGACTGGCTTGCTTCTCAGGATTGCCCAGCTGATTTCCGTCTGACTGCGTATGTTCAAGTCTGAGCCCCGACTGAAAGGATAATCTTCTGAATTCCTTGTTAAAGTTCACGTACCCTGCGGCAATGGTTTCTTCATATTTAAAATGATTGCTGGTCTGATAGTCAGGAAGAGTAACATTATCCTTTGTAATGTAATAGTCAGCCATATTATCCGTATGAGTAAGACTGGCTTTTGCTCCTGCTTCAAAGCGTGCCTTATTTTTCAAAGGCATGGTATAATCTGATTTCAATGCATAGATCCGGATTTCACCCGGGGTGGTGCCGGAAAGTTCATCTTCATCTGTCAGCTGGTTTTCAGCATTATAAATAAAATTCTTGAAAGATTGATTCCGGTCGGAGTTGTAAACGATGTAATCTGTATCAACGGTAAGGGCGCGTCCTGATTTGTCAAACTGGTGTCTGAAATTAAGGTTTGCCCCGGTATTGCCGAATTTCCCCCGCGTGAGGTTGTCGGCCAGCACAAGGCCGGTTATCTGGTCTGAGTTTGTCAGAAATTCGCTCCGGTTGTCAATGGCCTCATTGGTATTCCGTTCAAAACCTGTAAATACCATACCCATCGTGGTCTTTTCCGTGACATAATAATCCATGCCCAGCTTTCCGTTCAGAGAACCGTTTTTCCGGATAATCCATGAGTTCTGGTAAAAAGCAGACAACGGACTGCCGTTCTCATTGAAATAGCTTCTGTTGATATCCAGGTCATTAAAATTCTCTGAATAGGCATAGCTTCCTGTTCCGAAAATATTGATTTTATTGTACCTGAAATTGAAATTAAGGCTATGATTGGTCTTGGGAAGCCTTCCCTGGCTGTACGCTGTAGTAAAATTTCCGTTGAAGCCTTTGATTCTGCTCTTCTTGGTTTTGATGTTGATGATTCCTGCGTTTCCGGCTGCGTCATAGCGGGCAGGTGGATTGACCATGATCTCTATCTGGTCCAGTGTTCCCGCTGGCAATGATTTCAGATAACTCTCCAGGTCAGCCCCCGAAAGATAAGTGGGTTTATCGTCAATGAATATGGTAACGCCTGATTTGCCCTTAAGCTGAATGGCTCCGTTCTGGTCTACTGTTATGCCCGGGGCCCGCTCCAATACTTCCAGGGCATTGCCCCCGGCTGTTGAAATAAAGGCATCCACATTGATAACCGTCCTGTCCATTTTCCGTTCTACGAAAGGCCTGGCGGCCGTTACCTTCACTTCAGAGAGCGCTTTCCCCTGGTCTCTGCTCAATTGAATCCTGAAATCGCCTGCGTAAGGCTTTTTCTCATCAACACCCACAGGTTCGGTAAAATACTTTTCATAACCCATGCTGTACGCCATCAGGAGATAGCTGCCAAGTGACAACCCTTCAAACAAAAAACGGCCGTCGGGTTCAGTTATGGCGGTTTTCACCAGCAAAGAGTCAGAGGCTCTCAGCAGTGACACAATAGCTCCATCAAAAGGCTTTCCCTGCTCGTCGGATACCCACCCACTTATTTTACCAGGAAATTGGGCAATAGCTGCCCCGGCGATCATCATCATCGCCTTGAAGAGTAATAGCTTTTTCATGTTCATAATTTGCCGGATTGCTCCGGGTAGTTTGTTAAAATAAAAACCTGTGATACGACCTCAGGGCATAAAAAGGGTTCCTTGCCCGGGAAACAGGCAAAGAACAAGACCGATACAAGTCCCTCTTACGTATCCGAAACCGCGTAATTGTAATAGACTGTTGATTTGGCAGTCTTGATATATTTTTCCTTTAACTTCTGGTGTAATAATTCCTTTTGCTTTTTCCCGTTCACAATCAGTTCACTTGCATCCAGTTTGTAGGAAAGGTCTGTAAGATCAATAATAATATTTTCCCTGTACAGGTCCTCGATCACATCGGCATTGAGTTTCTCCACATCCATACCCCTGGGAATACTCTCAGACGCAAAACCGGTTTTCTTCAATGCTCTTCCCGAATCTTTTCTGTCTTTTTCCGGATCATTTACTGCCGGTGAGCCGATTTCGGGCGATGGTCTGCCCTTGACGGGGGTTCGAGGTGTTTCTGGTAAAACAGATTTGTAATCCTGCCTTGTTGAAACATATGGCGCGTATTCTGATCTATATTTCGATAATTTTCCCGCCTCCCCTGAAAGCGGATGAAGCGCTGTTTTCATCACCTGCAATGGACTGAGTACCCCGCCTTCTTCCTTGTATTCATTGCGCAGATCGGTAAGAGTAGAGGAGATTTCCGACAGATGTCTGGAGACTTCCGCCTCCGGCACCGGCCGGCCATTGATGACCAGTTGCACGATTTTCTCTCCCTTCATTTCAATTGCTATGCTATCTTTAAAATAATGCGTGGAATGCTTCCCCCGGACAATACCCTCCCCGTTAAAATAAGCCGGCTCTGCAACTGTAGTCTCTTTTTTCAGATATGACTCCTTACCCGCCGGAGTAAGATCTGAATCATAGTTTTCAGTGGCCTCTACCGGTGTGGAATGAACACCCTGAGGTATCTTTATCATTTCTGCCGTAGCTTCTCTGAACTCAGAAAGTAATTTACCGGCAGGTTTCGTAATGATCTTTCCTCTGGAAAAAGTTAGTAACAATATCATAACCAGTACAAGGCCAAGAGATAAAAATGTTTTTTCATTCCTGCTGAGGGATTTATTATCGCTATTCAATATACGCTTCACTCTGCCGAGTAGTGCGGGCCTGTTTTGAGCGAAAGCGGGTGAAAGCCGGTTCGTCTCCATCCTGAACTCCTGAAACGCGACCAGTGCTCTTACGAATTTTCCTTTATCACGGGTGATCTGAATAGCCAAATCATCACAACAGTTTTCCCTTTCTTCACGGATGACAGAAGAAAGCCACAACAAACCGGGATTGAAAAAGAACACGGCTTCGGCAAAACTCTGCAGCAGGTTTACCATGAAATCCTGTCTTCTGATATGGGCCAGTTCATGAAGAAGAATGGCTTCTACCTGGTCTGCAGGTAAATGACTCAGCATTCCCAGCGGCACAAATATTACCGGCTTCAAAAAACCTGAAACTCCGGGAATATCTACCCTGTCCGACTCCAGCAATTTCACTTTCTGCTTTATTTTCAAACGCTTTTTCAACTTCTCCATCCTTTGGAGCCATTCTTCCGTCGCCTCAGAAGTACAAGAGACTTTCAGATGACTGAGACGTCCGAGGTCTCTCAGAATGCTCAGGCATTTCAGACAAAATACCACAAACCATAGGGAAACGATCCAGCCAGAATGTACATTCAGCAAGTCAATGACGCTATCAAAACGTCCGTAATGTTCAAGGATATTCCGTAAGTAATCAAACCCATTCAAAATCCCGCGGGCCTCTTCGGCATGTCCGGCCGGCAGATACTCATTGTTGGTCTTTTGTACAGACACCCACTCGCTTTTGAGAGTAAAACCGCAAACCGCGACAAAGCAAACAAGCGTAATTACCAGCAGGTTGTAACGCAAAAAGGGCCCGGAGCGTCTGGTCATCAGAATAATAAGACCGGCAACCACAAAAAGAGTCAGCCCTTGCCAGAGCGAATGAATGAGCATCCAGCTCAATGCTTTTAGCCAGGGTTCGAAGTTCATTGCGGATTTTTCTTTTCGTATTCGTCAAGCAGAAATCTTATTTCATCAATCTCCTCTTTGGAAGTCTTCTTATTTCCGAGAAGCTGCATCATAAGATTTGAAGTAGAACCATCATAGATATTCTCCACAAACCTGTCAAGCAGGTACTCTTTAGTCTCCCCTTCTCCTACAGCCGGGGTATAAATATGCTTCATCTGACTTTCATCTCTTGAAAGCATTCCCTTGTCAGCCATAATCTGCATAAGTTTCAGCGTAGAAGTGTACTGCACCGCCCGTTTATATTCATTGAGTTTATCATTGACAAAACGAACAGTGGAAGGACCATATTTCCAGAGTACCTGCAGAATTTCGAGTTCAGAGCGGGTAGGTTCAATTTCCATTGTAACAGCTTTTTCATTTGTACAAAACAAAGGTAGGAAAAATTTCGTACGAAAAAATACCTAGCTGCATAATTTTTTCAAAACAAAGGCAAAAAGCCACATTTCAGATCCTTAAGTTACCTGTTTAAATAAATTTGAACCGATTATTGGAGATTGACATCGTTCACACTTACCTTTAGACCTGAATCGGGAGCAGCCCGACCCTTTTGTTAAATTTGAATATTTATGGCAAAAATAAAAGCAGGAATAGTTTTCGGAGGAAAATCAACGGAGCACGAAGTGGCGCTCTTATCAGCCCGCAGCATCATCAATGCGATCAGCAAGGAAAAATATGAGATTATCCTGCTGGGAATCGATAAGCAGGGAAAATGGCACCTCAACGATCCTGATAATTATCTTGCTAATCCGGATGATCCGAAGAAAATAAGCCTGCTGACTGCCGCTCCGGAAGTGATACTTCAGAAAGAAGGCGATGTGGTCTATGTAAGGGACGTAAATTCCGGAGAAAAACGGGCAGTTGTTGAGGTGATCTTCCCGGTTATTCACGGAGCGTATGGAGAGGACGGCACACTTCAGGGTATTCTCAGAGGCATTGAAATTCCTTTTGTTGGAGTAGATATTCTGGCTTCGGCTGTAGGAATGGATAAAGATGTAGCCAAAAGACTCTGGCGCGATGCCGGAATACCCATTGCACGGTTTTTTACCCTTCACAAGCACCATCCGGATGAATTCAGTTTTGAACAGATCAGTGCCGAACTGGGTCTGCCGCTGTTTGTAAAACCCTCCAATGCGGGTTCTTCGGTAGGTGTGAGTAAAGTGAAAGACAAGGCTGGATTTGAACTCGCGCTGGCAGATGCATTTCAATATGACCGGAAAATCCTGGTGGAAGAAGCCATCTCCGGGAAAGAAGTAGAATGCTCCGTATTGGGCAATGAGTTTCCAGAGGCCTCTGTTATCGGTGAAATCGTACCGACACGGGATTTTTATTCTTATGAAGCCAAATACATTGATGATGACGGTGCTATTATGAAAATTCCGGCAGAAATTGAGCCGGAAGTAAGCGATGCCCTCCGGACTGCGGCAGTCAAGGCGTTCAGAGTTATAGAGGGAGAGGGGCTTTCGCGCGTAGATTTTTTCCTGAAAGCCGACAATACTTTCGTATTGAATGAAATCAATACTCTGCCGGGCTTTACAAAAATAAGCATGTATCCTAAATTGTGGGAAGCCACAGGTCTTCCTTATCCTGAGCTTATTGACAGGCTTATCGGACTTGCGTTCGAACGTGACAGAACGCTTAAACTTCTTAAAACCATTCATTAATCCCGAACCCATGTCCAATACGGTTTTGATGAATGAAGGTCTGCCGGCGAGTTTCGTTATGTAAAGAATAAGATCTGATCATTCCTGTTGATGCATATCGTATGTCGGCACTCCATGAAAAAAGCAAAGGAAGGCTTTACAGTCTCGACTACCTGAGAGGTGTTACAGCACTCGGGATCATGTATTATCACTTTTCGCTTTGGGCAAAAACAGATTTCAACGCGGGGTCTCCGGCGCTCAGAGTGGGCCTTTACGGGGTAGCCGTCTTTTATATGCTGAGCGGCATGACTCTGTATATGGTTTATGCCACAAAACCGCTTTATACTTTCAGGGATATTGCAGATTTCTTTCGAAAGAGACTTCTTCGGCTATTGCCTTTATTGTGGCTTGTTACGCTGATCAGCATTCTGATCGCCGGAGAAAAGCCTGACCTGACCGACCTTTTTCTTAATCTCAGCGGACTTTTTGGCTTTGTGCGCTGGGACAGGTATTTTGCCACCGGAGCATGGTCAATAGGAAATGAACTTGTCTTCTATTGCTTTTTTGTGATTTTTATGATACTGCTAAAGAAACATCGCGGGTTACTGGGCTTTTTTTCAGCAATACTAACGGGCGTTTCTTTATATTTTGCATTTGTTCTGCTTGATCCCGGAAAAGCTTTACCGCTGCAATGGAAAACTTACATACACCCTCTTCACCAGGTTTCTTTATTTCTCTGGGGGTTTCTGGCAGGGGTGATTCTGACTGATAGAAAACTCAATAAATGGCTGGTTTCCCTCCTGATTCTGACAGGATTTTCCACGCTGTTTTTATTCCCGGTAGACGGCAAAGCCATACAGCTTGTAACCGGTTATTCAAGAATTATTTTCACCACTGCCTGTCTGTTGATTTGTACCGGGACTTTCAAAGCCGACTTTAAGCTTCCCGGTATATTACACCGGTTGTTTCTTCTTCCCGGAGAAGTCAGTTATGGGATTTATCTTTTTCATCCTATTGTCTACAAACTTGCGGGCGACGGGCTTGTCAGTCTTCAGAAGCAAGGCTTAAAAATTAACCTCCCCTACTGGCCCTGGCTTGCAGCCATTGTTACAATTGCTCTGAGTTATTTTATATACGAGTATTTTGAGAAATTTTTCATTGCTCTGGGAAGAAAAAAAGCATCTGGTCCCGTTTCCTGACATCGCTCATTGTTTCAGCACTTATACTTTTTTTAATTTGTACTCATGAACCAGATCATCGGAGACATAAGGGCAGAACTCACAGCGTTAGCAGAAGAAAATCTGCAAACCAGCGGTAAAGGTTTTTTCAAAGAAGAAATCAAACTTTATGGTGTAAGGACTGCCCTTGTCGGGAAAGTAGCCGACTCCGCTTTCAAAAGACTAAAGGAACTCTCCAAAACAGACATTTTTGAACTCTGTGAAACTTTATGGCAATCAGGTTATCTTGAAGAATCTTTTGTTGCCTGTCAATGGGCTTATGCGCTTAGAAAGAAATTTGAACCTGATGATTTCCGCTATTTTGACCGATGGGTCAGCCGCTATGTAAGCAACTGGGCCTCCTGTGATACCCTCTGCAATCATACGATCGGCACTTTTATTGAAATGTATCCTGCTTTTCTGCCCGAACTCAAGAAATGGGCGGTTTCTCCCAACAGATGGTGCAGAAGAGCAGCGGCAGTATCTCTTATCATACCGGCCCGTAATGGTAAATTTCTGAGTGAATCACTTGAGATTGCAGATCTTCTGCTCACAGATATTGATGATCTGGTTCAGAAAGGTTATGGCTGGCTGTTGAAAGCAGCTTCAAAGCCCTATGAAGAAGAAATATTTAACTATGTAATGGCCCACCGCGCATCCATGCCACGGACAGCCTTGAGATATGCAATCGAAAAGATGCCTCCTGAAATGCGAAAAACAGCTATGGCAAAACCATGAAAATATGATACCATCTGATACCTCTACCAAGCCTTTGTCCGTTTTTCTTCTGATCATGCTGGAATTTCTTATGGGTGCCGGTGCAGTTTTCGGTGGCGGAGCCCTTGCCCTTGCTCCTGATGGAGCCCTGTTGCACATGTCAACGACTATGCTTCAGAATTCTCCTTTCTCTGATTTCCTACTGCCGGGGCTGGTCTTATTTATTATTCTGGGCTTATTGCCGCTTATCACTGCATTTGCCCTTTACCGCCCTTTCCCGAACCGCCTTGCTGAAATCTTCAACATTTTCAGAAATCTGCACTGGTCTGTGGCCTTTACGCTCTATACCGGATTCATCATCATCATATGGATTACCGTTCAGACCTATTTCCTGCAGGCCGTCCACTGGATACACCTGGTTTATGTCATTTGGGGACTGTTGCTGATAGCTGTCAGCCTGTTTCCCTCCGTACAGAAATACTTCGCGATTAATTTCCATACCTAAAGGTTTATTAACCGCCTCTGTGCTATTTTTGAGGATCTTTTTGTCAAAAAATCTTACGAAATGATCCGTAAAATCCCTTTCAAAACGTCTGTCTCCCTCTTATCGGGAATCCTTTCCCTTATCATTGTATTTCATCTTGTGGTACTCGCCGGATTTGTCCCGAAAGATATGGTTTGGGGTGGTAAAATGGAAACCAGGGAAGAACTTCTTCGTTTCGAAACGATTTCTATCGGCATCAATGCCTTACTCCTTCTTCTTATACGCATAAGAGCCAACGCTACTCCCCAAACGCCGGGACATCGTTATTCGCGCATAGCCTGCGGTTTCTTTGCTGTTCTTTTCTTACTGAACACCATAGGAAACCTTTTCGCTGAAAACAGCATGGAAACCATCATCTTCCCCCCGGTCACCCTGTTGCTGTCTGTTCTGTGCCTGAGATTAGTGTGGGATTAAAGAGGTATGTTTAAAACAGAAAAGTGCAGAAAAAGCCGCAAGAATAATTATGGAACAAGAGTCAGGGGGGCATAAAACAAAAAAACCAGTTTCATCACCGGCATGAATATCCGGGAGAGGAGTAACTGGTATCGTGTTTCAAAGTAAATAAACATTTTTGAAGTTTCCAAATTTTTGTTTTAGATTTGTTCAAAACACACACTTTTTTTACTATGCTCCCTGATTACATTAAGACCTTTATTTCCGAACCCCGTTTCAATGTCTATCTTCTAAAAGCCAATCAGGATATTGACAAGGCTATGGACCTTTATAAGCATAATATTGCATTATCAGAAGCGCTTTATCCTGTTTTATCCATACTTGAAGTGAGTTTAAGAAATGCTGCTCATGAAAAGTTGAGTCAACATTTTGGTGACTCTTTCTGGTTCAGAAACCATCTTCCCCCTGAATTTGCTCCTTTTGTGGAAAAAGCAGTAACCAGAGTCAGGAAATCCGGCAAGGTGGTTACTTCGGATGCCGTCATTGCAGAACTTAACCTGGGTTTTTGGGACCGGCTCTTTAACAGAAGTTATGCGGCATTGTTATGGAAACCGCTCCGACTCGTGTTCCGGAATGCTCCAAAGGATTTAAGACAAAGAGATGTTATTGCTGATCATCTTTACAGAATACGAACGCTCAGAAACAGAATTTGTCATCATGAGCCTGTTCTTGGAGGACTAAAGCAAATTGAGGGTACCTACAATAATATCATGATGCTCATGCACTGGATGGATGACAGACTTCCCGGTATAGCCCGTGAGCTGAGTCGTTTTAGTGAGACTGTTCCGGAAACGGACCTGTAATTACCACCTTATTCTGAAGGCTGTCCTGCCATCACTTTCGGTTTTGAGTGAAAAGGCAAAACCATGATTCATCAAAACGTCTCTTATCAGAGTAAGGCCAATCCCCTGGCCTTCGGGCTTTGTACTGAAAAAGGGGGTGAAAAGCTTTTGTTCCTGCTCCTTCCCTATAGGAACCCCGTTATTGAAGATATACAGATGGTCTTGTGCAACTTCCACTTCTACCAACCCTCTTTCAGAGCAGGCCTCCAGAGCATTCTTTATAATGTTTACGAGGACCTGCTCCATTTGAGCCTTATCAAGTGTTTTTATAACCCTTTGCTCCGGGGTGTGCAGGGCAATGCTGATTTTTTTTCCTGCAGACTGGATTTTCATCAGCTGGACAACTTCCCCGACCAGTATCAGAGCATCCGTCCTTTCTTTATGGGGAGCAGGCATTCGTACAATATCAGCGAATCTTCTCATAAAAAGATTCAGCCTGTTATTACGCCCTGAGGCAACAGACAATGCCTCAGCGATATCGGCATCGGAAACATGGTGCCTGGCCATGTCAATAATTGAATTAACAGCCCCAACAGAATTATTGATCTCATGAGCCATCATACGGATCACTTTTCCGTAAGCCTTTTTTTCGGTTTCAAGTATTTCGGCCGTAAGCTCTTCAATCATCAGAAAAGGTCTAGAAAAGCCTCTGTCCATAAAAAAAGACCGTTGAATTCTGTATGTCTGCACACCGTTGATCTGGATCGTTCTTGCATTCCCGTTTTCAAGCTCTTCAAGGTGACTGATGACCGGGTGATCGAATTCATGAAGCGGTTTATTCAGGAAACTGTTGTCTTCACCCAAACCTAACAATTCTCTGGCCTTAGGATTAAGACTGGTGATCTGGTTATCAAAGTCGAGTATTATAACCGAAATGGGAGAAGCCTGAATCAGTTTGTCCAGAAAATAGTGCTGTTCAAGCAGTTGTGTCCTTTCCTTCCTCAGCTGGTCAATCATGGCATTATAAACCTCGATCAACTGGTCCATTTCCGGCTTTCCTACTTTCCGGAACTTAATGGTAAAATCCTGATCGCGGATGGCTTCGATTCCGGTGAGAAGAAACTTCAGGGGCTGGATAAAATCATGGTAGAGCTGAACAGCAATGATCAGAGAAATCAGCACCAGCACTTCAGAAAGAATAAAATAAACTTTATCTTCTTTAAGAAGCCAGAAAATAAGGAAAATGATGACCGCATGAACGATGACCACAAAGGCGATATATTTGGTTTTGAGCGACAAGTGTGTTTGGTTTATTGTTCAGGATTAAATGGAATACTGAATTTTTCCAGCCTGCGGTACAACGCAAACCGTGTAATACCTAAAGATCTGGCTACTTTGGACACCTTATTCTGGTGAAATTCCATCGCTTTTCTGATCATCTGAAATTCCATTTCCTCCAGAGTCATACTCCCTACCTCGGGAAGGTTTCTTAACGTCGCTGAAAATACTCTTCCGCCCAGATTCTTCTCAAAGTCGCTTACAAGAAGTTCGTTTCCGGGAGTAAGCAACACTGTTTTCTCTACCAGATTTTTGAGCTGACGTATATTACCCGGCAAACTGAGGCCCTTCAGCCAATCCATTGCAGAAGCACTGATTCTCAGATCAGGTCTGCCATAAATTAATTTCAGATTATCCACAAAATAAGCGGCCAGCGCGGAAATATCTCCAGGTCTCTCGCGTAAGGCCGGCAATTTTACAGTAATAAGATTGATTCTGTAAAGAAGATCCTCTCTGAATGTATTTTTTTCGACCATTTCCTCAAGATTGCGGTTGGTCGCACAAATAACCCTTACATCGACTGTCCTGGTCTGGCTACTGCCCAGGGGCTCGAAGGTTCTGTCCTGAAGCACCCTCAGCAACTTTACCTGACTCGCCGGATCCAGATCACCGATTTCATCGAGAAATATAGTTCCTTTATGGGCCATCTCAAACCGCCCTGCACGGTCTGCCCTGGCGTCCGTAAAGGCGCCGCGGGTATGCCCGAAAAGTTCACTTTCAAACAATGTGGAAGACATCCCTCCCAGGTTTACCTTGATAAATGGTTTGTCTTTCCGCCGACTGTTCTGATGCACCGCTTCGGCAATAAGTTCTTTTCCGGTGCCGCTTTCTCCTGTGATCAGCACCGGGGCATCTGTCGGAGCTACCCTACCGATGGTTTCCAATATGGAAAGTAAAAGAGCGTCCTCTCCGACAATATGATTGAAATCGTATTTCTGATCCAGCCTGTGACGATCTGCTGACTGAGGAGAGTCCGCAAGGAGATTGAGAATCGTACGGACAGACTGCAGCAGATAGTCATTCTGCCAGGGCTTGGTGATAAAGTCTCCCGCTCCCATCTTCATGCCCTCTACCGCCAGATCGATCGTTCCCCATCCGGTGATCAGTATTACCTGTACCCCGGGAAAATCGGACCTGATCTGACGCAATATCTTCATCCCTTCAACACCGGAGGTTTCGATGGAAAAGTTCAGGTCAAGAATGACCAGATCAGGACTAAAAGTCCGGAGAAAGTCCATGGCCAGTACAGGCGACGAAGTGCTTTTTACTTCAAAACCTTCCTGTTTTAACAGAAGCGTCAAAGACGCCTGTACTGCCACGTCATCATCAATAATCAATATTCTTGACATCCGGTCTGTGATTTCAACTTCAACATACTGTCTATATTACCTTACTCCTCGTGAAGCGCAATGGCCGGCTGAATTCTGGCGGCCTGCCGGCTTGGATAATAAGAACAAAGTGTTACAATAACAAAAATGATCAATGCAGCAATCACAATGGCAGTAAGATAGATAGCGGGGGCCAGATCAAAAATACGCATGATGGGAAACTGTATAGCAAAAAGCAACCCGATAAATACCCCGAAAAATGTAATCACCCACATCTCACCGACAAACTGCTGTTTGATCTTTCCTTCTGTTGCACCCAGGGCTCTGCGAACGCCTATTTCCTCTTTTCTTCTGGCAATGTTAAGATTAAGGATACCGAAAAGCCCCATGGCTACATTGATGAGTAAAAATACAGATATGATCAGAAAAACTATCATAGGCACCAAAGATAAATTGTGCTGGTTGGTGCGCTGGTCGGTCATATAGGTAACCTCCACAGTCCATCCTTTAGCCATAGAACCGATCTCTCTCACCAGCTTTTCTTCGAAACCGGCATCTGTTCCCGGCTTTACTCTCGCCAGTATATTTTTCTGCCAGGAGGATGCACCGTCCAAATAAACGAAAGCGCAAGGGCTGTCTTTAGCATATTCCCCCTTCCCTTTGAAACGATCGACCACTCCAACCACTCTCCATTTATGTTCACTTTCACTGTCGAGCGTTTTCCCTATAGGGTTGACGGAACCAAAGATAGCGTCTCTTCCCGCCTTGTTGATTACGATTGGGGTATGCCTGGCCACCTTATCCTCTTTGCCATACCATTTCCCTTCTGCCACCTTCACATTAAGCGTTTTGGCAAAATGTTCATCCGTGTCATAGACGTCAAACATTACCGAGGTTTTATTAAAAGCCAGGCCGCTGTTGGAGGTGCTGAAAGAATAAGGAGAATTTCCTGACATAATAGTAGCCGATTCCACTTCCGGATAAGAGGCAATTTTACGAAAAATGGCATTCCGCTTTTCTGCAACTTCGGTGGTATCCTGATTATTATTCAGTTCAATCGTCCAGATCCTTTCATACGTAAATCCAATGGGTTCAATGTAATTTCCCACATTATAAACTACCAGGCTGAGCACTCCGAAAAGTACCATAAAAGAAGCCAGAATCTCAATGATCAGCAGGGTATGCCTGCCCTTTTTGTTCCAAATCAGTTTAAACAAATGTCGTATCATCATTTTATATTTTTAGGCGGTAAAGACCGCTATGGTTAATAGATCAGGGATTATACGCTTTTGAGTGCATCAATCACTTTCATTTTTGACATTCTTAGTGCCGGTACTACACCTGAGAGCAATCCGAACACAAAACAAACCAGCAGACTCACCCCGAAAACACTGAAATTAATAACCAGGTCGGCATGATGAATAAGACCGCTTGCATTGAAAACAGTGATCACAATCAGCGTAAGCACAAGGGCCATAAAACCTCCGATAAGCGTAATGAAAATGTTCTCAACGATAAATTGCCAGGCCAGCGTTTTGGAAGGCGCCCCAAAGGCTTTTCTGATTCCTATTTCCGAAGCCCTTTCCATGATACGACTGACGTTCAGATTGATGAGATTGATGGCGGGAAGACCCATCAGCATGAGCATGATCAACCCGATGATGACATAAAAAGTATTTCCGATAGATGCCCTGAAGAATGGTTTCAACACATTATCTACATATTTATCGGCCGTTACGTCAATAATATCGTATTTGAAACTTCCTTCCATCGCCGGCAAAGGAAGTCTGGCAATAACACTGTTGAACTCTTCCTGTATTCTGGGCAGGTCCGACTTTTCAGAGGCGAGCACAATAGCATAGAAATTACCCCTGAAGCCCTTGCTCTCAAAATTGCTCTTAGGCATATTATAGGGAAAATACACTTCTGAATACGTCATAAATCTGGTTATCGGACTTGATTGTATCACACCTGTGATTCTGTATTTCTGATTTTCTATTTCGATGCTCTTCCCCACAACCTGTGTTTCTTCATCGCCAAAATAATCTTTCCGGAACTGATCGGTAATGACCACTTCGTGCGCATTATTACGTATAGATAAATCATTGAACGGTTTCCCTTCAAGAAATCTGAAAGTACCTACCTCCCAGAAATCAGGATCGCAGTATTTAACAGACACCTTGATACGTTTTCCGTTGACATAGGTATTGGATGCTCCTGTCATAGAGCAGATACCGACTTTTGCAGGTGTTTTTAATGTTTTTACATAGTCTTTCAGAAAAGTATACGACATTGGCCCGCTTTGCATAGATGTTCTGGCTGAATCCTGCTGGGTAAGATTCCAGATATACAATGAGCGGCTTCGTTTTTCTTCCGGATAATGATCACCGATAAGGTGATCCAGAAAAGAGGTCAGCACCATCAATACCGTGAGGGTCACGGTAATGCCGAACAATGTAATAAAGGTATAAAACGGGTGCCTCAGAAGGACTTTCCAGGCAATTTTGATATAATTAATTAACATAATTTCTGTTGTTTTAGAATTGACAATCAGGATACCTGCGAACCATCGAAAAGCCGGATCAGCCTGTGGGTTTTCTTAGCCATGCTTTCATCGTGGGTCACCATCACGATTGTACTTCCCTCTGCATTCAGTTTGAGCAGGATGTTGATGATTTCATTCCCCATGGCACTGTCAAGGTTTCCTGTAGGCTCATCAGCAAGTATAATTTCAGGTCTCCCCACAATAGCCCTTGCAATGGCTACCCGTTGCTTTTGTCCGCCGGAAAGCTGGTTTGGAAAATGCTTCATCCTGGTACTTAGCCCTACTCTTTCCAAAGCTTCCCTTGCAGCTTCCTTTCTGCTTTTCCCGGAAGAATCCCTGTAAAGGAGAGGTATCTCAACATTATCCATCACATTCAGGTCATTGATCAGGTGGAAACTCTGAAAAATAAAACCTATTTTATGGTTTCTCAGAAAGGCAAGTTCTTTGTCTCTGTACTTTTCAACCGTCTGACCGTCAATCTCAACTATGCCGGAAGAAGGTTCGTCCAAAAGCCCCATGACATTCAGGAGAGTACTTTTACCACAACCCGACGGCCCCATCACAGATACAAACTCTCCTTTGGCAATGTCAATGTTGATATTGTTAAGCGCCAGGGTCTCAACAGTACTTGTACGATAAACTTTCTCAATGTTCGATAACTTAATCATAATCTGTTTGCTTTAATTATTACTTTTATCCAATGTCTGATTCAATTCAAAATCGTAAAGGGTCAGATACCTCAGGGTAAAATAGGCGTTCCAATAGTCCCTCAATGCCAGAATATAATCGCGCTTAGCCCTGTCTTTTTCCTGTAGTGCGATACCCAGATCCGTGATGCTGAGGTCACTTAATATAAACCTGTCCTGCGCTATCTGATAACGGTTGGCAGCAATTCTGTCCGTTTCAGCAGTTAGCTTTACCTGGTTTTTCAGCATATCAAAAAGCGTCACCTGTGTATAAATTTCCTGCTCAAAGGTAAGCTTTTCCTGTTCTACGGTCTGCCGGGTGAGTTCAAGATTAGCCTTGGCCGTTTCTGTTCTGGATTTTGATCTTCCCCAATCCATTACCGGTAAAGTAAACTGGATCTCCACAAATTCTCTGTCTTGGGGATTACGATAAATGTCTATTGGTTTTGTCCCTCTGTTAGATAAACCGAAAGCCAGATTCAATGAAGCGTTCAATCCGTTTTCAGCTTTTGCCTTATTAAGATCTCTTTCCGACTCAAGCATTTTACGCCGGAAGGCAATGGCATCGGAACGGTTGTTAAATGCTTCATTGATGGCCCTTTTACCGTCTACTACAAACTCCCGAATCTGTAAGGGCACTTCAAGCACCAGTCGGGTCTCGTCTCTGTAACCCATAAAACTTTTGAGTCTCAACATAGCTACCTCCACTTCCTGCTGCGCTGCAGCCAGGTCTTTACGAGCGTTAAGGACGGTCAGCTGCAGCTGTAAAAGATCATTGTTTGAAATTCTGCCCAATGCCAGCCTTTCTTCAGCAATTCTGTAGAGTGTGTCGTTGTTCTTCAGATTTTTCTCTGCGATCTGCAGATTTACCTGAGCAATGAGCAGGTCAAAATAGTAGGCCGTTACATTGACTCCTACCAGCTCCATAGACTCCAGGTACTTCTGAAGGCTTTCATTGTATTTCAAAGGTTCAATTTTTTTATCCCATTTCATCTGGTTAAACCTGAAAAGCGGCTGGGAAAGCCCGAAAGCAAGAGGTACTCCGTTGTAAAGGGTCGTCCGCCGGTCAAAATCATCAAATCGTTGCACCTGCTTCTGAATAAAAACGGTTCCGCCCGTTCGGGCGATGCTCTGACTTAGTGAGAGGTTAAGGGAGGAGTTATTGTTTGAAACCGACTGAAATGCCACTGTTCCATCAGGTTGACGTACCTCAATAAAAGACCTTGTAAATCCCGGAACAGATCCGTTAAGACTCAGCTGGGGCTTGAAATCAGAAGCAAAAGTTCTCCATCTCCAATAATCTGTCTGTTTTTGAGTGTATGCCTGGCGCGATGCCACAGATTTCTCTCTGGCCATCGCAACAGCATCCATCAGGGTAAGTTCAGACGTCTGGGCCAGTACATTGGTACCCGCAATCATCGGCATTAACACAAGAATATATAGCTTTTTCATTATTTGTATCATGGTTTGGAGATTTTTACTTCTGTCAGATGCTCAAACTGGCTCATATCCGACACAATCACTTTTTCTCCTGGCTGAAGGCCTCTTTTTATTTCAACATAGTCAAAACTGGAAATCCCGGTTTCTACTTCTCTTCTGCGCGCCCTATCGTTTTCCACCACAAATACTGTAGTTCGTTTTTTACCATTAAAAGCAGGCCCATTGGCAACTCTGACTGCTTTTTCGACCCGCTGCGTTACGATGAAAACATCCACTTTCATATTAGGTCTTAATGAAGCATGACGACTGTCGTCCAATTGCACAGAGAAGCTTATAATTCCGTTCTCTACTGTAGGCCTGATATGCGTTACTACGCCCCTCAGACTTATCTCGTTTAGTCTGACAATTACGGGTAAACCAATTTTCAACTGATCTCCATATATATCCGAGCAACTTGCTTCGATCCTGAAACTTCCCAGATCAGCGAGCCTTGCCAACATTTCTCCTTCATTAACAGCAGTACCGATTTTATCATTGACCCAGGTCAGAACACCCGGTCTGTCAGCCACTATATCTGCCATTTTCAGCTTGTGTTCCAGTTCTTTCAGATTTTTACTCTCAATTTGTGCATTAAGCCGGGACTCCTTCAGGTTTGCTCCTACCGACTGCCGGTTATAAGCCAATTCGTTTTCCAGTTGTGATTTTTCATATTCGGCGATCCTGAGGCTGTTCTCTGCTTTTGTCACGTCCTCCTGTGTACGTCCACCTACTTTGTGCAACCTTTTAGTATCTTCCAGCTCCGCTCTGAGTCTGCTTATCATAAGAGATTTTATTTTATCATTGATATCAGCATCATAAATCTTTTTATCGAGATCCATCCTCAGTTTGTCCACACCATTCAGTTTCAGTTCCAGTTGGTCTTTAAGTTTCTCCAGCTCAATTAATGTCAGTGATTTATCAAGTAAAATAATGGGCTGCCCGGTTCTGATCTGCGAACCCGGGGTGTAAAAAACCTGTCTGATACTCGCTCTGATCGGGCTTGTAATTATCTGCTCAAATGCCGGAGTAACCTCCCCGGCAGCAGTAAGCGTGTTTTCAACTGTTCCCGTGCCCACAACGGCAACTCTGATCCGGGATGCAGATATAGTACCCTGCAGCACGGCTCTCATGTACCATATTCCCCCGGCTAAAACAAGACCAATAGCAGCACCTGTAAGAATTCTCTTTATTTTTAACCGGGTAATTGTATATTTCGGTAATTCTCTGTCCATAAAAGTAATTGTTTTTCATATCGATTTTCAGTCACCAAAGTAATTTCAAAGCCCGTGCCATTAAAATTAAGCCATTAAATATCAAATACTTACATACATTTATCTGTAAAAAACCGTGCGATTTCGCACCACCTGTTTGAATATGCACAAAAGAAAAAAAACAATAATTACCCCATTTTGGGTTAGGTCAGATCGCAGAAGCGGGAGTAATTTTGAATCGTTAAAATATTTATGAAAAAGCTATTACTTGTAATTTTCGCCTGCACGCTGTCATCAGTTCGTGCACAGGTTAATCAACCGGTACTCCGGTACTCGGTTGATTTAACCCAGACCTCAGAAGATCGTCTGAGTGTTGAATTGGTTTGCCCTCCCATTAAAGAGAAAACCATCACATTTTATATTCCCAAAACGGTTCCGGGAACCTACTCTGAGGACAATTACGGAAGGTTTATTGTTGATTTTCGCGCCTTTGATAAAAAGGGAAAGCCGTTAAAAGCATACCGGACCGATCAAAACGGATGGATGATCAAACAAGCAACGAAACTGGCCAGGATCACCTATAAGGTTAATGATACTTTTGATGCCAGGGAGTTTTCAGACAAACCGGTCTTTGAGCCCGCAGGTACCAACATTGAGAAAGACACCGTATATCTGATCAATCAGCATGGTTTCTTCGGCTATTTCCCGGGATATGAAAAAGCCGGATATGAAATAAGCATTAAACACCGGCCTGACTTTTACGGTAGTACAGCACTGAAAGATGAAGATCCGTCTGATGTCCGGGATATTTTCAGGACTGATTCTTATAACCTTTTGGTAGACAGCCCCATCCTTTATACAAAACCAGATACAAGTATTGTAAAAGTAGGCTCAACGGACGTTCTGATTTCAGTGTATTCCCCATCAGGAAATATCACTTCCTCTTTTCTTGCCGAGCAGGTGAGTCCGCTTCTTCAGGCACAAGGTAAATACCTGGGAGGAAAACTTCCTGTGGATAAATATGCATTCCTGGTTTATTTTGACAAGAACCCGGGTCTATCCGGATCTGAAGGTGCGCTGGAACATTCTTATTCTTCAGTTTACTACTTTCAGGAATATCCCAAAGAAATATTCGGTAAATATTTTACAGATATTGCGGCCCATGAGTTTTTTCATATTCTCACCCCACTGAATGTTCATGCTGAACAAATTCATTATTTTGATTTCAACTTCCCTCAAATGTCGCGGCATCTCTGGCTATATGAAGGATCAACAGAATATCATGCGCATATTGCACAGGTAAGATACGGACTTAAGACGCCGGAAGAATTCTACCAGGTCATGTCGGGAAAGGTGACCACCTCAAGAAAACATTATAATGACGGCCTTTCCTTTACGGACATGAGTGCGGGGGTGTTAAAACAATATCATGATCAGTTTGGGAATGTCTACGAAAAAGGCGCCCTTATATCGCTGTGCCTTGATATCCTGCTCAGAGAGGAGTCAAAAGGAGAAAAAGGTCTGATTGACCTGGTACTGGCACTGTCAGGAAAATATGGCAAGGACAAACCTTTTGAGGACACGGCGCTCTTCGATGAAATTGCCCTGCTGAGTTCCCAGTCTGTCCGAAACTTCCTTGTAAAATATGTGGAAGGAAGTGAAAGACTGCCATTGCATGAAATACTTCAGAAGGTTGGCCTGGTTCTGGAAGAAGAAAAGCCTGTTAAGACCTTCAATCTTGGCAACGCCCAGATGATGCCGGAAAACGGATATCTCAAAATTGTCAGCACAGAACAGCTGAACAGCTTTGGCAAAGAACTTGGTTATCAGTTGAACGACATTCTTCTTGCTATTAACGGAGAAGATGCCAGCCTCAAAAATTACGGAACTGTAAGAAGTAAATGGGCAAAAAGTGTAAAAGAAGGGGACGAACTTGTACTTACGGTGCAAAGAAAAAATGGATCCGGTGAAGAAGAACAGGTGTACCTGAAAGGGAAGGTCGTACCGTTTGTAAGTAGCAGATTCAATGTGATTTCAGAAGACCCTCAGGCAACAGAGGCTCAACAAAGCCTTAGAAAGGCCTGGCTGAATCAATAAGAGCAAAGTAATTATAGTTTAGGTTTTTTAATGAGAAAAGTCCGCCCATTTTGAGCGGATTTTTTTATCCTTTACAGGATCATTTCATTTCTGTTTTCCGACAAAACCTTTAGCTTTGTGCCATGTCTTTTTGCATTACCCGGAAACGCATTTATCAGAGCCAGGCCATGGCTGAGGACGCACTGATCGAAGCACGCATACGCTTTGACCAGAACAGTGCTGTAGCCGTCTATTTGTGCGATGAATGTGGTGGATGGCACCTTACATCTCAGGGAGAAATGAGCCCCCGGTTGAAGCAGGAGCTCAATAATGGTCAGATCAAAAGGGAAAAAGAAGCCATGTACTGGCAGAAGAAACTAAGGTGACACCTATCCGGATCAATAATGAACACCTCTGTATCCGGAATTTTGTCGTACAGCGAGGATATTTTCATGAAAAGACTCAACTATGCTTCTGAGATAAAAACAGTTGTGCGGACGCTGGGTTGCTATTGTATCTTTCAATGATCTGACAGAGCCGGATACTGATGAAGGGCCGTAGGGTTTTCCGCCTGCTTAACAAGGAAATCTGCTACATCGGCCCTTCCTATACTGCCAATGCTCATTCCTTTGAACAGATCAGCCTCCATCCTGTACTTTTCGGTAAGAGGCCCGTCAGTAAGCCGGCCGGGACGTACCATAACCCACCTCATGTCTGAAGCAGCAATAATCTCTTCCATTGCAGACTTATCTGCATAAACGTCTTTAAGAAGGAAATTAAAAAGTAGCTTCATCAAAAAGTTATTATAATTCCAACTCTCTCCAGCCCCGAACCCGCTGACAATGATTACGGGAATTTTAAACTGCATTTCTTTATGAATTTCACTCAACAGCAAGGCAAAGTCTGAATACAAAGTGGTTGGTTTTCTGCTTTTTCCAGTTCCCAAAGTGACGATCACGGCCTCTGCATTCAGGATGGATTTTCTAAGGTCTTTTTTATGAGTTGCGCTGCCCAGGATACGATCCACTCCGGGCCACTGCGTAAGATTGCTTTTCGAGCGGGAAAGGGTAGTTACATGATGATTTCTTTGCAAGGCTCTTTTTACCACTTCAAGTCCGATACCCGCAGAAGCACCAATAACTGTAATTCTCATATTGTATAAGTCAGAAATATTTATGCAAAAGTGTGGCGCAGTATTCAAAATATACTAGTTTAGCTGAAAAATAGTGCTATCATTTAGTATACCGGCTCCGGAAAATAATGAGAAACAAACAAAAACAATCTCAACTCAGAGATGTTCAGGATGTCATTGACATCATTGGAGGAAGGTGGAGAGGCGCAATCCTGGCGAGCTTATGTGATAAAGACAAGCGTTTTAACGAGTTAAAGCGAGACCTCGGGGAAATAACACCAAGGATGCTGACTAAAGAACTCAAATACCTCGAAATGAACAAACTGATAAACCGGCATGAGATCGGCCCGGGAAATGTAATTTACCAGATGACATCCCACGGAAAATCACTTGATCCGCTGATCATGGCCATTGTTACCTGGGGCCAAAAGCACAGAGAGGTCATCATCAGTGAAGCAGAGATTCCTGAACAAGCGATACTACATTAAATGCCGGATAATGTCCTGATGTCTTCAATTTCGAGAATTGGCTGGGAATACCCTTTTGTTACGCCGTTGACCATAGCCTGTCCGACCTGCTGAAGCGTAAGAGATTTTCCCGGAAAGAACAAGGGAAACAAAGCTATCACCGGCTTAAAAAACCATCTGACATTTTTCTGCCCTTTGACAGGTTTCATGAAGCCCGGACGAAAATTGTACTGTCCTGCGAATCCAATCTGCAGCAGAGCTTCCTCCGTTTTTCCTTTAACCTGCTGCCACATCTGAGCGCCATCAGAGCGGGTATGTGCTCCTGTAACAAAGTGAAATACCATGGCGGGGTTGATCTCAAATAATACACGGGCAAAACTTAACGTAGTATCAAAAGTTATGCGGCTGTAATCTGATTCACTCATCCCCACTGAACTTACACCTGCACAATAGAAGCATGCGTCATATCCTCTAAGCTGATCTTTTAACTGTTCAAGGTGATTAAAATCTTTAAGAATTGCCTCCCTGAGTTTTGAATGCTGTAACTGGTAAGGTCTTCTGTTGATCATCAGTACTTCTTCTACTTCGCTGCTTTGAAGCGCATGAAGGAGGACGCCTTCGCCTACCATGCCGGTAGCGCCTGTCAGGATTATTTTCATTTTGTTTTCTTTAAATCTTTCTAATAACAATTAAGGATAAAATTAAGTGCAATGCTGGCATAATTCTTAAACCATCGGGTCAGTCTTTGTGTTGGGCATTTAGGTTCGTACGGGCTCCTCAGATTTGAACAGATTCGCACGGATTCCACGGATTTGCACAGAATGCACGGATTCGCACAGATTCGCACAGACTGCACGGATTCGCACAGATTCCACAGATTCGCACAGAATGCACGGATTCGCACAGATTCCACAGATTCCACAGATTTGCACAGAATGCACGGATTTGCACAGACTTCTCAGATTCACGTTTTTGGGGATGGTACCGATTATACGAATATTAGTTTATTATCCTTACCAGATTTTCTTTGTCAATTAGTGCCGCAGAATTGAAGTTGACAAGGATACCGAGTCTTTTATCGGTAAGCTTAAGGTAATTGATCAATTGTTTCTTATGAACAGGATGAAGCATTTCTACGGACTTAATTTCTATGATTAGCATCTCATTTACGACAATATCGGCCCTGAAGCCCATCTCTAGGAAAATTCCTTTGTAATAAACCGGTATAGGGAACTGAACGACAATATCTAACCCGGAGCACCTTAGTTCATAAGCAAGCGCAGCTTCATAAACACTCTCGAATAAACCGGGGCCTAATTCTTTATGAACAGTGAAAATTGCTCCTCTTACCAGATAGCTGATATCATTTATGTCTGTAAGCATGGTTGTTAAGTTGTTTTGTGGAAGGCGTAAAAATAATAGAATATTTCTTGTGTCGTGGTATAGTGACAGATATTTTTGGGCTTACATGATTGTGGAAAATGTATTGAGACGGTTAGTACGAGTTTTCCATATTGATACAGAATTCACTGATTTTCAGAGATTCGCATAGATTAGTGCAGATTTCGCACAGATTTCACAGATTCGCACAGATTTCACAGATTCCGCACAGATTTCACAGACTTATAAATTTGTGGGGTTTATATTTCTACTGGAGTTGCTCTCAATATATTTTAAATAAAACAGGGGGTAGCGCCAGCAAAGCACCATTTCTTAATCCAGAGCAAGATCCTTTAAAACCATTCGGGTTATTTCTTTACGACAATTGCCAAAATCTGCTCTGTTGAATTTTCTGTCCTGAAGGAGTCTTGTAGCAAAAAAATGAACTTGGCCCCTGGATTCAACATAACCGACCCACCAGCCTGTATTTATCCCCAGATCACGGGTCCAGCCGGTTTTGGCATGGACAGTTTTCTGTTCTTTGCGCTCATTGATCATCACATCCTTGACAATCTTCATATTCCTTTTCGAAAATGGCAGTTGTTCATTGTAAAGTCGGATGAGAAAATCAACCTGATTGACGGGAGAGATACCAAACTCACCAAAATTCCAGAAATCAGGGTCCGTCTGGGTCAGCATTCCATTCCCATAATTACAAAGGTTGAGATATTTGCGATACCTTTCCTTACCAATCTTTTTGGCCAACTCCACATATACCCATCCTGCAGAAAGTTCAAATGCTTTTTTTACACTCATGTCATGATAGATGTCCGGACGATAGCCATACTTGACTGTATCTGTTGAGCCCACCCATCTGACAACCGTATTTTCATCGGCGATGACACCCGTCTCAAGTGCGATAAGCAGATTCATGATTTTAAAAGTAGATGCCGGCAGAGTAGTTTTATAAATATCAGTGGTATCTGAAGCGATCCAGTTACCCGAACCCGTGTCAAAAATGACAACAGATCCGTTCGTGCCGCAATCATCAAAGTATCTTTTAAATTCCGGATGGACTTTGACAGAAGGTTTTTTCTGACCTGAAGCAGTAAAAAGAAACATGTAGTAGCATACACCAAATAAAGCAGTAGTAATACACTTTTTCATTATTAAGATTTACTTATAATAGACATATTTTCTAAATTTTCCCAGACAGGATTAAACCCTTGCAGTTTCTTCCTGCACCCGATCCAGACTATTACCTTTCAAATATAAAGTCCGCCGGTTAAAACCTGTACATAAAAACTTAGTAATTTTTTCCGTATTTTTTGCTTTATTTTCAAAGATATTGCCTGTTTTTCACAATGAATTTTCTAAATTGGTCAGATTCTACTTTATAAGCTTCAATAATAAAAACATACATCAAAGACAAAAATAAAACTTCCCGGATATGATCATTTCCAATGAAGAATTTGACAAGCTCAGAACTGAATTATCCATCAACTCAAAAAACGGACTGGACTTTATCCTTTCAGCCAGTGTTATATGGATGTTTATCACTTTCATATGGACTCTGGATTATACCTCTTATGACAAGTCCATCATGACTTTTATCATCGGCAGTTTGATGATGCCCTTTGCTCTGATTTTATCGAAAGTACTGAAAACAAAATGGGTAAATAAAGAAAATCCCCTTCAGTCGCTGGGGCTATGGCTGAACTTCGCCCAATTGTTTTATTTTCCTTTTCTTATATTTGTCCTGATCAAAATGCCTGATTATTTTGTCATGGTCTATGTAATTATCACCGGGGGGCATTTTTTTCCATACGCCTGGTTTTATAAAACTGTCTGGTTTGCCATCCTTGCAGGAATAATAGTAATCGGGGCTCTTTTACTTGGTTTAACCTCAACATCAGATAAAATGTATTGTATAGCAGGGTTCATGAGCGTTATGCTGATGATACTCGCGATGCTGCTCTATTGGGATGTCAGGAAAAAGGAAAACATATCATTAACGGACAATCAATAATATATCCGAAACGCAACTGATCATTTCAGGAGATTGTCTTAGGAGATATGATTTTATTAAATAAAGGCTTACTGCCATGCTCTTTTCCCGAGATTGTATCCGGATTTTTACCTTACCATAAAATCAGGCAGTCCCCGGACCCGAAATAGTTATACGGCTCGAAACTTCTGTTATAATACGAAAGAAAGCTTGACCAGAAGCATAATTCCTGATCCGGCTGAAATAATACCCGGGCTACCTGGCCTTGAAAACATACCGCCCACTTCCTATTTCAAAGACATGACGATCTTCTTCATCTGCCATTATCTTAATATCTTTTCTGTTTTCTACGGGTGATCCGTTCTCAAACACTTTATCGTATCCAACCGGGAAAAATACCCTGGCCGTACACCCGACAGGAACCTCCACCTGCATTTCAAAACCTTCGTCCTGTTTCCATGAGATTCCTGCTTGTCCGTACACAGTATTTGTCTCATAACGAGCAAAATCCACTCCTTTTACAGGCATGGGCTTAAACCTGATGATCCGGTATCCGGGTGCTTCGGCCTGCATACCGGCGAGATGCTTATAAAACCAGCCAAGTCCGCCGCCAAACATGGGATGATTGTGTGAGCCGGAATCGTCCCATTGCTCTCTGGTGGTGGTACTTCCCTGCTCAACCCAATGACCATAGCCAGGGGCTTTTGTTTTATTCATTGCTTCATAGGCAAGATCATTCATACCGTTCTCAGCCAGTATCTCGAAAAAATACCGTGTTCCGAAGATACCGGTGTCCAGATGTCCATTATTCTGCTGAATGTCTTTTCTCAGCGTTTCCAGTACTTTCACTTTCATTTCTCTGTCAAGTCCCATCATCAGCGCAAATATGTTGGCACCATACTTCCCAAAGGACCCTGCTTCGGCATCATAAAACGCTTCAGTGAAAGCATAACGAATGTTTCCGCCGAGACTTCTGAATTCTTTTGCATCTGCTTCTTTGCCTAATAATGCTGCGACCGAGGCGGTAATGTCTGCACACATCCAATAATAAAAAGTGTGCACCAGCCGGTCAGGTGGAAGGGTACCGGTGCCGGCCCATTCGCCCAGATTAAGCCACATCAGGGGTTTTCCATCCTTCCCCGGGCGCTGCGAGTACATAATTCCTTTATCATCAGTCCAGGTTTTCATATACTGCACATATGCTTTCATGGCTTCAAAGTGGCGTAAAAGCATTGCTTTGTCATCATAAAGCCGATAAAACTCCCATGGAAGAATGCAAATGGCTGCTCCCCATGCCACTCCGCCTCCGCAACCCGGCTGCCAGGGGGCTCCGTTGGGAATATAACCCGTTTCGGGAATCTGCGCCCCGAGGATGTCCCGCATCCACTTGGTATAAAAAGCTCTGGCGTCAAAATTATGCATTACAGTCTGACATACTACCTGAGCATCGCCTGTGTATCCGGACCGCTCACGATGAGGGCAGTCAGAGGCAATTCCTCCATGCATATTATCCATCTGACTCCGTTTCCAGATGTGATTGATCCGGTTAAAAAGCTGATTTGAGGTTTGAAACACGGCATTCTCCATGACATCCGTGTTAACCGCTTCTGCTACGAGTTGCTCCGCCTTCAGCTCTCCCGGCCAGTTGTGTATTTCCACACTACTGAAGACAAACCAGTTGAATCTGGGTGCGTAATGAGCATTCTTTTCACCATTAAACGTATAGGTATTTTCTCCGGAGTACTGATTTGAGTTAAAAGTGAGTTTTATGGTATGACCCGACGGCCCAGAAATATTTCTGAACCTTATCCACCCTGATATTTCCTCTTCAAAATCAACCTTATAATTACCGTTAGGAAGCTTTTCCATTTTAACGGGGCTATAAGTGGCCGTGACTTTATCCGTAGGAGCAGTGTGGGCCACCAGTTTCCCAAAGGGCTTTCTTTTTTCTCCGGCATTTTCCCATGCTGTATCATCAAAGCCGGGTGCACTCCAGCCTGGCTGCTCAAGTCGTGCATCATAAACTTCTCCATCAAAGACCAGATCACTTACAATGGCCGAGCGTGCTGCTTTCCAACTGGTATCAGAACATATGTTTTCAACTGTTCCGTCTGTATAGGTCAATCGAAGCTGCGCCAGAAATCTTGGAGACCCATAGGAAGCTGTCCAGAATTTGGGTGGGTTGTAGAATCCGTTTCCGAGTATCGCTCCTATTATATTTTCGCCTGATTTCAGTAATGGGGTGATATCATAAGCCATGTACATGACGTGGTAATCCCTGAACGCATCCGGCAACGGTATACCGGCCTGGGGAAGCTGGGGTCTTTTATCGTAATTTGTCTGGTTAGGTACCAGAAGATCATCAGAAACTTTTTGGCCGTTGGTATAAAACTCAAAATAGCCGAGACCGGTGGTATACACCATTGCCTTTTCAACTTTTTTGCTGATTGCAAATGCTTTGCGAAGAAGAGGAGCATTCGGAGGGCTTATTTTTGTACGTTCATCAGGGCCTCCGGGAGGTTTGGGGATGGCTTCTTCTCCCTGCCAGGGCGCACCGATCCACGTGGCTTTCCATTCCTCTTCTTTCAGCAGTCCCATATGCCATTTACCAGGCCGGCTCCACGAGGAAGCTTTTCCATTTCCATCCCAAACCCTTACCTGCCAGAAAATGTCTGAGGCAGAGGGCAGAGGCTTACCCTCATAAGAAATGAGCAGGGACGCATTACCGGATATCCTGCCACTGTCCCACAGGTCGGGTTGACTTAACCTGGAAACCGCAGACGCCACCCGAATCTGATAGGCCGACTGTACCTGTCCCCTCTTTCCGGACACGGCTCTGTTGATCCAGGAAAGCCGAGGACGAAGTTCGTCAACGACAGCCGGATCTGTCAGGTATTCACAGGTGAGATCAACAGGGCTGATTTGTGAAAAAACCGGCGAAGCAATGAGCCAAAAGAAAAACGGGAGCAGATATTTGATCAGCATCATCAGTGTAAAAGGTTGAAATTAACCTTAATATTAATGATTATTTCCCAGATTCAGAACAAAAGAAGCGCGAAGATGTCCCTGCCCAGAGGCTTTGACTTGTCCTTAAAACCTTGTCATCAAACCAGAGCATTGCCCTCGCATACACCTCGTTTACACCAATACTACACGTACTTACTGACCACAGTGTGTTAGCCAACTTCGCTCAAACTATAACACCTCTGCGGACATACAACAAAAAAGCAACTAACTGCCATGGCATTACAAAAACCAATCATCCTTTTTTATGATGTAAAACAACCGGAGCAGGCTCAGGCAGAAGTTCCTGCCTGAATCCTGTTCCTCTCCTCATCCGCTCCTCCATTTCTTCTGCGGGTACCCTGAACGGAAGAATTCCCGAAATTATAGCTGAAAGCCAGTGTGACAAAACGTGTGTCCAGACGTCGCCGTAACAACATGTCTACATTAGCATACGTAACCGACATTTTCTGCTTCTGTGTCAGAAAGATATCATTCGCGTTCAACCTTATGGTTCCTTTCTTGTTCCACACTTTCTTTTGTATTCCTGCATTCAACTGCCATTGAGGCTCGAAAACAAAAGTACCGTAAAGCTGCCGGCTTACGTAATATCCTCCAAACTCCCCTACCCAGTTTTTACCGAGTATCAGATTGTTAGTCATCTGTATTAAGAAAGAGCTTTGTTCATTATCGAATGCATCGTTCCGGACATTACCCCGTAACCTGTCGCTCCAGTGATTGAAAAACAGATTGGCACTCCATTTACTTCTGATTACATCCACAGGTACAGATAGGTTGTACCCCATAGTACGTCCGTCACTGAGGTTTAGTTGCGTCTGTGCCGCCACTTTTGTTTCATCATTCTGAGAAAGTACGGTAGAGATCCGTTGTGTTTCACGGTTAAAATAGACATTAAGGAATATTTTCTGATTGAACCCATAGGTCAGCTCTGTGTTGTATGAAAACTGGGGCTGAAGGTCGGGATTTCCTTCTCTGTAAGTATACAGATCCAAAAAGAACCGGAAAGGGTTAAGATCCTGATAGTTGGGCCTTTGTATCCTTCTCCCCCCGCTGATACTCAGGGTGTGTTTTGTACCCAAAGTTCTACTCACAAAAACGGTCGGAAAAAGCTTCAGATAATTCCTGTAAAAAGTGGTGTCGTAGGTTACGAGATTCCCTTTAAGGCGTGTTTGCTCTGCCCTTAATCCCATTTGCAGGGATGTCTTGCCAAGACGGGTGTTAAGATTGACATATGCTGCGTTGACATTCTCAAAATACAGGAAATGGTTGGTTCGTCCGGGGTCAGGTATTTCACCTTCTGCCACAGTAAGGTAATACCTGGCGTCACCGTCATTGTCCACAAAACTGGTTTTGATACCGGCCTCAAAACGGGTTGAAGCGGAAAGAGGATGTACATAGTCTGCTTTAAATGATCTGACATTGATGAGCGAGGGTAAATCACCCCTCAGCAGGTAAGGGGGCGTGGGTGTTCCTGATGCGACAAAAGGTGTAGTATTAACACTGTTCTGCTTAAGCTGCTGGTTGTAAATCAGCCAGTCGAAATCTGCACTGAATTCCCTGCCTTGGCTGTCAAGGGTCATCCTGAGATTCGCATTGAACGTAAGGTTATTCCATTTGTCCAGGTTCTTCACATCTGAATGATTTCTGACCAGAATTGAAGCTTCTGCGTTCTTCAGGTCTGCGTCTGAAAGAATACGTGTATCAAAAGTATTCCCCGTCCATCCTACGGCCGCCCCTATAACAGTCTTCTTTCCTGCATAATAATCTGCTGTAAGTTTAATATTTCTGGTAAACGGCGCAGTTACTGTAGTGGCTTTCTGGTCAAAGAATTGCTTATCAGCAGTCAGAACACCAAAATTACGGGTGATGAAAGCCCTGTTTTCACGGTCACCAACGCCCTGCGAAACATTCATTCCAGTACTTAAATTTCTGTTACGATAATTCAGATTAAAGCCTGCATTTTGTCTCCAGTGCAGGCCCCTGGCTGCAGCAACTGTAGCTGACCCATTCGTCCCGAATCGTTTATCTCGCTTCATCACCAGATTGATAATGCCCGTATTTCCTGTAGCATCATACCTTGCTGATGGATTCGTGATAACTTCTATTTTTTCGATCTGGGATGCCTGCATCCCTCTCAGCATAGCAGCAAGATCGGCCGCGGAAAGATTGCTTGGCTTTCCGTCCATAAAAATCTGAATGCCTTGCTTACCGTATACTGAAACATTGCCATCAGCATCTGTCCGGACTCCGGGTATCTTATCAAGTATTTCCAGTGCATTATTCCCGGCCATTGTAATATTACTTTCTACGTTTATCACCAGTTTATCAATCTGCCTCTCCAGAAATGGCTTCTTAGCCGTCACAGTGACTTCTGACAAATGATTTTCTGACGGCACAAGAACGATATCGGATAAACTGACTGAAGCATTTTCAGCATTCACAATGACTGACGGAGAAATATATGTGTAAAAACCAATCATAGCCGCCTTCAGAAAATACACTCCCTGAGGAACATTTTCCAGAACAAACGCTCCGTTTTCATCTGTATACCGGCTTTTTACCACAGAAGAATCTGCCTGTTTGTGCAAACTTACAGTAGCAAATTCGAGGCTTTTCCCGGAGCTATCACGAATCTTTCCGGAAACGGTCAGCGGATTTTGTGCAGAAGCTTTTAAGAATACACCTAACAAAAGGACGACAGTAAACAGCTTTTTCATTATTTTTTTCAAGTAATCGTTTTGAGGTGCCGGCTATTCTTTTTAACCATTCAAAACGCCGGCATAAGGCTCGCAGTAACAAACGGATACGGCAAAGGGAAGGCCGGTTATCCGACAAAAATTTTCCCGGCGGATAAAACAATCCCTTTTATCCTGCCTTCAACATGTCGTCCGGCTATGGATAAAAGGGATATATAAACCCCATAAAAGTGGGGCAGGACTCTGAGCATAGCTGTTTCATAATTTATAAAGTAAAATTATGAAGACCAGACTCTTCTTTCTTACCGCAAAATGGGTGATTTGGTGCAGCTTGTCAGGAAATATATCGCTCTTTCTTAGCTTTTTCGAGCGCCTCGGCTTTGGAGTGCACTTCCAGTTTCCAGTAGATGTTTTTAATATGGGTCCGGATTGTTTCCTTTTCCACGAAAAGTTCTTCAGCGATGCCTGAATAACTTTTGCCTTTAGCCAGCAGTTCGAGCACCTCTGTTTCTCTTGCAGACAAGGGAGAGTGGTGGTTTTTCTGAAAAGAAGCCACCACTTTCCGGGCGATGTTGGTACTCATCGGAGCTCCTCCGTTTATGATCTCAAAAATAGCATCATTAAGATATTGCCGGGGAACATTTTTAGTCAGATACCCCCCAGCTCCTGCACAAAGGGCCTTAAACACCAGATCATCATTTTCATATACAGTTACCACAATGATCTGAAGCCGCGGGTTCAATTTACGGGCTCTTTCTATACCTTCTATTCCGTTCATTCCAGGCAGCTCAATATCCATCAGAACAACTTCAGGCTTATCGGTGGCCAGGTTTTTCAGAAAGTCCTCACAATTACCATAACTGTTTACCACATTAAATTTGGGCGTCTGGTTGAGAAGTACAGTAAAACCTTCTCTGATGATCTCGTCATCTTCCACGAGACAAATTCTCACCGGGTTAATCAGAAAATCGGAATCTCTCATGTATTTTGTCTATTGATGGTTCTTTGTTTTTGAGGGGTACGCAAAGTTACCCGGGTACCGGCAGAAGAAGAAATCTCGAGGATTGACCCGATACGGTCAGCCCGGTTTTTCATATTGGTGAGGCCCAATCCTTTATTTTCACATCCTTCAAACCCCTTTCCATTATCTTCCCAGGTGATCACTGCCTCATGCTCTCCGACGTCAAAGGTAAGCGCTACCTGACCGGCGCCGGAATGCTTAAGGGTATTCATAACAGCCTCTTTGAAAATCATTACGACGTGCCGGCTGGCGCCCGGGTTCAGCTGTATCAGCCTCATCTCTTCGGATATCCCCTTACTGGTAAACGATATGCCGGAGTTATCCAGTACCTCTTCGCAGAAATCCTTTATCCGGATGCCTACTTCAAAAAGGCTGTCATTTTCTGCATTGATAGACCAGATAAAGTCTTTTGTACCCTGATAAAGCCGGTTAGAGTTGTCTGCTATTTTGGTAAGAAGGCTCAGGGCTTCTTTGTCTTTATTCTGGGCAATCTTATTTCTGATGAGTTCGGTAAGAATAGAAATTCTCGTGAGCGAATTACCAAATTCGTCGTGCATATCCTGAGAAGCAATTTTCCTGACCCTTTCATTTTCTTCCAGCCGTACAGTCTCCATAGCCAGCAGAAATCTGAGCTTCGATTGCAGTCTGTTCCTGTAGAAGGCATAGATAAGTGCGGAAATCAGTAAAGCCACTACGCCATAAAACCAGTAGGTTCTCCAGAATGGCGGTATGACGTGTATGGCTATCCTGGTTAGCCGATCGTCATTCCAGAGACCATTATTATTAGATGATATCAACTCTATATTGTATTTCCCGTAAGGCAGATCAAAGAAAGAAAGCTGCCGCTGATTTCCGTTTTTAACCCAGCTGTTATGAATACCTTTGATGCGATAGGCGTATTCATTCTTGGCTGGGTTGGTAAAATCCAGAGAAGACAGCTGCAGCCTGAGATTGTTTCTGTCGTAAGGAATTTTCACAGGTAATCCGCTAAGCACAATACTATCGGCATTCACATCCTCTTCGCCGATGCTCAGAGAAGATACTGCCAGCCTTGGCACATGATGATTCTCAGTAAACTTTGCAGGATCGAAACTCACAAGGAGGTTGAGACCGCCAAAGAAAAGTTCCCCGGTTCTGCTTCTGGCAAATGCTCCTGAATTGAACTCATTGCCGCCGAGCCCATCGTTTCCCTGGTAATTTCTGACAGCGCCGGTCATGGGATTCAGTACCCCCACCCCTTTGTTGGTGCTGAACCACAGATTCCGTGAATCATCCTCCAGGATGCCGTAAACGAAAGAATTCGGCAATCCGTCTTTCTCTGTTAAATGTTTGAAGCGGATCCGGTCTTTTTCGCGGATCAGTTTGCTGAGTCCTTTAGCTGAAGCAATCCAAAGGTCTCCGGAAGAAGACAGAAATACATCAAGAATCATGTTTTCCATCAACCCTTCCGGGGTATCGGGCCGGTACGTGAAAGCTTCTTTTACTTCACTGCCATCAAACCGCATAAGGCCATGATTTGTACCTAACCAATATACCCCGGGGCCTTCCTGGACGATGTCCCCCACAGCGCCCATTTTCATTTTTTTTCCGTCGACAAATGCGTATTGAAAAACCTCAAAAGCAGCGTCCGATCCGATCTTCAGAAGGTATTCGGAAGTCCCTACCCAGATATTGCGGTAAAAATCCTCATATATCTTCATAACCACAGGGGAATGTCCGTTAACCTGGGGTATTTTTACCGGTGTGAATTTTTCTTTTTGCTTGTCAAAATTGAACAAGCCGGCATTAGACCCTATCCAAAGACGTCCTTTGCTGTCTTCCAAAATGGCCTGGTACACATTCTTTTCGGGCCTTAAAGGATCTGCCACAAACTTACGGTACGATTTTGCAGTTTTGTCAAAACGAAGCAGACCTTCCAGGGTCCCGGCCCAGAGATCTCCGTCAGAAGCGGCATACAAGGCAAAAAAGGACCTTGAAAAAGCCGGTTCATTTTTAAGCAGGCCGTGCCAGTGCAGGTAGTTGTTTTTGGATCGGCTGAACTGAAATACACCGGCTTCAGCCGTACCTATCCATACATCATCGTCTCCGGCCTCTCTGCTCTCATAAAGGGTCAGTATGGTCTTTGCACCGAGATTAGGCTCCCTGTCGTCTGCACCTACCCTGTCGAGATTATAGAGACTCCCGTCTTCCCTCGTTCCATACCTGAAAACGCCTTCATTGGCAGATCCCAGCCATATGATTCCGAACTTATCGACCAGAAGTGCCGTCACCCTGCGTGGAAACACAAGACCGCTCTGTCTTATTTCCCGGATCACATGTTCTCCTTTTTTCAGACAAAAAAGCCTGCCGTCAGAGAGTACCCAGAGATTTTGTCTGCTGTCTTCCCTACACAGCCTGATTCTCCCGGACACATGTTTTTTTTCTTCAAATTCAAACTTCTCCTGTTTCAGAAGCCGGTCATCCTTACCGAGCTTTATGAGCTGAAGTCCCTCTGTTCCGCTGACCCAGTAACCGCCGGAACTACTTTTACGTATTCCGGTAATTCTGTTTTCCTTTGAGGTAATTATGGGGGACGTTACCCATTTCCCTCCTGAATGCTGCAGACTCAGCACCTTATCTTTGGTTCCTACAAGCAGGTTCCCGGAAGGCGCCTGCTCCAGGCTGAAGACATAGTCGCCCTTCACAGCAGGGGTAACAATCCTCTCCACTCTTCCTTTCTTGAATACAAACCTGTTGAGACCACGGTTTGTACCTACCCAGAGACTGCCTCTGTCATCTTCAAAAGTGACATTGATCTGATCATTTGACAGGCTGGTTTCATCAAAGGGATTCTTTACATATTTTCTGAACTCATAGCCGTCAAAACGATTCAACCCGTCAGCGGTACCAAACCACATCATCCCGTAACTGTCTCGATTGATACTCCTTACCTCGCTCTGACTCAATCCGTCACCAATAGACCACTGCCTGACATTGTCCGGAATGACAGCATGACAAGCCATGTGAAAGGCCATCATCAGGATTATGAAGCAGAATTTTTTCAAGTTTTTTCGTCAAAAATAACATTTTTTCCGTCTTTTGATACTCACCCAAAGTGGGTGATTTACAGCCTGGATGAATGACCCGTATACAAGCACAAAAGCAGATTCGGGAACAAATCCAAAACAATCCGGGAATCCATACGTTTTAAAAACAGGAATAAATAAAGTAGACATGAAACAAAATACCTTCACTTTTTTATTACTTTCTTCTTTGGTCTGTTTTACTCCCGGATGCAGGGAAAAGGAACCCGATACCACGCCGGAAGAACCTTCAGAAGAGTTTCGGGGCTTTAAACCGGAAGATGCCTTTCCCGCACTGAGTTTTTCAGCCCCTATTGAATTTACACATGCGGGAGACGGTTCGGAAAAAGTTTATGTGGCGGAGCAGGCCGGCCTTATCAGGGTATTTGAAAATCAAAAGAATGTGTCTCAGGCCCAAACATTTCTGGACATCCGGAGCAGGGTGGCCTCGGGAGGTGAAACCGGTCTTCTGGGACTTACCTTTCACCCGTCTTTCCGTTCTAACGGCTATTTTTTCGTCAACTACACAAGACGCTCCTCCTCTCAGCTTCAAACCGTAATTTCCCGCTTTAAAACCGGAACAAACGGAATGGCAGAGGCAAGTTCAGAAGCCATACTGCTGACTTTCGACCAGCCCTATTCCAATCATAACGGGGGCAAAATTGCCTTCGGACCGGACGGCTACCTGTATATAGCAACCGGAGACGGGGGAAGTGGCGGGGATCCTCAGAATAATGCCCAAAACCTAAAAAACCTGCTGGGAAAGATACTGAGAATAGATGTAAACAGTACCCAGGAGGGAAACTACGGAGTGCCTTCCGACAACCCTTTTGTGACAGGAACAGAGGGCAACAGAAAGGAGATTTATGCCTACGGCCTCCGAAACCCATGGAAGTTCAGTTTTGAAGCCGGTGCTAACAGACTCTGGCTTGCTGATGTAGGACAAAATGAAATCGAAGAAATCGATCTGATCGTAAAAGGAGGGAATTATGGCTGGAAAATCAAAGAAGGAAATGAATGTTATGCTAACAACCCCGGCTGTTCCATGTCCGGTCTGATCTCACCGGTGTACAGCTACCGGCAGGGCAGCGATGGCCGCTCGATTACCGGAGGATTTGTATACAAGGGTAAAAAGTACTCAACAGAACTGGATGGAAAATATGTTTTCGGCGACTATGTCAGCGGAAAAATATGGGCTTTGAATTATACCGGCAACTCGCTGGCCACTGACAGTGGTATCAGTTTCGACCGGGTAAATACCATTTCATCTTTCGGTGAGGATGCTGACGGCGAACTTTATGTACTCGATCATGGAGGTGGAAAAATTTATGGTCTCGTTAAAAAATAAACCCAGCCCGGCTCGCCGGGCTTTTTCATGCCGGGATTTTTTATTAGTTTTAAACAGATAATGACCTGATATTCTATGAAAAAACTTCTCTGTCTGTCCTTCTCCGGTGTGATACTGCTTTCACTTTTGTTTGCGTTCAGTTACCTTCCTGAAAACAGAACAAGGCCTGCAGACTACAAGGCTGTAGAGGCATTTCCGTCACTGAACTTCGACAGTCCGGTGGATTTCACTTTTGCCAATGACGGTTCTCCGCGCCTTTTCGTGGTGGAACAAAGAGGTATTATCCGCACTTTTGAAAATAAACCGGAGGTAAAGAATCATGAAGTATTTCTGGATCTGCGGAATAAAGTAGAGTTCGGCGGAGAAATGGGGATGCTGGGACTGGCTTTTCATCCGGATTACATGCAAAACGGTTACTTCTTTGTCAACTACATTTCCGGAAAAGGAGACAATCGCAGAACTGTGGTGTCCAGGTTCAAAGTCAGCAATCAGAAAAAAGCGGATCCGGCCAGTGAAACGGTACTGTTTACTTTTCCAGACCCCTATTCTAATCACAATGGAGGGCAGCTTGTCTTTGGCAATGACGGTTATCTTTATATTTCAACTGGTGACGGCGGCTCATGGGGAGATCCCCATAATAATTCCCAAAACCGTCAAACCTTTCTGGGGAAAATATTGAGGATTGATGTAAACAGTACCTCAAAAGGAAATTATGGCATTCCTGAAGACAACCCTTATGTAAAAAACCAGAGTGGTTTCCTGGAAGAAATATACGCCTATGGCCTGCGGAATCCCTGGCGCTTCAGTATAGACCGTACAACCAACACCATCTGGGCGGGGGATGTCGGGCAGAACAGTGTGGAGGAAATAGACATTATTGTGAAAGGTGCCAATTACGGATGGAAAATCATGGAAGCCAATGAATGCTATCATGGACGCGACAGCAAACCGGATTGTAATACCCCGGGGCTTACTCCGCCGGTCTGGTATTACAAACAGGGTGAAAACGGAAGATCTGTAACCGGTGGGATTGTTTACCGTGGCAAAAAGCTACCGGGACTGACCGGAAAATACGTTTTCGGGGATTATGTCAGCGGTAAAATATGGGCACTCGATTACCTTAACGGAAAAGCCGGAGACAGCGGACTGAAAATAGAAAATGTCAGCACCGTCTCGGCCTTTGGAGAAGATGCTGACAAAGAATTATACATCTGTGATCATGGAGGAGGTAAGATTTACAGGTTAAGCCTGTAATCAGAGACTCCACTGACCGGTCTCGTAAAAGTCTATGAGTTTTTTCTGAAGCATAAACTGGTACTTGGCCTGAACAATCAGCGAATTGGCCCTGTCATAATTGGTTTTCGCCAATATATATTCAACCGCATTCAGGGTTCCTGCGCTTACCTGCAGTTCTACAGCTTCAAGGTTTTCTTTATTAATGGCAATCTGCTGTTCTGCGATCATGTACCTTTCACGGGCAGCATTATAGGCTTGTGTAGCCAGCTCCACGTCCTGTCTCAGTTGCAGCTTGGTAAGATCCAGCCTGTTTTCAGCCAGCCTTTTGCCAACCGCTGCCGAATGAATCAGCGGGCGGGTCTGAAGTTTCCCGAAGATCGGAATATTTACACCCATAGAGAATGAGCCGCTCCTGGTACCGTTCAGTTGCTCAAAAAAAGTTCCGTCGGGGTTCGAAGAAGCATAAAATGTTCCGTAATCGGCATAAAAACTGAATCTTGGCAGTGACTGTGCTTTTACAGCTTTGATCCTGTAATCAAAGCTCCGGATTTCTTCTGAGGCAGATTTCAACTGAGGCAGTTGTTCCAATGCCTTCTCGAACACTCCTGATACCGTTTTGGATAATTCCGGGGTAGCGCTGAGGCGTTCAAATACAATGTGCTCATCCGGTCTTACGTTCAGTACCTGAAAGAGTGTCAGTCTGGCAGCCTTGTAGTTGTTTATGGCATCTACCAAAGCAAACTGATCGTTGGACAACTGTGACCTGACCTGAAGCAACTGAGGTTTGCCTACGGTTCCGGCCTCTACCTGGCGGGCGATCCTCTCCATCTGTGCCGTAGATGAAGCCACCTGCCTTTCTGCAATATCTTGCAGCTCTTTACCTGCCAGTACATCCAGGTAAGCTCTGATGATTCTGACGGTGAGGTCGTTTTTGGCCACTTCCAGATTCAGCATCTGAGCCTCTTTCATGGTCTTAGCCTGATTGACCTGGTTTTTGAGTCTGAAAAACTGGAAAACAGGCTGAGAAATACTCGCCGAAGCATACGTAGAGTTGTACAGCTGATTGATGTAGCTGTTGGTAAAACGGTCGATGCTTCGCCCGACGTTGGTTCCCTGATTCAGCCCGATTCCCATCTGGGGATACTGCTGACTTTTAGCCATCTCAAGGTCGGCCTGTGCAGACTCCAGTGTAAGAATAGCACGCTGAATATCCGGATGATTTTTGATACCCGCCTCCACACACTCCTGTAATCCGAATGTTTGGGCACCGGCTGTGTAAGCACCGAGAATTAATATACCTAAAAACAGCTTTTTCATATTTGTCAGTAAAATTTATTAGTCTATCCAGCCGTCTTTCAGGTTGATAATCCTGTTACCATATTCCGCATTGGTTTCAGAATGAGTTACCTGGACGATGGTTACATTATCATTTTCATTGAGTTCTTTAAAAACTTCCATGATTTTTTTTGCCTGCTCAGAATGAAGATTACCGGTAGGCTCATCGGCAAAAATGACCTTTGGCTCAGTAATAATGGCCCTGGCTATACCTACCAGCTGCTGTTGTCCACCCGAAAGCTGATTCGGAAAGAGGTCTTTTTTACCTACTATATTGAACCTGTCGAGAATATCCGCGACTTTGCTTTTCCGCTCTGATCCGGACAGTCCTTTGTAAAGAAGCGGCGTTTCGATGTTTTCATATACCGTAAGTTCATCGATAAGATGATAGGCCTGAAAAACAAACCCGATCTGACTTCTGTGCAATTCCGTTCTGCGCTTTTCCGAGAGTTTCTGTACCGGATGGTCCAGGAAAAGGTATTCTCCCTCAGATGGTTCTTCAAGAAGCCCCAGAATATGAAGCAACGTAGATTTACCTGAGCCGGATGGCCCCATAATGGATATAAATTCTCCTTCTTTGATTTCCAGATTGATATTCCTGAGGACGTAGGTCTTTCCAAATCCTGCCGGATAATACTTGGATACTGATTTTAACTGAATCATAATTTTTTGTTTTGACGATCAACAATTATTTCGGGTAAAATAAGTCTGTTTACATCTATTTTCAAACCCGGTTTCATTCTCCTTTCGCCCGTTCATTTGGTTTATATTCCGGTTTTCAGAGTAATTATCCCTGTATACTAACACATGAATTCTGATCCGGCCATATACTGGTCTGTTAAAATCAAACCCTGTGCCAACAATAGCAACCAATTGATTATAAGAATGTTACAAAATAATAACCTTTGACGAATGTCCGATATCGGACAGGCGGTTGTTCACGTGCGGACAGGAAGAACAGGAGTGTAGAGTGTGTTCTTCCTGTTTATGCCTTCCTGTCGTTTTTTCTACTGAAACCGATGGTGACGAATAAAAAAAAGGCCACCCTGACAGGTGGCCTTCCTTCATATATTCTGTTTTACTTACATATAACGCTTTCCGCTGAAATATTTGAAGTCACTGGTACCTCTGAATCTGGCATCCACAAATATCGCTTCGTTGCGGGTCTTGGTATATTTAAAGATGGCGTTATTTCTGAAGTCAGCGCCTTTAAAACTCACACGGTCACCAAAGTTGGCATATTTAAAATCCGCGAAACCGGCAAATTCATTCTTGCTATAGCTGACATCCTGGTCAAACTGGGCATATTTAAAATTGGCATCCATGGCAAAGTAGCAGGACCTGAAAGTCGTTTTCTGCTGAAAATCACCATATTTGAAGTTCGCGTGTCCCTCAAATCTTGAGCCTTCAAAGTTGACCGTTTCCTCAAATTTCGAATACTTGAATTCAGCGTCATCTCGGAAAGTACAATTGTCAAATGTGATGGCTTTATCAAAATCCGCTGTATAGAGAATATTATTCCCCCAGTTGATAGTCACCCCCCCGGATTTTCTCGTCTTGCTGTCATTTTCAAGAGATTTGTAAGCCACTACTTTCCCTTTGAAGGTACAGTTTATGAACGTAAGAGGAACCTCAACCGTACTTTTGAATGACTGATTATCAGATCCTTTACTTACATCCCTTTTATTGGATAGTTCGGTAAGATCCAGATCTCCTTCGATAACAGCATCTTTGATGATGACGGCTTTTTTCTGGTTGATCATTTCAAAAATGTGCCTGGAAGAAACCTTTTCCTGTCCGTAAACGAGGGAGACACTCATAATGGCCACAAGGCCTGCAATTATTTTTTTCATAGTGCTTATTTATACCGGTCTGAAAGTTATTGTTATCTGCTTACTTTTACACTGCCTGAACTGGCATGAATTTTAATGTTTTTTCCGCCTCCGTTTACCGTGCCGGTAATATTGTTGCGGTCTTTCCGGCCTTCAAAATTGGAAAGCCCTTCAAAGTCAACGTTATTTCCCCTGAGGTCAACATTCAATCCTTCGGACCTTGACGGTAATTTTACTTTTACAGAACCTGCGGAGGTATTCAACGCCAGGTTTTCACCCAGACTTGAGATTTCGGCCTCTATACCACCGCCGCTGGTTGACGCCTTCATGTTGCCACTTACACCAAACAAGTGGATTCCACCGCCTGAAGTAGATACGGAAGCATCCCCCTTGATGCCGTCTACCCTGATACTGCCGCCGCTGGTGGTGGCGTTGATCTTACCTGAAATAGCCTTGAGAGTAATTCCACCACCTGAGGTTACCAGTTTGATGGTACCATCACAGTTGATTGCTTCGATACCTCCCCCACTGGTGTGGAGATCTATTTTGTCAGTACAATCAGACAGCCTGATTCCGCCACCTGAGGTGCTTCCGACGATGGTACCATCCAGTTCTTTGAGGTTAAGCCCGCCGCCGCTGGTAGCAAACTTCAGATTACCTTTCAGACTGCTCAGCGTAATACCTCCGCCTGAAGTGGAAAGGTCAGTAGAAATGTTTCTGGGAACATAGATTTTAAAAGTAATACTCAGGCCGTTCTTTCCCCAGTTGATCTTTTCCTTGTTTCTCGCTACACAAACCAGCGATGAGCCCTCCTGGCGAATCGTCAGCGTATAGTTTTCAAGACGTTCTTCGATTTCTGCTTTGGACAGCTCGCGGTTCCAGTTAGAACCTTTGATGTAAACTTCCACACGGGACTCGGCTCCGGCTGTACCAGCCACTGTGATGCCCCCACCTGATGTAGATACCTGAAGGTCTTTTACGGATGACGAAGAAAATGTTTTTACGATGTAGGGTTTATCTTCAGCAGCCAGCAGATTGAGCGCCGCCAGACCTGCAAAAAGGGTTAAGAATAATTTTTTCATAATTTAAGTATTTAATGATTTTTCTGAAAGATGTTAAAATGTGTTAATGCGTTGCATCCCCGCGTATTTTTTTTAAAAAAAATCTTCTCCGGGAAAAATAATGAAACGCCGATTAAGGTTTTGAAAACCCTTATCCCCCAATCCGGAAGAATACCTGTCCGTTTTCTTGAATGTCGCAATCCCGGGTTTTACCTGTCTGGTCATTACGGATATAAATCAGGCTGCATAATACCCATCTTTTCATAGTGGGCTTTGTTCATGTCATAATGCAGCCGGGTCATCTGGTTCAGATACTCTTTCAACGGAACCAGTTTGTGTTTCAACCGATGCTGGTCTACGTTAAGGGAGTCTGAAAGGCCTATTTTCGGCACCGCTCTTCCCGTTGTATTGATAAGATAATTAACCTGGGTACCAAACATCTGTTTTTCTTTGGCATTTACCTTCACCCTGTCATACAGGTAGGCATAATTCTCCGGATTGGCGTTGTTTTTTTTAACTTCACTGTTCATCGACTTCAACACTTTGCGCTGAAAATCAGGAAACTTATCGCAATGTTGCACCATGAGCCAGAAAGCCTTCGAACCATCCGCTCCGACTTTATCATACCCCGGAAAACCATAGCGGCCAAACAAAACTTCAAGGCGGTTTTTATGAGAAGTAAAAACGCTGTCTTTATACTGTTCCCATTGAGCATTCGTATAATTCTTATAATTACCTGACAAAAACTGCGGGCGGTTCGCCGCAATCTGATCCGTTTTCACCATGGTTTTCAGTTCTTCTCTCAGGTCGCTCTTCTGTTGTTCAGAAATCCGCCTGACGCCCTGACAACCAAACATTGTCACCAATAATACAACAACACAAACATGCTTCATATGATAGATAATTATTTTTCTGTATTACCGATAAATGTCCGTTTTCTCGCTGTTTTGGGTTAAAATTAAAGAAAGAGAGGAAGTGAAGATGCTGAGATCCTTCCTGACCTTCCTCTCTTATCTGGTTACCCTAAACTATTAATGATAGATAAGCATACCCTAAATCTATGCCAAAAACATAACACACTCATTACAAGCACATTAAAAATAAAGCAGTGTAGCCAGTGTTCAGTTCCGGACAATTTCCGTCCATATGCGGACAATGTTTTCTCTTTGGGGGCTTTACAATATATATTCAGAAATTTCTTTAATTTGATATTGCAATACCTGATAAGAATGAGTGGCCTTATGTATAAAATACCAGTGAAACAAAGCAAGCTAGCAGGAAAGGTCCTTCTAAATCATGTCCTTGTTTGTTCATTTTTTCTTGTTTTACCATTAATAGTGTCTACAAGACCTCCCGGAGAGCCGTTCCTTTCTATTACCAGACCGTTAATCAGGGATATAACCGGCAATGTACTTCTGCTTGGCTTTTTCTACTTCAGCTATTATTTTCTTGTTCCCAGATATTACATTACTCAGAAATACGTTCCATTTACCGTATTCATACTGTTTTTCCTGATATCCATTATTATTTTACCCTCTCTGATTACAGGAAGATTTGAAGCGAGAACGGGTGGTCCTCCGCCATTCAGGTCAGAAGATATGAACATCAGGAGCAGTCCGCCAAATCCATTAACATTCCTGTTTGATGAGCTGAGACATCATCTTTACCTTTTCGCCATTGCAGTTTTCGTATCTGTTCTATTGAGAACGAGGAAATACTTGTCAGAGGTAAAAGAAGAAAAACTCAAAGCAGAACTTTCTTCTCTCAAATCACAGATAAATCCTCATTTTTTGTTTAACACACTCAACAATATTTACATCTTATCTCTAAAAAAAGACGACAGGGTATCTGATGCCATTATTAACCTTTCCGGATTGATGAGGTACGTAATCAAAGATGCGCATGATTACAAAATCCCGTTACATAAGGAAATTGAATACATTCAGCACTACATTAATTTGCAAAAAAACAGGCTGGGTAGCACAGCTGACATTTTTTTTAACAGTAAGGGAGATTCTGACAATCTGCAAATAAGTCCGTTGATACTCATAACCTATATTGAAAATGCTTTTAAGTTTGGGGTAAATCCTGATGTCCCCGATTGCAAAGTAAATATCTCTTTAAACATAGAAGACAGCAGGTTAACTTTAAATACCTCCAACTTAAAAGCCGCTTTATCCGGGGAGCAGAAAACTACAGGAATAGGAATGAGTAACACAGAAGAAAGGCTTAAACTTCTTTATAGAGACAAGTATACGCTGGCAATAAACTCTGACGAAGAAACCTATTCTCTGAACTTAACCATTGTACTGTCATGATGAAAGTACTTGCGATTGATGACGAACCACTTGCTCTCGAACTAATAGAAGCATTTACTACCAGATTTGATTTTTTGAAATTCGAACGTGGTTTTGCGAATACTACAGCGGCCTTCCATTACCTCGAAAAGAACAAAATTGACCTGCTGTTCCTGGACATCAACATGCCTGCCATATCGGGCATCGACTTTTTCAAATCCTTATCCTGCAAACCTATACTTATATTTACAACCTCCTATGGAGAATATGCCATTGACAGCTATGAGCTGGGAGCAATCGACTACCTGTTAAAGCCTTTTACCCCTGCACGCTTTGAACTTGCTGTTAACAGGGCGTATGAACACTATACCCTGCTGATCAAATCCAATCTGCCGGATGAATCAAAATATGTGATACTAAAGGCTGATTATGGTGTCGTAAAATTGATCTTCACTGACATTCTTTACATAGAAGGCCTGGATAATTATTTAAAGATCATTCTTCAGAATGGTGATTCTGTTATTATCCGTCAGACTCTTAAAACATTTATGGAGAAAGTCCCTGAAAAAGAATTCCTGAGGGTTCACAGATCATTTATTGTACCGTCAAAAAGTGTGGAATCCATAAAACATAAAACCATTACTTTGTACGGAGGCAAAAAAATTCCTATAGGAAGAAGCTATGATGATTTTGTGAAAAACCTGTGGAGAGATTTGATCTAATCCTCGCAACCGTTTACATGAAACCTGCTTTATCTCTCTTCACCACTAAAATCATGTCGTCTACCACAATTGTTATCCCTGCTAACAGAAGTTAAGTACATTTACCCGTAAGTAATAATATCCATATTTTCAGAATCTCCTGATCATTAGTTAATCTTTACGAAAGAGTTTTCATCCAGTTTTAAAGCCATTTTTATCATGAAACACAAATCATTAACATTATTAATCCTGGCGGGATTCATGCTATTTATACGTTGCAATAGTGATAACGACCCTGTAAGCGCCTCAATATCTTCATTAACCTGCCCATCAGCCACTTTATCGTCCTCTGCCACAATAAACACCGCCTTTACAGGTACTGCTTCTATACCCTACACCGGGGGAAACGGGATGACGTATTCTGCGGGAAATTCTGTCTCTTCTACTGGAGTGACCGGCTTAAGTGCTGTGCTTCAGGCAGGTACCTTAGCCAACGGGGCCGGTAATATAATTTACAGCATTACGGGTACTCCTACATCCACAGGTACAGCAAGTTTTGCTATCAGTTTCGGGGGACAAAGCTGTTCATTCAGTATCATAGTAAGCAATGCCGCTACCTCTTCAACAGATTGCGGTACGGTCACAGGTGTGGCAAAGGTCGTCTGTCTTGCCAATGCTTTTCTGGCCACACTTTCTACCACTCAGCAATCTCAGGCCGTCATATCACTGAATCTTACCAACGCCAAAAGATGGTCTAACCTGCCTTGCGGACTTAGCTGCCGGAATGGGATACTTTTCAGCAGCTTAAGCTCTGCTCAGCAAACTGCAGCGTTAGCTTTGATCCAGGCTGCTGCAGGATCCGGTATCTCGGGCGAAGGCTATGAAGAGTTTCAGGCAGTTCGTGCAGCGGATGATTATCTTGGTACTAAATCAAACGGCTATTCATCCGGTCTTTATGTTATAGCCTTTCTTGGTACCCCGAGCACCACAGGCAAATGGATGCTGCAGTATGGAGGTCATCATTATGCATCTAACATTACATACAGTGCCGGTTCGGTGGTAAGTATAACCCCGTTGCATGAAGCTGTGGAGCCCAATGCTGATTTTACGGTTAATGGCACAACCTATGCGGGTCCAATGGCGTCTGAAAAAACAGCTATGCAGGAGATGCTCGGCTCTTTTACCAGTTCAGAACTATCTTCTGCTAAAATATCAGGAACCTTTTCAGACTGCCTGATGGTACCCGGATCAACCACAAATTCATTTCCGTCAACCAAACAAGGTATTAAGGTCAGTAATCTCAGTTCAGCTGCTAAGGCTAAAGTCTGGACAGCTATCCTTGCATGGCTGAATGATGTAGATCCCGATCAGGCTGCAACGATACGTACCGCCTACTCCAATGAATTATCAGAATCTTATGTCTGCTATGCCAGTAATACGAGTGCTGTCGCCGGGACGCCCGGGTCGTTTTTGACCGCAAATACGGATTATGTCCGTATTGATGGCCCCGGTATATGGATAGAATTTGTTTGCCAGAACGGTGTTATTATATCGAATCAGATTCACTATCATACTGTAATGCGTGACCATACACGTGATTACATAGGACTATAAAGTATAAAAGATGTTCGGATTTAAGTCGATTTTACTGTACAGTTATTTTAACAGTCGCCAGATTAAAAAATGGCGGCTGTTAATTTTTGCGTTGGCAATAACCCTCTTCCAGTTCGTACCCATTTCTTTGAAGGCACACCCCTCCCCTAATTCACTGATATTTCTGGATATTAATCCCGACATAGTGCAGATGGAGGTTCTTCTTCCTGTTCCTGAGCTGGAATTATCTTTTAAAAAAGAGCTGTTAAGCCATCCTGAAGACATTCTGAACAGATGGGGCAGTGAAATACAAAAATACCTTCTCCATCACATTTCAGCATACACTGAAAAAGGCAAACCATGGCATGTGGAAGTTATTGACCTTAAGATGGAAAAAAATTTTTATGCGGACAATGTAACTCCATATTGGGAAATAGCAGCTACTGTCAGGCTTACCCCTGTCGCTGGTGGAAATACCAGGAATTTCTTTCTTGATTATGACGTAATACTTCATGAGGTCATCAATCATATCACTTTACTATCCATCAGAAGTGACTGGGAAAGTGGCAACCTTGGAGATGATCATACGATCAGCAAAGCTACCGGAGAAGATGCTTTGGTTATTGCACGGGATCTCAATACCAACAAGATACATCCTCTCCATATAAATTTGCAAAATGGAAACCGGTGGTCAGGGTTCAGAGCAATGGTAGTGCTTGGCATGCGACATATATCAGAAGGCACCGACCATCTTATGTTTTTACTGATGCTGCTCTTACCTGCTCCGTTATTGATTAATAAGGGTTCATGGGCAGGGTTCAAAGGTTTGAGATCAAGTATTTTTACATTACTCAAAATAATTACAGCCTTTACTGCGGGCCACTCTGTAACGCTGCTTGCCGGCACTTTAGGCTGGTTTCATTTTCCATCCCGGCCGATTGAGATACTTATCGCCTTTTCTGTTTTCATTTCTGCATTAAATGCTTTCCGCCCGGTTTTTCATGGAAAAGAAGCTGCCATTGCTGCAGGCTTCGGGCTGATACACGGCATGGCGTTCGCTTCGACCTTGTCCGAATTACACTTAAATTCCGACACGTTACTTATCAGCCTTTTGGGCTTTAACGCCGGGATAGAACTCATGCAGATACTGATCGTTATCATTATTATTCCCTGGTTGATTATCATGAGTAAAACGCCCTATTACAAATGGTTCAGATATACCATGGCGCTGATTACTTCACTCGCTGCCGTTGGATGGATGCTGGAAAGGGGAACCAGTAAAAAGAATCTCTTAACGAAGTATCTTGAAGAAATCCCGGATAATGGACACTGGTTTTTATTGATTCTGACCCTGACAACAATTGTGATGTATGCAATGAACAGATGGCAGCTTCAAAGAAATAACATTTAAAAGGAGTTTCTTCCGGAATACAACCCATTATTAAGCATCTGTATGTTTCTTCGGCAACCCGGATCCGAACTAAAGAAAGAAAGGAACTGGGAATTCCATGCTCCTTCCTGACCTTCCTCTCTTATCTGGTTGCCCTAAACTATTAATGATAGATAAGCATACCCTAAATCTGTGCCAAAAACATAACACACTCATTATAAGAATATTAAAATAAAGCAGTGTAATCAGTGTTCAGTTCCGGACAATTTCCGTCCATGTGCGGACAATGTTTTCTTCTCGCGGGTTTGTCATACTCATTTGCAAAGCGCGATTGACAAACCACCTGTTTTTTTATTAATTTGTAAGTATAATCAACCATTCACCGGGTTCTCTTATGAAAAAGCTCCTTTTCCTTGCGCTGATTTTGCTTGCATCCATTGATGAAAATGCTGCACAGGACCGCAAAACCATTCTTGCTGTGTTTGCTCATGCGGATGATGAAATCACGGTTTCGCCTCTCCTTTCGAAACTGGCACGTGAAGGTAACCGGGTTTATCTGGCCATCGCTACCGACGGCCGGAATGGTGTCACCTCTTTTGCTGGCATACCTGCAGGCGACTCGCTTGCAAAAAAGCGGAAGGAAGAAGCCCTGTGTGCAGCCTCAAAACTTAAGATTGAGCCTCCGGTCTTTATCGGCCTGGCAGATGGTTCACTTTCCAGAGCGGATGTTCACCCTGTACTGAAAAAGAAGCTTCAGGAAGTATTCCTCAGCATCAAACCCGATGTGATCCTGACCTGGGGCCCTGAAGGCGGATACGGACATCCTGATCACCGTATGGTCAGTAATATGGTCACTGAAATCTTTCAGGAAGGGTGTGAAAACTGCCCTGCCAGACTGTTTTATGCTGGCTTTCCTGCCAAAGCCAAAAAAGAACTCCCGCTGAAAACGATGGAAGCCATGTGGCTGATGCAATCCTTCCATTTTGTAAAGCAACAATACCTGACTTACCGGATTCCTTTCACGGAAGCTGACCTTGAGGCAGCCAAAGCCTCTTATCAATGTCATCAATCCCAGTACAGGCCCGATACCATTGCAGAAATCTTCAGGATTACAGGCCTGGCCGGTAACATCACGTATCTGAGGCCGTTTGCCGTCAGCCAGGGGATATCGGACCATCTTTTTAAGTAGAACACCCCGCTTTTCCCCAAAAAACCACAAACCGGGCACAGGAATAGTTTTTTGATATTCAGAGATGACACCAAAAATTATATCTGCCGTGAAAAACCTGATTTACGCTTATGCATTAATGCTGGTAGCCGTCTGTTGCCACTCAATCACTCAAAAAGAAGAAGAGAAGGGCAGATCAGTCATGGTCAGCAGAGACAGTATAAAAGCCACCGCCGATACATCTGCTATAATCTATCATCTGACAGGTTACCTCAATCATGAATCAACCGTTTATGAAGGCATAACCCTGACACTTTCCAGAGAAGCAAGGGCTGATGACCGGTACCTTCTGCTGAAAGGACGGGCTCACATCAACCGATACTCAGCCGTTTACATTGAAAATCCGGAAACCGGGGCGCTGAGAAACATGGAATTTGTAAGTACCCGTATGGCCGCTGCCGACACCACACTGATGTCGGCAGAGCAAACCTTTTTTGATCTTTTGCAGAACGCCCGCGAAATCTCTGTCAGCGGTAAAGAAATCAGGCTCAGGAAAGACCAGCATAACGGACTCCTCTTTTCGACCGAATAATATTACTCGCTTCGAAGCGAGCGGACAGGATTTTTCAACGCTGCCTTTAATGCCTGAAAACTTACTGTAAACAATGCGATAAGAACTGTGACGCCCAAAGCCGCTGCAAACATCCACCAGGAAAGTGAGATACGGTCTTGGAAGTCTCTCAACCAGTGATTCATGATAAAATAGGCGGCCGGACCCGCAATTAGAATGGCGGCAACCACCAGTTTTACGAAATCAGCCGAAAGCAGGGCCGAAAGGTTCAGAACGCTTGCTCCCAGTACTTTCCGGATACCAATCTCTTTTGTCCGCTGCCTGGCAGTGAAAGCCGCCATACCGAACAAGCCCAGGCAGGCAATAAAGATGGCCAGCCCCGCAAAGACCTGGTACAACATGCTCATCTGCTTATCCTGAAGGTAAAAATTCTCAATGTTATCATCAAAAAAGCTACCTGTGAAAACCACTTCCGGAAACACCGCATCGTACTGTCTGCGGATCATTTCCACAGCGTTATTCAGGTTTTGAGAGCGGAGTTTTACGGCTACCTGAAAATAATATGGCCGGACAGAAGTGATGGCAATAGGTTTGACGTCTTCCCTTGCTGAATTAGATTTAAAGTCTTTCACCACACCGGATATAGGTTTCCATCTGGAACCCAGACGGATATTTTTACCCAAAGCTTTCTCAGGGTCATCCACGCCCAGCTTGCGCAGCAACGTTTCGTTCACCACATAAGCCTGAGAAGTGTCAGACCGGCCATAGGGCTGGCCGGCGATGAACTCCAGTCCGTATGTTTCGAAATACTGATCGTCACCAAACTTAAGATATATATTAAAGTCGGCGTCTTCTCCCCGGTTATCAAAGGAAAAGTTGGAAGACCAGTTATTATCAGACGACGGCTGGTCGGAAGAGAAACTTACCGCCTCTATTCCGGCTTTTGTCAGTAGTTCATTCCTGAACGTCTGGAACCGGCCTTCATACTCCGGATCGAGAGGAATCACATAAACACCTTCTTTGGAGAAACCCAGGTCCATTTGTGAAATAAAATTCATTTGTGAAAGCGTCACAATCGTTCCGATGATGAGCACCTGAGAAACGGCAAACTGGGCAACGATGAGCAATTTTCTCAGGGAAATTCCACCGATGGTTTTAGAAGATATCCTGTTTTTCAACGCTTCGATAGGCTGAAACCCGGATAATATAACAGAAGGGTAAAAACCGGCCAGAAAGCTGACCCCCAGCATGAGCAGTACTGCAAACAACCAGATGCCCGCGTCCCCGAGAATAGGCAGCTGGCCCGGTACCTGCGAGATTTTACTGAGCAAAGGAATGCTCAGAGCCGTTAACAGGACACCTACCAGGGTAGAAATGAATACAATCATACCTGTCTCAGTCATAAACTGTCCGATCAGTTGTCGCCGGACACCGCCCAGAGCCTTTCTGACACCAACTTCCATAGAACGGCTGACAGACTGCGCCGTGGCGAGATTAATAAAGTTGATGCAAGCCATCACTATGATCAGGCCGGCAATAAGAGATAAGGTAACCAGGACCGCTCTGTTGATACGACGGCCTGAATAATTTTCAAAGCGGGCATCAAAATGCTGATCTTCTAATGGACTCAGAAACGCTGTTACTTTTTCCCGTCCGTTCTTAGGATAATGTTTTTCCCCGAATCCGGACAGTAATACATCGAATTTTTCTTTTTGGGCATGTTCAGGAAGCAGTACAAAAAGCTGATCATTGGAACTTACCGTCTCCCAGCTGTCAAAACGCCCGAAGCCAAACATCAGGAGACTTTCATTACGGCGTTTGGTTTCATAGGATACTACAATATCAATCGGGAAATCGGTATTCAGAGGTATATCCTTCAGTACTCCTCCTACTTTCAGTATGATCTTATTGTTCAGCTTCAGGTATTGGCCTTCAGCCTGTTTCCAGTCACCAAAGTATTTGTCTGCAAACGTGCGGCTCAATACAATGATATTAGGTTCATCCAGTACCTTCGGAGAGCCCGTCATCCATGGAAAATCAAAGACATCAAAAAAAGAAGAATTGGTAACCAGACCGACCTGTTCTTCAAGGAATTTTTTCTCATTGGAAATATTACCCGAATCCCTTCCCATTACGGTAATCTGAGGGTTAAGCGTTCCGTTTACAGGAACAATTTTTTCAAACTGCGGAATATCTGTCTGAAGGGCAGCCAGTGTAGGTAACGCATTACCGGGTGTAAAATCAGTGTTTCCGTTTGTTCCCTTTGTTTCTTTCACAATCCGGTAAATGCGGTCTTTCTTCGCATGAAAATTATCAAAACTGCTTTCATAACGGATAACCACAAAGAGCAGAATACTGGAAGCAATACCCACAGAAAGCCCCAGAACATTCAGAAAAGTAAAGCTTTTGTTTCGCAACAGGCTTCTGAAGCCGGTCTTGAGGTAATTCTTGATCATTATTTTTAATTTAAAATTTCTGTTTATTGTTCATCTTTAAGGCTGACAGCAGGATTTATCAGCGCTGCACGTGTGACTCTAAACCCTAATGTGAAAAGAGAAAGTCCGAACATCGCTACCAAAAAAAACGATATAATACTGATATCCAGATTCGTATGAAATTCAAATACGTTCAGAAAACTCATTCCGGCTACGTAACCGAGCGGAAGCGCTATCAATAAGGCGATAAATAAAAGTTTAAGAAACCCGGCTGAAAGCAATCTGACGATTTCAGCTACCTCAGCACCCATCACCTTCCTGATACCGATTTCTCTGGTTCGCCTTTCTGTCGTGTAGGTAACCATGCCCAGCAAACCCATGATGGCAATTACAAAAGCAGCCCCGCATATCATAGCAAAAAACTTCACGTCATCTCCAGCAAAGAAACGGTCATGAAGTGCCTCTTCTGACCAGGTAAAGGCAATGGGTTCATAAGGATACAGTTTTGCCCACAAGCCTTTTAATGAGGCTTCAAAACGGCTCCTGTCTGTGTGGTCCTGCGTGAGTACAGATAAAACCCTGAAGCGTGAAGGATCGTATTGCATCACAAGAGGGTGTAATTCATGATAATTGGAAGTGCAGAAATCTTTTACTACCCCTTGTACTATTACTTCCCTGTCATCATTCAGTTTAAAACTTCTGCCTATAGCGGCTGACGGAGTTCCGAAATGCAAGCGCGTGACGGCCATTTCATTAAGAATCACGAAGTTTCCGGCTGAATCTGCCCTTGATGCGGCAAAGTTATGCCCAGCTACAAACTGAAGCTTCATGTTCTCAATAAAGGCGACGTCGGCCGCATAGTATTCCGCACTTACCGGAGCCGCATTTTTGTCTTCACCAGACGACAATGTACAGCCGGCGACTCCTCCACCAAATGGTGAAGAGACGACGCCCACGCGCAAAACACCTTTCAATCTCCTTACTTCATTAAGCGGAAGAGCCGTTGTCCTGTCCCCGGCAAGACTCAGGTTAAGAATATTTTTACGGTTAAAATTATCATTGTCTGTTGCCATATAATCAAACTGGCTGTACATCGCGGATACGAAAAACATAAATACTACAGTTACGACAAACTGTGCCACCATAAGTGTTTTTCTAAGACCTGCCTTACCGAAAGTTCCCGGTGCCAGGTCTCCTTTGAGTACCTGCACAGGCCTGAAAGCCGAAAGCATCATGGCAGGCAACCATCCGGCCAAAAGTCCGGTGGCTACAGCGAAGATTACAAAAATCAGCCACATCATCAGCTTATTCTCCACGTCCCATACCATCCATTCCGCATGAATGTTCATACGGATAAACTGAAATACGACAGCAGCGACGGCGAGCGACAACAGAGAAAGCAAAACGGTTTCGGTAAGAAAGCGAATGAGCACCTGTACCCTGCCGGCGCCGGCCACTTTTCTCACCCCTACCTCCCGGGCTCTTCCAATTGATTTGGCCAGCGTAAGGTTGACATAATTAAAACCAGCCAGCAGCAGTATGACAAAGGCAATGAAAGACTGTGAAAACAGACCCTTTACACTATCGACGTAAACATTACGTTCAAGACCTTCGACGTCGGGAGAAATGTCACCGATTAATTGAGGTCTGAAGCTGTAGGTACTTTTCCCTGCAGCCATAACCGGCTTATGATAGCGTGCAATGTCATCCAGAGCACGTTGCAGGGCCGGAGTTTCTGTGCCATTTTCAAGTAGGGCAAATGTATAGATATCGGGATTATTCCAGGACTCAGTCCCTGTTGCCCCCGGGGTTTTTCTCAGGTAAGTCGCCATTGAAACCATCACATCGCTCCTGAAATGCGTCCCTCTGCGTTTGAAAGGCTTCAACACCCCGGTGACAGTGAATATACCCAGGTCCGGATGTGTCAGACTCTGCCCCACGGCTTCATTATCTCCGAAAAACTTCTGTGCCGCCTCGTGTGTCAACAACAGTGTATTGGGTGCTGCCGGCACTGTACCTTTAGCAAGCGGGAATCCAAAAATGCTGAAAAATGAGGTATCCACATAGATACCATTTACCTTTACTGACTTCAGCCGGTTGTCCAGTTCACCATCAAAATGTCTGACTACCCGGGCTGTTTTTTCAATGCCAGGATATTCATTTTTCAGCTTATCTGCCAACAAAAAGGGAGAAGAAGCAAAGGAATGCAGGGTTTCTCCGGATTGCTGCTGATCTGTAATGATCCTGAAGGTACGATCAGGAAACGGATGGAAATTATCTGTTTCAAAGACATTCTGTACCTGGATCAGCGCAATAAGTGAAAAAGCCATAGCCATACCAAGGCCTGCTACATTGATAAATGAAAACAACTTGTTCTTCAATATGCTTCTTAGCGCTATTTTCAGGTACCCGAAGATCATCTTTACATGTTTTTTACAGAAAATAAAATCTTTGACATTTTATAAGCACATCGCTTTTCAGAAGCCTCATTCACTTCTCAGGGATTTCACGGGATTCATCAGCGCCGCCCTGATACTTTGCGAACTGACCGTCAGCAAGGCAATGACAAGCGTCAGAACCCCGGTTACTGCAAATATCCACCAGGAAATACTGATCCGGTAAGCAAATTCCTGCAACCAGAATTTCATAACAAAATAAGCCACGGGGGAGGCAATAAGCAGGGCAATCAATACCAGCTTAATGAACTCTTTCGAGATCATGGCTGTAACATTAAAGACAGAAGCACCCAGTACTTTACGGATACCGATCTCCTTGGTCCGCTGCTCAGCCATGTAGGTAACGAGGCCAAACAAACCCAGACAGGCAATCAGGATCGTAAGTACAGCAAAGCTCAGAGCCACTTTCCCGATCCGTTGCTCCTCTCGGTACATATCGTCAAACGACTGGTCCATAAAAGTATACTGAAACGGCATTCCTGGTGCCATTTTACGCCATAATGATTCAATATCGGAGATCAGTCCGGGCATATTGGCGGTATGGACCCTGAAGCCCATTTCCCAATCACTTCTACCCAGGCGGAAGCTCAGCGGTCCTACATTTTTTTTCAGAGATTCGAAATGAAAGTTTTTAACCACTCCGATGATCTCATAGTTTGTACCTTCGTTGTCATCATTCATTGAATAAATCTTCTTGCCAACAGGATTTTCATAGCCCAGCAGCTTTGCTGTACTCTCATTGATGATCATCCTGGCAGAGTCGCCTCCGAATTCCCGGGAGAAATTACGACCGCTGATGAACTCCATCCCCATATTATCAATATAATCATAATCAATATTCCAGGACTGCATATTGAAGGAGTTTTTAGCATCCATCACAGGGTCTTTGGAATAGGTATAATCACTTCTGGCCGAATTGCCGACGGGAATGTATCCGGCATTTGAACCGCTTTTAACACCTGACATTCTTTTTACTTCCTCCATAAAAGCTCCCTGGCTGTCTCTCAGCGCGCTGGTGCCTTTGATGATCAGCATCTGCTCTTTGTTGAACCCTACTTTAGTGGTCTGTATGAAATTCAGCTGACGGTAAATGATCAGCGTACCGATGATCAGGATGATAGAGGTAGTAAACTGGAAAATCACCAGAACATTCCGCATGTTACTCTTTCTAACCCCGGAAGATATCTTCCCCTTAAGCACCTCTATTGGCTTGAATGATGAAAGGGAAAAAGCCGGATAATATCCTGCCAGGAAACCAACAACGAGTGGCAGCAATATAAGAATCGGTAAAAACGACGGTGTGAAAAGACTTCCGAGTTCGAACTCCTTTGCGGAGATACCATTGAAATAAGGTATGGCCAATGAAGTAAGCCCCAGGGCAATGAAAAAGCTGAGATAACTGGTAAGCGTTGATTCTGTGATAAACTGCCTGATCAGTGTTATCCTCTCTGTACCAAGCACTTTGCGGATACCTACTTCCTTTGATCGTTTGGCTGAACGGGCAGTGGAAAGGTTCATAAAATTGATACAGGCGATGAGTAATACAAAGATGGCCACGGCTGAAAAAACATACACATATTGTATATTACCGTTATTCTTCAACTCACCCATTCGGTCAGAGGTAAGATGGATATCGGTCAGTGGCGCCAGCATATACTTTAATTGGTTACCTGCTTTCTCAAACTCCTTCATACTGCTGATCTGCATGACGGCTTTGGCCTGAGGGAACTGATACCGTTCCGTAAATTCATCGAAATACTTCTCAAAATTCCGGATGTCAGCTCCATTTTTCAGTAACAGATAGGTGTGAAAATTGTGACTCAGGTAGTTGCCGAAAGGGTAATCAACATTATCCATTGACATCAGAAAGTCAAAACGGAAGTGGCCGTTCTTAGGCATGTCTTCGATCACTGCGGTGATCTTATAGGACGTCTTATCAGAGACTCCTTCCTCAATGATTTTTCCAATTACGTCTGTGGTTCCGAAATACTTCTTTGCCGCAGATTCAGAAATAACCATTGTATTAGGTTCATCCAGGGCATTATGAAGGTTGCCGGCCACTGCCGGAAAACTGAAGACATCAAAAAAAGTAGAATCTACATAAACAGCATCTGTCTCGTTGATATATTCAGTCCCTTTTTTAAGGAACTTAGAACCGCTGTATGCGTAAATCCTGGTAAACTGTTCAACCACCGGATAGTCCTTTTTAAGGGTAGCCCCCATCGGATCGGAGACCACAGCCAGACGAAGCTCTGTCCCTCCTATACTGATATCCGAATGAATTCTGTAAATTCTGCCGGCTTTTTCATGATAACGGTCAAAACTCAGCTCATCAAGCACATACAGGCTTATGAGCATAAAACAGCTCAAACCGATGGCCAAACCAGCGATATTGATCAAAGAAAAGGTTTTGTTCTTGAGAAGATTTCTCCAGGCGACTTTAAGGTAATTGCTTATCATAATTAACGTTTTTAGCTCTTCATGTTTTGCAAGACAGTTGCAAACCCTATGCCCAAAAACATAACCTTCTGACAATCAGCAATATAACATAATCACTCTTTTAAAGATGTCCGGAATCGGACAGAACATGTTCGATTCTGAACAATATAAAACATTCACCAGCAGCCTGTTAAAATAAAACTCCGGCGTGACAGGGCACACCGGAGTTCTGTAAAGCAGCCACTTATCACTATTTTTTCCCGGCCAGGCTTCTTCTCAGTTCCAGATAATCCATAAAATAGATGACTTTCACTGAAATATTATTGTTCTGATCGGTCTGCAGCGTTGACCGTAGATTCCCGAAATAAGAATTTTCCAGGCTGGCGACGTCATTGAACACCGCATTCTTCCAGACTACATTAAGAAAGCTGCCGGGAGCAAACTGCCAGGTGTAAACCATATCAATATTAAAGTAATTGACATTTTTATGATGGGGGTTCTGAGGAGCTTCCGATGGACTCAGACTTCCCGACTGGTTAAGTGAATAATACTCTCTGTTTTTTACGGTGCTTACATAATGTCTGGCTCTGAAGGTAAGCCCCATTTTGTTGGTAAAATTGTATTTCAGATTGAGTATGTGGTCAAACGTTGTAACTTTCCTTACAGCGAAAAAGATATCTTCTCCTTCTACAGCAGTGAAGCCTACACTTCTGGGCCTGGGCATGTAGGAAATGGAGTGTGTAATGGCAAACTTGCTGTTGAAGCGATAATTCTGCTGCAGAAATATGTCCATACCGTTCGCCCTGTAAAAGTCGATGAAGACCCTTTCGGCGAATTCCGTCGCAAAAGAGTATTTTTTAGCATAATTTGATTCTATCCAGAATCCGGCCATTACACTACCGGCCCGTCTGAATACTCTCTCCGCAACCCTGGGCTCATAAAAGTCATTCTGAGGTGGATTATAATTAAAAAATACACCGCCCCAATTCAGTTTTTTAGTCTGTGCATTGATGTTTACCTGCAGTCTTGACGACTGATATTTACTTGGTATCTCTCCGATGCCGGAATAGAGAGAACTGATATTGGCGTTAAAATTATAAAACAAACGGTTATACCAGCCTTTCGGCTCGATGTAGCGATAGCCCAGATAAAGGTAATGATTGATGTAATTGTTATTGGTAAAATACCCGAGATCATTACTGGTATACCGGGTATCCGTCAACTCCTGACTGAGATTAAACACAAACTTACCGCTGGTTTTTCCCAACCCGAAATTATGACTGTAACCGGTTTTGTCGCTGCTGCCCGCTTGCTTGTAGTTCAGATGACTCACAGCCACATTTCCTGTCAGATTATAGGTATTCTTTTTGTCGAAAAGGCTGAACAGGGCCGAACTTACGTTGGCATTATGAGTATCCCCTCCCCTGAGTACACTGGTATTGATAAAGCTGACGCTTGAGTTATGCTTCATGGTCTGATCCAGCACAAAGATATTGTAGTTGGTCAGCGGATCTGTTTCTACTGTGCGGGTCTCGCCCGTTTCATTATTGCGGATAAGCGCTTCCTGCTGCGCCGTAACGGCATTCAGTAATCCTATCCCCAGGCCGCCCTTTGTTCTTCCTGATATCTTGGAAGCGTTGATCAGTCTGGAAGCCACAGGATTCTCTTCCACCGTTTCATTGGCTTTCAATCCCTGGTACGCTTTTCCCAGATTAACGGGAGTCCCGCCTATCCTTCTTGAATAAAACAGGTTACCTTTGCTGAACAGCTCTGTGCCTTCTGTAAAAAAGGTTCTGTATTCATTAAACTTCACCTCAAATGGCGTAAGGTTAAGCACCTGATTATCCGATTGCACCTGCCCGAAATCCGGAATCAGCGTAGCATCAAGAGTAAAGGCCTGACTCAGTCCGAGTTTAAGGTCGAGTCCCCCTGATACCTGGTTGGTCCAGCTTTTCTTACCAGCAGGAAAATGATTGCCGTAAACGGAAAAATAGGGTGACAACTGAAGCCTCACCGGTGGTTTAATGTTTGAAATTTCCGTCCATTGGCCTTCCTGTGTTAGAAACCCGTTTACATTAGGGTCTATAGGACTCCAGGTGTATTGCTGCTCTGTTTTCCGGCGCCTCCGGGTAATGTTCAACCCCCAGTTCTGTACCTCTCCTTTACTGAACCGGATGGCGGAATAAGGCAGAAAAATCTCAAAAGTCCAGCCTTTATCATGGATTTTCACAGCACTCTTCCAAACGGCGTTCCAGCTGAAATCCTCTCCTCCGTTATCACTGTTGTAATTGGTGGTCATTTTGGCATCCCACTGTTCACCGAGGGGTGTTACAAAATACTCAAATCCATTGAGCTTGTCGTTGTAAGTATCGAGGATCAGCCCTATGTAGTCATTCATTCCGAAACCATCACGCCCGGACAACTCCTTCGAAATACTGTCGGCATTGCGTTCGTAGCAGATACCTCCGAAATAAATTCCTTCATCATCATACATCAGGTAAGACTCCGTATGATTTCCCTTTTCCTCCTTCCTGCCTACTACAGGCCGGAACTCAACGTAGTCCGTGATCAGGGGAGCTTCTTTCCAGGCGTCTTCCAGTACACCGTCAATCAGTATTGTCCTGGTAGTACGATGGGCTTTAACACTCCTGGGAACAATCTGTGCAATAACAACATAGGGGAATAACAGGGCGCAAACGCCCGTAAGTAAGTGTTTTTTCATTGATAAGTAATAGCTTTGGTTCGATCAGTTCGTTTTACAAAAATATAGCTTTTTCATTTCCTTGTTTCTTCTTGATGGGTGGATACGCTCAGGTTTAACATTTATTAAGTCGGGTGGGTTAAATGAAAGATGAAAAAAGCAAACCTTACGTTGCATGAGAGATCATCTTTTTGCTGAAAACTTTGACAGACCGGAAAGGTTACAAAAAAGATCTTTTTTTCAGGAAAATATAAAATGAAGACGGCCGATGTCCGGCAGTGATCCCTTGCGGGGCAATTTTGAAGAAGCCATGTGTTTCCGGAAACCCTGATTATTTCTTTTGCGGACTGAAATAGTCCCAGGCGGCTTTCGCAATATCAGCGATCATTTTCTCATTGGTTTCAGCATTTTCAGCAGAGTCAGTCACAAAAACACTGATATAGAAGTGTTCTCCGTTGGACAGGAATACGATCCCGATATCGTTTACAGCAGCCGTAATCCCTTGTTTATTTGTGCCTGAAGAACCTGTCTTGTGCGCCACAACAGTCCCCTCAGGCAATAGCCCTTTCAATCTTTTTGCGCCGGTAGTCGTTTCTTTCATGACCTTCCATAGGAACGCATGCGACCCGGGCGACAACAGTCTTCTGCTGTTGGTGTAATACTCATGCAACACCCTGTTGGCAGCAGAAGGAGTGGTCCAGTTGAAAAACTGCAGGTCCCAGTTGCCCTGTTGCTCTTCCTCATTGTAGCGAATGGCTATGTCTTTGAACCCTTTACTCTTAAAATATTTTTCAACGGCCTGAGCCCCTCCCAGCATTCTCAGCAGTACTTCACACCCTACGTTATCACTTGAAGCCACAGTATGGGTAATGATCTCTGCCAGGGTCAGTACAGCGCCGTCCGGATGCTTGTCGCGGATCGGACTGTACAGGTCAGGCAGCATTTCTTTCTTTGTAATCTCAACCTTCTGATCCAGTTTAAACCGGCCTTTGTCAACTTCAGCCAGGACGCAAAGTCCGATGTGTAGCTTGAAAACACTCTGCATCGGATAATGCCGTGCTGCGTTCAGGCTCAGAATTTCTTTGCCCCGGCTGTCAGCAATAGCTACCCCTGCTACAGCTTTGCGAGCAGAAAGCACTTGTTCTATCCTTTGACGCAGCATTTCAGAAGACTGAGCGGATACAGATGCGCTATTGACCAGAAACAGCCACAGGGAAAGAAAAATATACCGGAACATAAACCTTTGATTTAAATGTAAACAGAACCGTGAGCTTCAGAATATCTTTTGTATCTGACGTCATCCGGAACTGTAAAATTAACCAAAATAATCCGTAAACATAATTTACCCAGGGCAAACGCATTTAAACCCGAAGGGGTGGAATTTAAAGAACATGGGGTTTACCCCCGGGCTAAGAGATAAGATTAACCGTGGTTTTGGCCATGCGTTTTTGTTGCGGAGCAAAACAAAAGCCATGACAAAAACAACCGAAAAAAGCTAAATGCGTTTGCCCTGAATGTTTACTATGGTACAGTGGTTACCCTGCAGACTGCTTTGTCAGACACGGGGTCCTTTCCTCGTCATCCTGGCAAATGCTTGTCCGTTGTACCGGTACAACCCGTTGCCTCCGCCCGCCCAGATGCGCCCCTGCCGGTCTTCCAGAATCGTTTGCACGGCAAATACGGCGAGCCCCTGCTTCGGCCCGAATCGGATGTAGCTTTTCCCGTCAAATCGATACAAACCCGTCCGGTCAGATCCCAGCCACAGGTTCCCGGAACGATCGGAAACGGTGGTCCAGCTATCTGCTCCCCCCATCAGGTTAGGTCCTGACATCCTTTCCAGTTTTCGTCCGTCATACCTGCTTATCCCGCAAAACACAGAACTGAACCAGAGCCGTCCTTCGGCATCTTCTGTAATGCCTGTTACCTGGTTGCTGCACAGACCGTCTTCCTTCGAGAGCCTGACAAACCGGTTGTTTTCCATGCGGAAAGCGCCTGCCTGATCCGTTCCCAGCCACATTCTTCCTTTGCTGTCGCCCGTGATGCAACGTATCGAAAGCCGGGGATAACCTGGCAAAGCAACCGCTTTGAAATCCTTACCGTCAAACCTGTACAATCCTTCAAAAGAACCTGCCCAAATGACTCCTTCACGATCTCTGAAAACACTGGTAACAAAAAACGCATCCGTCTTTTTCTTCATTACAGTAAACTGCCTGCCATCAAACCGACAGATGCCCTTGTCAGTAGCCAGCCAGAGATTCCCTGAATAATCTTCTGTGATGCTATTCACCATCATTCCCGGCAGGCCATCCTGTTGCGTAAAATACCGGAAGTTCTTTCCGTCAAACCGGACCAACCCCCTGGAACCGGTACCAATCCATAGCAGTCCTTTGCGATCTTCGAACAGATAGCGCACCGGATCATCTATCTGACAAACGGTGTCTGCTTTGGCCCTGAATATCCGCTCATACAGATCATCAAAACCCTTAGTCATGAAAGGATTGGGCTCAGAAGTAACACGACCAGTGTCTCTGCCGGTCTGACAAGAAAAGATGAAAGAAAGAAAAAAGGTTAGGGCAACGCCTCGCAATACTGAATTCATAACAGGTATTTCTTTTTCAGCAAAACTAGCTTCAGCATCTTTCCTTTGATCGGAATTAATGTAAAATGATGTAAACGTGAGTGTAAAAAGACGTTTTCCTGCGCGATTGGCCTAAACCGACCCGTGCACGCTTGTGTTCAGAATAAGTAGATGTGAGGGCGCACTCCGGGCTTTACCTTGTCAGAGCCTCAGAATTCTCAAAAAAGATTTACTTTAATGTTTGTAAATATGATTGGACATTCATTTACTTTGTAGAACAAAGTACTTTTGACAAAACACCTTCTGATGGCGAACATTTCTTCAAAAGCCGATCAGCTTCATGCGGCAGTAAGAAGCAATAAATGGCTCTGGTATCTGGCGCTGGCCAGCCGTATCCTGCTGGCGCTGGGTTTTCTCCCGTCCGGATTTGTAAAAATTGCCGGAGAACGTTTCACTTCCCTGTCCGTAAACCATCCCATGGGTAATTACCTGGAAGCACTTCATCATACTGGATATTATTACACGCTTATCGGTATTGCCCAAATGACCGCCGCCCTGTTGCTGCTGATCCCCCGCACCGCTCTTCTGGGAGCGGTTATCTATTTCCCCATCATACTGAATATCTTTCTGCTGACTTACTCGGTACGCTTCGAAGGCTCAGCGGTCACGTCTCCGCTGATGGTACTGGCCAACCTCTACCTGCTGTGCTGGGATTACCACAGGATCAGATACCTGCTACCTTTCCGCCGGTTTCCCGGCCTGCCACCGGTCCCCAGTACACTACAAAACAGATTTCCTTTCCGTTTTTTTGCCGCAGCCGTGGTCATTCTGGTCATTACGTTTGCTTTCAAAGCGTACAACTATCGTATTGAACCGCACAATACCCTGCCTGATTGCCGGAAAGAATGCAAAGACAGCACTAAGCCTGCAGCCTGCTATGATTTCTGCGACTGCATTCACAATAAGGGACTGCCTTTCAACCGCTGTATAGAGCTTTACGAATCAGGTATTATCAGGAAACCCTGAACCGCCTGTCAGAAGATATGAACCCTCACCAATATATCCCTGGCCAAAACAATTATTACCGGACCGCCCAATACCTATATCAACTAACGTTTACCTTCCTCCATTTGATGGCTTACCTGCTTCAGGTGGTCAATCAGATCGTTCAGTTTAGCCTGTTGCTTTGTGGTAGTTTTGGGTTTAATGACAAACCAGTTGAATCCCAGCCATGCCCCGGTAACCAGATAGGTAACGATACCCCAGGTAAGAGTCATTCTGGAAGTATATTCATAGAGATATAATCCTATGCCTAGGGATAACAAGAGAAAATAAAGGTTCATCATGGTATGCTGCATAAACTTCTGCTTTTCTTTCAGCCGGATAAGCTGTGAAAGATAATCGCTGCTGGACTGCTGCTCATCAATGGCCCTGAAAACCGGAATCTGCTGATTGTAGACCAGTAAAAACACTGCCATGGCCAAGATGGTCACCACAATTCCGATTTTGGTTGAAATGAACTGCGGCTGAAAATAATACCATACAAAAAGTATAAAACCACTGGTCGCGATCAGGCAAAGGTTAGCTACTATAAGGTTCCGGACCTGAGACTTCCTGAATCTTTTAAGCTTATCCCGTACTCCGGCGATATCCGGTGAGCCTGTATCCTGTTGTTTCCAAATCGATCTGAAATCTATGTTATTGTCCATGTTCTCTGAATTTTAAAGTAAGTTTTTCCTTGATCCGGTGCAGCCTCACCCTGACGTTGCTTTCAGACAGACCCACAATTCCGGCAATTTCAGCCTGTCTGACCTCTTCCAGTTCGAGCGACACGATGATACGGTCGGTTTCCGGAAGTTCTGAAATCAGCTTGTAAAGCAGTTGTATCTGCGGCTCAAGGCTGGGCATCTTTTCCTCAGCCAGATGGAGCGGCAACGCTGTTTTCGTAATCCTCCTGTCTTTTTCGACGTGCCTCAGACAGTTATTCGACGCAATCCTGAAAATCCAGGTACCCACATCAGCCTCATTCCGAAACTGAGGCAGCTTCTGCCATACAATCATGAATGTCTCCTGGGCAAGATCCTGTGCCACCTCCCGGTCATTGACATACCCCATGCACAATCTGTAGATTTTCTGCCAGTAAGCAGTATAAATTTCTTCAAATGTCATAGCTGGCCCGGGATAAACTCATTTAACTGTGCAAGATACCAGTCTTTGTCATCGTACATAATAAAGTGAAGTCCTTTTTCTGCATACCGGAGGTCAGCCTGTTTCAGGTTTTTATACTGGTCTTCAATCACCGGTTTTATCCCTGCAAAATAGCTTTCGAGAAGGACCAGAACCGGGCATTTAATCAGGCTGACTTTTTCCCTGAGGTCAGTGTTCGAAAAATCACAGTACATTTCAGCAAAAGTGCCCCGGTCTGATTTTACGCTCCACCCTACTACCGTATCTACCATCTGCTTATTTTCCATCATCCTGGGCATGGACATCCTTTGCATTTCCTCAAAGCGGTCGTCCGGAAGGGCCTTCATCTGGTTCACAATCATAGAACAGTCATTCTGTTCTTTCGACTTAAAAGCAGGATTGGTCATGGCCGCCAGACAGGGCAAGGCATCAACAACGACAATCTTACTGACCAGATCCGGATAATCCGCAGCGACGGCCATGGCCAGTCCACCTCCCATGGAATGACCCACAAGCACCGGCTTTTCAATCTTCTGCTCTTTGATATAGGCGGCAATAGCCTTCGCCCATCCGGCAAAACCGGATCCTGGCTGAGGAGCGACTCCTGCAAAACCCGCCATGGTTAATGAATAACAGGTATAGTTTTTTTCAAAAGCCGTCTTTGTTTCATCCCAGACTTCATCCGAACTGGCAAAACCCGGGATAAAAATGATGGATTGCAGTCCGTTTCCGGACTTCTTTACACGGAACGGATAGGATCCGTTTTGAGCAGACACCTGAAAACTCAGGGCGTTTATCAACATTACAAGAAGCAAACCTATTCTTTTCATACTATCTAAAGGTAAATTTTTGTTTATTCTGGCCCTTTAGATACCGCTTACCTGAAAATGTTACAGATCTTTAAGCTTTTTCCGGAAAATCATCCAAAAAAGAGGATAAGTAACTTATTTATAGAATTTTACAAAAAAATTCTATAAAAAGCACATACAGCCCCCAAGATCATTTCAGGATTTTCAGTGAAGAGCCTGACCTCTCCTCCACAAAAAAAGCGCAGATCTGCAAAGAGCCGCGCTGATGAAACGGGTACGGTTTTCGTCCTAGTTCCAGAGTGTACCGCTGAGTCCCAGTACAATGCCCATCCAGAGGGTAAACAGATATCCTATGGCGCAAAAAACAAACACAGCGATGGCATTCCACCCCTCTTGTCTGCGCAAATGCTGCAGGGTATACACTCCAAATCCACCCGCAGCGCCTGCCAACGGGGTAATAATCAAAGGCTTGATTCTCCATAATGCGGGCCATTCGGGATGTGGCCGGCTGACGCCCAGCACAAAAAACAAAATAACGGCTAATGCAATCCCCGCTCCTGCCAGAACGAACCTGCTCAATACTACACCGTCTACCGAATTCAAAAGTCTGCTTTTCTTATCCATAATTTGAGTTTAAAAGGTCCATAACTAATCAGAATTGCAAAACACAAAAGTACTTTGTAATTCAAAGTAAATATAAAAAAACCTCATCTCAAAGAAAAAGTACAGAAATTTCAAAAACAGGGATCGGATACCGTAAAGAGTTGCAGAAGTGTCCATGGTTGGCCGTTTTCACTGACTTCGGGTTGCTCAGAAAATTTCAGTCTTCCGGGTCTCTGACGGGTAGCCGTTCTACAAAACCAATGAGGTAACCGTCAGGATCGGCGATGTAAAATTCCCTTCCGTATGGCATATCCCGTAAAGAACTTATTATTTCGGCGGAACTGTCCGAAAGGGCGAAAAAAAATCTGCTACGTCTGAAATCTCAAAGAGAATGTCCAGATCTTCATTTTCACGTTTTCTTTTTCTGTCTTCCACACAAGTATGGCCTGACTTAAGGTGGATCGAACACTCGTCTTTTACCATTGCAGCATAAAAGTCCTCATACTGAAAATCTACAGTAAAGCCGAGTATACCGGAATAAAACCCGACCGAACGACCCGGATCGTTTACCAGTAACTGTATGCTCATCCTGCGGATGCGCGGATATTCCGGGACATTCATTCTTTCCGTTTTGCCAGGCTTTAAAAATCCGGTAAAGGCCATCGGGATATACTCGTCATGTAAAGATAAAGTTATGCATTTTTATGACTATTTCCCTCCCATCTCTATGTCAAAAATCTGCTTTCCGCGCTTTCCCAGAAAATGTACCAGTAAACTTTCATATACCTTATAACCATCGTCTACATTAGTAAAAATCAGGAGGCCGTCACCTGTACGTGGGAAAATAAAGAATATAGCCTGAACACCTTTATCTGCCCCGCCGTGCGAGAGGGCGAAGTCCCCCCCGTCCAGATCATACCTTTCAAAACCCAGTCCGAAATGCTTTCCGTTCCTGGTAGGTACCTGAGGTCTCTGCATTTCTGAGAAAAGTTCCGGGTTCAGTCCCGCTCCTTCTATCACATTCACCAGAAAGCGGCCGTAGTCCCCGATCGTCGTCAGTAAATCATCGGCGGCATTGGGACCGGCATTTTTTACATGCGGATAGCTCTTCCCCTGCGGATCATACCCGGTGGCCAGCCGCGAGTCTGGAGCCAGCAACCGGCTATCCGGGAAAAACCGCGTATCTTCCATGTGAAGCGGATCAAAGATCAGCTCTGCCGCCAGCCGGTCAAGGCTTTTTCCCAGCTTTTTTTCCAGCGCTTTCCTGAGATATTCCATTCCCTCTCCCGAATACTGGTATTTCGTGCCCGGTTCAAACTGAAAAGCCAGCTTTTCTCCTTCCAGCATCCATCTCCAGTTAGGAAAGCCCGTCTGATGACTCAGTACCAGCCGGGTGGTAAGTTTACGGTGTCTCGGATCTCCTGCCACATCCGGATCAGTCCAATAATGAAACAGGGGCTCATCAAGATCCCATTTGCCAAGATGGACGAGTTTCAGGGCCACCATCGCGGTAACCGGCTTGGTCAGTGAGGCCACATTAAAAAGGGTATTGAACGGAGCCGCTTCCCCCTTACGAAGTTCTCCATACACCCTCACCTGCCTGAGTTGCCCCCGTTCTATTATACCCAACCCGAGAGCCGGTACATTCTGCTGTTTAAGCCACTGCTCTACCGAAGCCGGACGATCAAATAAGCCGCTGTCCGCTGTTTCCTTTATCTGTGCTTTCAGGAATTCAGGCACTTTGCCTGATGCAGATACCGTCCAGAAAAAAGCAGTGATTCCAAGAGTAAATTTTAAAAGCCCTTTCATATTTGTTTTTTCTGCAAAGTTCCCCCGTAATACCCTAACCTTCCCACGAAACAAGCCGCCAATGAGCCGCCAATCGCCCGACACCCCTAAGCAGAGGCTGGATTAATCGATTTCAACGGTAGCAGAAGAAAATTGTTCCAAGCCGATTCCGTCTGAATTACAGGATCAGAATCCCTCTGAATTCCTCCATAATTAAAAATTCATAACAAGCCCGGAACCCCTTGTTTACCTGCTCTGATACCGGCCATTTCTTCTGTGATACTGCTCAAAAGCTCTTGGGGGCATTTGCCTTTCTGTTAAAATCAAAACGATTGATAATCAAGCCAAAAACATTCCCGGAAGACCCCTGTGATTTCCTGGTCTTTATTTGTAATTATCCTGAAATGTTGATTAATATTGGATGATAATATAAACTCCCTATGAAGTACCTCATTACTTTGATTCTCTCTCTTATTGTTTTTTCCGGATGTGATCATCTGCCGGAAGTGGGCATCAGACGCCTGGGTTTTGGCAAAGAAGTGGAGCTGTTGCAAAACCTGATCTTCGAATTCGACGAAGACCTCGTTGCAGAGGGTGACCTTAACGAATGGGAAAGTACACCCTACCTGGATTTTGAACCCAAAATTCAGGGCAAGTTCAAATGGATCGGAAAAAACGAACTTGTTTTTTCACCGGCCCGCCCGCTTCATTTCGCCACGAAATACAAGGCCAGCCTTTCGGGTAATCTTCTCAGAAGAAAGAAAGGAACGCTGACGCTCAATGAAGATCAGGTTATTGAGTTCAGCACGCCTGGCCTGAAGGTGACGGATCAGCAGGCTTATGTGGTCGTTGACAAAAACAACCGGAAGAGTACGCGCATTATGCTCGAACTCAACCACCGGTACGACACGCATACCATCAAGGATGAGATCAGCCTCACTGCCGACAACCAACCCGTAGACTATGACCTCGTTTTTACAGGCAATCCTAACGAACTGGTGCTGGATATCGGCAGCCAGACACGTAACATCCGAAACATTCACGTTGAAATCGCGGCTAAAAAAGACAACCCTCAGAAGTTCAGTCACAAGGAAACGCTTGACATTCCTGTCCATAAATCCGATAAACTGGAGATCCTGAAATTTCAGACCTCCTTTAAAAAACTGAAAGGCTATATCCTTGTCAAGACCTCACAGGAGGTAGATATGAAGCGTATTGAAGATTATATTAAGATAGAACCATCGGTCAATTTTACCGTAGAAAAAGCAGAAAACGGATTCCAGATCAAAGGTGATTTCAACCAGGATGACTTGTACCATATCCGGATAAGTTCTTTGCTTACCGGAATCCCCGGTGGTAAAATGGATGATGCATTTACGGGAGAAGCCTACTTTGGCAAAGTCGACCCTTATCTTGAGTTTACGAACAAGAAAGCCCAGTATATGTCCTCCAAAGGCAACAGAAACATCGGCGTCAATATTGTAAACATTCCCAAAATACGTGTGAAAGTGGGTAAAGTATTCGAAAACAACCTGCTTCCGCTACTGAAGTCTGCTTATGACAACTACGATGAAGAAGGAGATCGCCAACGGTATTTCCGGGATATCCAGCTGTACTCTGAAGAAATCTCGGACAAAAAAATAGAAAGTGAGGACCTTCCCCACAAGCAGGGCATAGCCATATTAAACCTTCCGCTGCCCGAGCATTCCAGCCGGCGGGGCGTCTTTTTCGTTTCGGTGGGTTCTGAAGACGAGTATTATCGCTCTGTACAAAAGCTCGTGTCCGTATCCGATATCGGGATTATCTCGAAGCTTTCCCGTGATCAGGAAACCCTGACGGTATTTACCAATTCCATTCTCACCACCGCCGCACTTCCCGGTGTGGAGATCAGGCTGATAAGTCAGAACAATCAGGAAATCACCCGGGGTGTTACCGATGAATCAGGCACACTTGTTTTCAGAGACCTAAGAAAGACATATCCGAACTTCTCCCTGGCAATGATCACTGCAGGTACTGCGGACGACTTTAATTATATTCTTTTTGAAGACACAGAAATCGGGACGTCCCGCTTTGATGCAGAAGGACTTATGCCTTCCGAATCCGGATATGAGGCTTTCATTTATGGAGACAGAGAGATTTACCGCCCCGGTGAAACCTTCCATTTCAACACCGTCGTCCGCAACCGGCTTTGGGAAGAAGCCAGAGAGATTCCGGTAAAAATAAAGGTAAAACAACCGAGGGGCAAAGAAATAAGCGCTGTGCTCACCCAGACAAACCCTTCCGGGGCCGTGGTGCATTCCGTACAACTGGACAGGGCCGCCCTGACGGGTTTTTATACTATCGAGGTGTTGACCGGCAACGACGTACTGATTGCCAGTAAGAGAATATCCGTTGAGGATTTCATGCCTGACAGGATCAAGGTTCAGATGAACGGAGAAGATGAAGTTTTTGTACCCAAAAAAACCAGCCTACAAATAACCGCAACCAACCTGTTCGGGCCTCCTGCCAGTAACAAAACCTACGAAATGGAATATTCACTGGCTTACAAGAGCTTCCTACCCAAAGGTTATGAAGACTTCCACTTCGGAATGAGTGATCAGACCCGCTTTGAAAATGAAGTACGTAATGGTATTACCAACGCCGCGGGGATGGCAACGGAAGTCTTTGATATTCCGGCCTCCCTTTCTGGAAGGGGTTTGCTGGAAGGAAAAGTTCTGGTTTCTGTTTTTGACGAAAGCAACCGGCCCGTACACCGGCTTAAAACTTTCAGCATTTACACACAGAAACACTTTCTGGGCATTCGCACACCAGCCTATTTTACCTCCACCAATGTACCTTACCCTCTGGAAATAGCGGCTGTTGATCCGCACGGCAAGGCCGTTTCACTGGATGCCGAAATGGAAATATACCTGCTGGATTACATGACGGTGCTGGAAAAAACCGAAAACGGCTGGAAATATATTTCAAAGAAGAAAGAAAAACTGATCAGGTCTCAGGAAGTAAAGGTTAACGGGAAATCGCAGATTTCAGGTTTTATTCCCAAAATATCGGGAGAGTACGAAGTGCGCCTCAGAATTCCCGGTGCCCCCTCCTATGTGGCTGCCGGCTTTTATGCTTACGGATATGGCAACCGCTCCTCGTTTGAGGTCGATACAGATGGCGAAGTACAGATAACCACCGACAAGGAAGGCTATGCCCTGGGAGAAGAAGTCAAAGCCATCTTCAAAACACCTTTCGACGGCAAGCTGCTCATTACCGTAGAAAACGACGGAGTGCTTCAGCATCATTACGTCCTGACGGAGAAAAAATCTGCAGGTCTGACTTTCAGACTGACCCGGGGCCATCTGCCCAACGTGTACATTTCAGCCACCCTGATCCGCTCGATGGATCAGCCCGAGTTACCGCTGATGTCGGCGCATGGCCTGAAAAATATAAAAGTGGATGACGAAACCAGAAAACTACCGCTGGAGATCAGGACTGTGGCCAAAGCCCGGTCAAAAACCCGTCAGGTGGTGGAAGTCCAGTCCACCCCGGGTACAGAACTGACCATCGCCGTAGTGGATGAAGGAATATTGCAACTGAAAAACACTGAAACACCGGACATCTATCGCTATTTCTATCAAAAAAGAGCCCTTGGCACAAAAAGCTTTGATCTTTATCCTCTCCTGCTTCCTGAGATTCAGTTGAACAATATTTCAAGCAGCGGCGGAGACGGAGGCATGAGCAAGCGGGTGAACCCCCTGGCCAATGGCCGGGCGGAACTCATGGCAAAATGGAGCGGCATTATCAAAACGGATGCTTCAGGTAAAGCCAGGTTCGAATACGAGATACCGGAGTTTCTGGGCAGCCTGAGGGTAATGGCCGTCGCCTACAAGGAGGATCAATTCGGTTCCGCGCAATTTCAGACTACGGTTTCGGATCCGGTAAGCATCAGCGTGGGTTTGCCGCTTTTTCTGAGTCCGGGAGATAAGGTAAAAGTACCGGCGACCTTTTTCAACACCACTGCCGAAACGCAGAATATCCGTGTTTCAGTAGCTGCGGAAGGAAAAATAAGCGCCGGGAACCTGAACGTTGCCGAACTTACACTCGGCCCCGGAAAAGAAGGTTTGGTCGAAATGGACATCACGGGTGCGGAAGGGATCGGCCTCGGTAAGCTGAAGGTTATGGCAGGAACAGGCAGGGAACAGTTTTCCAAAACAACAGAAATAAGTGTAAGACCCGCAGGTTCTCTTCACAAATCCGGCACTTCAGGCATACTGGCTTCCGGTCAGTCACTGACGATTACCCCACCCGGAGATTATATGCCTGGCACATTGAGTTCCCGTGTATTCATCAGCCCCAATCCCGTATTACAGTTTGGCCACAGACTGGAGTATCTGCTCGACTATCCGTACGGATGTACCGAACAAACCATCTCCAAGGCCTTTGCCCAGCTGTATTTTGAAGACCTGTCCGATGAACTGTCTCCTGACGCTCAGGTAAGTGAAAGCGGAAAATCAGAAAATAATCCCCGATACAATGTGCAGTCGGCGCTTGAAAAGATACAGGAGATGCAATTGTATGACGGCTCCCTTCCTTACTGGCAGGGAAACGAAAACGGCCAATGGTGGGTAAGCGCCTATGCTCTCCATTTTGCACTGGAAGCCCGCAAAGCAGGCTTTCAGGTCTCAAATGACTTCCTTCAGGGGCTTCAGAACTATCTGAACAGGCGTATCAGCGACGAAGATGATCTTATGGAGGTCTATGTATCCTATGAAAATAAAATTCCCAAAATAAAGAAAAGAATTCCGACAGAGCTGGCTTACTCTCTCTATGTGCTGTCTCTGACCGATGAGCCGTTTCTGGCCGGTATGAATGAGCTGAAAGCCAAAGCTGATAAATTGTCCCAGGACCAGTTATTTCTGCTGGCATGCGCCTACATGCAGATAGGCGACGAGCGCAGCTACCGGGGGCTTCTTCCGAAAACCTATGTAAAAGAGTCCTACGATCCGATGCTGAACGGCAGTTTTTCTTCTCCTGTAAGAAACATGGCACTGGTATTGAATACACTCGTTGAATCCGATCCGAGAAATCAGCAGATAGCCGCATTGACCCAGTCAATCAATACTGTACTGTCAAGCAAAAGTATTTATCTCAATACCCAGGAGCTGACGTTTTCGTTAAATGCCATCGGCAAGATCCTTCACACTACCAAAGGAAGCGCTAAAGCGGTTGTTTCCTATGAAGGGCAGGTCATACAAACCATTTCCGGAAAAGGCAGCTGGATTGACCTCCGGAAATATCCCAAAGGTGTGCAGGTCAAAACGACCGGGGAGAGAATGTTCTATTACCAGATGAATGAAGGCATACCGCTTGTATCCAAAATCAGGATTGAAGATAAGGGCCTCATCGCCCGGAGAGCCTACTTTACAAGGGAAGGCAAGCAGATCACTTCTTCTGCTTTCAAACAGAATCAGCTTGTCGTGGTCAGGCTTACCGTAAGTTCAGGTGCGGAGATCCCTTACCAGATAGAAAATGTGGTACTGACAGATATGGTTCCCGCTGGGCTGGAAATAGAAAATCCCCGGCTTACGGGCGATCGCGAAATTACCTGGATAAAAGACGGCTCCACACCTGACTATTTCGACATCCGTGACGACAGGATTCACTTCTTTATCCAGGCTACTCCTAAACCCCGGCATTACTATTATCTTGCAAGAGCGGTTACCCGTGGCGGATTCATCCAGGGACCCGTGTCTGCGGATGCCATGTACAACCCTTACCTGAGAAGCTACTGGGGCGGCGGACGAATTACCATAAACTGAAATGACTGAAAAAATGAAGAAGAGACTCAAGGTCTCATGGGATATTTACCGGAACAGTACATTTCTCAAAGGCCTCTCTTTGTTCTTTTTGCTTCTTCTGGCCGCCGATCTCATCTTCCCACCCGACGGCAGGATGGATTATTCCACGGTGGTGCTTGACCGGGACGGAAAAATATTATCCGCCTATCTGAACCGCGATGAAATCTGGCGGATCAAAGTGAGAAAAAATGAAGTATCTCCTGCCTTTTTAAAAGCCATTGTACAGAAAGAAGACAAGTATTTCTATTATCATCCCGGAGTGAATTTGATATCGCTTGTAAAAGCTGCTGTTAAAAATATAAGGGCAGGAAAACGTATTTCAGGGGCTTCAACGATCACCATGCAGGTGGTCAGGATGCTTCATCCGCAGAACAGAACCTACCTGGCCAAGGTTTCTGAGATGCTGCGTGCCGTTCAGCTGGAATGGCACCATTCAAAAGACGAAATACTGGAAATGTACCTGAATCTGATCCCTTTCGGTTCCAACATTGAAGGAATAAAAACCGCCTCACTCCTTTATCTTCAGAAGCACCCGTCCAGATTGTCGCCTGCTGAGGCCACTTTGCTGAGTATTATTCCCAATCATCCCAAACTTGTAAAACCCTCAGCTGATCATGAGCAGTTGAAAAATTACTATACACGCTGGCTGGATTTCTACGCCAGAAAAGGTATTTTTCCCGAAAAAGAAATTCAGATAGCCCGGAATGAGCAGGTCGTGTTACGCCGTCGTCCCCTGCCAAGGCTGGCTCCGCATCTTTGTAACCGTCTGCAGGCAGAAAACCCGTTGCCTTATATTCGTTCAACCATCCGGCTGAGTATTCAGCAATCTGTACAGTCCTCACTTACCTCGCATCTCCAGAAACTTAAGCCGCTTGGTCTGCAAAACGGTATGGCGATGGTAGTAGATAATCAGACGATGGAGGTGATTGCCTATTGCGGTTCTGCGGGTTTTGAAGAGAAAGCCGACGGCGGGCAGGTAGACGGCATTCAGGCGGTGCGCTCTCCGGGCAGTACACTCAAGCCGTTTCTTTACGGACTGGCCCTGCAGGGCGGATTACTCAGTGCCAGGACCATTCTGTATGACATCCCTTCCGACTTTGACGGTTATACTCCAAAAAACTTTACAGATACCTATCAGGGGCAAATTACCGCCAGAGACGCTCTTCAGCTATCCCTTAATATTCCGGCGGTCAGCCTTCTTCAGCAGTACGGGCTTAAAAATTACATAGAAGCACTGAAAAAGGCCGGGTTTTCCAGTATCCGTTCGAAAGAAGATGAACTGGGCCTTTCACTGATACTTGGGGGATGCGGCGTGAAAATGGAAGAGCTGACCAGGCTTTATGCCGCCCTGGCCAGCTACGGTAACCTGAGAGACCTTGTCTTTCACCGGGGGCAAACCCAGGGCAATACCACTATGCTTATGGATTCATCTGCTGCCTATATCGTCTCCAATATTCTCAGCGGCATTCAGCGGCCGGATTTCCCTAACCACTTCGAGTTTACCTACAAGCTGCCCAGAATTGCCTGGAAGACGGGCACTTCATACGGTAAAAAAGATGCGTGGGCGATAGGTTATAATTCACGCTATACGATTGCCGTATGGCTGGGCAATTTTAAAGGCAATGGCGTTCCCAGGCTTAGCGGGGCCGAAGTAGCCACTCCGCTGCTTTTTTCCATTTTCAACCAGACAGACCATAAATCCGCATGGTATAAGATGCCCGAAAGCCTGGTTTTCAGAGAAGTGTGTCCGGTATCCGGCCTTCCCCGAAACAGCTTTTGTGAAAAAGGTCATTACGATGAATTTCCCGGCAATGCCCATTATAAAAAGAAGTGCAATCATGTGCAGACCGTATGGACCAACCGGGAGAAAACATTTTCCTACTGTAATACCTGCCTGAAGAAGTCGGATGCGATAGCCGGACAGTTCACCTTTTATCCTCCCAGGTATCTGGAATTTTTACAAAGAAACGGGCTGCCTTATGACCGCATTCCCCCGCACAACCCCGGATGTCATTCTCAGATCACCGGACAACCCCTTCAGATATCCTCTCCGAGGCAGGGTGGCCAGTATTTTGTCAATGACAAAGAAGAAATTGAGCTGCGGGCCTACTCCACAGGTAAAGAGGAAAACCTGATCTGGTATCACAATAATCGCCTCCTGGGTACTTACCCGGTTTCGGAAAGCCTGTTTATCAAACCGGACATTGGCAAAAATACCGTTTCATGCACAGACATGAGCGGAAGGACCGTTTCCGTAACCTTCGATGTAAAAGCATTCTGAGGATACTTTCCTGTAATACCCTCCGGAAAACATTTCATGTAGCGTTTTTCCGGCAAAGTGACTTTTCCCGAATTATACGTCTAAAGGATAAACACATATCCGCTTAAACGTATAATCCTTTCTATGAAACACACAATACTTTTAGTGATCAGCATTTTGTTCCTTTCATCCGCTTTTGCCCAGGTCACTCCTGTTGTGCCTGCCCCGCCGGATTCAGCAACCACCGAAAATGCCCTCGAGGGATTTGAAGACCAGTTTCTTAAAAACCTTTCCGTCCCCTCTCCCAATGCGGCTTCACTGGGTAAGTACGCCGATTTCCCGGTCAATTATAATACAGGATTACCTCAGATCAGCATCCCGGTCACTGTCGTAAAAGGAAGTCAGCTGTCGCTTCCCGTTTCCCTCTCCTACTATGCCGGCGGAGTAAAAGTAGCCGAAACGGCCTCCTGGGTAGGGCTTAACTGGTCGCTCAATGGCGGAGGCGTCATCAACCGCCAGGTGATGGGTGGGCCAGACGAAAGCTATCTGGGCGACAAAGGAGCACCCCCTTCCATTACTTCCTCGAATTATTATCCGGAAAACAGCGGGTATTATGCCCATCCAGGCTATTCACCTTTCCTTTTGCTTGAACCCGGGAACACCAACACAACGTTGCTAAACCAGAAAGTAGCCAAATTTTACTCTGCAGCCGAAGGAAGAAAAGATACTGAGCCTGATATTTTTAGTTTTAATGTAGGGGGCAAGTCAGGTAAATTCTATTTTGATGACCAGCGGGTCCCCCAATTTCTGCCTCAGCAAGATATCAAAGTGGAGGTGGTCTTCAACAGCTCCACCTATGAATTCGAAACCTTCATTTTGATCACGGACGACGGCAACCGGTATTATTTCGGAGGAACCGCTTACGAAAAGAGCAGTACGGTAGAAGGCTATGGTACCGGCGGCTCATTCCTCAAGTCTTCATGGTATTTATATAAGGTTGAAAGCGCCGACCGGCAGGACGTCATACTCCTGGAATATGCGGATGAAGGCACCTCGGTGCTGAACATCAAAAGTGAACAGGTGCTGGCCAGCAGCGTACAGCCTTATGTACCATTCAACGGTACGCCCTTTGCCACCACTACTATTACGGAAGGAAAACGGCTTACAAGGATTTCTTCTGCTCTGATGGAGGTCCTTTTCGATGCCAGCACTGTAAGAGAAGACCTTTTCCCCAGACTGTTTAAGCGCAATGGCAATCCGATGGAAGCCCCCAGACGCCTCGATGAGATCAGAATCAGAAGTATAGAGAATCCCTCGGTTTATTGTACCCGATTCAAATTAGCATACGACTACCTTGATGCACCTGCGCCACCGTCAGGCAGCTTTGAAGAAAGCATGTGGACTTACCTGGCCGCTAACAGCTGGGGGGATCATACAGACAAAAAAAGACTGAGATTATTGTCGGTCAAAGAAATGTCCTGTGATGAAACCCTCCAGAAGCCCCCCTTCATCTTCAGTTATGAGACCACCTCACTACCCAGAAGGGTTTCATTTCAACGGGACCACATGGGATTTTATAATGGCAGGCTCAACAACAGAAGTCTACTCGACCACCAGTATGTAAGCCCTAACCGCCCCGATCGCAGTCCGAATATCACTTACATGAAAGCGGGGCACCTATATCAGATCACTTATCCCACAGGAGGTAAAACCGTTTATACTTTCGACCCGCATTATATTTCAGGAAACAGCGGTCCATACCACCCCGGCCTTCGTATCAGGATGATCGAATCCTTTGATGAAAATAACCTCTCCACGCATAAACAGGCGTTTGGATACAGTACAGGAGTGGCGCCCTTACCTGTGAATAATTATGCCTATACCTTTCAGCCGAACAGCTATTCTTCCGGAGACTGGTACGACTTTACCGTGAATGGCAGCTGGCCATCCAACTACGCCATACCCTATGTCTTTAACCCGGATTGCTACTTCAACCCCCTCCGGTCGACACTTTTAAGTTCCGAACTTTACGGAGAAGTTAAAGCCCTGATCGGCCAGAGTATCTCTTACTCTCAGGTAACTGTCAATCAGACGGACAACGGATATAGCTTGTATTCTTATCCTGTCGGCTCGCTCAATCAGTTCATCAATGCTCCCTATCCGTTGGTAGGTGGAGATTTTATGTATTATGTTGACAGAGGTAAACTTCTGTATGAGGCTCATTATAATTCGGCCAACATCCTTCAGAAATCAACGCAGTATATTTATAAGCCTTATGATGCCGGTGAGCCAAGGCAACTGGCCTACCGTTTTGCAGCAAGTATATGTAACGACCAGCAACTCCATGTAAAAAAATACTACCTCCCCAAAAACCTAAGGTCCCTGTTGATGGCTAAAACCGAGACAACCTATGACCTTGATGGTACTAACCCTCAGGTAATGACCATTAATTTTACCTACGGAGACTATCATCAGCAGGCCATCCGGACCGCCGTTCAACGCAGCAACGGTGACAGCCTGATCACCGAAACAAAGTTTGTCAATGATTATGTTCTGGGCCCTTCCTATACAACCTCCGGCATGACCCAACGCATCAAAGACATGCAGGACCGTAACCTCAACCTTCCGGTAGAAGTACTTCAGTTTGTAAAAAAAACTTCAGATACCGATGCCACAATGAAGGCAATCAACGGACAATTGACAATTTTCGGTGTTTTTGCATCCAATCCCCATCATCTTAAACCATTCGAGACATATACCCTCAGGGTCGTTGATCCGGTAACCGTAAACCGCTCAGGAATCACAGCCGGAACATTTGCCTATGATGCCGCCAAATATAAAAGAAGGGCCGTTTTCGGATTTGGCAGTAACGGGTTGCTTCTTACTGAACGTCTTGAAAAAGGATCAAATACCACATATGCCTATTACCCCAACGGCTTACTTCAGTCCGTCACAAAAGCTTCAGGAACGGGCAACCCGTTCGTTACCCTCTACGAACACAATGATTATTTCGGACTGACAAAAATCACGGACCCTTCAGGACGTCAGAAACGGTTCGGTTATGATCTGCTTTCCAGAGTAATCTTTGTCTATGACCATGACAATCATATAGAATCAAAATTCAGCTATGGCTTTTTTACGGGTCCGGGCACCAAAAATTTTGTCAGAACACACCAGGCCAGGATGGCAACCACAAACGGCACCCTGCTGGATGATCCTTTGAATGCCACTATTACGGCTGAGTACTTTGACGGCCTCGGAAGGCCACTTCAAAAAATTGCTTACAAACAATCACCACTGCTCTCTGATATTGTGTCCGAAGCGACAGAATACGATGGTCTGGGCCGTAAGGTCAGGACCTATCTTCCTGCGCCAACACAAACTACCACAGGCGCCTTTGAAACCAGCGTTCAGACCAAGGTCTCCGCCTTTTACGGAGATACCTATCCCTATAGTCAGGTGCGGAGCTTTGACAACTCCCCTCTTAACAGACCTTTGAGCCATTACGGTCCGGGGCAGGCCTGGAGAAGCGCCTCCAGATACACACAGGAGATTCCAGGCAATAACAAGGCCTCAGACCAGGTGAGACTTTATACCGTGGCCGCCGGGGGAGCAGCGTCACTCTCCTATTATCCTGCCGGGCAGCTGAGCCGACTCACCGCCTATGATGAACACCTGCGGGCTACCGTCAGCTTTACGGATAAAGAAGGCAGAGTGATTGAAAAATGGACCGAAACTTCAGCAAGCACCTCCGACGACCCTGTTTTTGCACGTACAGCCTATGTGTATGATGATGCCGGAAGACTCCGGTATGTGATCCAGCCTGAAGCCTACAAAGCGGGGCCTGTGCTCAATGAAAACAGCCAGACCTTCCGGATGCAGTGTTTTGGTTACGCCTATGATCACCGCGGAAGAGTCATCGAAAAGCAAATACCGGCTGGCGGAAAAACCACATATGTGTATGATATGCTGAACCGCGTGGTACTCGAACAGAGCGAACACCAGCAGACGACCCATTACTGGAACTTCATGAAATATGATGCCCACAACCGCGAAGTGGCCCGGGGAGAGCTGGTAAACACCGGCAGCAGAAGCTCTCTTCAGACCTTGTTTGACAGCCAGACCACTGCTGATGAAGAATGGACCGGCAGCACTTACAGCGGCGCCAGCTATCCCGCAGGAGTATCACATACCAATGAACAGGTAAAAGTGTATTATTTCTATGATCAGTATAACTGGATCGCCGGCGAATGGGCTTACAAAGCCGACTCTTCTTTTCATCCCCTTTATGCCAATGTCAAAGGAATGCTTGCAGGTGTGGCTAAGCGTAATCTGGAAAATGACATTCGTCACAACGACGAAATACTGTATTATGACAGCAAAGGTAGAGTGATCCAGCGGTTTACTGTCCACGAGCTTGGCGGGGCCAGCTTCTGGCAGAAACCCTTCCTCAGCAACTATCAGTACAATTATGCAGGAGAAATCCTGAAAGAGCGTACATTTTACCAGTTTGACACCTCTCCTGCCTTTACCGTCAGAAAAGAAAACACCTTTGATCATGCCGGTCGCTTACTCAACGTAAAGCACGGTATTAACACCCTGAGTCCGGAAAGCATTGTAAGGTATAGTTATGACGAAGCGGGCAGGATGATTCAAAAGAAAATTATGCCGGACGGAACCTACCGGGCGGGCAGCAGTATAGATTATATTTACCGTCCTCCGAATCCGGGTAATAATACCGACGACGTAGCGCGGAAAGCCATCTTCCTGCAACCGGGTACCACCATTGAGGCCACACCGGGTAACGGGTATTCAGCCAGCATCAATCCCGCCCTGCAACCCGGTGCTGTCATCGGTGGTCTGCAGACCATTGATTACTCCTACCACATCCGCGGGGGATTGAGCGGAATCAATCTGGACAGCGGAGGGAATCCGGAGCCGGATGCCACGCAAGGAGACCTTTGGAGTTATAAACTTGACTATGAAAGCCTTGGGATGTACGACGGAAACATCTCCCGTCAGACCTGGAAGACGCCGGCCTTATCAGGACAGCCGGCAGCATTGAGGTCTTTTGCTTTTAGCTATGACCCTGCCAGCAGGCTGAAAGGCGCGGCCTTTAGCGGCCCGGCAGGAGAAGATTACAGCCTGCCTTCGGTAACTTACGATGATAACGGCAATATTCTGAGCCTCAAACGCAGAGGAAAACTTGGTCAGACCTTTGGTGAGATGGACAACCTTACCTATACCTATGATGGTAACCGTCTGCTGAAAGTAGAAGATGGTGTAAGCGGCAACCACGAGACCGACTTTGTGAATCGTAACACCGGCACCGATGACTATGAATATTATGCCGACGGCAAGCTTAGAAAAGACCTGAATGAAGGCATTACGAATATCATTTACAACACCCATGTAAGCCAGCCGCGCGAACTCCAGCTTAGTGATGGCCGCTGGATCAGACACACCTATAACGGTGGGAATGAACGGATCAAAACAGAGTATTCGACCGGCGAAGTCTGGCATTACCTGGGCGAAGTGGTTTTCAAAAACAATACCCCTTACCAGGTGAACCTGCCAGAAGGCAGAGCCCTGTTTACCAATAGCACCTGGAAAAAAGAATTCCACTATACCGACCACCTGGGCAATGTCAGAGTTTCCTTCCAGGCACAGGCCGACACCCTGACAAAAACAGCAGAAACCGCTTTTGATCCCTGGGGTGTGGTTTTACAGGGGGCTGGATTTGAGAATGGAGCGTCAAACCGGTTTGAGATGCAAGGGAAGGAAAAAGAAATGACTTTTGGACTTAATATAATTAATTTTGGTGCCAGGGCTTACAATCCTACGATTGGGAGATGGGATAAGGTGGATCCGTTGGCGGAGAAATATTCCACCCTAAATCCATACAATTTTGTTCATAATAACCCTGTTCAGGCAATTGACCCTGATGGTCGTTTAGTAATATTTGTAAATGGGCAACACCTTAATCAAGGTGCTTCTAAATCTTATTGGATGAGCTTTGATAATGCTGTCATGAAGCAGTTAAATGATAATAAAAGTCAATACTATGATGGCGCATTAGGCGGATGGATAAATACATTTGGAGGAGGTATTATTACAGGATTAGGAAATAATCTTAATTCTAATAATAGATATCAGGCGGGTTTTGATAAAGGTTACGAAGATGCAGAGCATTTAATTGCTAACCTCGCTCGTGACAAAAATGGGAATATTATTGAAACTATAAAGATAATAACCCATAGCATGGGAGGTGTATTTGGAAATGGTTTACAAAATGGAATTTTAAAGTATTTAAAAGACCATCCGGAACTTGGCAAACAAATTAAAATAAGCTTAGTTGCTCATTTTGATCCCTTTCAGGGTAATGACATTGTTGCTAACGCAAATATTTATACCATGGATTTTCTGCATAAGAATAAAAAAGGTAGAAAAGATTCTGATAGGCTAGGTTTTTTAGCTAATGAAGCTATTCATGGAGCAGATAACTTCCCAATTGAGGATAAACACGAAGCCGCTCATGGCATTAACACATTTCTGAAAGATGTTTCGAAATTAAAAGAAGGATCATACAAATGGAATGGTAGTGCTTGGATTTGTATCACTTGTAAAGATTAAAATATGAAAGCTATAATTATCACTATATTTTTCAACATCGCTTTTTTTGCTTGGATTTTTAACGGGAGATTCTCAGATGGTGATATAGGGATGATACCTTTTCCGGCACTATCGGTCTCTTTTATAACCTTAGCAATTTTCTCAATGCTAAGAAAGCTTTTCAGGTTTGGGGGACTAACCTTTTACTTTACTCATTTCATAATCTTTAGTGTTACAGCCTTTTTGCTTGATCGCCTTTTAGGTAATATGGATATCTTGAATTTCTATTTATTTAATCTTCTTGAAACTGGAATAACTGGCTTTATTAACAGGGGTTATCTAATTTGTTTATTTATATCCTATACTTTAACATTCTTGGCCTATAGGTTTGTGATGAAATAGGATAATGGACCCAAAAATTAGGACAAGGTATTAAGTTTGGGGTCCATCATCGACTAATCAACTTAGACACACATTATACCTTGTTATATAAGCAAGGCTTTGAAGGTAGATTAACAGCAGCAGAATAAAATGAAAATTACTTTTTTAATTTTGAAAATTTTACTTGGTCTTTTCATACTACTTATGTGCCTCTTTCTTTTTGGACTTGCCGCGAGTAGTCACAAGATTCCAACTGAAACTTACAGATCAATTTTGCTCTCAGTAGGAATTTCTATTGTTGCTCTGCTAGTTATACATAGAATCGAAAAGGCCTATAAAAAATGATTTTTAAAGTCATTGAAAAATAACGGAAACAGCTTTTGATCCCTGGGGTGTGGTTTTACAGGGGGCTGGATTTGAGAATGGAACGTCAAACCGGTTTGAGATGCAAGGGAAGGAAAAAGAAATGACTTTTGGATTAAATTTGATAAATTTTGGTGCCAGGGTTTACAATCCTACGATTGGGAGATGGGATAAGGTTGACCCCAAAGCAGAAGCAGCCCCTGATTGGACACCGTACAGATTTGGCTTTAATAACCCAATTAGATATACCGACCCGGATGGACAATGGGAGTGGGATACAAATGGTAATCTTGTGGCTCAAAAGGGTGACCAATCGTATTCGTTAGCTAAATTTTTAGGGACAAGTCAAAAGAATGCAATGACTATTCTTAACAGAGGTGGGGTTACTGCAAATGACAAAGGAATCTTAAATCTAAAAGAAGGACAGACTTTTGCCAAAGATGATTTATGGGTAGGTACAAAATCAGGAAGCGGAGCTGTTGTAAATAGTACCCAGGAAGCTACTTCGCATTACTACAATGGAAAAGGAGAAGCGGCTGATGTTGGAGACAATTCCACAAGGCAACTTTTAAGCTCTGATAAGTTTCAGGCAAAGCATACCAAAATAACTTCTGAACAAGTTCAGCCTACAGGAGACTTCAATGTGGATTTGACAGATTTTACTTTTCATATAGGACGGACAAATGTAGACTATAGCGTTACTATTAATGGTACTTCAAGTGCTGTAACCTATACATTGTTTACAAGAGATGGTTTTTGGGACCCCAATTTTGTAGCCGAAAAAACTTTAGGTAAAGTATTTGACAGATACAAACCAGACGGTAAGGGGCCTAATCTAGAAGCACCAGGGGGAACACCATACGACTATAAAACAAGGCAACGAACCTTCTTTTTCAAACCGGTTGAAAAAAAGAAATAATTTGATACGTTATGAAAAAGAGAATCGGATTGATTTTGTCAGCAATATCATTAGCAATTTTTGCCTTACTGTATCTTGTTTATGATAGCGAAGGATATGAATATGGATTAGGTTGTAATTTTTGTGGAAAAAAAATGCCCTATCATTTAAATCCAATTTTTTATTCCGGATACCCTCAGAGTTTTCACTTAAAAGATAAAGAAGATTTTGAATTAGTAGGAATTGGATTTAGCTACAACAAAAGCAGTTTTAAAATCAAAGATTTTTTAGCCTACGGCTACAACGACACTTCAGTAGTTGTGAAATGTACGGACAGCCTGAATGACATCAAATATTTGACTTCTTATGAAACGGGTTACAAGAGTAAGAAAGGAAATCCGGAAATAAGTTTTAAAGATTTAAGCAATAGCGATTTTGAGCAGGTAAAAGATAAATACCAATGGTTTGACGTTGATAAAGAAAAAGGCTATGCAGTAGACAGGAACAAGTTTTTATCTATGTTAGGGGCTTTACTCTCGTTGGTTTTTGTCGTTTGGAGATTATTTAAGTTAAGAAGCAACAAAGCCACTCAATGAGTGGCTTTGTTGCTATAGAGGCTTCCTGATAAAGAAAGGTTTTTCGAGTGTCCAGCCGTAGTTGTTTACGAGGCAGCTGATGGCGGGTGGATCCGTTGGCGGAGAAAGTTTTTCGAGTTTCACCCTATGCCTACGCTAATTCTAACCCTCCCAATATGATAGATAAAGACGGAAGATATGCGGTCTCTGTTCATTACAATATTACCTACAAAGCTTTGAGGGCATTGGGTTATTCTAAAAGAGAAAGCGGATTTAATAGCGCACTATTCAAGTACCTATGCCGATCACCCGGAAAGAACTCCTTTTATGCTTGATCATTTAGGGCACATGATAGGAGCATCTGGTAATCAAAGTCTAATGTATAGACATGGTATTGATTACAACAAAACAAGAGATTCACAAGATGAGAAAAACAGTATGTGGCACTCCATGATGAGCAATGAAGAAGCTGAAAATGGAATGTCAGAAAAACAAGCAATGCTGAGAGGTTTAAAATTCGGATGGGACAACATTTTTGACCAAGAAAATGGCGAAGATTTAGGCAAGCTAGGGCAAGGTTTACACGCTTTACAAGATGCTATGGCTCATAAAGGCGCCAAAACGAATGATCACTTATTTGGTAAAACATTGAGTAATAATTTAAATTCGACAAAAATGATGTGGAACGACATGTATGGTTCAACAAATTTAGCTGGCAAAATAACTAAATCAGCTCTGATTGTTTCAAATCTGTTGAAAGGGGAAAAATCTAGTTTGAAAGATGGCGATACCTTAACACTTACCGGAATGTCAAGTAGTCAGTTCGATAAAGTCATGAAATTACTATTAAAACAAGGCTTTAGGGGAAAATTAAAAACAGAAGAATAATGAAATTAGTAATCACGATCTTGCAATGGTTATCATTTATCTTACTTATTGGGCATTTATTCATATGGTTTTTATCATATGGTAGTGGTCATAATATTTCCAAGGAAATTGACACTGCTTTTATCAGGAACATTACAATTTTGATTTTGTTGATTTTTTCTTTACATCTATGGAAAAGGCGAATTAATAAAATGTAAAATACACAGTCGAAATTTAAAGTCATCTGATTTAATTTACTGAAAACAGACTTTAAATTCAATGAAATATTACGTAATCACTTCGTAATACCTGGATAGCGTTCAAGCCACTGGAGATACATTATAAAAAATAACGGAAACAGCTTTTGATCCCTGGGGTGTTGTTTTACAGGGGTCTGGATTTGAGAATGGAGCGTCAAACCGGTTTGAGATGCAAGGGAAGGAGAAGGAGATCACTTTTGGACTTAATATAGTTAATTTTGGCGCCAGAACCTATAACCCGACGATTGGGAGGTTTAACCGGATTGATAGATTCAGTGAAAAGTACTTAGGACTATCAACTTATCATTATGGAGCAAATAATCCAATAAATACTGTAGACATTAATGGTGATAGCTTGATGATTTTTAAAAACGGTACTTATATAATGACGATTGATAATGGTAGAAAAGAGACAACAGGGTTTAATCAACAAAGTAGAATTGGTAAAGATGGAAAGGAAATCTATACAGGTGCTCAAAATTTCTCTTTCAATGATTATGCTGATGATATGGCAGGAATAAAATCAGGCGAATTAACGCTAAGATTTGTTAGCAATGATGAAATTAACAATGCTATGATGGAAAGTGGGGTAATGGAACAAGACAATAAAGATAATGCTTGGTCTTACATTGAGAGAGAAAGTCGACCAAAAGGAAATGAAGTAATCTTGTCAGATGGTAAAAGTAGTGGTAAGATGGATTATCAAAATATTACTCAAAGAAATTACAATAGCTTAAATGTAATTGATGGTGTCGCATATAATAATCCCTATTATGGTAATTTCTTATGGGGGCAAGGTGGAAAGCAATTAGGTTTTTCATACAACACATTAAAAACAGCAGCGCACTTAAATAATGCTTTCAACAGTAGGTCTGACAACCCTGGCAAGCCATATCGTGTTTTAGATTCACCAGGCGACCAAAGAGCAATAAGAAACGGTTATAATTATTGGATAAAAAAACCAGCAGGATTATACAGATGAAAAATCTCATTTTACTTATAAACATATTTTTAGTGGCTTGCGACGAAGGGAATATGACCCCTAAAAAGTTTATCGCTGAAGCAAAAAAGAAAGATATTAGCTCACTTATGAGTATTAATATTGAAGCAAGAAATGAAAGAGATAACGTCTTTCATTATTCATATTTGCAAGTATTTATGAAAAAGGACACCTTGATTATTCCTTCTATCGAGTTTTTTGAAGACATCAAAAGTGATTCTCTTCTATATAAAAGTGTATTAAGGTTCACAGAGGAAAAGTCACTTAACTCAAACGAAAAAATAGAATTGGCTAAAAAATATGTACAAAAAATAGATAGTATTTACAGGAGTTTAGGTGTAGTAAACAGTAAATCGAACCCCCACTTAGGAAAGTTTATCGAATTTACGTTAGATGAAAAATGTAATGTTTATTATTTAGAAAATTCCAGCACTTTAACGCCTTACTGGAAAGACAAGTTTAGTAAGTTGCAAAAGGTAGATGAAAAATGGTATTATGAATGTAAATAACTCAAAAAGTCCCACTACTTGGAAGTCTTATTTTCATTGATCTCATTATTCACAACTTAATCAATATTAATGAAATCAAAATTCTCAATTCTCTTTACAGTATTACTAACCTTTTCCTGTAATAAATTAAACAGAGAACAACCGGTAGACAAAGAAAAAATAAGAGGTTACGACTATCGACTGTTTCAGAATACTCATGCCTGGGAAATAGCCAAGGCTGTCTGGGACGATGACCACAGTGAGATTAAACAGCTAATCAGCAAAGATAAGAACCTCATTAATGCCCGGGATCCACGTCTGGGGCATACTTTATTGATGTTTACCATTTGGCATGAGCAATATAATACCTTTAAATTATTGTTGGAACAAGGCGCTGATCCTAATCTTTATGATGATTACAATGGTAGGTCCGCTATCATTGAAGCCTGCGGAATCCAGAATATAAACCCGGAATATATAAAAGATCTTCTGCAATACGGCGCCAAAGTTAATGATATAGAGATCGGAAAAAGAAGAGAAGGAAATAGTACTAGGAATACCCCATTAATAGCAGCCGCCAGAGAAGGAAATCTCCCAGCAGTTAAACTTCTTGTAGATTCTGGAGCTGACATTAATTTTAAAAATGAATATTATCAATCCGCACTATCCTATGCCGCTACTTTTGAAAACTACGATCTTATATCATATCTACTTGATAAAAGTGTCGATTACAAAATGATTCTTAATTATAACGCAGAGCAAAACAAAAACTATTGTTTGGTTGATGAACTGAGATTCTATTTACCAGAATTAGGCTCTTCGGAACACAAAAAGAAGAAAAAAATAATAGCATTTCTTAAAAACAAAGGGATAGATTATGACAAAGTTCAAATACCTGAATTTATAGTAGAAAAGGCCAGGGAAAAGTATCCTGATACCTGGAAAGAATATTTAAAAAACTATTAAGTAATCATTATTCTTAACCAAACAATTATACCCTGAACGAAGAAATCACCAATATCCTCCATGACAAGCACACCGGCAAAGCTGGAGAAATACAACTGCCCTGGGGCCGCTGGATCAGACACACCTATAACGGTGGGAATGAACGGATCAAAACGGAGTATTCGACCGGCGAAGTCTGGCATTACCTGGGCGAAGTGGTTTTCAAAAACAATACCCCTTACCAGGTGAACCTGCCAGAAGGCAGAGCCCTGTTTACCAATAGCACCTGGGAAAAAGAGTTCCACTATACCGACCACCTGGGTAATATCCGTGTTTCCTTCCGGGCACAGGGCGACACCCTGACAAAAACAGCAGAAACCGCTTTTGATCCCTGAGGTGTGGTTTTACAGGGGGCTGGGTTTGTGAATGGGATATCTAATAGGTTTGAGTTGCAGGGGCATGAATCTGATAAGACTTTTGGGTTAAACAGAACCAATTTTGGATTTAGAACATTCAATGCAACGATAGGAAGATTTGACAGAGTGGATAGATACTCTGAGAAATATCTTGAAATGTCAGTTTTTAATTTTGCCGCTAACAATCCAGAAAACATAATGGACATAAATGGAGACAGCTTAATGATTTTCAAGAACGGCACCTATGTTATGACGGTTGATAATGGCAGAAAGGAAACGACCGGGTTTAATCAGGAAAGTAGTATTAATAAAAGAGGCGAGGAGGTCTTAGGGGCTGGTCAGGCATTTACATTCAATGATATATCATTAGATAGGGAAAAGCTTAAGTCAGGTAAGATGTCATTAGATTTCATTTCTCACAATCAGGTAGATGAAATAGTCAATGAGAGTGGAATACTAGAGCAAGATATACTTTCAAGATGGGGTTATGCAGCTACTCAGAGTAATGCTGGGAATGAAAGAGGCAAAGGGAAAATGGATTTCAAAGGTAGTGTACGACATTTCAAACTGAGTGTTATAAATGGAGTTGGTTATAATGATGCTGATGCCGGCAATTACTTGTGGGGTTATGCAATGGGAAAAATGGGCTTCACTAAATTTTCGGCATGGTCTTCATCTAATATGAACGCCTGGTGGAGTGCAAAGCAAAGTAATGGACAGGCAAGTAGCAATCCGAATGTAATTATGAGATGGATAGAGAACCGTTCCTGGTCTGGAGATTCAGAAGCTGACCAGAAGGCGATTATGAAAGGTCTGAATGATTCGGGTAGTTACTGGGATTCAAAATTAAAAACACTTAAAAACTTATGGAAATGAAAATTTTAATGATTACTATCTGCCTGTTTTGTGTCTCCTGTTCTTCAAAGAGGGAAAACAATGAGGATCTCTGCAAGGATTTTATTTGGTTAAATGCAAACAAGAAGTTCAAAATTCTGTATGAAATAAGTACTGTAAATATCAGGTTAACAAGTTATTATGACGCGGCCACCAAGCAAAACATCCTCAAATTTGAAAGTATAGGCGTTTATTGTAAAGATTCTTCTGTGGAAGGAGGCTTCATCGTCATTCCTTTAGACGTAAATGGTTTTATCCACGATAAAGCCAAATATAACCAAAGCGAAAAGTTCTATACCTGTAAAAATGAGGGGAAGGAAGATATAACCGTATTTAAGAAGTATATTAGTGACTTTCAGAAAGAGTTCAAACAGATAAAGACACCAGCATATCACAATAATAATAGTGTTTTTATTGAGACATATCCCCAACTCGGACATTTTATAACTTTTGTATTGAATGAGAAAGCAAAAGTTCATCTTGTACCTGATAAAAATTCTTTGAGTAAGAAATTGAAAGCTGAGTTTGACAGGATGCATAAAGTCAATGATAGCTGGTACTATGAATTCCGACAATAAATGGGCAATGCTTGCGTGTCTTTCAGAGCATCAGGAGATACATTGCAGAAGGTAAGCGAAACAGAATTTTATCCCCTGGATGTGGTTTTAAGAGGGGTTGGTTTTGTGAATGGGATATCTAACCGGTTTGAGATGCAAGGGAAGGAAAAAGAAATCACTTTTGGACTTAATATAATTAACTTTGGTGCCAGGGTTTATAATCCTACGATTGGGAGATGGGATAAGGTGGATCCGTTGGCGGAGAAAGTTTTTCGAGTTTCACCATATGCCTACGCTAATTCTAACCCTCCCAATATGATAGATAAAGACGGAAGATATGCGGTCTCTGTTCACTATCAAATTACTTATGACGTACTTATATTAAGAGGATATTCTCATAAAATAGCAGATAGGATTGCACATTTAGCAAGTACTTATGCGGACCATCCAACAGAAGGTGTTCGATTTGCAGATCATTTTGGTCATAATCTCGGAGCAAAAGGGCATTTAGCTTATAGGAAAGGAATTGATTATTCTTTAACAAAAGATTCACAAGAAGAATACAATAGCCACTGGCACTCGATGATGAGTGATCACGAAGCTGATGAAGGCATGAGTAAAAGAACAGCAATGATTCGAGGTTTAAAATTTGGGTGGGACAATATATTTGCTCAGGAGACGAAAGAAGATTTAGGTAAACTAGGACAAGGACTCCATGCATTACAGGATGCTTACGCACATAAAGGAATGAGTACGGCCGAGCATTTGGATTTTAAAAACCTATCTGCTTGGAAACAGACGTTTGGTAAAGATATGTATGGTAACACTAAAGCAGCATCTCAAATAACAAGGTCAGCAATTATTGTTTTGGATTTAATAACAGGTAAGAAAGTTCATTTGAAGCATGGTGATTCATTGAATTTAACAGGAATGTCTTCAGAGCAATTTAACAGAATTGCTAAAATGTTACTTAAGCAAGGTTTTCGCGGAACTATTAAAAACGAGGAGGATTAAATTTATGAGAATGATAATTAAAACCCTGCTCTTTCTTTTTTTTATATTATTTGGAATATTTTCTATTGGATCTCTTTTTATAGGGGGAAAATATCCTAAAAGTAATGTTTTTGTTTTCGGATTTCTAAGTTTATTAGCTTTAATGTTCTTTTTTTTGCTAAGCAAAAGAAAGAACTAAGAATGTATTGGATATACTAAGTGAGCTTCAAGTGCAAAATAGGCACAACATCGGCAGCTTTTACCTACACCAGTAGAAAATGCTGTTAAAAAATCAGGTTTCGATGAAGTTTCAAAGAAAATTATTGTAGCAGAAATCAAACAAGTAACAATGGTAGCTGAAAAAATGACTACAGGAACGATCGAAAATTCAAGAAAAAAGAATGGACAATAAAATATTAATATTACTTCTCCTTTTAGTGTCATTTTACTCATTTTGGCAAATTTTCAAAATAAAAGAAAATGAGGTAATTGGAATTTCTATAAAAATTCGACTGTGGGGTGCAGCTTTAACATCGTTATTATGTGCCATCATTATAATGATCAAGGAATTGAAGAAATAGTTCCTGTTTTACATAAACCAAATCTAGTGTATTTGAAAATAATGACCTGTAGAAAATCTGAATTGTACTTGTGATCGGTACAACTTAGCCACTTTATTTATCGTCCTGGGAAAGCTCTTAATGAAAATGAATCATATTTATTAGAAAAAGAGTTCCACTATACCGACCACCTGGGCAATATCCGTGTTTCCTTCCAGGCACAGGGTGACACCCTGACAAAAACAGCAGAAACAGCTTTTGATCCCTGGGGTGTGGTTTTACAGGGGGCTGGATTTGAGAATGGAACGTCAAACCGGTTTGAGATGCAAGGGAAGGAGAAGGAGATGACATTCATCCTGAACCGCATAGATTTTGGTGCGAGAACCTATAACCCGACGATTGGGAGATGGGATAACAAACAAGATTTCAAATCTTTCCGGAAAAAATTTCCGGACTTTATGGTGACTTATTCATCATTTCTTCGTCTAAAAGGTAACCGGAAGGTTCCGGACTATCATTCACACTAAAAATTTACAAAAATGAACAGACACTCCCCTCCTGTACCCTTCTGTCATACTGATACTGTTAGCATCGGGAAGCACAATCAAAGACTGCACAATTTAATCTCCTTTACCTGACCAATAGCTGAACAACAAGATTGAACGTTTCAGGCTGTCGGGCATCATTTTCTAGCCGGATACCCTGTAACCAATACATTGACAAACGGCATCAGGTTTAGTATTCATAGCTCAAAAATCGATAAAAAGATCAGGCGGAAACGTATCAAACGCTTTTTTTAAGATCGGGGTTATTTTCTATAGTTCAGTTGTAATTTTGTCGCAAAAAATTACTAAATTTGCGACAGAATAAAGAAAGATAACATGTTTACAAGTATTGAATATCAGGTCCTTGACAGAATAAAGAAAACAAAAAGAGGCACAATTTTTTTTGTCGACAGCTTTGTCATGATCGGCAACGCAAGATCTGTAAATAAAGCATTGGAGCGTCTGGTAAATTCAGGTGAACTGGAAAGAGTATCTACCGGTATATATGTCCGGCCTGTCACAGACCCATACATAGGAAAAGTTTTGCCCGGTATCGAAGACATTGCCATAGCCATTGCTAAGCGGGACAAGGCGCGTATTGTCCCTACCGGAAGCTATGCCATGTATAAACTGGGGCTAACCACCCAGGTCCCTTTGAACATTGTATATTGCTCTGATACTTCAGCCCGAAAGATTAAAATCGGCAAGCAGACTATCACCTTTAAAAAAGCGAGTTCAAAAAATCTTTCTTCTGTCGGAGCAATCAGCAAACTGGCTATTCAGGCATTGCGCACCATTGGTAAAGACAAAGCCACCGATAAAGAAATAAAACAGATAAAGAAAATTCTGAAAAAAGAAAATCCAAAACATATGAAACATGATTTACAACTGGCACCAGTGTGGATCAGAAAATTAATCACATAACAATGAATAAATTCACACATCTTCAGGAATGGTTTACCTTACCTGACAACACAAAAATCAGAATATTTGCAGAAACCAGCAGAAGGGCAGGCCTACCCTCTTCCTCTGCCGTGGAAAAAGACTGGTGGGTAGTACAGAGTCTGGCGGTAATCTATTCAATGGATTGCGCCAATGCACTGATTTTCAAGGGTGGCACATCACTGAGTAAAGGCTGGAATCTTATACAGCGCTTTTCTGAAGACATTGACCTGGCAATTGACAGAGAATACCTTGGTTTTTCAGGCGAATTAAGCAAAGGAGACATTCGCAGGTTAAGAAAGAAATCGTTTCAATTCATTACTGAAGTTTTTGCCGAAGAACTGACAACCAGATTTGCCGGATTAGGCTTTAAAGATGTGACCGTAAGAACCCGGCAAGTGAAAAATCACGACCAGGATCCGGTAGTAATCGAAATCTATTATAACAAACTTACAGAAACAGACACTTATCTGAAACCGGGTGTTTTAGTAGAAATCGGCTGCCGGTCGCTGAAAGAACCTTTTGCCCTGCGAACTTTCAGCACATTCCTTTCTCAGGTTTACAATGATAACCCTTTTACGGACAAACCGATAACGATTCCTGTAGTAAGTCCCGAAAGAACATTTCTGGAAAAAGTATTTCTTCTTCATGAAGAATTTTACAAATATCCTGACACAATGAGAGTACAGAGATTAAGCCGCCATCTGTACGATATAGAAAAGTTAAGCCAGACTGAACATGCCGAAACAGCATTACTGGATTCAGACCTTTACCATACCATTGTAAGACATCGCAGTAAATTCACTGCTATAGCGGGGTTTGATCCTGTAAAATACAATCCTGAACATATCCGGTTTGTACCACCCGATGATTTATTGCCTCTCTGGCAGAAAGATTATCAGGATATGACTACCAGCATGATTTACGGGCCGCCATTACCCTTCGGTGAACTTATAGAACGTCTTACCGAATTTCAGAGACGGATAAATGCCTTAAAAATAAACTATCCTAAATCGTTTCCGGGATTTTAAAGTGACTTTTTCAAAACTTTTTCGTCTAAAAGACAACCGGAAGTATCCGGAGCATAATTCACGCTAATCCATTTCAAAATGAACAAAAATACCACCCTCCTGCTTACACTGTTTCTGCCGTTTCTGGCAGGCGCACAAACTAAAATCAAAGACGGTACAGTTCCAGGCACTTCCATCCTGCCCCACTCCGGTGCCATCATTGAACTGGAGAGCGCCAACAAGGGATTGCTTCTCACCCGGGTGTCACTGTCCGGTACAAGTAGCTGGGGATTGCAGGGGAGCGCTGTCGCCGGAATGACCGTCTTTAACTACAATACTGCCATCAGTTCCGGCAACCCGGCTTATCCGGTCATTCCCGGTGGGGTTGGCCCCTATACATGGGACGGCACCGGCTGGGTAGCACTCCGGTATGGGGCGGAGCCCTGGTTTGTACAGGGCACTTCCGGCCAGGCCACACAAAACGTTGAAAACATCTATCAGACGGGGAGTGTAGCCATTGGCGGCAACACTGTACCTGCCGGATATAAGCTTTCCGTAAAAGGATGGGGAATAGCCGAAAAACTGGTGGTAAAGCTGAATACCGACTGGCCGGATTATGTTTTCAGCAAGGCTTACTCACTCCGGCCCCTTGAAGAGGTAGAAAATTTTGTCATCGCCCATTCCCATCTCCCCGAAATGCCCTCTGCGAAAGACGTCAGCAGAGACGGACAGGATCTCGGGGAAATGAACCGGCTATTGCTTCAGAAAGTAGAAGAGTTGACCCTTTATCTGATCAGTCAGCAGAAGACCCTGCAATCTCAGCAATCACAAATCGTGGAATTAAAAGAGAGTATAAATTCATTCAAGATAAAGAAAAAAGGCTTCCTTCACCTTTTCCAAAGCAAAAGAAGCCTGTAATACTATCTTTAAAAGACTTACTCCTGTTTCAAGGCTTTGACGGGATTCCGCAGAGCGGCTCTGACCGCCTGAAAACTGACTGTCAGCAATGTAAGTGTAAGAGCAATGATACCTGACCACAGGAATATTGTCCAGGAAATTGTGGTCTTGTACTCAAAATCCTGCAGCCATTTATCCATCATATACCAGGCGAGCGGGAAAGCCAGTGTATTGGAGATCAGGATCAGTTTCACGAAATCGCCGGACAGCAGCATCACCAGATTGGAGACACCGGCACCGAGTACCTTCCGTACGCCGATTTCACGGGTTCTTGTTTCGGCCGTAAATGTAACCAGTCCGAAGAGCCCCATGCAGGCGATAAAGATGGCAAAACCTGTAAAGACAGAAAACATAGCTGACATTCGGATTTCTGTTTTGAAGGTTTCGTTGAAGGCTTCGTCCAGGAAATAATACTCAAAAGGTTTTTCAATTTCATATTTCCTATACACCTGTTCTATTCTTTCCACCTGGGCTTTGAGGTCCGTGCCATTGTCGAGTCTTGCATAAAGTACTCCTGCCGCCCCCTCACGGGCCATTAGATTAGTGGTATCGTTTACCACAAAGAAACTCATGGGTTCTGTTTTAGATTTAATGCTGGTCACAAGAATATTCTGCATAATCCCGGACACCTCCTGGCCAAGGAGCTTCTGCCCTACGGGTTCACCTTTAAAGCCCATGTCTTCCACGGCCTTTTCGTTCAGCAGAACCACATTCCCTTTTTGCCATGAGTCTGTCAGGGGCTGCTTTTTCCAGTTGATTCCGAAGGTTCTGACAAAATTGGGATCTACAGTCATCGTAAGCATCGCTACATCCTTTCCGTTCGTAAAGTTTTTCAGGAAAAACATATTAAAGCCCTTGAATAACTCGATACTGGTAACCGTTACATCTTTTACCCCGCTTTGGGCGGCTACTTCATTTCTGAATGCAAAATAGTTCCTGCTGATGGTTTCACTGAGAGGGACACTGACGACAAGGTCTTTCTGTATGCCCAGCTTTTTACTTTGCATAAAGTTCAGCTGATCTCTGATGACAAAAGTGGCTACAATAAGTGCGACTGAAACCGTAAACTGAAAGACCATGAAAACTTTACGGATACCCGCTCCTCTCTGCTGACTGGAAAACCGTCCTTTCAGTACTTCCATAGGCGCGAATCCGGACAAAATCAATGCCGGGTATGATCCGGCAATCAGCGCACTGACCAGCAGTAGAATACCTATAGTACCTAAAAATCTCCCGCTTACGAGAAAACTGCTGTCAATATTCAGATTCAGAAGATTGTAAAAAGGTCTCTTGAAAGCCTCCGTAAACACCAGCCCAAGAACAAAAGCGATCAGACAAACCAGGATAGATTCAATGTAAAACTGCCTGATAAGGCTTGATCTCGGGGCACCGGCCACTTTCCGGACACCCACTTCTCTGGCCCGTAAGGTGGATCTGGCGGTGGTCAGACTCATATAATTGAACAGGGCGAGGAAAAGTATCAGGATAGCCACGCCCATAAAAATGTAGATAAGCCGTGTGTTACCGGATTCGCTGAAATTATTGCCCAGGTGAATTCCTGTGAATGGCTCGAGAACGTATTCAGATTTCTCATCAAATGTTCCGGTTTCACTGCCGGAAGCTTTAATCACCCTGGCAACAGCAGGCACAGAGGCCGGGTTATCCAGCAAGAGCCAGGTATTCATGATCCCCGCCTTTTCCCATGTGAGGCGGTCATTTTCACTCAACTGGGGAATGGTAATGGCTGAAGCCACAAAATCAAAATTAAAAGTGGAATTTGAGGGTGGATTTTCTGCCACACCGGTAATCTCCATCAGATGTTTCCCTTCATATATCAGCGCCTTACCAACAGGATTTTCTTTACCAAAGTATTTCTCTGCCATACGTTCAGATATCACCATGGTAAAGGGGCGTGACAGCACCTTTTCCACATCGCCTTCTTTCAGCCTGAAACTGAAAACCTTAAAAAACGAAGGGTCGGTAAACATAAAATTCTGCTCATAAAATAGTTCCCCCTGTTTTGAAGGGTTTTTCATAACCACTTTATAGTAAGCGTTTTTTATTCTGACAAAATCTTTTACATGTTCCGAATTCTTCTGAATTGCAGGACCGAGACGGGGAGTAAAGGAATTGAACTGCATCGCTCTGCCGTCCATGTCTATCTTGCCCAGCACACGAAAAATACGGTCGTGTTGCGCGTGGAAACGATCAAAACTAAACTCATGACTGACAAACATCAGAATGAGCATTGTAACTGCCATACCAATGGCAAGCCCCAGGATGTTGATAAAGCTGTAAACCTTATGCTTCATAAGGTTTCTCAAGGCGATTCTGATGTAATTTCTGAGCATGTTATCGTATTTATAAATATCCGAAATGTGTTTAATCGTTTTTCAATGACCTGACCGGGTTCATCAGGGCCGCTCTGACCGACTGAAAACTGACTGTGAGCAAGGCAATAACGATCGTCAGTAAAGCCACGGCCCCAAACAACCACACGCTAAGAGGTGTCTTATATTCAAAATCCGTCAGCCATTGAGTCATACAGTACCAGGCCAGCGGGATTGAGATCAGAAGCGCAGCAAATACCATAACGATGAACTCCCGGGACAATATAAAAACAAGACTGCCTACCCCTGCCCCCAACACTTTACGTATCCCGATTTCTTTCGTTCTGAGCGAAATGATCATAATGGTAATAGCGAAAAGACCCATGCAGGATAAAATGATGGTCAGTATCGCTGCACTCATCACAATCTGTGACATACGTTCTTCTTTCCTGTATTGATTGTTGGTATTTTCATCGAGGTAAGAAGGCAGAAACTCTGACCTCGGGGCTATCTTTTTAAAGGCCTTCTCAAGCGTATTCATCACTTCAGCAGGTCTGTTGGCCGTCGTTTTCACAAAAATATAATAGATTCCGAATTCATGGTCCAGAAAGAAGGTGATGGGCTCGATCCCGCTTTTAAGAGACTCGAAATGATAGTCTTTCACAACACCCACAATGGTGCTTCCGAGGCTGTCGCCCAAAGGGATCTTCCGGCCTACCGGGTCTTTAAATCCAAGATGCTTAGCCATGGTTTCATTGATAACAATGGAAGACCCGGGGTCTGAGGGAAACTCTCTGGAAAAGTCACGGCCGGCGATCAGTTGTAATCCCAGGGTGCTGACATAATCATGCGCTACACTGAGGCCATGGGTGCGATACGTCTTGCCCTCCATCTCGAAACCGAATATAGACTTTGAACTGGAGCCGTCCTTACCCCTGCCGATATTGATATCAGCTCCTGAAAGACTCAGAATATCCGGATTCCCCGCCACTTCGTTCCGCATGAAGCTCAGGACCTTACTTCCTGATAAACCCGGCCCGACGGGAATGCTGATGACATGTTCTCTGTCAAATCCCAGCGGCATGTTTCTCAGAAAACGGATCTGCTGCCAGATAATACCCGTACAGGTCATCAGAAAAGCAGCAATGCTGAACTGAGCGATAATCAGTCCTGTCCTGACCCCTCCTGACCGGGAGCTGCGGGCTACTTTTCCTTTCAGTACCTCAACCGTATTGAAACGTGTTACAGAAAGCGCCGGATAGCCGCCAGCTACAAACGTGATGATCAGCAGGCTGGAAAGCAGAATAGCAATAACCACAGGATCTGCAAGACCTGAGATCTGCAGGTTTCCTCTGAACATCGCATTGAAGCCGGGCATCAACCCGACAGCGATCAGCGTACCCGCAGCAAAGGACAGCAGACACAGGATGAAAGCCTCACCCCAGAACTGATTGATAATCTGCAATTTCATAGCCCCCAAAGCCTTTCGCATTCCCACTTCCCTAGCTCTTGTAAAAGAGCGGGCAATGGAAAGATTAATAAAATTAATACAGGCGATCAGGACGATCAGGACACTGATGGTGAGAAGAATATACGGATACACAATGTTAACGGATCCTCCACCGCCAACGGCGGCGTTGAAATGCTCATCTGTGATCGGCAGAAGCCGCAGACTTTTCACCTGTCCGCTTTCATCCGGGCGTGCTCCTTCACGGATGAGCTGCTCAATGGATGATTTATAGTATTTTAACGAAAAGGCTTTCAGACGGTTCTGAAATACAGCCGCATCGACATTATCAGCAAGTCTTACATAAACAGACAGGTAATCTGAATCCCACCTGTCTTTGTTTTGCTGATACCCGCCTGAGCGTTCGAAACGTATCAGCATGTCGTTGTCCACTGAAGAATTATCCGGGGCATTCTCGGTGACACCCGATACCACAAAAACTTCTGATTTCCCGTCGGATACCAGTTCGATGGTCTTGCCCATCGGGTCAGCATTCCCAAAAATCTTTTCAGCAGTACGCTGATTAATCACGACATTACCGGGATCGTTCAGCGCTGCATCTGTCCCTTTCAACATTTTAAAAGAAAACATCTTCAGAAAACCCGGATCCACATAGCTGAAATTCTGATCCATATACCGGCCCTGATTCAGCAGTTGTGAATCCCCGCCGAGAATACGGGTAGAATGCACTATTTCCGAATCGTAATCCGACCGGAGAGCAGGCAACAGGGGCGCAGGCAGATTTGAACGCACTTCCGTTTCATTGCTGCTGTTGATCTTGAGATAGGCTTTAAAAATCCTGTCTTTCTGCTCATGGAAATGATCAAAGGACAGCTCATAATGTGCCGTAAGGAACAGGAGAATGGCACAGGCAAAGGCCAGAGAGAGACCGAAAAGGTTAATAAACGCGTAAGACTTATTCTTCCACAAGTTCCTCAGCGCAATTTTAACATAATTTTTGAGCATAGCTTATTTCAACATTTAATAGATGTCTTCTTCAATTTCTGAGCCTGGCTGCTATTCACTCCGGAGTGCCTTTACCGGATTTTCAAAGGCAGTTTTAAGCGTTAGTATACCGGCAGTAACCAATACGAGCAGCCCGAAAACAATGCCTACAAGCAACAGCGTAACGGCATTCATATCTATCCGGTAAGCATACGACTCCAGCCAGCTTCCTACCAGCCATATGACCAACGGAAACGCAAGCGCCGAGGCCAGCAGGACAAGCAGCATAAATTCTTTCAGAAACAGCCCGGCCACGCTTCCTGCAGTAGCCCCGAGCACTTTCCTGATACCGAGTTCGCGGGTCCGTCGTGCAATATTCATCGACACAACCCCCAACACACCAAGAATCACTATTATGACCGCCAGTACCGTCGAAATTCCGGCCGCCTTTTGCATTCTGAGCTCGGCAGCATACATTTTCCCGAGTGTTTCATCCAGAAACCTGTAATCGAACGGGGTAGCAGGCATTAGTCCGGCCCATTGCCTGGAAATCACAGCGAGAGCATCGGTGATATTACCGGGTGCCAGTCTGAAAGTCATATAACGATAAAAGCCGGTGTCTTTTACATGCATGAAAACCAACGGACGGATGGCCTGATGCATAGAAGCAAAGTGAAAATCACGGACAACTCCCTTTACGGTCAGTATTTCTGAGCCATTCTGCATCCTCACCTGATGACCGATGGCTTCTTCAGGCTTGCTGAATCCAAGCGCGTGTGCAGCGGCCTCATTCAGAACGATATTTCCGGGTACATGCCGGATAGCATTCCCCTCAAAAAATTCACCCGCCAGGACCGCAATTTCATAAGTCCCGGCAAAATGTCCGTCGGTTTGAAGCACAGGTGCAAATACCGCCTCAGAAGAATCTCTTCCCGGCTGATAGAATCCTGCGCTGAAGCCTGAAGCGCCGTCCGGTATCTCATAAGAAAAACTGACCTCCTCCAACACAGGATTCTTTAAGAATTCCTGCTGAACGGTTTCGATCCTGCGCACGCCCTCGGGGCTCCAGTCACGTGGCAGAGGAACGTAAAACAGGGAAGATTTGGAATATCCCAGCTCCTTGTCAAAGAAAAAATTCACCTGCCCGGTAATGAAAGCCGCAGCGGCAAAGACAAAAAGTGCCACAGTAAACTGGCCGGCCAGAAGTATTCTTCTGAATGCAACATTCTTACCCGCAACAGAGAACTTACCCTTAATGGATTCAGCAGACGAAACAGAAGCCAGTACAAACGCAGGATAAATACCTGCCATGAGACCGGTAAAGCAGGTAAGCACCAGTGCTGCCACCGAAAACCAGAATCCGGAAAGATAGAAAGCCTGAACAGGTCTTCCCAAAGCGGCTCCGAAACTCCCTCGGGAAACTTCGAAAATAACCAGCGCCAGCACTAATGCCAGCGCAGAAAGTATGAGTGATTCAGAAAGAAACTGACGGATGATCTGCTGCTTCCGGCTTCCTAAAACCTTTCGGACACCGATTTCACGAAGGCGGGATACAGCGCTCCCTATGGAAATATTTACGAAGTTAATAATGGCCATCAACATGATGAAAGCGGCCACCAGGCTAAGCGCGGTAATGGTCTTTCGGATCACACCGTTATCTGCCTGCAGATAAACCTCTTTTACCGGCATCAATCTGACTTCCAGATTGTCTGCAATCTGTGCTCCTGTGTGGGTTTTCAGCAACTTGCTGACAGGCTCTTTCAGGTCTTCCGGCCGGGTGCCCGGTGTAAGTTCCACAAATCCGACAATATAAACGTTATTCCAGGTTTCGAAACCGGTTCTCCCGAAAAACGACATGGCCGGCTCAGACATGAAAATAGTGCCTTCTTCCTTAAAAAACCGGGTCACAGAATTCTCCGGAATATCTTCCAGCACTCCGGTCACCGTGAATTCCCGCTTTTCCCCTGAAAAGGAAGCGACAGTGAGATGTTCACCCAATACATCTGTTCTGCCAAAATACTTCATGGCAGCGGCTCCGTCCACCACCATCCCGTCAGGCTGACGCAATGCAGTGGCGGGGTTGCCGTGCAAAAGCGGCAGCCCGTACATTTTCAGCAAAGTTGAATCTCCGATCTGTATGCTGGCCCGGAAGTGATTTTCGCCACGGGAAACAACGGTTGTGACACCATCAAAGCGGTAGTAATTGCTGACAAGGCCCGGATAATTATCTTTCAATGCCTTGGCCAGTGGGCCGGCAGTGGTGATTTCCTGTCCCATTTCAGGAGACTTCCAGACCGACCGTATCATATACTGACTGTTCAGATTCCGGAGCGAAGCATTCACTTTTGTCTCAGAGCGTATATAGCTTGCGATCAGCAGGGTAAAAGCCATTCCTACAGCCAGTCCAAGTATGGTAACGGCTGAATAAAAGCGGCGTTTCATAAGGTTACGCCAGGCGATTTTGAAGTAATTTTGTATCATTTTTTCTCCTTTTTCCGAGGCTCTGTACCTCCTGAATATCGGTTTTAAACAAAAACGGGTCTGCTTTTCGCCGGAAACTTCCGCTGCTGCCCGCTTCTCTCAAAATTACTTTTTTGTCCGGTCTCAAAACCTTAAATATTGTTAAGCAGAGAATAGCCGGATTTAAAATTTGTTAATTGCCTTTACTCTTTAAGCGAATCCACCGGATTCATAAGTGCAGCTTTTATAGCCTGGTAAGCGATGGTCAGCAGTGCAATGAAAACCGCCCCCCCACCGGATACGGCAAACACCCACCACTCCACTGAAATCCTGTACTGAAAATTCTGAAGCCATTGATTCATCAGGTACCAGGCCACAGGGCTGGCGACAAGAACAGCCAGTAAGACCAGTTTAATGAAATCTCCCGAGATCAGTGAAGTAATGTTCAAAACTGAAGCTCCCAATACCTTTCTTACACCGATTTCACGGGTTCTCTGCTCTACTGAGAAAGCAATGAGACCAAAAAGACCCAGACAAGCTACGAGGATCGAAATAAAAGTAAACACATTTAACACGGCCGACATCTGGGTTTCTACCTGATACAAGGCCTCAAAATTCTTATCCAGAAAGGAATAGGAAAACGGCACCTGCGGCATAAAGCGTTTCCACTGCTGCTCTGCGGAAGAAAGTACGCTTTGCTCACTACCCCGCTGTACTTTCACCAACATATAGTTTTTCGGGCTCCCGTTCATCTGGGAGGATTTGTGAAACAACCCGAAAGGGGTGATGGCTTCCCGTACGGACGAAGCATCAAAATCTTTGACGACTCCGACCACCTTAAAGCGCGTGTAGTTTCCTCCGGGATAGCGAAGATATTGCCCTACGGGGTTTTTCCAGCCTATCGCCTTTACTGCCGCCTCGTTGAGAATCACTGTGGCAGAATCCGATTTACCCTGTAAGAAATTACGGCCGCTTTTCACTCTCAACTGTAATGCAGGAACAAAATACTCATCTACCATATAGGAATAGAGGGTGAGGTCTTTCGCCACAGGAATATGGCTGTTCTCGGGCTCGGGCACGAAAAAGTCGCCGAAGGCATCCCCTGCCGGCACGTCTGTGCTCAAAGAGGCCTCTGCAACACCGGGTATCCGGCTCAGCTGTTCACGATACGCTTCTTTGCCGGTCATATCAAATACATTGGGCAAAATCAGCACGTTGTCTTTGGCAAACCCCATGTCTTTGCTTCTCGTAAATTCCAGCTGTCTGAAAACCACCAAAGTACCAATGATCAGGGCGATTGAAATACTGAACTGAAAAACCACAAGACCGTTTCTGATCAGACGATTGCCGGATGAACTTTTGATCATACCGGATTTCAGTGTACTTACCGGGTTGAAAGAGGTAAGGTAAAAAGCAGGGTAAAGTCCGGAGAGGAACCCTGTTACCACCATTATAGTAAGTAAAAAAACAATATTAGCACCTGAAAAAACCGATTCAAACGTTAGTTCCTTACCGGAAAGCCCATTAAAATAAGGGAGAGAAACAGCGATTATAAGCAGCGCAATCATGCCCGCAGCCATTGTATAGAGATAGGATTCAGACAAAAACTGAAGCATAATTCTGAAGCGGTTTGCTCCGAGCGCTTTCTGAATCCCCACTTCTTTTCCTCTTTTGGTAGCGCGTGCTGTGCTCAGGTTCATAAAATTAATGCAGGCCAGCACTATGACAAAAACAGCTACCAGTCCGAAAATCCTTATCTGCTGTATGTCTCCAAGATTAGTCAGTTTTCCCGAAATTCCTGCGGAATACAGGTGAACTTTATCCATCGGCTTCAGGGAGAAATTCCAGCGGCCGCCTTTCTTAAGAAAAGCATCAAAAGGCTGACCGATACGGTCAAATGCCTCCACGGCTCTTTTAGCAACCATCGCGGGAAACTTATTTTCCAGCGCCGAAACCTGATTTTCGGTAAGGCCGGGCCTTAGCAATACATACGTCTCCATCTGAAGCCATACCCAGCTCCACGAAAAGATCTCAGTAACTTTCAGAGATTTCATGGGCTTGAGAATGTCAAACCTGATAGAGGACTGCGCAGGAATGTTCTCCAGTACACCCGATATCCTTACCGGGTTACCGTTAAAAAACAATATCTTGCCAATAGCCTCTTCATTCTTAAAGTATTTCACAGCCATATCCCGGGTAATTACCGCTGCATCCGGATCGGAAAGACAGGTAAGCGGATTACCAGCCAGCATTTTATAATCAAAAATGCTGAAAAAATTATCGTCTGCCGCCAGAACACCCCTCTCAATAAACTGATCATTGGAAGCAGGGTTTTTAACCACTACCTCATACGGATGAAAAACCCGGGTAAAATCCTCGACCTCCGGAAACTCTTCTTTCATGGCTGATCCTGCCGGAGGCGGAGTGCCGGAAGTGAGCCCCTCATTTTCTCCCATTTTCACATCCATATTGACCTGATAAATGCGGTCAATCTTTGAAAAGCGGCTGTCAAAAGAAAATTCATCGGCAATGTACATCACGATCAGAAGCGCCGAAGCCATACCCACTGCAAGTCCGATGACATTGATGAAGCCGTAAGTTCTGTTTTTCCAGAAACTTCTGACGATCATTTTGAGATAATTGGTGATCATGGTTTTTAACGTTTTCGGAAAACCGGTTACATGGCACCCGGCAACCCTATTTCTTTTTCAAATTCCCGTACAAGTCTTTCACGTTTATCCGAAGAGTCTGTTCCCGTGTCTACCGTTCTCTCCGCATTGTATTCCACGCCCCCTTTAACAAAGCGGTATTTCATCACCAAGACGCCGGTTTTACGATCGTAGCTGACATCCCTTGTGTAATCGCTGTCATGCCGTAAAAGTGGCTGGGCTGATGCCGTTTGGTTGCGGGGCACGGGTGGCCGCGGCTGAGCCGGGGCCTTTGCCTGCCCCTGTACTCCCAGTGAATCCAATATCCGGTTCTGAAGGGCTTCTTTCTGAACCTTGCTATAACCGGATACTTCAAAAGTCCGGTTATAATCTACTCTTTCTCCATTAATATGCCCCTTCACCCGGACCTTTAGTTGTTTTCCGTCATCGCTGACTGACCTGCTCAGTGCATTCTGCCCCTGCTGACCAGAGACCTGACAGGTAACCAATAAGAAAAAGAAGGCGAGGAATTGTTTCATTTTCAGATCAGATTTAAAAATAGCTTTTTCATTATTTGTGTAAAAAAGAGAGGCAGGTATCTTCTTCATCAGCATGCCTGCCTCCCCTATAAGTCAACAGTTCTTCATAATTTGTATTATCCAGGTTTTCAAACCTTGTGCCAAATAATATAAAATACTAATAATCAAATCATTAAATCATAAACACCCCACCAAAAGTGTCCGAAAACGAACACCATTCAGTACATTGCCGGACAATCTCATTTGCACAGCAACCCGACAAAAAGGTATTTATTATGTAAAAAAGAATATTTCGTATAATAAAAAAACAAAAAAGTTTCCCGTACTTGAAATTCTGTTAATCATGGTATCTGATCCCGGTACCGGGCCTTTATCCAGTTTTATGTTCCGTCTGCTTCTCTTATTCAAAATTTTCATGCTTGTTACGGTATCTGCATCCGCCGGTCCCGTGATAAAGAGAATAGCCGTCAACGGCAAAACAATAGCCCCATTATCTGACGGAACGCTGCATCTGAAGTCTTCTGCTGAAGACGTAATGATAGAGTTTGAATCCGTCCCGGGAGATTCAGTAGTGTATGCCTATCACTTTTCCGGTCAGACTGCCCATTGGTATCACACCATATACCCCTCTGTACGGTTCGGAAGGCTCTCCGGCGGTACACATCGGCTGACTTTCCGGGCGGATAAAAATGCAGCGGATAAAACGCCTGTCATCATCCGAATTGAAGTAATGGAAGCTTTCTGGCAGAAATGGTGGTTCTGGCCGGTCATTATCTTATATGTACTGCTGGTTGGAGGTATCGCCTTTTACCTGTTTTTTTTGTATAATGTCAGGCAGAAACTCCGGCTGCAGCACGTCCGTAACCAGATTGCCTCAGACCTTCATGATGAGGTAGGGTCCAATCTCAGTTCCATTGCGATTTTTGTGGAACTGCTGAGAAAAAAGACCGGAAACTACGACAAGGAGATACAGCCCATACTCGACAGGATCACCAATAATTCGGAAGAAACGGTCAGCCTGATGCGGGATACCGTATGGGCCATTCATCCGGATAATGACTCAACAGACAAGCTTCTGCTGAAAATGCGGTCATTCGGTGCGGAAGTGCTGTCAGCCAAAAGCATTGAGTTTGAATTCACCAGTCCCGACAATCTTCCCAGGGATATTTTCACCATGGAACAGAGGCGAAATATTTACCTGGTGTATAAGGAGGCCGTCAATAACATAGCCAAGCATTCCGGTGCCGATGCAGCCAGCTGCCATTTTACCAGAAACCATAAGTATTTAAATCTATCCATCAGCGACAATGGTAAAGGTTTTAATCCGGATGAGGCTTTTGAAGGCAATGGTCTGAAAAATTTTGCTCAGAGAAGTAAGGAGGATGCCTTCACCGTAACCGTAAGTTCTGCTCCGGGTTCTGGAACAAATATCAGCATGACCATCCTTACCTGACCTTTTCCCCGTACTCCATCTCACCACAATTGGGGATACTCCTGAAAGGTATCTCTGCTGACATTTGCAGAAACAAAATTTCTGCAATGAGAACAAAACCTTTACTGATACTTTTATTTCCTGTAGTGCTGCTTTCATGCAAAGGTCCTCAGGGAGAGCCCGGCCCGCAGGGAGCCAAAGGTGAAACAGGAACCCAGGGACCGGCGGGGGCACAAGGCAACACCGGTGCAGCGGGACCCGCAGGACCACAAGGGAATACCGGTGCCGCAGGAACCCCGGGCCTGCAGGGGCCGGCTGGACCTCAGGGTGACTCCGGCCCACAAGGCCCCCAGGGACCGGCGGGGCCACAAGGCGCTACCGGTGCGCAGGGACCGGCTGGAACAGCAAACGTTATCTACAGTGAATGGATTAACTGGACAACAGGCTGGACACGCGTAACAAACCAGCTATGGGCTTCCCCTGATTTCCCTGTGGCCTCGCTCACTGAGGCTGTTCTCGATAATGCACTTATTATGGTTTATTCCAGAGCAAGTGCAGGTGAGGCATTCGCCATACCGGAAAACATCACTGGGTTTGATGTGGGGTATTCAATAGGCAAAATCAATTTTTATCGTGTATGGCCTAACCTTACGGGCTCCACTGCTCCGACTACTTTCAGTATTAATGATGTGCTTGCCGGTGTAAACCAATTCCGGTATATCATTATTCCCGGTGCTGTAAAGGCACGCCAGGCCGCTGTAGACTATAAAGATTATGCCGCTGTGAAACGAGCTTATGCCATTCCCGACTGACATCATTTTCAACTTTTAAACGAACACAGCATGAATAACCTCATTGAACGTCTGATTTTTCGGTTAAGGCATGCAGTTATTGGAGTTGCACAGATGTTTTCATCCAGAATTAACCTGAGTGCAGACTTTACTTCGGCAACCCAATTTAACAGAACAGGTGCATTGACGCTGTATCCTCAAACAGGCAGCGGTGAAGCCTCAGGAGCTCCCGGCATGCCTGTGCCCGGCAATCCCAAACAGGATAAAATTTATGATCGGGATTTAGCGGATCAGCGGATCAGGCAAAATAACCGGGCCGGAGACTCTTATTCACAATACCTGGCCATAAAAGCCGGCACTACCATTCTGCGGCTCATCGGCAAAAACTCAGCTTCCGACGCCTGGCTGGGAAAAGAAACAGAAATGAAAACAGAGTTTGTATGTGAAACCACCACTCCCGAAACCGTGTTCCTGTTTTCAGACTTTACCGGAATCTTAAGTTACCATACGAATGACGAAAAAGAACGGGACCCCGAATACGCTGCACCACCCGGCTTTGCGAAGATCAGGCTCAGCAACGGACGCATCTATGCCCGTTTGGTTGACGCCAACGAGGACATCAACAGCTCAGCTTATGATGCTCAGGCCTATAACCGTGCAGAAAATAGTCCTGAATACCAAAGAGCAAAGGGTGCGATCATGCCTTTTCAGAAAAACATCATCGTTGCGAAGATCCGGTTTGATAACGGTTCACGATCCGGGACATTCACGGAAACCGTACGGATAACTATCAATGGTACAGACTATCCTCTGGGTACCAGGACCAGGACTAATGCCATAGCGCTAACGAAAAGATTTACGCTCAGCATTTACAGGAATCTTTCTGAGGCTTACGACAGACGCGACCTTCGGATGCTCACTGCCGTATTCAAACAAGTGTAGGCAGAGATCACCTGAACCGGCGATACTTGTTTTACCCGTATTGATCAAATTTTGTAAACAATCTAAACATTTTCCGGCTATGCAAAACAAGTTCTATTATTTTCTGATCGCAATGCTATTCGTAAGTACTTTCTCATGCAAAGGTCCGCAAGGAGAGCCCGGCCCGCAGGGAGCCAAAGGTGAAACAGGGAGCCAGGGAGCCGCGGGACCACAAGGAAACACCGGTGCCACAGGAGTTGCGGGGCCCGCAGGCCCACAGGGGAATACCGGTGCCACAGGAGCCACTGGTCCGCAGGGACCGGCGGGGCCGCAAGGGCCGGCAGGAGCAACCGGGGCCCAGGGACAACCCGGAAATGCCAATGTAACGGTATATGAGTGGAACACTCCTTTCAGTACACCGGTGGGAGTTGGAGCTTTGGTTACAAAAAGGTTCGATCTTACCGGCGAAAAATTCAACCGAAGCTTACTATACACATTTGTAAGTGTGACTGAAAGCAACATTCTGTGGTATCCTCTTCCCATAAGTCTGAGTACAGCATCATTTATTGTAGGCTTTGACACCTATACGTCCAACACCTCCATGAGAATTTATCGTACAGCGGGTTCGGGTATACCGACTTTCTATAAAATGAAAATTTATGTCGTTGAAGCCAATACTTTTATCAATGCCGGCAGACCTTCGGCAGAGGCTCCGCGAAATGTCACCGGTACAGAGGGTAAAGTGTATACCGAAAACGAATTACGGCAGATGTCTCATGATGACTTTTGTAAAGCGTTCGGCATCCGCCCGTGAGACCTGGTTTTGACCGAATCTGAAAGCAGGGATGATTTCATCTTATTTTATAGCTGTTTTAACAACCATTTAATAAAAAAAGTACCAGAAATTATTTTTTAACACGACCTTCCATTAAATTGAAACAGCATGATAAGCGTACTCCTTTTTGAAGACAACAAACACCTGAGAGAAAGCCTTTCCCTGTATCTGGCCGATACAGAGGGGTTATGGCTTTCGGGTGCCTTTGCTCATGCAGCAGATGCGGTCAGACTGGTAAGAAAATACAAACCGGATGTTATCCTGATGGATATACAAATGCCTCATGTTTCGGGTATTGAAGCGCTCAGAGAAATCAAAAAATCATTTCCTGCTGCCAGGGTGCTGATGCAGACTGTTTTTGAAGATGACGATAAGATTTTTGCCGCCATCTGTGCCGGTGCCAACGGATACATCATCAAAACCCCGAAGCCTGAAAATTACGTGGAAGCCATCAGGGACGTTTACGAAAGCGGCTCGCACCTGAGTCCTTCCATTGCAGCACGTGTACTGACCATGTTTCAGAACCAGTTTGTTCAGAAAGAAAACACTTATGTTTCGCTTACTCCCCGTGAAAAGGAGATATTACAATGTATGGTAAAAGGGCTGAGTTATAAAATGACAGCCGACGCCTGCGGGATAAGTTTCAATACCGTACATAGTCATGTAAAAAATATTTACGAGAAACTCCACGTCAATTCAGCTCCGGAGGCGGTAGTAAAAGCTCTGGAAATGAGACTGGTGTAAATGACCCGGCTATGAAGAAACTTGTATTTGCGCTATTGATGTTCGGAAAGCTTTACGGACAGGGGCCTGTACTCAGACCCCAGGTACAGCCTAATTCCTGCTGGGCAGCCTGCCTCGAAATGATCAACCCGCTCAAGGATCAGTGCCATTCTATTTACCAGATTTTCAATCGGGACGAAACCTATTGCGATTGCCAGCCCAGGCTACTCAGCGCAGGCCTGAAGACTGTCAACACAAAAGACATCAGTTCGATTCCTTCCCTGCTTTCAGATCCTGGTTACAAGGTTTATGAAACCCCGAAGCGCAAGAAGAAAATAGCTTACCGTATTCTTGAACAGCAGAGCCAGGCCCAAAAACCCTCGATGTATCTCTTTTCCCAGGGAGATGAGGAATCCAATGCTAAACATTATGTAGTACTGGAAAAAACTTTCAGGCAACAACTGGGCCGAAAGCAGATCAAATGGATCAGAACCCTGGACCCCTCACCTGTATGCTCGGGCAGAATTTACTATCTGTCGTACGAAAGATACATACAATCACTCAGCCCGGGTATGGTACTTAATGTTTCCAAAGACAAGCAGGTAAGCCGTGACCGCGAAGACAGGCGTTATTACCGCCGAAGGTTCAGTTCTGTGCTTGCGGGACCTTCGAAACTCGTCAAAAAATTTATCAAAACACAGGAACGTGGTGACTCCCAGTTCACAAGGGAAACGAAGCTTGCTCCAGGAGGCTCAATCAGCGCTGAATACACGGTAGAATATATCAATAACTCTTTTGTCACCAGCATCACTGGTGTTCCTCTCAAAAAACTGGCATTTAACACCAACAACCACGATAAATTTAAAGTCTACGTTATCCGAAACGGCGAATCAAGCACGTCTGTTTATACCTCCACAACGCCCTTTATCAGTTCATTGGACCGTTATATTATCGGGAAGTCAGTGATAAGCCAGGTAGAGGACGGACAGATTTTTGACTATCTGCTGAACGGAGAAGCGAAACAGGAAATTGATTCTCTTGAAAGGACCATACCTTTGCCCGAATCGCTCTCTGAAAATTACAAAACAGTATGGTACCATATGAAAAAATACAACGAGAATACGCTGGTCGCTCATCTGGTAGCCTCAGAGCAGGTTTTTGTGTTTATCCGCAGAAATGACCGTTTGTATGTCTATGATCCGTATCGTTATTACGCATCCATGGCCGGATTACCGACAACAAGGATCCTTCCTTTTGAATATTTTGAAATACTCAAACGTCAATACAAATAAGACCTTCAATCTATCATTCTAACTCTTGTAATTACTATGGCAAATCAATCAGCGGCGCTTGGCCGGATTCAGAAAGTCAACAAAAGAAATCGTCATAAAGGATGGCGTTTTTCGATCCCTCAGTTGGAAGCACTCATTACCGAGCTGAAAAAACTGGAAGTAGAGGGAGGACACGACGATCCTTACTTCGATCAGTTTGAAAAAGCGACAGGCGTCGTGTTCATGCTCGGAAGTTCGGGGGGCCTTCTCCCCTCCTATAGTGTCGAGGCATTCCCTGTGGTTGGGAGTGATGAAAACAACGAGCCCAAATGGGATTTTGTTATCAAAAACGGCAAATATGGGTATACAGACTGGGACGGCGGCGGTGGCGGCAATCAGAAAACGCCTCCTCCTTTCCCTAAAGGCGACGAAGGATGACAGACCCCTGGCTTCTTACCTACCGGTTATCGGGCTGGTCTCAGGATATCGTCTGGATCCTGATTTTCTGGTCAGCCTGGAAAAGAAAAGCATACTGGACGATGTACAGGAGATATTTTCTCCTGTACATTTCCTTTATTACAGTTTTTGAACTGGTGTATGCCCTTACTGCCGTTCTGCTGGAAAACAATCTTTTCCTGGATTATATTTACATCACCGTTGAATTTACACTGCTCGGCTTGTTTATGGGCGGAATAATCCGTGTCCGATGGCTGAACATCCTTATCCGTATAGCAGCAGGTCTTTTTATCCTGTTCCAGTCTTTCAATGCGTTCTGGGGCGAAGGCCTTGAAAATTACAATGCCTATGGTGCCCTCATCAACAACCTTTTTCTTACTTTTCTCTCTGTCATATCCCTTTACAGACTATTCATAACCAACATCGGCAGGCCCCTCTATACAGATCCGATACCGTGGTTTGTGACCGGCATTCTTCTGATCTTTACCAGTATTCTTCTGTTTGATTATCTGTATGCGCAGGCGATCAGCTACAGAAGTGAATCCGTACTTTACATCATTGTCATCTCTCAGAATCTGCTGAAGACCCTCTTTCTTTTCTTTTTCTTACGGGGCGTCAGCATCATCCGCCCCCTTTAACTTTCTTTGAAAGCACTCCCCTGTCTTTCTGCACCATCCCTCACCAGGATTGGGGATTTCATACCATTCTTCAGCTTCCGAAATTTGAATCGTGATGCCCATCCGGACATTTCTGGAGGTATTTCCTTCAATAACGATTAAACCCTGTAAAGACATGAAAACTGTTGCCCGATTTATTTTACCCGCACTATTACTTTACATAGTAATGTCATGCTCTGCTGAAGATCAGCCTGACCCGGACAAGGGCGGTAGCCTGAGCAGTCCGCCGAAAACACTTCACCGTACAGACACAGACAACACCTACCGGCTTGATTATGACAATGAAGGACGGCTGATCAGGACAACCATAACCACCGGAAACTATGCCGGCCAGTATAATTACTGGGACTACTCAAGCGGAAAAATCGAACACGGTTATGTAATACCACCGGCAACAAAAAAAACGGCTATGTCCGTTTACAACCTTAAGGATGGCCTTGTCATTGAAAAATCCCAGGGTCCGGAGTGGGTCATTTCGGGTTCCTCCATCCGGAACTTCAACCACACCTATGATATTGACCGGCATCTGACTTCTTATGAAATGGAAATCAGAAAACTGAGCAACAATACCCTGGAAAGCCATTACAGATATGATCTGGAATGGAAAGACGGGAATATGGTAAGGCTGATTTCCTTTGATAAGCTCAACAACAAAGCAGCCGGAGACATCACCTGCATCTATGACCTTTCTCATCTGAATACACTGAGTTATGGTTCTCAGGCCATCGGCATTTATCACACACCCATAGAACCACTGTTTGACCTTCAGTTTGAGGGCAAAGGGACAAAGAACCCCATTGTGTCAACCCACAGAACCGGTGGCACTCCGCCCACCAGACCCAGATGGAGCTACACTTATGATGATAAAGGCAGAATAACTTCCATCACCCAGGGCACTTACGGCACTGTAACCCTCACCTATTGATCAAAACAGTAAACATGGGCTGATTTTCCCATGACTCACCATAATTGGGGATTTCTTACTGCGGAGATCTTATTGAAATTTGTATTAAAAACATTTGTTCCTGACTTCCGGGAAATCCATCTTAATTCTGATCTCATCATGAAAAAACTACTCACCTTCATTTTTACCTTTTGTCTGACCCTTTCACTCAAAGCCCAGGAGGAGGACGTTCAAGAGCAACCCTTTTTTCAGACCGTCACCGGAGCGGGGCAGATGGTCCGCGTGGTAAGGTGGATCTCGCCGGTATACAAAGATTTTGAATCCATGCCCGAAGGAAGACATACTGATGCGCAACTGAGAGGCTGGGGATTCACCGGTAAAATCTATCAATATTCAGCCTATCGTGCTAAAAGCCCGGGTATGATTGCCGTGTATCGCTGGAGCATGCCCAACTGTCAGTCTTCCATTATGCTGGGTGAGCACGAACATTCGGACAACCAGCTCAGAAGCTGGGGCTACAAAGACAAGGAATTTCAGTTTTATGCCTACCGGAACAAACCCGCCTCAGGCGATTTTGTAGCCGTGAGCAGATGGATCAATGCCAAACCCCAGAATGACCCCTGTCGTGACTACACCCTGTCTGTCGCAGAGACGGAATTCTCAGACCAGCAACTGATCAGCTGGGGATATACCCAGAAAACCATACAATTCTGGGTTCCCCGTCCGGCAGGCAACAGTGCTGTCAATAATCCGGTAAGGAACACGGCCACTGCCGGTAATTGGGTCAGGGTGGTAAACGGTCAGACCCCCGCCAATGCCATGAAGGCAGGGAAAGAAGCCGACGGCACGCCCTTGCTGATTGCCCGGGTCATGCATGAAGGCAGCCTTGTCATAGGTAAAGCCAGACAGGGTGCACGTGAAGCATTTTTCCCTTACGGAGGTAAAGAAATCGTACTTTCAAACTATGAGGTGTATTGCGGACAAGGGTCATGGGTCTATGTTGCCCAGGGAAGCAGCGTTCCGCCCCGCGCCATTGCCGGTGGTTATGAAGCCGACGGGCAACCGCTCTACATTGCCCGCCTGGCCATGGGCAGCGGCATCCATATCGGCAAGGCCCGCAATAATGCGGCGTTCATCCCCTTCGGCGGAATTGAAGAAGTCAAGACTTCATTCTGGGTCCTTGTTCCGACCGGGGTCACACAGGCTGTCGGAAGTAATAATAATGCCTCCAACGAACAGACCATTACACTGGATGATATTGACGAATGGCTTTGCCCCAACCGCCTGACCCGGGGAGACAGAGAATTTGACGGACACGGACCCAGAATAAAATCTGAAGTAAAACTCAGAATCAGCAATGACGGCACATCGCTTTGGGCAGACATCACCTTCTGGGCCCAGGAAACACAGCAAGACTGGTCGACGGCAGAAGGGAGCTGGACCCGCAAGGTATATGATGCTCCTTACGGAAAAAGAATCACAGCCATACGCTCCGACAAAGCCTCCAGAACACAGTTTATCAGTCCTCCCGGCGGGTTTCAGTTTCTGGTGCCCGGGGCCGATGTAGCGGGTACAGTCAATAACTTCCTGGATGGTCTGGGAGGATCGGTTTCCAGAGCCCTGTTTACTCTTCACGGCCTTAATTATAACGACTTCAAAGGGTTTGCCAAACTCGTAACAGGGAAAGTCAACCATGGAAACACGGCTGTTACCGTGCCTTCTGTAGAAGGAACACTCGTTAAGTTCTTCACCATTGTAGGAGATACAGGAGGGGCAGACATCAGCGATGATGACAACTGTAACGACGACACCCGCATTGTGGGCATCCGTTTCGCCCCGGTAAGAGTGGAGATGCGTAATCAGCCGTAATCAGGCAAACATGTTCCAGCTATGCATAGGATGTACTCAGAAAAACTGGTGTTTCCCAGGAAATAATTTCTTTGTGCTTCATCTTTACAGGAAACTATTGCAAAACCAACCTGGCCGGCCTTTTCCGGAAAAACAAACCATACGTAAAAACAACGACCGGGCAATTTTGAACCCGGTCGTTGTTCTTTCTTAACGAATACGGTTAAGCTCATCCTCAGATCCCGCCCTTCTATCCCTGGCCGCCTTGATCTCGTTGCTACCGAATCTGTAATTGAAATTCACCCTCAGCATCCGGCCTTCAAATTTGAAACGCAGGTCTGTGGCCACTCCGGCGTACTCTGAATGGTGTCCTCCCCGTGCGGTATTCAGTACATCGCTGAAGGTCAGTTTAAGAGAGGCATTATCCTTCCAGAATTTCTTCTGCACCCCGGCATCCATCATTCCCATGGCACTGTTGTAATCTATCCTGCGATAAGGTGAATTGTACCAGCCTGATACTTCAAAGCTCCAGTTATTCTTAAGTTTAAATGTACTCTGGGCATTGCCGTTGAGTGCCGTGGTGCTGTTGTCGATACGAAGTCCGTTCTCAAAATCGCCTTTCCAGCGGTTATGATAACCATTCAGACTGACGTAGATATTCCACCATTTAGTAATGTCTGTCGAGAGACTCATATTAAGGTTGATCCCCTCCGAATGGCTCATGTTTCTGGCGATAAAATAGGTCCGGCTTTCGTCGTAGGGAATCCGGAGACCCACCACCGGAAAACGGGTTTTGTAATACCCTACCGAAGTCGTAAGCTTACCTTTATAGATATGTGTCACCTTAAAGTTGTTCGCATACTCAGGCCGCAGAAAAGGATTGCCTTTGGAATACACCAATTCGTCGACTCTGTACTCAAAGGGGTTAAGGTTCTGGTAGCTGGGCCGGTTGATCCTCCTGCTGTAATTCAGGTTCAGTGAATGGTCCTTGCTGACTTTATAACTGAGTGTTCCGCTGGGAAAAAGATTGAGATAAGTCGTATCTACTTTATCCAGATCATTGTGCTTGTAACTTGTCAGATGCCCCAGTGATTTGGTATGTTCCATCCTCAGACCGGCCTGAAAGTCCCATTTCTTGCTGAGGGAGCGGTTATAGTTTATATAAGCAGCATAAACCCGCTCTGTATAGGTAAAATTATTACTCCTGTCAATGTCCCTGATCTCGACGTTGTCAACCTGATTAAAGAAATCAAACGTATTATCGGATTTCACATCAGATGCCTTCATGCCGTATCCGAGTTTACCTTTATAAAATGGTTGCTCGTAATCGATCTTAAATGACCTGATGATGATGTCAATGGGCGTTCTGGTGACATAATTCCGCTCAATCGATTCCATGCTGCCATCATGAAAAGTGTACTTGTTGGGCTGGAAGCTTACTCCTCTTGAGTCAAAAACACCATAATCGGCATCGATGTTCAGTTCACGCCCCGTAGTGTCTGCATAACGATAATTGAGGTTAACGTTGAGATTCTTGTTTATTTCGGGGTTGTTCGAGCGTGAATCCAGCGTGACGGAGTCGGGTCGCGGTCTGGAAGCCAGCCCTATCAGCGTCTGACTCTCCCCCCCACCGTTATGATCGCTGATCCTGCCATTAGCACTGATACCCAATGTATGTTTTGAATTGATGAAATAATCCGCACCGATTTTAACATTATTGGAAGTGTCTCTCCAGATACCATTCCAGACTTTGTTGTACGCAATACCGTTCAGTATCTGATTATCCAGAGTCTGATTATGCCAGGCGCCCTGGTTATAACTGTACGTTCCGAAAACGTTGATTTTTTTATCGCGATGATTCAGGTTCAGGGAAGTGTTATATTTGGGCGAAATGCCGAAATTCCCTCCCAGACTCACATTTCCGTTGGTCCCGATCTTCCTGTTCTTTTTCAGACGGATATTAATGATGCCCAGGTCTCCGGCGGCATCATATTTGGCTGAAGGATTCGTAATCACTTCAATGGCCTCAATATCCGCCGAATTCAGGCTTTTCAGTACAGAGGCAAGGTCACGGCCCGACATCGGAGAAATCTTCCCGTCAATGTAAATACGTACTCCGGCTTTTCCGTTGACCATGATGTTTTCGTCTTTGTCGACCTGCACTCCGGGAGCCTTCCTGAGCAGCTCAAGTCCGTTTGAACCCGTGGCATTGATACTCCCGTCCACATTGAACACAATCTTGTCGTGCTGTACTTCTACCAAAGGTTTCGAAGCTACCACCTTCACTTCCTGAAGCTGCTGTGACGATGATTGCAATACGAAAGGATGAAATTCCAGATCCGTATCAACCAGTTGAAAGGCAGGTGATGTAAAGGTATTGAAACCCACCGTCGTGATCTTCATAAAATAGCTGCCACGGGCCAGGCCGTCTATCTTAAATCCACCGTTTTCATTGGCTATATCAGCCTTAAATAGGGTGGAATCCTTGGAGCTCATCACCGCTACCGTGGCAAAAGAGGCTCCTTCACCGGAGGGCGTTTTTACAAGACCTTTAACAGAAAATGTCTGAGCTATGACAGGCAGCCCAAGACCCCAGAATAACAGGGCGGAGAATAGTTTTTTCATACGTTTTTTTAAATAGCTTTTTCATAATTCATGCTTCATCAAAGTCGTCAGGACGAGCCTTCATTTCTTTCTACGAAACATTTCGTAGCAAATATAATACGAAATGTTTCGTAGTCCAAATTTTTTCTGTGGATTATTCCCGAAAATTGTTTTTTTGTGACCAACACTGCATTTTACGGGATGAAGAAATCTTTCTTCCTGACATTTTATCCAATAAAACATTTTCAAAAAAAAACGGGAAAGTCACTCCTTAGTACCTTCCCGTCTCCCGGCATCATTTGGCCTTTCGGATGTAGATATTGCCGTGCATGTTCTTCATCATTACCTCAGGTCCTCCTCCGCTGATCTTACCGTATATCCATTGATCAATACTGACTTTATATGTACCCGGCGCATTACTCTTATTTACTTTGGGCTGATTTTTATCGATCACAATATCAAAGTCCGTATAAATCTCGCCATGATCAGATTTCAGCTTGACATCGGTCTTGAGCGTGGCGGGAAAAGTAACGTCCACATCACCGTTAAGGGTAGTAAAGGCCATAGGGGCTGAAGAATTTATCGATTTGAAAACAACCTTAACGTTTCCGTTGATGGTATTGACCACACCTGACCCTGTTATGCCGTTCAGATAGATCGAGCCGTTTACATTGGATATCTCCAGCTCTCCGCTAAGATTTTCTGCCACGATATCTCCTCCATTGATCGTACTGAGTTTCACACTGCTGCTTCCCTGCGGTATTTTGATAATGAGGTCTTTTGTTCTGCTCCATTGTTCCATGTTGACAGACACTTTATTCCCTTTTTCCTCTGCGGTTATTGAAAGTCTCTGACCGTCTGATATTTTTTTCATCCCGGCCGACAAATCATCTTTTTTAGTGACGGTGGTCCGGTTTTCGTTGACACTTGCAGGCTTCTTTTCTCCACCGCTGGGCACGGCATCAATAATGATATCTTTTCCTTCATATGCCGATATTTTGATTGCCCCGAACAGAAGATTGACATTGATAGAATAAGGTTTGCCGGGCTCACTCAGTGGCACAACCAGTTGTTCTCCCTGGGCAGCGGAACGAAAAACGACTGCTGCCATGAGTATGATCAGAATGCTTAACTTTTTCATGATGGTATTACGATTGTTTTTTGACATAAATATTTCCGTTGAGGGTTTCAAATCTGAAGATTTTTCCACCCGATCCTATTTTTATTGAACTTCCTTTACTCAGTTTGTACACGGTTGTGCCATTACCGTCTTCCTTATTTTTAATTACTCTCCCGGGCAGTATTTCCACATCGGGGAAATCTGTAAAAAACGCTCCGTTCATACTTTTGTATTCCAGTTCTGCTGATAGATTACCTGCATAGGTAACATTCACTGTGCCATTGATCGTCTTGTAGGAGGACGCCTGCGGAGGATTGGTTGCATAGGTCACATCAATGTTCCCGTTCACCGTATGAATGTCTGAAGCACCTCTGGCTTTCAATACTTTCACCCCCCCATTCACATTCCCGACATTCAGCCGCCCTCTGACATCCTCCACGCTCACCTCTCCGTCAGTTACGGTGGAGACCCTCAGGTTAATAGCGTACGGAACCTTCACGACAAAGTCGAGCCGGGCTTTATACAGGATCTCCCTTCTTCCGTCATTGCCCCGGGAGCCGGGTAACGATCTGTAGGGCTCGGCGATATAAAAAACCACGCTGTCGCCTTCCTGCACAAACTCCGCCCTGAACTCATTCTTCCCTTTCTCCACTTCCTCCTCTGTCTTTGCGGAGATGGTCTTGTCAGCTTCAATAATAATTTTATTTCCCGAATAACCCTCCACTCTTACGGATCCTACTACATTGTAAAGAGCCAGAACACCTTCTTCAGGTTTTTTCAATTCATAGGTCTTGCTGATGTGCTCCCTGAATTGTTGTGCCTCCGTTGAAACCTGGGCACAGGAGATCATCAGTCCTGCAAAGCAGGCTGTCATTAGCTTTTTCATCATTTGTATAAGTAATAATTGTAAAAAATGCCGGATAGTACGGAGACCTTCTCAGATAATCTCGTGAATACTGGTCTCTATTTTTGTTTTGACAAAGTCATTGAGATTATTCTGTTTCAATAGTTTCCTGAGTGGTTTTACGGCCTTTTTCTCCTGAAGTTTTACCATGACATCCGCCATAGCCGACTGCACCAGAGGAGAAGCCTGACGGCTGATCGACTGCACAAGTCCTTCCCTGACGGCAGGATCATCCGCCATTTTAACCAGGGCCTCAAGGGTCATAAGACGCACATTGTCGTTATCATCATTATTGAGTGTAGCAAAAAGCGCTTCTATAACCTTTCTGTCTACTCTATCAAGTTCATTGGTATAGCTCACGGCCTTGATTCTTTCTGTGGCGGAAGGATTTTCCAGCATCGAAAGCATCATCATCTGTTTCATTTCTTTCACCTCTTCAGACAGTTGCTGCACTTCTCTGTGCTCCTCTGAACCTGGACGGAGCAGGTACCCGATACCCAGACCTCCCGCCAGAATGACAAGGGTATAAGCCATCCTGAACCAGGGCTGGGGAAAAACATTGGCATTCAGATTATTCCACCATACAGCCAGCGGGTTTCGTTTCGACTCCTGCGCTGCTTTCATGGTATTCAGCATGGCATAGAATTTCACAGACATGTTGTCTGAAGGCTCGGGACTGCCTATTTCATCCGCCCTGTCCCAGATTTCCTCCAGATCACGCAGTTCCCGGCTCATTTCAGAGGATTCTTCCAGCTGACGTTCCAGATTTTCACGTTCTTCATCTGTCAACTCACTCTTCAGGAATGCAGCAAACAGCTCTTTATCTTTTTCACTATCCATAACCTATCGTTCCAGTTGTAAATACAAATTCTTTAATTGTTGCAATGCCCGGAAAACCCTTACCTTGACATTGCTCTCCGAAATATTAAGAATACGGGCGATCTCTTCGTAGCGTAACTCCTGATAGCGGCTCAATACCAGCACTTCCCTGCTTTCTTCATTGAGGCCGGCAAGTGCCTGTTGCAGCAATGCCAGCTCCTGTTTTTTTTGCAGTACTTCGTCCGGCATACTCCCGCCGCCAATCTTTGACGCTGCTCCGTTCAGATCTTCACCCTCCCGGAAATTCCTGTTTTTCTTAACATGGTCTTTTATAACATTTCTTGCCAGATGATACATCCATGTTCTGAATTCTCCATCGCCCGTAAATGAAGTACGATAATGGATCATCCGGTAAAACACACTCTGTACCATATCTTCGCTGGCCTCTTTCTGCCCTGTCATCCGGTATATAAATCCAAACAAAGGCTTGTGATATCGTTCAAACAACAATCCCATTTTGTCCAGGTCTCCGGACTTTACTTTCAGCATGATGGCATTATCGGCAATCGGGTTCAAAACAGGGTGTTTTTATTGTTCAATGTTGAAGGGGAAACTCAGATTCATTTCAAAGGTTACAATTTTCTGTCTTTTTTTTACTTTTTTTTCAAAACGGGCCCGATTCATCGATTTTAAAAGGTTTAGTGAAAGATTTTATGGATCAGCGGACTTAAAACAAACCGAAGTCTCCGGAATTCTTGTGTGTTAGCCCGGTCTTGTATACTTTTGTCCCAGCTTTTCACCACCGGAAAGCCTCACGTCATTTCCGTTCAGTATGAAAAAGATGCTTCTTTTTCCGGTGGTCTGTTTATTGCTGCACTTACCGGCGTCTGCCCAGACGGAAAAAAAGGTTTACCATATCGAAGTCGCCGGAATCAGGGTGGGTAAAATGACCGCTACCCGTACTCATGGACCGGATAAGACAACCCAATACCGGCTGATCAGCGATGTTAAGGTCAACTTTATCCTGTTTCTCCTGAAGATTTATTATGAAGTCAACACCAGGCAGACCGAAGATCACCTGGTTTCTGCGCGGGTAGATGCCCGTACCAACCGCGGTAACTTCTACACCCTGACCACCCGCTCGGCCGACGGATACCATGTAGAGTCGAGACAGCATAAGTCGGAAATCAATAAGGTTATAACCGAAAAAATCGAACATACCGTCATCAACCTGTTTTTTCAGGAGCCTGCTGCTATTGATAAAGCTTATGCCGAATACTACGGAGATTTCTTTCATCTGAAAAAAGTAAGTGAAGGAAAATACATTGCCCGTATGGGAGACCATCAGGATACGTATTTCTACCAGGGAGGTCAGCTGGTAAAGATCATCAAGAAAAACCCCGTTAAGGATTTCGTTATGATCCTGGAAAAGCCGTAGCCGCAATATGGTCTGCTCCTTGTATAAAGAAAAACAGGAGACCTCAAAGCATTGAGATCTCCTGCTGCAAATACAATTTATTAAAAGCCTACTCGCTTTTCAGAGATTTTACAGGGTTAACGGTAGCTGCCCTGAAAGCCTGCCAGCCGGTAGTTACAAGGGCAATCAGTAAAGTAAAAAGGAATGCCATGACAAAAAACCAGGGACTCAGAGGGATCTTAAAATCAAAATCTGACAACCATCTGCTCATCAGCCACCATCCCAGCGGAGCAGCCAGCATAAAAGCCAATGCCACAAGACCACAGAATTCTCTCATAAATATCCACAGGATGTGAGCGATATTACCGCCAAGCACTTTGCGAATCCCTATTTCCTTGGTTTTCTGATTGACCATAAAAGAGATCATCCCGTAAAGCCCCAGACACCCGATAAATATCGCCAGGAAAGAAAATACCCTGATCATTGACAGCATGGTCTCCTCGGTTTCATAAAAAAGGCGTATGGTATCATCCAGAAAAGCATACTCATAAATAAGTTCAGGATTTGCCCTGTTCCAGATACCGGCAATCTCTGTCAAAGCAGGCTTAACACTCCGGGGGTTCAGATGTACAGCCAGTATTTCATGACTCCTCAGATCAGAACTCAGTGCTACGGCTCCTATCTCAGAGTGGAACGAAGCCTCATGAAAATCTCTGACAACACCCACAATCTGCCCTTTAATGCTACCACCGTTTGTACTCAGTTCTTTACCGATCACTTCCTCGGGAGAGGCCAGGTTAAGCTTTTTCACGAAGGAATCGTTCACCACAAACTCCTTGGTCGTATCCGATGGAAGAAGGTTCCTGCCCGTCACCAGCTCAAGTCCGAACAAAGGCACATAGTGATCATCCCCGAACTTCATACTCACCTGAAAATTCTCTGCCTCAGCCCTGCGGTCATAATTAACGGAAGTATTCCATACAGAATGAGAGGACGGGGGATTGGAACAAAGACTCACATGCTCAACCCCGGCAACAGAGGCAATTTCCCGGAGAAGAGACTTCTTCCTGATACCGGTTGAGTCTGCCCCGGCAGGAATCAGCACTATCGCATCCCGCCTGAATCCCAGATCGGAGTTTTGCGCATAATTCATCTGTCTTGTGATCACGATCATACCGATCAGCAAGACCTGGGAGATAGCAAATTGCGAGATGATCAGCACTCTGCGTGTATTAAAGCCTCCTATTTGCTGCTGGGAAAGACGACCCTTCAATGCCTTGACCGGTTGAAAACCCGCGAGGATCATTCCCGGATATGAACCGGACAACACCGTAATAACCAGTCCCATGCTCAGCATGAAAACCGGCAGTTGCCAGACGTTGGTACCGTAAAGAGTCATTCTTGCACCCGCCCAATCGTTGGCTGTAGGCAGCAACAGAACTGCCAGGAACCAGGCCATCAACCCTGAAATGATGGTTATCAAAGCGGTCTCGGTCATAAACTGCCCGAAAAGCTGAGCTTTGACACCACCGAGCACTTTCCTGACACCTACTTCTTTTGACCGCCTGAGTGCCTGTGCGGTAGCCATATTAATAAAGTTCACACATGCTGTTATGATCAGAAAAATACCCGTCAACGACAACACCCACAGGTTTTTCTTATCCATTACCCCGTTATAGCGGGCGTTAAAATGAATGTCTTCCAGAGGTTGCAGCTTGTAGTGATGTACATTTTTATTTTTCGGACGGTATTTTTTCACATATTCAGGCAATACCCTTTCCACTTCCGCCGGGTTGATCCCCGGTTTCAACTTCACAAAACACTGCATGGAACTGGCAATGCCTCCCCAGGAATCATCCGAGTAAAGCCAGCTGTTATAGTCCTTAAGTGTGGTAAAAGAAACATATATGCCTGTTCTGCGGTCAGTATTGGCAGGGAGATCTTTCAGAATTCCGGTCACTCTGGCAATAAGCCTGTTGTCAATTTTAAAGGACTTGCCTATGGCGCTTTCCTTTCCGAAAAGCTTCTCTGCCACACGTTCTGTGATTACCGCCGTATTAGGCTCAGACAAGGCCGTAGCCATGTGTCCCTCTGTCAGCGGATAGTTGAATATCTGAAAAAACTCCGGCTCGGTAAAAGCCACCCCTTCCGCCTCCATGAATTTTTGCGGGCCGTTTTTTCCCTCTACTGTAATCAGCTGTTCATCAAAGGTAGCAATTCTGGCTACTTGTTCCCCAAAAGTATAGTCATTGCGAAAGGCTTTTCCCAACGGCCCGGGCACACTGGGAACATAAGAGATCTGATCACGGTGCTGTTCCGTAACAAAACGATAAATCCTGTCTTTATCAGCATGAAAATCGTCAAAATTCAGATGGTAACTGACCAGCGAAAAAATAAGGATACCGCACGTCATGCTCAATGCAAGCCCGGCAATATTGACCATACTGTAAGTTTTGTAGCGAAGCAGGTTCCTGACCGCTATCTTCAGAAAGTTCCGTATCATAATCTATTTCATAATTTGTTACACAGGTAAGACTACTCGCTCTTCAGTGAAATGACGGGATTTATCAGTGCTGCCCGGATGCTCTGAAAACTGACGGTGACAAAAGCGATCATCAGTGCCAGGCTACCTGAAACCAGGAATATCCACCAGTGGATCGGGGTTTTATAGGCAAAATCTTTAAGCCACCAGTCCATGATGTACCAGGCCAGCGGCGAGGCGATCAGGATAGCAATCAGTACCAGTTTCATAAAATCTGAAGAAAGCAGCGACACCAGGCTGACAACCGAAGCACCCAGCACCTTTCTGACGCCCACTTCCTTAATGCGTAATTCAGCCACAAAAACAGACAAACCGAACAGCCCCAGGCAGGAAATAAAAATGGCCAGCCCGGCAAAGCACCCGAATAATAGCTTCTGGGTATGTTCCTTCTCATACAAATGACCAAACCGCTGGTCCAGGAATCCAAAACCGAAAGGCTGATCCGGAAACCGGGCCTTCCAAACGCTGCTGATATGATTTATGGCCCTGGAAGCATCTTTTCCGGACACTTCCACGGAGAGCCACCTCAGGTTCTCACCATTCATAAAAAGCACCACCGGTGGTATTTGCTTATGCAGCGACTCAAAATTAAAATCTCTGGCCACTCCGATAATATTTCCTCTCAGCTGTCCGTAAGCAAACTTTTCACCCACCGCTCTGGCAGGATCCTGCCAGCCCAAAAGTCTTACGGCAGTTTCATTGAGTATAAAGCTTCCACCTTTATCCGTAGGAAAGTCCTTGGAGAAACTTCTTCCTGCCGCCATTTTGATTTTATAGAGGGGAACAAACTCTTCATCCACCTGCAATGACTTGATCGTAACGTCTGTCGTTGCCATCTGTCCGTTTTTGGTCACGTAAGCCTCCCAGGAATCCAGGAGATTGCCCGAAGGTATCCTTGAAGATCTGCCGACATTGAGAACAGCAGGATCCTTCATAAATTCCTGTCTGAGCGTCTCGTAACCTGTACTGTCGATATCCGGAGCCCTGAATACCATGACCTGATCTTTAGAGAGTCCGAGTTTAAAATTACGGATAAAACTGACCTGGCTGAAAACCACGGCCGTACAGATGATCAGGGCCACAGCAATGGTAAACTGGGTGACCACCAGAACGTGCCGGAGGTTACCGCTTTTCAGAGACCTGTTGATACTGCCTTTCAACGCGCTGACGGGTTCATAGGATGTAATCACGAAAGCAGGATAGAATCCGGCGGCCAGGCTGGTGAAAACAGTGATCGCGATTACTGTCGCCACAAAAAACGGCTCGGTCAGCGTAGCCATGCTGAGTTGTTTCCCTGCAAGACTATTTACAAACGGAATAGCGAGGGCAAGTAACACAATGGAAAGCAGCAGGGACACACCGACCACCAGGAACGATTCACTGAGAAACTGTCCGATCAGTTGGGTTTTCATCGCTCCTACTGCTTTTCGCATGCCTACCTCTCTGGCCCTTCTGGCAGCTCTTGCGGTAGAAAGATTCATGTAATTGATGCAGGCGATGACAAGGATTATGGCCGCTATAGCCGAAAACAGATATACGTACTGAATGTCGCCGTTAGCCTCTATTTCAGAATCCAGATGCGACTTCAGGTGAATGTCCGTCAGCCTGGTGAGACTCAGCACCGAACCTTCTGAGGATTTAGGTCCTATATGTCTGTTCAGAAAAGCAGGGAAAGCCTTCGTCAGTTTTTCAGCGTCATGGTTTTCCTGCAGCAACACAAAGGTTGAGAAAGCATTGTTACTCCAGTTGGTCCTCAGGTTTTCCGCCCCATAGACCCTGTCGTCTTCCAGTGTGGAAAAAGAAACAAGAATCTCAGGGTGCAAAGACGACTGTACTGGAAAAGATTCAAAAACACCGGTTACCAGGTAATCCAGTTGATTATCCAGCCGGACGGTTTTTCCGATCGGATCATCGCTGCCGAAATACTTTTCTGCCACGGTCTTTGAAAACATAATGGAAAAAGGATTCTTCAGCGCTTCGGCCGGATTGCCTTTCAAGACATTAACAGAGAAAACATTGAATACAGACGGTTCGGCGGCAAACAGATGATCTTCCTTGAAGAGGTGTTCCTTATACCTGACAAGTACACTGGTTTCAAACATACGCACCACTTCCTTTACTTCAGGGAAGTCCCCCTTTACGAGTGGTCCGAACGGGGGTGCTACATGTCCGAGCTTCAGTGAAGGCGTTCCGTCTTTTGAAATGAAAGTCCTGTTAAGCCGGTAAATCCGGTCTGCATGGGCATGCGACCGGTCATAGCTGAGTTCGTCCTTTACATACAACGTAAGAAGTATCGAACAGGCCAACCCGATGCTGAGGCCTGCGATGTTGATAAAAGTAAAACCTTTGTGTCTGGCAAAATTCCTCCAGGCTATTTTCAGGTAATTTCTGATCATGTCTGTCGTGGCGTAAACCGCCGGGTTAATGGTTCAACATTTTATAAATCCGAAGGTCCTGAAAATGCTGCTAATCTGATTTCAGAGATTTTACAGGATCGGTAAATGCGGCTTTCACCGACTGGTAACCGATAGTCAAAGCAGCAATGGCAAGCGCGGCCGCTCCTGTCAAAAGGAAAACCCAGACGGATATATCTGTTTTATACGAAAATTTATCAAGCCATCGGTTCATTATCCACCAGGCCACCGGCAATCCGATTGCCAGCGCGATAAAAACCAGTTTCAGGAAGTCAGCAGAGAGCATGGCTGTAATGCGGGCTGTACCTGCCCCCAAAACTTTCCGGACCCCTATCTCCCTGGTTCTTTGCTCGGCCGAAAATGCAGCAAGTCCGTACAGCCCCAGACAGGCGATCAGCACGGCAATAGCGGTAAAATAGCTGACAAGGTCAGAGGTAAGTCTGTCCTTCTCATAATTCTTCTGAAAATCCTGGTCGAGGAATGAGTAGCTGAACGGCACTCCGGGATTCACTTTTTTCCAGGACTTTTCAAAATGCGTCAGGATAACCGGAAAATCTGTTGTTTTTACAGTAGCAATAACATAGGCGAACCTGTTTCCGAAAGAATGGGTTACCATCCCAAAAGGTCTCACCGGCTGATGAAGACTTTCAAAATTGAAGTTTCTGAGCACACCGATAACCTCCCTCGAACCCTGAATCTTTCCCAGTTCAAAATTGATCTTTTTGCCTATGATCGTTTCAGAGGTAAAGCCCAGGGCTTTGACAGCGGCTTCATTGATAATGATTCCGGATGAATCCGCAGTAATATCACGACTGAACTCCCTGCCGCTCATCAGCCGGAACCCCATCGTAGAAATATAATCAGGCTCCACAGTAGAAAGCCGGACATCCGTCTTATCAAGCGCTGATCCACCCTCGGGATAAAACAGCATATCTTCTATGTTTTCAATGCCCGGGTAAGTCGATCCGCTGCTGACAGACTCTACCAGCGCGTGGCTCAGCAATTCATTTTTTAAGGCCGGATAATTGGCTGCTACCTCCTCACCTGGCACAGGCAATACAATTTTCCGGTTCTTTTCAAAACCCAGCGACTGATGTTGAAGGAAATCAAGCTGCTTCCAGATGACCAGAGCACCCAGCATCAGCACCACCGAAACCGAGAACTGAAAAACCACGAGTCCTTTTCGGATCATTGAGGCGGCAAAATCGGTTTTTAACCGCCCCTTCAAAACCACCACCGGTTTAAACGAGGATAAATAAAAGGCCGGATAAAGACCGGATAACAAGCCCGTAAGAAGGGTCAATCCGACGATAAGGAATACGAGCCCCGGCTCACTCCATGCCTGCAGCGCTTTGCCAGTTACCCGGTTAAACACCGGAAGCATCATCTGCACCATCAGCACGGCAGCCGACATGGCCATCAGGCACAGCAAAATCGACTCTCCCAGAAACTGCCTGACCAGTGACCACTTGTCTGCCCCCACAGCTTTACGGATCCCTACTTCTCTGGCCCTCTTCTCAGATCTCGCCGTGGTAAGATTCATAAAATTAATGCAGGCTATAAGCAGCAGAAAACCAGCCACGGATCCGAAAATATACAGATAGATAATACTGCCGTTTGCACTGATCTCGTAACCAATGTCTGAATGAAGATAAATATCCCTGACAGGCTGAATAAAGAGGTGCTTGTCAAAACCGGCTGTTTTATAATCCTGGCCCGCTCTTCGCACCAGAAAATCGTCCAGTTTAGATTCAAATGTCTTAGTATCCGTACCTGGTTTAAGCTTTACATACGTATGAAAAATATTATTGCTCATCCAGTTCTGCCAGCTGTCTATCAGGTGGCCGACATCTGAATTATTCATCGAAATAAAGAAATTAGCAGGAATATGAGATTTACCTGCATCGCTTCTGAAAACGCCTCTTACGGTGTAATTAAACGCTCCGAACGGTAACCCCAGCTTAACCACTTTACCCATAGGATCTTCTTCACCGAAAAGACGCGCCGCCACTTTGTCTGACAACAACAGGGAATTGGGTTCACTGAAAACTGTTTTCGCGTGGCCGGACGTAAAATCGTAGCTGAAAATCCTGAAAAATGAGGAGTCCGCATGATAGCCGTTGGTTTCAAAAAAACTATTCCTTTCTCCCCGGCTTTCATAGGTAAGCATCATTTTGGTCACCCCGGGAAACTTCAGCAGCCTGGCCGACTCCTCCACCTCCGGAAAATCCTGCCTCAGGCCTTGTGCCATAGGAGCAGGCGCAGCAGACCAGCTTTCTGCCTTCACCGATGAAGCCACCCTGAAAACCCGGTCAGCACCCTCATGATGAGCATCGTACCCACTCTCATCCATAATATAGAGCATGATCATCAGACAAGTGGCCAGACCCGAGGCCAAGCCCAGAATATTAATCAGGGAGAACACCCTGTTCTTCAGCAGGTTTCTCCAGGCAATCTTGAGATAATTTACTAACATACTACAGGTGGTTTGTCTTTTCTATTAAATACACAACAGGTTTCTGAGCAGCTCCAGGTAGCCAACGGATTCCCATTCGGGTTACTGTACTTTTCAGTTATCTCCTCTCAGCGAGTTCACCGGATCCGTCAAAGCGGCTCTTATGGTTTGAGAACTGATCGTAAACAAACCCAGCATAAATGTTATGGCAGTACTTAAAAACACAATATCTAATCTAAAATCCACTCTGTTAGGGATATTATTAAGCCATAATTGATTCAAATAATAACTTGAAGGTGCTCCGATTAAAACCGACACCACAAGAACTTTCAAAAAGCTTTCAGATAAATTAAGAATCAGGCTTATACTTCCGGCTCCCAATACTTTTCTGATTCCTATTTCTTTGGTTCTTCGTTCAACAGAATACACAGCCATGCCAAATAAGCCTAAGCATGCAATCACAATCGAAAGAAAAGCCAAGAATCCCAGAATAGAAACCATATCAAATATTCCTGAATGCGTTGCCTTTAATTGATCCTCATAAAACGCATACCTAAACTGATGTACGGGATCTATATTCTTCCATTTTTCTTCCAGTCTTGATATCGTTGCCCCCACATTCTTTGAAGAAATTTTAACATTAGCATACATAAATTCTTTGGTGTTGCTAATGATCAGCGGCGCTATCTTATCCTGCTCAAATAAAAGTTTAAATCTGAAATCTTTAATTACTCCGACAACTTCCGATTTCCCTTTACCATAATCCGATTCAAATACTTTTCCTATGACTTCAGAGGGAAATCTGTATCCCAATTCTTTAATAGCCGCCTCATTTACTAAAATGTAATTATCTGAAGATTCTGTGGGTATAGGAAGATTTTTTCCGGCTATTAATTCTAGATTAAGGTTATGGACAAAATTCGCATCGGCTTGTATTCTCCCTAGATATTTATATTCATCCTGACTCCCCGCAGCTCTTAAGCCTGTCCCTGTTCCCTCTCCGGTAGCAGGTAAAATATCACATCCTGAAACTTGTACCACGCCAGGTATTGAAGAAAATTCATTTACTATTTTCTGATAATCATTCCCTTGGATCTTACAATTAACAATTCCTTTTGAATCAAAACCATAATCGAAGTGAACAAAATGCCTGAACTGATTAAAAATTAAAATACTTGTAGATATAAAAAAAAGTGAAACAGTAAATTGCGAAATACTCAAAATCCCCCTGATCAGAGAATTCTTTGGTCTGCCGTTTGTAATATTCTTAATGGCAGAAAGCGGCTTCAACTTGGATAAATAAAAGGCTGGAAACGCTCCTGCTGCGATTCCTACAACCAGTGTGATTCCAATCAGTATAAAAAGCAGGGTACCGGAGTAATTTAAATCAAAATTCAGATAAGTATTTATCCATAATCCTTTAAAGGCAGGAATTAAAAAGGCCAAAAATATCAGTGAAGCTATTGAAGCAAAAAAAGTGATCAGGATTGATTCACTCAGAAACTGAATAATCAATGTCTTTCTGGTTGCACCGATTACTTTTCTTATTCCGACTTCTTTTGATCGTGTCAGCGCCCTTGCGATAGATAACGAGCTATAGTTAAAACAAGCTATTAAGATTACAATAAATGTCAGAAACCCTATAATATTATATCCTATCATAGGCATACTATATCTTGACGGATTACCTGTTATTCTCCCCGGAGTAATATGCATCAGATTTTGCCCAATGAATTTAAATGACTTTAGTTCATTAAACCCGGCATATTTCTTCCTGACAATATCATTCAATGCCGATGTTAACTGTTGCTGTCCTGCTTTATCCTTAAGTAAAACATAGGTAAAACACTCATAGTAGTTCTTCCAGTTTTCAGCGATATTGTTTATTTTCCTTTCCGTATAAAGTACATTCATTGAAGAAGCTGAAACTAACACATCAAATTTAAGATGAGACTTTTCATACTTCTCTGCCATTACGCCTGTTATCCGGAAACTCCCCCAGCTCACAGGTGGCGATTCCTTTCTGTTTCCACCCAGATAATGTAAACCCCGGTCATAATATTTAACCACTTTACCTACAGGATCTTCTTCCTGAAAAAGCCGTTGAGCCACCTCCAGGGATATTACCATTGAATTAGGTTCCAAAAGGGCAGTAGTCTTATTTCCTTTTTGAAGTTCAAAACCAAAAACGTTGAAAAATGACGGGTCAGTAAAGAAACCTCGTAACTCCAAATTCCTTTCATTATATAGTATGTCTCCTCCAACGCCCCTGATCAGGGAAGTAGCTTCTTCCACAACCGGATAGGATGACTTTAAAGTACCGGCTAATGGAACAGGAGAAGTGGCGTCAGGAAACGGAGAATTGACATCCTCTGATAATATTCGGAATATTCTATCCTTGTGCTGATGAAACTGATCATAACTTTTTTGATCTATCAGCATAGTTACAATCAACAAACACACTGAAATAGATAATGCTATTCCGAAAATATTAATAAAAGAGAAAATCTTATATTTAAAGATATTTCTCAAGCCAACTTTTAGATGATTATTCAACATATCTTTCAGAATTAAATCTTTTTTACTATCCTAAATATTGACACTCTTCTGACTGAATTAGTAACCTACTCGCTCTTCAACGATTTCACCGGATCCATCATGGCCGCTCTGATACTCTGAAAACTTATCGTAACCAACGCGATTACCAGGGCAACAAGTCCACCGGCCAAAAACATCCACCATTCGATGCTGATCTTGTAGGCAAAATCCTGAAGCCACAGACCGGCCAGGTAATACGCCAACGGGGCAGCAATTACTATAGCCGCGAGCACAAGGCGCAGGAAATCTGACGAAAGCAAAGCCACAATACCAGCTACGGATGACCCCAACACCTTGCGGATCCCGATTTCCTTGTATCTGCGCTCGGCAGAGAACGTGGCCAGTCCGAACAATCCGAGGCAGGAAATAATTACTGCCACTACTGAAAAAGCATTCAGCAGAGCAGCGGTTCTTTGCTCACTTTTGTAAAGCCCGTCATATTTTTCATCCGTGAACCTGTACTCCAGCGGCCGGCCGGGCACAAACTCCTTCCAGATCTTCTCTGCCGCTTTTACGGCTTCTGCCTCTCTGCCCGGAAAAGTCTTTATAAAAACACCACTCATCCTGCCTGGTGCATTGAAAATCACAAGGGGTTCTATAGGATATCTGAGGCTTTTAAAGTGAAAATCATTTACTATCCCTATTACGGTTCCTTTTCTCCCATGTAAGGCGAATCTCTGTCCAGTATACGGCTTTTTCAACCCTAATCTTTTAACAGCGGCCTCGTTCAGAACAACATTGTTCTGATCAGCCTCACGACCTTCTTCAAACCACCGGCCTTCTTTCATCCGGAGACCAAACATTTCGCGGTAATTGGCGTCTACCGAAAACTGGCTGACCGTCGGATTAAAATCTTCCGGCCTTCCCTCCCAGTCCAGCGATCCACTATGCGAACTTTGAATATCAACTATACTGCTGTTAGCCGTGGTTACATCCATAATGCTGGCTTCGCGGCTCAGCCTTTCCTTTAAAACTGACGGTTGTACTTTAGGTCTCAGGTTCCAGGGAACGGAGAATTCAATCACATGAGATCTGTCATACCCCAGCTTTGCACTGCTTAAAAAATTCATCTGGCTGTAAACCACAATGGTGACAATCATAAAGACAATCGATATGGTAAACTGTACAATCACCAGCCCTTTTCTGAAAACCTGGTTTCCGGAACCGGGCAAACGCCCTCCTCTCAACACCTGCACAGGTTTAAAAGAGCTAAGAAATAAGGAAGGATAAATTCCTGTGAGTAACATGGCTGCTAAAGTGATAAGCAATACCACAGGCCAGATCATGGGGTTGGTCAGGCTGAAGTAAAAGGTTTTGCCGGTGATGCTGTTGAATACGGGCATCAGCCCGTAAATCATGATCATCGAAAGGATCATAGCCATCATACAGGTAAGGGCCGATTCAGTCATAAACTGCCCGAAAAGATGTGAGTTCCCCGCTCCGATCAACTTTTTCACGCTCACCTCTTTAGCCCTCACAGTCGCACGCGCGGTGGTGAGATTTACATAATTGATACAGGCCACAATGAGGATGATCAGACCAAGCGCAAGAAACGTATAAGTGGTTTTACGATCGCCGGGATCTGTCACCGCGTCTCTTGCAATCCCGTCAAAATGCGTATCAGTAAGCTTCTCCGCCTCAAAGGTTATACTCTTTTCGGGCTCTCCTTTTTCGTCTTTACGGATATAACTGATCACTGTGGTAAGCTTTTGAGCAAGGGCCGCAAGATCAGTACCTTCCTTATAAACCACAAAGGTCTGGTAATTAAAATTGCCCCAGTTGCTTTCATTCTGAAAAGTATTGGCATCTGACAGGTGCGCCGCCAAAGGCAGCAACACATCATACTGGAAGCTGGATTGCGTCGGGTTATCTCTGAATACCGCCCTGACCATGTAATTAACGGAATCAATCTTTACCGTTTTACCGGCAGCGGCTTCTGTTCCAAACATCTGTCTGGCCCGGGTCTCTGATATCGCCAGGCTCCGGAGATCTGAATTAAAGTCTTTGGCGCTCCCGTCTGTAAACTGGTAATCGAATACATCAAACCAGGCAGAATCCACTACAGCGACATTATTCTGCATAAAAGCCTCTCCATCCGTTGCCAAAGAAACGCCGGAATAGGACATGCTTTTCAGGCGGGTAATCTCTTCCACTTCCGGAAATTTTCTCAGTTCACCGGCCATCAGCATCGGAGTCGTCGCCCAATGCCATGTCTCTGTATCATTTACCTTATTATGGGTAATTATCTGCGCCGTTCTGCCCGACTTCCTGTGGTAATTGTCAAAACTGAACTCATTATTTACCCACATCAGTACAAGTACCGCGGCAGCCATACCCCCGGCCAGGCCGGTCACGTTAAGAAGGGTAAATACCTTCGAACTCCAGAGACTTCTGAAGGCTATTTTGAAGAGATTGCTTGACATAATGTTTAAGTTTTTTTTCGTTCTTCCGGAATTTCTTTATTCGCTCTTCAGAGATTTTACAGGATTCATCAGGGCAGCCCTCACAGCCTGCCAGCTGATCGTCAGGAAGGCAATGCCTAACGTACCCGCCGTTGTCACCCCGAATATCCACCAGGCGATGTCGGTCCTGTACACAAAGCCGTCCAGCCATCTGCCCATCACAAAATAGGCCAAAGGACTGGCTACCAGCACAGAAATCACCACAAGGCTCAGAAAGTCTTTCGAGATCAGTAATACAATTCCCTGCAGACTTGCTCCCAGCACTTTTCGGATCCCGATTTCGCGAATCCTCTGCTGAATCGTGAACGAAGCCAGCCCGAGTAAGCCCAGAGCAGCCAGGAAAATGGCCACAAAGGCAAAGACTCCGAAGGCCGTGCCGGTCATCGTCTCGGTCTTATACAGGTTGTTGAATTCTTCATCCATGAACTCGTATTTAAAAGGATACTGAGGAGCCAGTTTTTCCCATTTCTGACGAAGAAAATCAAGGGTTCCGGCGATGTCCCTGCCGCTATATTTTACCAGCAGAACATTAGGATAATTATCCGGAAAGATCACAATGGGATCAATCTTCTGATGCATGGATGTAAAATGAAAATCAGCGACCACCGCTTTTACTTCGCCTATCCGGTCATCTCCCAGATTCATCTTCTTTCCAACCGCACTTTCAGGTGTCCATCCCATGTATTTTACAGCAGACTCGTTGAGGGTGAAAGCAAAATATGGCGTTGAACCTTCTTTTTCTTTCACGTTCTCCATATCTGTTCGAGTCAGCTGACTTCCCGCCAGTACCTTAAAACCTATGGTCTTTACAAATTCTTCATCGGCAGGAATCGCTGAAACAGAAAAACTCTTACCCTGCGGCATGCCTTCGCCCCACATAGAGTAGGCACTTAACACCTGTACGGGGGTTTGGTAGGCGCTGGCCACATGTTTGACGGCAGCGTTCATTTTAAACTCTGACTTGAATGTGCTGAGCTTCTCCACAATCTTCTGGTCTGTAGGTAAAACAATAACATTTTCCCGATCATAGCCCAGTTGCTTGGTCTGAATGAATCCAAGCTGATGTTTAACGACAAATGTGGCAATAATAAAAAACACGGATACGGCAAACTGGAAAACGATCAGGAATTTACGCACCAGAATACCGGAACCGGACGTTTTGAAAGCCCCTTTAAGTACCTTCAGTGGCTGAAAACCGGAAAGAATGACAGCAGGATAACTCCCCGCTACAACAGCAATGAGCAGCGTGCCTCCCAGTATAAATAAAAGATTTACAGGATTGAACAGGGTCAGCATCGACAATTCCCGCTCTACCAACCTGTTAAACGGTGTGATTTCAAACGAAAGCAGTAGAAAGCCAAGAATAAGCGCAGAGAAGGTCAGAATCAGGGACTCTGAAATAAACTGAAAGAACACCTGTTTTCGCTGTGCCCCCAGCACCTTACGCATACCCACTTCCCTGGCCCGGTCTACTGCTCTGGCCGTAGTAAGATTGGCGTATGTAAAGCAGGCAATGGCCAGGATCATCACGGCAACAGCCAGAAAGATATAAATATACCGTATGCTGATGTTCGGCTCAAAGCCTCCCTCATACGGAGAATATAAATGGACTTTTTCGAAAGGTTCCAGATGATAGGTGAGGTAATTCCCGCCGGCATGCTCTTCTCCCGGTAACTGCGACTTCATAAAACCCGGGATTTTGGCCTCCAGTGAGGCAAACGAAGACTCGTCTTTGAGCAACAGGAAGGTCGTCCAGTTAGCGCTCCACCAGGTTTCTTCCATTCTGGCAGCTCCCAGCGAATTAAAAGAAGCCAGGAAGTCAAAACGTATCTGGGAGTTCACCGGGCAGTCCTCAGCCACGCCGGTAACCGTAAAATCTCTGGTATCGTTGATGCGGATTATTTTCCCCAAAGGGTTTTCTTCCCCGAAATATTTACGTGCCGTGCTCTGTGTGAGAATCACCTGATAGGGATCAGACAGTGCCTTGTCTTTCCTCCCGCTCAGAAGTTTGAACGAAAAAACATCAAAAAAGGTCGAATCAGCGTAATAGAAATCCTTTTCCATAAACTGTTTGTCTTCCACCTTCACCACACGCTCTGACTTGTACATTCTCACGCCACTCTCTACCTCAGGGAACGCCCTCTTGAACGCCGGTGCCACTTTTGTACCGGTTACATGCACCACTCTGGCAAAATCCCCGTTTTTGAAATCCATGATTACCCTCGCTACACGGCTCCCTTTTTCATGAAACTGATCATAAGAAAGCTCATAATGCAGATAAAGGCCTATCAGCATACAGGCTGAAAGACCTACAGATAATCCGAATATGTTGATAAGTGAAAAGGTCGGGTGCTTGACCAGGTTTCTGAATGCAATTTTCAAATAGTTTATCAGCATAGCTTTTTCATTAAAATTGGAGAAAAGATCATCAGAAGAAAGAAGACCGGAAAAAAGCCTGGCAAAGACCCTTTCCCGGACATCAGGATATTTCAGAAGACGGACAGTATCCCCGGGAGACTCAAACGTGGAAGTTCTCTGTCACGACTTTACCATCAAAAAGATTGATAACGCGATGAGAAAATCCGGCGTCATAAGGTGAGTGAGTAACCATCACAATGGTGGTGCCTTCATTATTAAGCTCCTGAAGCAGCTTCATTACCTCTTCACCATTGGTCGAATCAAGGTTTCCGGTAGGTTCATCGGCCAGAATCATCTTGGGTTTGGCCACCACAGCACGGGCAATGGCTACACGCTGCTGCTGACCACCCGATAACTGCTGCGGGAAGTGGTTTCTGCGATGCATCATGTTCATCCTTTCCAGGGCAGCCTCAACCTTCTGCTTCCGTTCATCCGAAGGTGTTTTCAGATAAAGCAACGGAAGCTCCACGTTTTCATACACCGTCAGTTCATCAATCAGGTTAAAGCTCTGAAACACAAACCCGATCGAGCCTTTCCTCAGGCTGGCGCGCTGGCGCTCCGACATGTTGGCGACCTCATTTCCATAGAAATCGTAGCTTCCGCCTGAAGGGTTGTCCAGCAGCCCCAGGATGTTCAGCAGGGTGGATTTGCCACAGCCTGATGGTCCCATAATGGCCACAAATTCTCCGTCTTTGATCTCCAGGTTAATACCGTTCAAAGCCGTTGTCTCGACCTCTTCGGTCGTAAAAATCTTCTGAAGGTTTGTCGTTTTAATCATATTATTTAGCGTTTTAGCTGTTAGCTATTAGCCATTAGCTCTTATTTACTTGTCTTATACAGTATATCCACTGATCAATTGCCCAAAAACCGGTTAGGCAAAACGTACATTCTATTGGATTTAAAATTATTCTGGTATCATATCCTTTAGAATTCCAGCACCTCATTATTTCCGAAATTCTCATATGAACTGGTAATTACCATATCTCCGGGCTCCAGACCTTCCAATACCTCAAAATACTCAGGGTTCTTCCTGCCCAGGGTTATTTTCCGTTTGCTGGCACGTTTTCCGGTCTTGTCTACTACATAAACCCAGTTGCCGCCTGTGTCTGAGAAGAAGCCACCCACCGGAAGCAATACTGCCTCAGAAGCCTTACCCAGTTCAAGTCGTATCGGCGAGGATTGTCCTCTCTTGATACCATCAGGCACACCGCTCGAAAAAATCATATCTACCTGAAAACGCGAGTTCTTTACTTCAGGATATATCTTCTGTATCCCTAAGCGATAAGTTTTGCCATTGAAATCAAAAGATCCGCCCAGACCTGTAAAAATTCTGGAAATATAATGCTCATCTACATCTACACGCATCTTAAAGCCGTTCAGGTCATCAATCTGTCCGATATTCTGACCCTGGCTGATATTCGACCCTACTTCTACATCTATAGAAGAGAGAAGACCGCCTACCGGCGCTTTAACCACCAGGTTTTCCAGGGTCTCACGCCAGAGCTGTACGTTTTTCTGCGTTCTTTCCAGCGTACCTTCCAGTTGTTTAATCTGCATAAGTGCGTTTTCTTCCTGGTACTTCTGTGACTCCTGTTCAATTTCCCTTTGTTTCATGAGTCTTTCATAATCTCTTTTAGCTTTGAGATATTCTGCTTCCGGAATGACTTTATCGGTGTAGAGCCGTTTGTTTCGATCATAGAGGTCTTTAGCCTGATCCGTCTGAAAGTCAAGATCTGACAAAGTCTTACGAAGATTGAATTTTTCTACCTTCAATCGCTGGCGTGTGTTCTGAAGATCATTTACCAATCGGCTGGCTTCCGTTTCTGACTGCAGGAAACTCAGCTTCAGATTCTGGTTTTCAAGCCTCAGGATCGTCTGCCCCTGAGAAACCATATTCCCGCCATCTACTATTTTTTCCTTCACATAGCCACCCACGATGGCATCCAGTCTGATCGTCTTCAATGGAAGCACTACTCCGGTGACAACAATAAACTCATCAAAATTACCTTTCGCCACTTTGGAAACGGTGATCTTGTCTTTTTCAACATTCAGCTTCGAGCGTTTGTCAGCAAAAGCAAACTGGTAAACCAGAAAGCTCAACAGCAACACTCCGCCCACGCCGAGGGTAATCCTTTGTTTATTCCAAAACTTTTTCTGAATTTGTCTGTCCATTTTATTTGATCGATGAAAATAGCTTATTTTAGTTCCGATACCAATTTTTCAATTCCTATGCCAAAAAACACAACTAACTTATTATCAATAATTTACATTTAAAATATCCATTTTAAGTGTCCGTTTCCGGACAACCTATGTACAGTATCGAACAGGTTTTCCAGCAAGAGCCAGGACACAAAACAACACAATAAATTGATTTACAGTCACTTATATCAATAACTTACATTTTTCACTTTACAGGAATAATTTTTGATCATCCTCCTGTATCAATCAAGAAAGAACAATACTGATGTCAAAACTACTGATAATTGATGATGATGTGGACGTCCTGAGTGCGGCAAAACTATTTCTGAAACGCCACTTCGGACAGGTAGATATTGAAAAGAATCCCGAGAAGATACCCTTCCTGATTACCAACGGCGGCTACGATGTGGTGTTGCTTGATATGAATTTTACAAGAGATGTCAACACCGGAAAAGAGGGTTTCATGTGGCTGGACCGTATCCTCGATATTGACCCGAACATTGCGGTGGTATTATTCACTGCTTACGGAGATGTTGAAATGGCGGTAAGGGCCATTAAAATGGGAGCCGTTGACTTCGTGCTCAAACCCTGGGACAATGTCAAGCTACTGGAAACCATGAATTCAGCTTTTGAAGTCAGACAACAACGAACAGGAAAAAGCAGCAAGAGTGATTCTCTGCGTGACAAATCTAAAACCCAGGTGATAGGTAAATCCCAGGCGATGCTCAGGATCTTTGACACCGTGGAACGTGTAGCGGCTACAGATGCGAATATCCTGATACTGGGAGAAAACGGCACCGGGAAAGACCTCATCGCCCGGATGCTGCATGAAAACTCCGAAAGGGCCTCCATGCCCTTTGTACACGCCGACCTGGGTTCTATTTCCGAAAACCTGTTCGAAAGTGAGCTGTTCGGTCATGTCAAAGGCGCCTTTACCGATGCGAGAGAAGATCGCACTGGCCGTTTTGAAGAGGCAGGAGGAGGAACCATATTTCTGGACGAAATCGGGAATATCCCACTCCCTCTTCAGGCAAAGCTGCTCAACGTGCTGCAGAACCGGCAGGTTACACGTGTTGGCTCCAACAAACCAAAGAGTATTGACATCCGGCTGATATGCGCGACCAATGAGCCCATTTATGACCGTGTCACCCAAAGAACATTCCGGCAGGATTTACTTTACAGGATCAATACCATAGAAGTAAAACTTCCGCCTCTTCGCGAAAGAGCCGAGGATATAGGCCTTCTGGCTGAACATTTCATGAAAATCTACCGTAAAAAATACAACAGACCTGTCAATGCCATCAGCGGGAACCTGCTGAAACAACTGCAGCGTTATCATTGGGCCGGCAACGTCCGGGAGCTCCAGCATGCCATCGAAAGAGCCGTGATCCTGGCGCAGGGGAATACGTTACAGGTAGAAGACTTCCACTTCAACGAACCCGAAAACCTGAGGGAAACTGAACACAATGCAGCCTTTGAAAACACGTATCAACTGGAAGAGATGGAAAAATCCATGATTCTCAAGGCGCTGAAAAAATACAACGGAAACATTACGGAGGTTTCCAGGGAGCTCGGCCTTTCACGCCCGGCCGTCTATCGCAGAATCGAAAAATACGGGCTATGAAAAAATTCTCCGCCATCCTGTTGTACAGGGTATTTCTGCTGGTCATAAGCACCGTCATTCTGGTTTGGTATACGGTAGAACATCAGATGTGGTATTTCGGTATCATTACAGGCCTGATCATGACCGGTATTCAGACGTACGGCATTTATTACTATGTAGTCAATACCAACAGAAAACTCATCCGCTTCTTTGAATCCATTCAATATTCTGATTTTACCCTGAAATTCAGGTCCGATAATCACATGGGCACAAGCTTTCAGGATATTAACAAACAGTTAAATGATGTTCTGGAAGCTTTCAGACAGGCCCGCGCAGAAAGAGAAGCCAGCCTTCATTATATTAATACCATTGTACAGCATGTCAATGTCGGGTTGATTTCGTTCAGTACGACCGGTAATATCGAGCTGATCAACAGCGCCGCCTTCAGAATCCTCGGCGTCTACCGGCTCAGAAATATTTCGGAACTGAGCAAAGTGCACCCCGATCTTGTTACTATCCTCAACAGTCTTTCGGCCGGAGGAAAGTTCCTCTACCGGGCCTCCGACGAAAATCAGATATCCATCAACGCCACAGCGGTAAGCCTCAGAGGAAGAGTGGTGAAGCTCGTTACTTTTCAGAATATTCAGGCCGAACTTCAGGACAAAGAGCTGGAAGCATGGCAAAACCTCACCAAGATACTCCGTCATGAAATCATGAACTCCATCACGCCCATTGTGTCCATTATCGACACCATGAAAGACATCATCGCCTATGACCTCTACTCAGGTGATACTGTCAATAAAGAAGCCATATCAGATCTGAAAGAAGCATTGCAGACGGTAGAAAGCCGCGGAAGAGGCATTATGAATTTCGTCAATGCCTACCGGGAGTTTACTTCGATTCCTACGCCAAAGTTTTCTGAAATAGAAACCGGCACCCTGATCAATGACATCATCTCCCTTGTAATGCCGCAACTTCGTCAGCAAAACATCCGGCTGTCTCTTGACTTTGGAGATAAGCTTCTCATCCATGCTGATTCCCAGCAGATCGAAATGGTATTGATTAATCTTCTCCGCAACGCGGCCGAAGCCCTCGAAAAAACCGAAGATCCGGAAATACATATCCGATCTTATACGGCAGATAATCAGGTCATCATTCAGATTACAGACAATGGCACAGGAATCGAACAGGAAGCACTCGAAAAGATCTTTATTCCTTTTTACACCACCAAGAAAACAGGATCGGGTATCGGCCTGAGTCTTTCCAGGCAGATCATGCAAATGAACAGGGGCAATCTCAAAGTTCAGTCGGAACTGGGCAAAAGCACTACTTTCCTGATGAATTTTCCGCAGGTCTGACCTCGGCTTTCCAGCCTGAACCACTGGATACGCCATAACGTTCGGCAAAACTGCCCATATTAATACCAAATGAAAGCTGCATCAGACTGTTCATGTAGGACAACGCATCTCCTTCTTTTACATCTCCGAAAGCATGGACAAAAGGCAGGTTCAGTTCTGTCACAAGGCTGTCCTGTTTAAAAATTCTTACATGAATCAGATCTCCGTTCTTAATCTTCAGTAAACTGAAAGTTTTCTGATCTATATTACTCCATACATTCCCGTATTGTACATCCAGCACCGGAATCCCCCCGCTAACTACCCTTGCATCACCTGTAGCAGCAGGAAAATCAAGCTGTACAAGATCGCCGCCGGGAAGGAGCTCGCCCACTTCCTCAAAACGCAGCAAACCGGCTGCCAGCCTTGCGCCTGTATAGGCAAAAACATCCCGACCGTGAAAGGTATAGGAAGCCCCGGAACCTTCGAGCCGGTGGCCTGCTCTTATTTCACGTACAGCTTCTATGCCTTCCAATCCGGCAACGAGAGAAAATAATCCATTGTCAGGACCTACATAATAATGTCCTGCCTTTGTTTTCAGTACCACTGACTTACGGCGGGTGCCTACGCCCGGATCGACTACACCCACAAACACAGCTCCTTCGGGCCAGTAAGGTGCCGTCTGCTGCAACCTGTAAGCACCTTCGAAAATATTGAAAGGGGGAATTTCATGCGTGAGATCATGAACAATAAGTTTCTTATCCTGCTTAAGCGCTACTCCTTTCATTGCAGCCACAGCTCCGTCACGGGTGCCAAAATCCGTAAGTAATACCAAAGGGCTGTGATCATGGGAACGGCAGGATGTTATCCAAAGTAGTAAAAAAACATACAGGCTCTTGTACATTATGCAGGGAGATTTTTCTTCTGTTAAATACAAAAATAAACCATAGACCTTCACCACAAAATAAAAATAATAATAAGCCGATAACGATCTGAATTAAAATACCTTACCTTTATAAAAATCTGTTACCCTAAGCCTGAAAAACATGAACACCGATGCTCCATCCCCTGCCTTGGCAGGTCCGGTAGTCCAATCCGAAAGAATTCAGATCATCGACATCCTCCGCGGGGTAGCCCTGCTGGGCATTTTGCTGATGAACATTCCTGTTTTTTCCATGCCTGAATACTATACTGAATCCTTCAGAAACGATCCTTCAAGTTTAAATTTCTGGATGCATGCCTTTATAACCGTCCTTTTCGAAGGAAAAATGCGGGCCTTGTTTTCCATGGTTTTCGGAGCAGGGATATTGCTCTTCACCCTCAGAAAGGAACGTTCCGGTGAATCTCCGGCCTGGTTATTTTACCGCCGTATGTTCTGGCTGGTACTTTTCGGCCTCTTCCACGCACATGTCATGCTCTGGACAGGAGACATACTCTATTATTACGGTATATGCGGCATGCTGGTTTTTCTCTTCCGTAAAGTCAGACCTTTGTATCTTTCCATTGGTGTTCCCCTTGTAGCCATCATCGGATTTGTATCCGGCACCATCTTTTACCAGAATTTCAGAACCACGCGCCTCGCTTATCTGGAGGTAAAAAAAGCACAGGAAACGGGCAAAAAACTCACTTCCAAACAGGAAGAAGACCTAAAAAGCTGGCTGGCGGCAGAAAAAGAATTCCTGCCCAACAAAGAGCAGGTCAGAGAAAATACCGCCCTTATGAAAGGGGATTACCAGTCTGTGGCAAAGAAAATCCGGCCTATGACCTTTGATGCTCAGACAAAATACCTCATTTACAGTATATGGGACCCTGTAGCATTGATGCTGCTTGGTATTGCGCTGTTCAAATGGGGTTTCTTTAACGGTGAGTGGACTCAAAAGAAATATCTGAAAACGGCACTGCTGAGCTATGCCACAGGACTTCCACTGGTTATTATCAGCTATTACTACAACTACCGCCATTTTCCGACCATTCAGTCATTCATTACTTTCATGGAAAAGACTCCTGTGGTCTGGATAGATATCATCTATCCCATACAACGGATCTGCCTGGTAATGGCCCATGTCGCCCTGTTGATTTACCTGATTAAAGAGGGGTATTTATCCAGGCTTTTCCTCCACCTCTCAGCGGTCGGGCAGATGGCTTTCACCAATTATATCATGCAAACCCTCATCTGTACGCTCATTTTCTTCGGCTATGGATTAAACTACTACGCCGAACTTCAGTATTACCAGTTGTTTTATGTCGTGACCGGCATATGGATATTGCAGTTGATTCTGAGTCCCATATGGCTCCGACACTTCCGTTTTGGCCCGCTGGAGTGGTTATGGCGAAGTCTGACGTACTGGAAAATTCAGAAATTCCGCAGATAGTTTTTTCGGGCCATGCTCCAATCGTATATTGCAGAAAAATTACCCTGCATGTTAAAGATTTTTGCTATTCTTTTTCTTCTGCTACCAGAAGCCGGAATCCTTGCATCAGATTATAAGAAAACCACCACGGTTTTGAGTAGTACTGAAACCATGAATGCAGATACAGAGGACCTGTTTGAGTTTGTCGATTTAAAAAGTTCTTACTGCGGCTATGAAAATCATCCCCTGAAAATAAAAGCCCGAAAGAACATTACTGAAGAAATAATTCTTACCATATATCTGATTCCTGAGAATAGTCAGACGCAACCAGTCCTCGTAAGATACCTCGTATATAAAGGTACCACTATGGAGTTCCAGTTTTCTGCCCCCGAATATATGCCAACGGCATTCTTTAGTGGTAGAGTAAAGATCATCATCAGCGACTCTAAAGGATTATACCGTTCCGAGAGTAAACCTTTTCAGTTAGTCGTAAGTAAGATTTCAGCCCGTTCTACCTCACATTGTGAGGGTTATAAATCTACCCTTGAACTAATCAGATACCTGTCTTATGAATCAGTCGCCTGGTACAAAGATGACAAAATCATTCCCGGTGAAAACAAGATGAGTTTAGAAGCTTCTGAAACTGGAAAATACCAGGCCTCTATTCAGTTCAAAGGCTGCTCATCGAAAAGCCAGGTGATCTATATTACCAAGGGAGTTATTCCTTCACCCCAAATAGATTATATATTCGAAAACACTGTCTGCAAAAGCAATGCTGCTTCAATTTACTATGAAAGCGGATATCCATACACTGCATACGAATGGACACTTAATGGTGAAGTGATATCTAATTCTGATAAAAGTATCTTTAAGGCCGGTAAACCCGGTGCTTACACATTAACCGCCTATCAGGGTAAATGTAAGGTAACCAGCAACAGCCTTAATATCGCTCAAAATACCACCATGTTCAATACAATCGGTTTTGAAATGAGTGACAGTCTTATATCTGATAACAGAATAGTTATTTGTAAAGGACTGAAAGTATCTATGCGCAGAAGAGCAATGCAAAGCAGGAGCTCCTTTATCCTTCCAAAGAACCTCCCTTCCGATTCTTTACTTTCGGCAGACCCGGATATCCTGTATCAGTGGAAAAAAGACGGAATAGACATCCCAGGAGCCAATCGACCCGGCTTTACGGCTGATCAGGCGGGCGAATACTGGTTACAAATAAAAAACGGAGATTGCATTTCCAATTCAAATCCTTTGATAGTAGTAGTATCCGAAACCATACCAGCCAAGTTAAAATATTACAGGAATGATAATTGTCAGAATGACGGTACAGCCATCTACCTTATACCTTCTCCCAATACTGAAGCCTTTCCCTACAGCACAAAAATTCTTTTTAAAGATGGCAAAGAAATTGAAAGATTCAAGGAAGAAAAGAATACTTACGTAAACAAGACCGGGAATTACCATTTCATTATTAAGCTGAACAATTCATGTGAAATTGTTACTGATACCATAAGTCTTAATTTTCATGACACCAGCCCCCTTCTTCCTGTTGATACGGTATATACCTGCACAGGAAGCTACGAATTGTCCAATCCTCTGGCTTATTTTCTTGAAAAACAGGAATGGACCTTTAATGGACAAAAGCTTGAGGCTTCAGGGTATACATTCCGGGCATCGGAAGAAGGATTATATACTGTTCAGCCTGTTTCCAGATGCAGTCCTGTAAGCAGATTTTTTGTAGTAAAGAACAAAATGAAAATCAAACTTGATCTTTATGGAGAATCCACTGAATCTTGTGAGGGAAGAACTACCTTCCTAAGGGCTTATGCCCTCCCTTACAATAATTTCAGATTACCAACCTCAGGAGATTATAGCTTTCCCAAGATAAAATTATATCGTAATAAAATACCGGTTGAGGAGAAGGCTTCAACATATATATTTTCATTCGATTACAATTACTTTTCTGCTGCCGCAGCCGCAGAATTCCTTATCAGTGAGACAGGCACTTATCATGTAGGCGTTGACAACCCAGATTGTGAAGTAATCAGCAACTCACTGATGATCAACTTTCGGGAAGTAAAATCAGAATTAAGTCCGGCCATTTACGACCCCGATCTCTGCTATTACAAGGGGAAAACCACCTATACCATTCTTGGCAAAGAAGACCGGCAGTTTCAGTGGTACAAAGACGGCAAGCCAATCGCCAATGCCACTCAATCAGCTTGGGATATCTACAAGCCCGGAATTTTCTATGTAAAAGTAGAAGAAGGTCAATGTGTAAGCCTGAGCCGCTCGATTGCAATTTCGCCAGACAGAACCGCTCCTACTGCTTTTATTTCTGGTGACACACTGACCAGACCAGGCAGTCCTGTAAATCTCAGGATTCAGTTTACAGGAAAACCGCCTTTTACCTATGCAATGAATAATGGAGACGAAGGGATCTCTCAAAGTAACGCTATTATGCACAAAATTAATTTTGAAGAACCCTTTGTATATAAAGTCTCAGCAGTAAGCAATGCCTGCGGTGAGGGCTTTACAGAAGGTTCCGCCTCCATCAGTATCGCTCCTCTTGCCAATGAACCCTCAATAGGACAATACATCAAACTCTATCCTGTTCCATCTACAGAAGAGCTGACTATTGAGACAGAAACTTCTTCACTTCGGCTGTTCAGTTATTCAATCATCACTCCAGATGGAAAAATCATGACAGACGAAACACCGGTAATAAAGTCAAAGCAGCAAATTGACCTTCGAAACATACCCCCCGGGGTGTATTTTATCAGAATAAAAACCGCGGACTCAACAGTCACCAGGAAGATCATTAAATGGTAATCCGCTTAGCGGAACAAAGCATTATGCAGATGGCAGAGCTTATAAAGTTCTGCCGTCTGTCAACTCATCATATGTTGCATCCTCAGGTTCCCAGAGTTCAATTTTGTTACCTTCAGGATCCAGAATATGGACAAATTTCCCGTATTCAAAACTTTCGATTTCATCAAGTACAGTTACTCCTTCTTTCCGGAGTTCCTCCACCAGCCATTCCAGGTTCTCAACACGATAATTAATCATAAACTCCTTTTCCGAAGGTTGGAAGTAGGTAGTCTGATGATGAAAAGGACTCCACTGCGTAAACCCCTTCTTTTGCGGGTCATCTGCCTGTCTCCATTCAAATGTGGTCCCATACTGATCTGTATTCAATCCAAGATGTGCCCGATACCAGTTTTTCATCTGATCAGGATCCTGGCATTTGAAAAACACTCCCCCGATGCCTGTTACTCTTTTCATAATGATTAGCGTTAATTGATAAGTAAAACTATCGCTTTCCATTGATTTTTCAAAGCCGGGAATCGCACCGGCTCAGCTCAGGTACTTGTTGAGTGCATCAAACGAAGGAAACTAGTTGTGATTCAGCCGAAAACAGAAACAGTGCCCGGTTTCATTACCGTTGATCAGGAACAAAAAGTGCAAAGATGATTGCATTTTTCCTGACTTAAACTTAATGTCCCTTAATGTCTTAATGTTTTTTAATATTTTGCTGATGTTTTTAAACCATACCGCTAAGGTCTCGCTTGCTTAATGTCCCTTAATTCCCCCATGATTATACAATTCCACTCACGTGAACATATATCGGGTCAACACAGAAAATACCCCGATCTAGCAGAAAAGATTAGCACAAACCATTCTACTGTTTCTTTCACTTCAGAAAAAAAAATCCCCCTGAATGGATTTCAGAGGGATGATATCTATTTTAAAGCACCGGTCTTAATCTCTTCCACAATGCCCGGGTCGAGCAATGTAGAAGTATCTCCGAGGTTGCCGACATCTCCCTCCGCTACCTTTCTCAGTATCCTTCGCATGATCTTGCCGGAGCGCGTCTTTGGCAGACCACTCACAAACTGTATCTTGTCAGGTTTAGCGATGGGTCCGATCACCCGGGTGACCGTCGCCAGAATATCTTTTCTCATCATGCTGTCTTCTGCAGGCATACTTTCGCAGATCACATAAGCATAAATACCCTGCCCCTTAATATCATGCGGGTATCCTACCACAGCCGACTCTACCACACCCGTGTGCATATTAATGGCATTTTCGACTTCAGCAGTACCGATCCTGTGCCCAGACACGTTGATCACATCATCGACCCGTCCGGTAATTCTATAATACCCGTCTTCATCTCTGAGACAACCGTCACCTGTAAAATACATGTTTTTATAGGTGGAAAAATAGGTTGTTCTGCATCGTTCGTGATCTCCCCAGGTAGTCCGGATAATTCCGGGCCATGGAAACCGGATGCAGAGATTGCCATTCACACCGTTTCCTTCAATTTCCTGTCCGTTCTCATCAACCAACACGGGTTGTACACCAGGCAAAGGCAAAGTCGCAAATGACGGCTTGGTTTTCGTAATATTTGCAAGTGGAGAAATCATAATTCCTCCAGTTTCAGTTTGCCACCAGGTATCTACGATCGGGCATTTGCCTTTACCGATATGCTCATGGTACCAATGCCAGGCTTCTTCATTGATAGGCTCCCCTACCGACCCCAGCACTTTAAGGGAACTCAGATCTTTATCTTTAAAATACTCAGGCCCAAAACCCATCAATGAGCGGATCGCCGTTGGGGCTGTATAGAAGATATTCACTTTATGTTTGTCCACAACCTCCCAGAAACGTCCGGCATCCGGGTAAGTAGGAATCCCCTCAAACATCAGAGTAATAGCACCGCTGAGAAGGGGACCGTAAACAATATAAGAATGGCCGGTGATCCAGCCGATATCTGCTGTACAGAAATAAACATCGCCAGGCTCATATTGAAATACATTCTGAAAGGTATATGCCGAATAGATCATATAGCCTCCGCAAGTGTGTACCACCCCTTTAGGTTTTCCGGTTGATCCCGAAGTATATAAAATGAACAACGGGTCTTCAGCATCCATTTCTTCAGCAGGGCATTCGGAAGACACTTGCTTTTCTTCTTCTTCCCACCATACATCACGTCCCTTGATCATCGAAACTGCCGTACGGGTACGGGTGCTTACAATTACTTTCTTCACCGAAGGGCACCCGATAAGGGCATCATCTACCGTGTCTTTCATCGGAATCTGCTTTGGCCCTCTGACGGAACCATCCGTTGTGACCACCACTTTACAGGCAGCATCATTGATACGGTCAGCAATAGATTGGGCTGAAAACCCCCCGAAAACCACCGAATGTATAGCGCCAATCCTGGCACAGGCAAGCACTGCGATGGCCAACTCCGGAATCATAGGCATATAAATACATACCCGGTCTCCTTTTTCCACACCTTGCTTTTTAAGTACATTCGCAAACCGGCACACCCGCTCAAAAAGCATCTTGTAAGTAAGGGTAACAGACTCATCGGTAGGATCATTCGGTTCCCAGATAATGGCAGGGTGGTCAGGCTTATTCTTGACATGCCGGTCCAGGCAGTTTTCAGTAATATTCATTTTACCCCCGCCGAACCACTTGATATTAGGTTCTTCAAAATTCCAGTCCAGAACCTTCTTCCAGGGTTTTTTCCAGACAAATTCCTGCGCGATTTCCGCCCAGAAGCCTTCCGGATCACTGACACTTTGCTGATAAGCCGACTGGTAGTCCTCAAAAGTTCTGATTCTCATAAGTTTATTTGGTTTTATAACATAAGGCTGAACCCGCTTCTGATCCGGATTCTTCATTTTTCACTCCGGTCTCAGCAATGCGTGACAGGCAAATTTATCTCTTTTCCGTTTTAAATGGGTACAAATCACATATTTTTATTTTTAAATTTTTTTAAGAATAAATCCAATTAAATCTGTCGATTCCAGTTTCACTACAGACGATCCGGCAGTATTTGAGCCGGGTGCAATTTTACTGCTTTTTTGAAAAAAAGAAGATTTTTCGGTCTCAGCAGGGTTATTTTAAAACTAAATAGGAAGATACCAATAATATTCTGACCAAATCCGAATATAATTCCGGGGTGGTTTGGGGGTTTGTTTTTTTTTTATGATTATTGTATTAAACTATTTTTAACAAACAAGACAGAAGAACCCAAACTTCAAACGAATGAAACTAAACATTACCTGGAAAATTTTCATCGGCATGGCACTCGGCATTCTTGTCGGGTATATTTTAAACCAATATCTTAAGAGTGATCAGGAAGCCTTGGCGGAATGGAGTAAAAACCTGAATCTCCTGAGCAAGATTTTCCTGAGAATGATCAAAATGATCGTTGGTCCGCTGATTTTCTCCATTCTGACTGTTGGAATTGCTAAACTGGGTGACTTTAAACTGGTAGGCAGAATAGGTCTTAAAACACTGGGTTACTTCTATTTTGCGACAATCCTGTCACTGCTGACCGGCCTGATAGCCGTAAATATCCTGAAGCCAGGGAGTATGATGAAAATACCTCTGCCTGAAGCGGGAGCAGATACCGGAGTTGCCTCCACTAAAATGACCATTGAAAACTTCATCGTTCATTTGTTCCCTCAGAGTTTCTTCGAGGCTCTTGCTACAAATGAGATTCTCCAGATTGTGGTGTTCTCCATTTTCTTTGGTATAGCCACTGCGGCGATTGGAGATCATGGTAAAGTCCTGATCAAAGGCCTTGATGCGGTGTCTGAAGTAATGTTCAAAATCGTAGACTATGTAATGAGATTTGCACCCTATGGTGTTTTTGGAGCAGTTGCTGCAGTTATCGCACAAAAAGGATTAGGTATTCTGGGGGGATACCTCTACCTCATTGTCTGTTTCTTTGTCACCCTGATATTCTTTATACTTGTGGTACTGCCTCTGATCTGCGTGGTCGTAAAAGTACCTTATTGGAGACTGATGAAGTACGTTAAAGATGCCCTCTTCCTTTCTTTCAGTACGGCCAGTTCTGAAGCCTCCATGCCGCTTCAGATAGAGCAGTTGAAAAAATTCGGAGTATCCGAAAGAATCGTCAGTTTCGTATTGCCACTCGGATATTCTTTCAATCTGGACGGCTCAATGATGTACATGACCTTTGCCACAGGTTTTATTGCCCAGACTTACGGAATTGACCTTACCATTGGCCAGCAGCTGACCATGATGCTAACGCTCCTGATCACCAGTAAAGGTATCGCAGGAGTTCCCAGGGCCTCACTGGTGGTTATCGCCGGCACCATGGCTCTGTTTGACCTGCCGGCAGAAGGGCTGATTCTTTTGTTCGCGGTCGACTGGTTGCTTGATATGGGCCGCTCTGCTACTTCCGTCGCCGGAAACGCCGTAGCCACAGCTGTAGTAGCTAAATGGGAAAATGAACTTCAGATGGCAGAGAGTTGATTACTGCCTTAAGCATAAAGCAAAACCCGCCGGAGAAAATACCCACCCGGCGGGTTTCTTTTTAATGTTTAATCCTGACAAATAAAGTTCTCTAACTGTTAAGCTAATTTTCGAAAAGAGGAGGGCCGAAACCCGCCTCTCTCCGAATACAAAATTAATTATTTCTGGTAAACAGCCGCCAGTTCATCCTGCGCAGCTTTCAGTTTTTCAAAATCATAACGGTAAACTTTCTCAATAAAGTCAGTCTCTCCCGGTTGAATCTCAAGAATCGATTTAATAAGTCCGGTCCTCAGGTCAAGCACCCATCCGTGGAGATAAGGCATGTTTTTCCCAGCCCAGGCTTTCTGGATAATCGTAGTCTTGGCCAGGTTTCTCACCTGCTCAAGTACATTAAGCTCCACCAGACGGTCTGCCCTTTCATTCTCATCTTTGATCGCCTCCAGTTCTTCCTCATACTTGGTATACACATCCTTGATATTTCTGAGCCATTTGTTGATCAGTCCCAGATCTTTATTGGTAGTTGATGCTTTCACCCCTCCGCAGCCATAGTGTCCTACGACAAGCACGTGTTTTACTTCGAGAACCTCAACAGCATATTGCAGTACACTAAGCATGTTAAGGTCCGTATGAACAACCATATTAGCCACATTTCTGTGCACAAATACCTCCCCGGGCTGGGTATTGGTCAGTTCATTTGCCGGAGCACGGCTGTCAGAACAGCCTATCCACAGGAAATCCGGTTTTTGAACGGCTGCAAGTTTATTGAAATAGTCCGGATCATTTTCTACTTTCCCGGCAGCCCATAATTTATTCTCTAATAATAATCTTTGATATGATTGCATCTCTCTCAAATTTTAGTTTCTTCTTTTAATTCCTTTTAATTCTACATCTATCCCCCTCTGAATACAATCCTGATTGACAAAGTCGTCAATGGCAAGATAAATATCGTGATCAATAAAAGTGGCTTTGGTACCATCAATAATGAGGTAATCACCATCCTTCACCGTACTGAGGATCTTCATAAGCTCTGCCCTGTTATAAAAGAATACATCTTTATTCATTTTCAACAGGATCACATTCCCGTCCCTGATAAAAGTCAGGGAGGTTTTAAAATTGGTATAGATTACATAACCAAGACCTACAAGAAGTCCGATAGCAATTCCTTTCAGCAAATCTGTAAAAACAATGGCCAGGATCGTCACAAGAAAGGGGACAAACTGATCCTGTCCATCTTTCCAGATCTCCTTAAAAATGGAAGGCTTGGTAAGCTTGTATCCTACCATAATCAAAACAGCAGCCAAAGCTGAAAGGGGGATCAGGTTCAGTACTTTCGGAATAGCCAGCGCGCAAGCCAGCAAAAGCACACCATGCACGATAGCAGAGAGTTTTGTCTTTGCTCCCGCCTGTATATTCGCCGAACTTCTGACCACCACCTGAGTGACAGGGATACCTCCCATGAGGCCGGAAATAATATTCGCTCCACCTTGTGCAAAAAGCTCACGGTTGGTAGGCGTAATGCTTTTATCTGGATCCAGCCTGTCGGTTGCTTCTACACAAAGCAGCGTTTCTATACTGGCAATAATCGCAATGACAAAAGCAGTCTTCCATACCAGTGCATTGGAGATGGCGCTGGAAAAGTCAGGAAAAGTCATGAAAGTACCGAATTCCTGTAACGAATTAGCTACAGGCAGACTGACAAGGTGCTCTCCGGCTACTCTGAAGTTCTCACTGAACAACTGATTGATAACAATTCCGGCAACGACTACTACCAGCGGACCCGGCACAAAGGAAAGAAATTTATTATTCTTGATCCACCGGGTATCCCATACGAGCAGGATAAGCAGACATACCACTCCGATAATTAATGCTGAAGGGATAAAATAGTCCGCAATCTTCAGAAACTCTGAAAACGTATTCTCTCCGTCCGCCTGAAGAAAACTGCTGTCACCTTCATGATCTCTGTCAATACCAAATGCATGAGGAATCTGCTTTAAAATGATAATAATACCAATCGCAGCCAGCATTCCTTTAATAACGGATGAAGGGAAGTAATAAGCAATCTTTCCGGCACCAATTATTCCGAGAATGATCTGAAGCACTCCGGCAATTACCACTGAGACCAGAAAAATCTCGAAAGTACCTAATTCGGTAATAGCATTCAGGACAATGACCGTAAGGCCCGCAGCAGGTCCGCTGACACCCAGCGAAGAGCCGCTGATAAATCCGGCAACAATTCCGCCGGAAATTCCGGCAATAATACCGGCAAAAAGCGGGGCTCCTGAAGCCAGAGCAACTCCAAGACAAAGCGGAAGCGCTACAAGAAAGACCACAAGTCCGCCAGATAGATCTTTACCGAGATATTTTAATGAAAATTCTTTGAGCATCGTTTAGTTTATTTAAAAGACAAGAACTGACCCTGGATAAGGTCGGAAAAATGCAGATACACATTGCAGATACGATCGTATCAAACACAATAAAGTCTGCACATCAATAAAAGACGGGAACTACAGTGATATCAGAATTGGTTTTCCGGAGGAGGGGAAAAAACAGACAAATACGAAGACAGAAATTTAACAGGCGTAAAATAATACGATTTTTGCGTGAGACGTGAAGAAAAAAGAAGCGCAAGAGGTGTATTAAAGGTTAAAAAAACATCATTGGTTTCCGGCTTAGAAACCTCGTTGGATTTCTCACAGTTATTATCTTCCTCACAGCAACAGATTTCAGACTTCGTCAGGTCAAACAACTTTGATACCCCGATAGATTTCACGCTGAATGAAATCATCAGAAAAATCAGCAGTATGTTTTTAAATTTGACCATTTATTAAAATAAAAACGAAGGAATCTACCCGAAATTTTAACAAAAATACTGAAAATAAGTTTCAGATATATAAACAAAAAATAAAATTATTGATAAAATTGCCCATGCTTGAGCAACTGAAAAAAGCCGCAGAACTTTCTCTCGGAATAACAATACGTTCAGTATCAGACTTTATTCTGAAGAATGAATTAAACCTTGATAAGGATATGGCTGTCCTTGTTGCCGAACAGTATTTTTTCAGGCAAAAGCTCGCCGCCAAAATTCCGGGCTGGGTGAAGTATCCTGCAATTCTCGGCCCTCCGAAAGTTTCTCTGGAACAAGGCTCTTCACAGTTCACCGCAGAATTTAAAGCCAGCCTCCACTCAGGCACCTCAGCCATTGACCTTACAGGAGGTATGGGAGTAGACAGTTATTTCCTGTCCGCTGCCTTCGAGCATTTTCACTACAATGAAAGAAATCCGGATCTCGCACTGCTGACCGAATATAACTTCAGCGCAATGGGAAAAACCAATGTCACATTTTCAACAAAAGAGGCAGAATCTCTGCTCAACGAAAAGAAAGAGAAATTTGACCTCATCTACATGGACCCAGCCAGAAGAGACAATGAAAACCGCAAAATGGTGGGCATTCAGGACTGTGAACCCGATCTCTCCAAATTAAAAGATATCTTGCTTAACCGCTGTGACCATTTGATGGTCAAATACTCCCCCTTACTTGACATTAAAAGTGCCTTAAAATTGCTGGGAAATGTAATAAATGTTTTTATTTTGGCTGAGAAAAATGAGGTTAAGGAGTTGCTGCTTATATTGAAAGAGAATTTTACCGGTGAACCCGAAATAGAATGTGTCAATGCCGTTGGTAGGGGAATGACACAGCGTTTCAAGTTTTCTTTTGCAGAAGAATCTTCCGCTTCTGTGAACTATGGTTATGACGGAGTTTTTTTGTTTGAACCTAACGCAGCGATCATGAAAGCAGGAGCATTCAGGTCTGTGGGGGCAAGATTCGGAATTACCAAGTTATCTCCTAACAGCCATTTGTATACCGCAGAGAGTCTTATTGAAGATTTCCCCGGAAGAATATTCCGAATCAGTGCTTATTGCCGTTTTGACAAAAAAGAGATTCACTCCCATCTGAAAGAAAAGAAGGCAAACATATCAGTAAGAAACTTCCCTTTGAAACCCGACGAAATAAAAGTCCGGTTAGGGCTGAAAGACGGAGGTGAGACGTACCTGTTTTTTACCCAGGACTCCGAAAATAAAAAACGGGTAGTTATTTGTGAAAAAATTTAAAACACTGCAAATAAAACTAAAACTTAAAGAGAATAAAGATGAAAAAGGCCATAACTTTAACAACAACTTTGTTGTTCGTCATACTTGCTGCTCTGTCAGGTATGGCTCAGTCTACCGTATTACAAGGACTTGCACTTCTTGATGACCGGCCTTCTGAGGCAAGATATGTGCTGCTTCATATAGACCAGAAGGATGTAAACAATGAAGTAAAAAAATATCTGACGGAGTTTGGTAAAGTAGTCGAATCTCAGAGAAATAATTTCAGAGTTGAAAATCCCAGATCGCTGAACATTTCTGACAAACTGGCTTCCGTCATTGTTCGTGTAGAAGAATACAAGGACCTGACCAAAGTCTACTTTTTTTTACTTGACAAAGACAAAAAAACGTTAGGTAAATCTGACCTGAACGATTACAGAGTAGCCGGATTTGTTGAAAACTTTGCTATACTGGCCAACAAAAACATGGAGATCCGCCTCGGAGAGCTGGATGTCAAGCAGGCTGAAGAACATTACAACCTGACACTGAGAAACCTGAAAAAAGTAGAAAAATCACTGGAGACCAACCTCAAAGATCAGGAGAAGTTAGGCAAAAAACTGGACGCAAGTCCTGAAGAAATGGCCAGGCTGATTGCCGAAAAAGAAGAAATAACAAAAAAAATGTATGATGATCAGGAAACCGAAATAGTACAGTCAACTGAAGAAGACCTGAAAAAAGCTGCACAGAAAAAAGAAAAGGAAATCCTGAAAACACAAAAAGAAAAAGAAAAAAATAGGTCAAAGCTTGAGAAAAAAGAAGCGGATTTCGAAAAGCTGAGAAATGAACTCTTCGATGCCAAAGGAAGACTTAAGCACGCTGAATCCATTCTTGACAACAAGAAATCTAATCTTAGAGTATTGACAAAATAAACTATTTCAATCTGAAATGTTTTCCTGCGGCCTGTTCTACAATATCCATAAATTCCAGATTCAACAATACAGAAGCCAACCTGTTTAATGGAATCTGTGATTGCCATGATAGTTCATCAATGAGGCATTCTTCTTTATTCATAAGAATACTGATCACAGCACTTTCCTCATTGGTGAACATACTGAGATCAATTTTCCTGGCGGAAGAATGCATTACAGCAGAAGATTGACCTGGATACCAACCCATGTTCTGTGCAAGCTCTTCAGAATTGGTAAATATCCTGGCTTTATTCTGTTGAATAAGTTGAAGGGTGCCTTCTGAAAACCTCTGATAAAGATTACCGGGGACAGCATACACCTCCTTATGATAATTGTTGGCAAGTTCTGCAGTAACCATGGCCCCTCCTTTCTGAGCTGACTCTACCACAATCACAACATCACTCAAAGCAGCAATAATCCTGTTTCTGGCCAGAAAAAGAGGCGCGACAGGTAACGTCCCCGGGGGATTTTCAGATACCAGAAGTCCGGTTGCCTCAACTTCTCTGGCATATCCTTTATGAACCGCCGGATAAACAATATCAGGGCCATTGGCTAAAACGGCTACGGTAGAAAGATCATTCTTCAAAGCCGCTTTATGCGCCGCGATGTCTATTCCGTAAGCCAGCCCGCTGATCACCTGAACATCAAAAGGCTTCAGAGCCTTTACGATCTCTTCTGTAACCTTTTTCCCGTATTCACTGGCCATTCTTGTCCCTACAATCCCCACAGTCCTGGGTTGATTCAGACTACCTGTTCCCTTAAGATACAAAACCGGGGGTGCATCATAAAGATTCCTTAACCTGTGCGGGTAATTCTCATCTTTGAAATCTGCAATTCTGATACCTGAAGCCTTAGCCCTTATCCAGATATCCCTGGCTTCGTTCAATGTATGATTATTATCCGCAAGCTTTTCCGCCATCCTGCTCCCGAGCCCTCTCACCCCAAGAAGTTTACGTCTTGGAGCCGAAAAAACCTGGGATGCAGAACCAAAACTGTTGATTAACTGGCGAAATAAAACGCCTCCAACTCCCTCAACTCTTGTAAGGGCTATTGTAAAAATAGGATCAGTGTGCATGGAAATCTATTTTATATTCTTAAACAATTAATGGATTATATTATTAGTGTCCTATTAAAATTGGGACATTTAAAAGATCCGATAAATTTGGCCGATTAAAGTTAAATCGTTCTTTATCTTTTCGAAATTTAGTTTTGCTAAAGAGGCGGTACGAGATTTGTTTTATCGGTCAGAGAGATGTTTGATATCTGCCAGGTTCTTCTGACACACAACTACTGTTGCTAGTTCGCTCGAAAATATCCCATAACTAACTATATTTCAACTATTAAAAAAATCTGAAATTTTAGTAAAACAGCAGCAGGATGATATACATCTTTTAAACTTTATCCAAGAATCTGCGTGCTCACCATCTTTTTTAAACAAGCTCCTATTTGAAGAGTAATATTTTTTAAGAATTATAAAACTCTTACCCGAAGGTAGGGTTATTATCTCCTAAAACCGCTATATTTCTTTTTCAAACACCTTTCCTGTAGAGTCAAATCGATGTTATTCTCTGCATAAAATGTATGAAACCATTTTCTTCAGGCTTCTTAAACAAGGAAAATGTGCCTCTCCAAAACATTTAAACCACTTAAGCGCCTACAGCTATATCTATAAAAAGATCCACGTCAGAAAGGTTATTACAACTCGAACGTCTACTATATACTACAAAAAAAAATCGCTTCAGAAAGGTTATCAACAACGCGACGGTATTCGAGCGCCTACTATATACCTAAAAAAGCTCACGTCAGAAAGGCTATTAACAACACGCTGACCACTCGTGGTGTGCCTACTATAATATCTACAAAAAGCTTCTCATCAGAAAGGCTATCAACAATGCGATGGCATTCGAGCTCTTACTATATATTTACAAAAGCTTCACATCAGAAAGGCTATCAACAACGCGCTAACCACTCGTGTGCCTACTATAATATCTACAAAAAGCTTCTCATCAGAAAGGTTATCAACAACGCGCTAACCACTCATGCTCCTACTATATACCTAACAAAAAGTCACTTCAGAGCCAACCATTCGAGCGCCTACTATATACCTACAAAAAGCTCACGTCAGAAAGGTTATCAACAACACGCTGACCACTCATGCTCCTACTATATACCTAACAAAAAGTCATGTCAGAGCCAACCATTCGAGCGCCTACTATACCTACAAAAAGCTCACGTCAGAAAGGTTATCAACAACGCGCTGACCACTTGTGTGCCTACTATAATACCTACAAAAAGCTTCTCATCAGAAAGGCTGTCAACAATGCGATGGCATTCGAGCTCTTACAATATATTTACAAAAGCTCACCTCAGAAAGGTTATCAACAACGCGCTGACCACTCATGCTCCTACTATATACCTAACAAAAAGTCACGTCACAGCCAACCATTCGAGCGCCTACTATACCTACAAAAAGCTCACGTCAGAAAGGTTATCAACAACGAGCTGACCACTCATGTGCCTACTATATACCTAACAAAAAGTCACGTCACAGCCAATCATTCGAGCGCCCACTGTATATCTGTAATAAGGGATTTCCCAAAAATACAGACACTATACTTCTTTTCGGGTAAACAATCCATTTAAATACCTTCAGACCCTATGAACAAGTGATTATCTTATTACCAACGTTCTTTTCAAAACTCTTCTGTTGAAGACCGGTCTATATTTTCCTTTAGCAGTTCAAGTGTATTGCGGATATCCTTTAATCTCATAAGCAGATCTGTGTGTTTATCTTCTTTAACTTCCTTTTCTTTTAATTTCTCTTTTGCCCCTTCTATGGTGTATTTCTCCTCATCAATCAGCCGGATAATTCTTTCCAGTTTCTCAATATCTTTATGTGTATATTTCTTTACCCTGCCAACGGTTCTGATCTTTAGCCCGAACTCTTTTACATAATGACGAATCAATGACTCGCTGACATTAAAATGGCCTGCAACTTCTTCTGTTGAATAGAATAACTTCACCCGCTCTTCCATCCCCAAAAATACTATTTATCTTCTGGTTTTAAGCATCTCTCCCCAATTTGCTAATTTCTATAGCTATCATCACTTTCTGACCACCACTGATTTATGCTCCAGTAATTCTGTAAGCCTTTTAAGGGCTTCTGCATTTCGTGCTTCTTCTATAAAGTCATTCGAGCTCATATAAACTTGTCTGAGTTTTGGGAGCGCTGCAATTTCCAGAGGCACTTCACTGATCTTGTTATGAGAAAAATCAAACTCTTCCAATACATCCAGCATCTTCACAGTTTCCGGAAAATCTTTAAAATCATTGAACCCGATATCCAGCAATGTAAGTTTCTTTGGTAAATCGGGAAGTCGGCTCAACTTATTGTGGTGTGCATACAGTTTTTGAAGGCCGCTCATATTACCCACTTCCTCAGGCAGTTTCCATAACTGATTATTAGAAACCGCAAGCGTCTTAAGATGTTGTAGTTGCCCAATCTCAGCAGGTAGAAACCGGAGTTCATTATGGTATAGGTCCAACACTTCTAATCTTTTCAGCCGTCGTACGTCCGGTGGAAGAACATGCAACTGACATCCGTAGATATTGAGAATTTTTAGCCTTCCAAGCCGCTTGAAAGAACGGCCGGAGAGCGCATCCAGGCGGTTGTTGGCCAAAAGCAGATCTTCAAGTTTCCTGCTCTTTCTTGCAGCAACGGGTATTGTCGGGAACCGGTTCTGAACAAGATTAAGAACCCTGATATTCTTGTTTCTGGGTATCTTTAATGTTTTCTCATCCAGATCATTATAACTCAGGTCCAGAACAACCAGTTTCCTGAAACGCCTTAAATCTGCAGAAAAAATCTCAAAGTAATTCCTGGAAAGGTCAATTTCCTTCAGATTCCTGAAACGGTACAATACCTCCGGAAATTTCTCCAGTTTAAGCGAGGAAAAATTTATCTTTGTAACTGTATCAGGCCTGGTAGTCTGTTCGGCTGCTAAAATAGAACTGATTCTGTCCCGGCTTTCCTTTCTTACTGCATTTAATCCCGGCATTAAAAGGGTTCCCATAAAATAAGGTTTGCCATAAACAGTACGGGGTTTGTAATCCGCAGCCAGTCTTTTGAGTATTCTATCAACGTTTATCAGCTGTTCCTGACTGAGAGAATCATAAGAATAATTCAATGGTTTACCGTTCCTTATACCTGTCTTCCTGGGCTCAAAGACAAAATGACTAAGATGACCCAAGCTGTCAGCAAAACAATCTACCCGTAACCATACACTTTGCTCCCATCCGGTGAAATCAATCCCCAGCTTATAAGCTGCTTTTTCAAACATTCTGGAGAACAATGAAAAGTCGTTGTTGATATATGTAAAATACTTCCCTGTCATTCGGGCAGCCACATGGCTTTCATAAAGGGCTTGCTGAAAAGGATCCGTTTCTATTTTACTCAAAACGACGGCCTGCCCTCTGCTGACCGAACAGTAAAGAAAAAGAAAAATGAGGGTTGCTGAACTTCTCATTGGAGTATGTATAAACGTTTTAAACAACTAATATATTAGTTGTAAAATATTAATCCTAACTAAACCCTTATTTTTTTCCTTAAACCACAGTTTTCTGCTATTTTTGCAAACTTTTTACAAGGATTAAACAGTTTTTGGGAATACTAATTTTTAAAACTTTATGACCTCTCACCAGATACGCAAAGCTTTCCTGGACTTTTTCATTTCCAAAGAACACCTGATTGTGCCTTCGGCACCTCTGGTGGCCAAGAATGACCCCACCCTTATGTTCAATAACTCAGGGATGGCGCAGTTTAAGGATTTCTTTCTTGGCAACGGAACACCTCCCAGTCCGAGAATCGCCGACACACAGAAATGTCTAAGAGTGAGTGGTAAACATAATGACCTGGAAGAAGTAGGTTTTGATACATACCATCATACCATGTTCGAAATGCTGGGCAACTGGTCTTTCGGAGATTACTTTAAGAAAGAGGCACTGGCCTGGTCATGGGAACTGCTCACTGAGGTGTACAAACTACCCAAAGAAAGAATCTATGTTTCGGTTTTTCAGGGTGATGAAAAAGACGGTGTGCCATTTGACCAGGAGGCTTTCGACATCTGGAAAACTATTCTGGGTGATGACAGCCGGATCATCATGGGTAATAAGAAGGACAACTTTTGGGAAATGGGTGATGTAGGTCCGTGCGGCCCTTGTTCTGAGATCCATATTGATCTGAGAAATCAGGAAGAAGTTGATCTCAGGCCGGGCAAAGAACTCGTGAATGCCGATCATCCGCAGGTAATCGAGATCTGGAATAATGTATTCATGCAGTTTGAACGCAAAGCCGACGGCTCTCTTATTCCACTCCCCGCGAGACACGTTGATACGGGCATGGGTTTCGAAAGGCTCTGCATGGCCATCCAGGGTAAACAATCTAACTACGATACGGATATCTTCCAGAACACCATCAGGGTGATTGAAGAAATGTCCGGAAAAAAATATGGTGTCAACGGAACCCTCAGCTCTGATAGCTATGAAGACGTAGCCATGAGGGTAATCGCCGACCACCTGAGGGCGGTCTCTTTTGCCATCGCCGACGGGCAGCTGCCTTCCAACGCAAAAGCTGGTTATGTGATTAGGAGGATTCTGCGCAGAGCGGTCAGATATGGCTATTCTTATCTTAATTTCAGAGAGCCATTTATGACAAAGCTGGTTCCGGTACTCGCCCTTCAGTTCAAGGAGGTCTTCCCGGAACTGCACACTCAGGTAGAGTTCGTCTCAAAAGTAGTGGAAGAAGAGGAAAAAACCTTCCTGAGAACGCTGGAACTTGGTCTTAAAAGACTTGACAGCATCTTCGGAGCAGCAACTGGAAATAAAATCATTGACGGTATAACCGTTTTTGAACTTTCTGACACATATGGCTTCCCTGTCGACCTGACAGCCCTCATTGCCAGAGAAAAAGGCTTCTCCATTGATGAGGAAGGTTTCCGTAAAGCACTTGATCAGCAAAAAGAGAGAAGCCGGAAAGATGCCGTAAAAGAAGCAAGTGATTGGATTGAACTCGGCGAAATCGACGGCGTGGATTTTCTGGGATATGATTTCACAGAGGCCGATGCACATCTGATGAAGTACCGGAAAGTCAAAACCAAGACCGGTGAAGAATTTCATCTGGTACTTGACCAGACCCCTTTCTATGCTGAAATGGGAGGCCAGGTAGGCGATACCGGAACAATCAATATTTCCCTGAATGGACAGACCGTTTCCGTCGATATCCTCGACACAAAGAAGGAAAATGACCTTTTCATTCATATTGCCAACGATCCCGTATTGGAAAGTTTACTTGAAAATACTTCTGAACCTCTGAAAGTGAAAGCGTTCATCAATAAAGAGAGAAGGGAAAATATCAAAAAAAATCATACGGCTACTCACCTGATGCTTTCTGCTTTAAGAGAAGTCCTTGGCAACCATATCGTCCAACGGGGCTCTTATCAGAATGATGAAGTGACCCGCTTTGACTTCTCCCACTTTGCAAAAGTTTCTGATGAAGAACTCTTAAAAGCAGAAGACATTGTCAACTCAAAAATAAGAGAAAATATTGCACTGGATGAAAAACGTAATGTCCCGATTGAGGAAGCCATAAAATTGGGAGCAACAGCTACTTTCGGAGAAAAATACGGTGATTTTGTCAGAGTAATAACTTTTGATCCTTCCTTCTCCGTAGAGCTCTGTGGAGGAACGCATGTAAATGCTACCGGTGAAATCGGTCTGTTCAGGTTCATTACAGAAGGTTCTGTGTCTGCAGGCGTGAGAAGAGTGGAAGCAGTAACAGGGAAAAAAGCCCTTGAACTGATGCGCAATCAGCAGGAAACGCTTGAAAATATCCGTCTCTTGCTCAAAGGAGCGCCGAACCTTCCAAAGGCCATCGAAAGTCTTCTTGAAGAAAAAACCACCCTTCAGAAAAAGATCGAAGCGCTGGAAAACGAAAAACTGCAGGCCACTAAAAAAGAGTTGCTGGAAACTGTCACAGAGAAAAACGGTGTAAATATTATATCAGCCAATCTTCAGTTGCCTTCTGCCGATGCTTTGAAACAGCTGGCTTATGAACTCAAAGCTAAAGTCGGAAAGGTCTATATCGTCATTGGTGCTGTAATAGCAGATAAACCTCAGCTTGCGGTAATGATCGATGAAGAAGTAATCAGTGAAAAGGGATTACATGCCGGAAACATTATAAAAGAAGCCGCCAAAGAAATGCGGGGGGGAGGAGGAGGCCAACCTCACTTTGCTACTGCCGGAGGCAGTGATCCTGCCGGTCTGGATAAAGCCATCGCCAAAGCATTAAGCTTTATTCCCTGATCTTCATATTGAATCATAAAAAGCAAAAAGGCTGTTTTCTCCATCGGAAACAGCCTTTTCTTTTTCTGCATTTCGTAACCGGATTCAAGCGGTATAATATTCGTAACTCCTTGTCGTTATTTTAGCCAAAGGGCTCAGGCCTGGTAAAATTTAACCACTAACAAACACAAATCCATGTTACGATTACTTACCTCAGCGGTAGCTCTAGGGCTATTAACCGCCGCTTGTCAGCCAGGGTATTATATACCCAATACACAAAATGTGCCTCTCCTGACAGCACGAAATCAGAAAACCCTTACTTTAGCCGGCAACGGGAATCAGTATGAATTGCAGGGAGCCTACAGCCTTACCGATCATCTGGCATTTCAGCTCAACACAGGCCTTGTAAAACCCAAAGATCTGGATAATGGGGATGGAGGCTCAGGAAAGTTCTTCGAAGCCGGAGTAGGTTATTATGCTCCGCTTAAAAATAACTTCACCTGGGCGACTTATTTTCTGGCCGGTGCCGGAAGCATGGAAAATCACTTTCCATCCGAAGTCTCTGCCAATCCGGTTCATTCTGGTAACATATCTGCCAATATTTTTCGTTACGGCTTGCAGCCCGTAGTGGGTTATGAATCGAAATATTTCTCCATCGGAGCTTCGTCGCGAATATTGAGCCTCAATTACAACAATATCAAAGGGGATCTCATCTACAAAGGTGAAAATCAGAAACGATATCTGGAAGATAACAGATCAGGATTTCTTCTGGAGCCTGCACTTACCCTGCGAGGGGGTATCGAACCCGTAAAACTACAGATACAGTGGGCCCGAAGCATCAATCTATCCAATACCAGTTTCCGGCAGGAGAATACACTTCTTTCATTGGGACTTCACCTTAGTTTGCGTTGATCAATGCAGAAAGCGGAAAATTGGGCACTTCAATAATATTTCGCATGCTATTTTGCGTCATCACTTGTAAACCATAGAGCATATGCGTAACATTGATTCTTCAAAACTACCTTTTAATATGAAAAAAACCATCGCTTTATCAGTATTGTTCCTGTTTGCACATTGACTTACGGACAGGAAAAGAAAGTTGATTTCCGGATGGGATACGGAGTGGCCACCGTTCCGCAACTTCTGGAAGGCATCTCTACTGCACTTGCTGCAGGTTTGGTACCCGGAGGTTACAGTTCTGTTGAACTGAAAGGCAGTGGCGCCATCTTCGCCACGATACTCTTTGCTCCGGAAAAAAAGTTCTCTTATGGCCTCGATCTGGGCATCGAAAAAACCAAATCAACCTACAACTACAGTAATGGCACCTCCAGTGAGTTGCAAAACAATTGGGTTTCAGCCATGCTCAGAGGAGATCTGAAATACGTAAACAAAAGCGCACTTCAGCTTTATGGCACCCTCTCCGCAGGCGCGTTTGTGCTCAAATCCAAAGGGAGCAGCACCAGTGACTCTGATATGAACATTGCTTTTCAGTTCAGTCCCATTGGCGTAAGACTCGGCAACAACGTCGCACTCTGGGCTGAAGGTGGCTTTGGCTTCCGCGGCTTGCTTAATGCCGGACTTTCAGTAAAGCTCTGAACTATCGTTTTACAAATATCCAGCGGTTTACAAGATTGTCTTTACCTTCTATGACAATCTTGTAAAATCCTGATGGCTTATTGCTGACATCTATCGGGTAACGCTCCTGCCTGAGAGGCACCTCTGCAACAAGTTCATATTCATCTTTCCCTCCGGTTTCAAAGTGATTCGTGGTACTCAGCCAGATCTTTACATTGCCTTTCTCCTGTAATGCCTTCCAGGTAAGATCAAGGGAATTCCTGATGAAATTAAGTCTGGGGTTAACCACGCTCACAGGACCGGTCATGGCAATACCATCCACCTCCTCCAATGTTTCCCTTGGAATCTTCAATCCCATAAAACGGGCAATAGTAGGCATAATATCTACAATCCAGGGTTCATAATATCTGACATAATCATTCAGGATATCCCTGTTACAAACCATCCAGGTACTTCTCTGCCGATCCGTATGCCCTCCATGATTCATTCCGCTTGCCTCATCTCTGCCATGGTCTGTTGTAATGATCAAAAGCCATTCTTCATTGAATTGTTTTTCCCTGAACCTGACAGCGTCATACAGTTTCCCCATTTGTGCATCCAGAATTTCAACGGCTTTGTAATATTCAGGACTGTCTCCATACTTATGACCCAGATCATCGGTATATTCCAGATAAACCCATGACAGATCAGGAGCTGCAGACCTGATTCCTGCTGAAGCTTCCTCTATAACTTTCTCATCAATACGGTTCATGAAAGAACGTTCTTTGTCATGCGGAAACGTCAGTGTGTCAAGCTCGTAGCCGTCTGCATGGTAATCCACAAGGATATTTCCTGCCTCCGGAAGCCCTTCTGCGACAAGCTTGGTTCTGTTATCCAGCCAGCTTGAATACACGGCTGTCTTTTTGGAAGGATCGGATTCCTTCAGCAGCCTGAAAACATTTTTATAATAATAATTTGGTTCTTTAATGGCATTATCCGGGATGTTATGTTTATTGTACCAAACCCCGGTAATCAGGCTGTTGTAACCTACGGCAGAAATCGTAGGGGTTTGGGTATAGCCTCCTTTTTCTCCACCCACGTGCATTCGCACATAACGGCCATCCCTGACAATCCTGTCAATAGCCGGGGTATTCACTTTTTCAATGACATCAGCCGCTATACCGTCTGCAATTACAAAAACTACCTTTCTTGTCTTTGCTTTCTGAGCCTCGGCTCCGCAAAAAGACATGAGCAGGATAAATAGAAAAAGAAATGTTCTCATCTTTATGCTGTATTTCAATATCCCAAAATTAGAGCATTATTATTACCTCATTGTTAAAAAACAGAACAATGTAGATGATGAATATAAATTACTGCCTCAACCCTCTAGTTTTAAGCATTTTACTTTGTTTTTACGATTCATATTTCTAAGTTTAAATAAAAATCCGGGAAAATCATGAAAAAACAACACCTCTATCTATTGATTACCTGCCTGCTATTAACTGCAGCCGCCACCTCATGCGCACCTGAACTCCCTACTACAAACAAATACGGCTTCTTCAGTGGTATCATTCACGGATTGGTTTTCCCCTTTGCGCTCGTTTCCAAGTTATTCAACATGAATTACGGCCTGCATGCTTTCAATAATACCGGGTTCTTTTACTGGCTTGGTTATATTATCGGATTCGGAGCACTGGGAAGCAGCGGAATCTTTGCCGGCAGAAAAAAATAAACGGTTTCATATGCTCCATGGTTCGGCAGGTTTTCAGCCCCACTCGTTTCGTATATAAATAAACTAAAGCTTCATCTAATTGTAAAATATGACTATTTCTTATACAACCTTCCCCTTTTCTTGTATTTATTAATAAATAATTGAATTATTTATAGTTTTTTGCAAAAAATAAAGTCCGGATAAATCTTTAAACGCTTCTGTGAAGTAAATTGTCCGCAATTACTTCAGAAACAAACGTTTACACACGATAAAACTCAGTTTACAGAAGCTGTTTTTACCTACGGTTAAAGAATCTTTTTCTCTGAAATTTCCCGTTCGTTTTGAATCTGAAGTCTGAAACCTGAAGGAGTCAGGCCGTAGGTCTGCAAAAATATTTTCAGATACCTGTTTGACTCATTCCCGATAGGACTGGGTTAAAATGGTTAAAAAATGGACACTCCCCCGGTCTCCGGGGAGAGTGTTTAAAAAAATAACATTAATCCAGGCCGCGATTTACACCTTTTTAACGTTTATCAGAAAGAATCTGCCCGACTCAAAGATATTTCGCTCCTTTTAACTCTTTGAGTTAAAGAGTTAAAAGGTTAAAAGATACACTCCCCCGGCCTCCGGGGAGAGTGTTTTACAGATACATACCCTTTTTATACATTTCTTTCCTTTCCGGTCGTTTAGAAGAATATGCTTAACTTTAGAAAAATTCAGCCCGGATCACCATGAAATTCCGACACTTTATTCTGCTGATATACTTATGTTCTCCCAGCCTGATCATCGCCCAGAATGTTAAAATGATCAGGTTTGATGACCTTGAGAAAATCATTCAGCAGAATGATGATACTCTCAGAGTTGTAAATTTCTGGGCTACGTGGTGTGCCCCCTGTGTAAAGGAGCTTCCTCATTTTGAAAAAATTACGGCCAGTAAGGATGCCGCAAAAATCAAAATACTGCTTGTAAGTATGGATTCTCCATCCACATTTCAGACAAAAGTCATTCCCTTTGTTCAAAAACGCAGACTGAAATCAGAAGTTGTCCTTCTTAATGAGCCTGAACTTGAATCATGGGTTGATAAACTGGTCCCACAGTGGTCCGGAGCTCTACCGATGACACTCTTCTATCACCACAAAACCGGTTTGAGACAAATGGAAGAGAGAGAGCTGAACGAAACTGAGTTATTTTCACTGATCAATCAATATAAACTAAAATAAACATGAAAAGGAACGCTTTAATTTTGACGCTGGCTGTTCTTACAGCCCTCACCGGCATGAGTTTACGACCCTTTGCAGGTTACAGGATCGGAGACATTATACAGGATTTCGAGCTTAAGAACGTAGACGGTAAATCTGTGTCCCTGAAAAACAGGAGCGATGTCAAAGGCTACATTATTACCTTTACCTGCAACACCTGCCCCGTTGCCCAGGCTTACGAAGAAAGGATCATTGCCCTGAATAAAAAATACGAAAGCAGCGGTTATCCTCTCATTGCTATTCAGCCTAATGACCCTTCCAGATCACCGGGTGATTCATTTCAGGCCATGCATCACCGGGCCCGTGACAAAAAATACGGCTTCCCCTACCTGATCGACGATACCCAGGAAACAGCCAGAGCTTTCGGGGCAACAAACACACCTCATACTTTTGTGGTAAAAAAAGAAGGAGATAAATTCAGACTGGTGTATGCGGGCGCCATTGATAACAATCAGGGAGATGCCGGCTCCGCCACAAAAAAATACATTGAAAGTGCAATCGACGAATTGATAGCCGGAAAGGAGGTCTCCAATGCCTCTGTAAGAGCTGTTGGCTGCGGAATCAAATGGAAAGCGCAATAAATTGATTTCTGAAGGCTGCCGGACATGTTTACCGGCAGCTTTTTTGTATATTGCCCGGATTCGCCGGAACATTGGCCAAAGTCAGTAGTCTTCCTTGAAGCCTGACCGTTTCCGGCAGGATTTTACAAGAAAACTACTTAGTAACACCAGCATGAAAGTAATTCCTCTTAGCAGACCACTCTATTTGGGACTGGAGCCCCGCGGTCGCAAGATCAGACTTGTTATTCTGAACGAAAACGAAGAAGTAGCCTGTCGGATGGAATCTTTTGGTAAACTGAAAACTTTCGCCTCAACACCCTCTGGCCAGATATTCAAGGGCCGGTTACAACTCTGTCTTGAGGAAGAAAAAATCTTCGTAATCCTAAAGGATGAGATCACAGGCAGCCTTTCTGTAACGGCTTTCAGAAACGCCCTTTCAGAGATGAAGCACCTGGCTGAATGATCTTCCTACTTATTTTTCAGGGTCTGCTGAGGCAATGGTACAAAATCCGTTTCCCCTTTAATTTTTGGGAATGACTGGTTGAGCCATTTTTCTTTAGCCTCTTCAATCAGTTCTTTACGGCTCGAAACAAAATTCCAGTAAATATGTCGTTCTTCAGGAAAGGGTTCCCCTCCGAAAATATAAACGGTAGCACCCGCCTGCATCACAAATTCACAGAGTGTGCTGTCCTTTGAAACCAGTATCTTTCTTGATTCATACAGATAGCCTTCGCTTTCAATTCCCCCTTCCAGAATATAAAGCGCCGACTCTCCGAAAAGAACATCCCCGAGCCGCACGGTCTGCCGTTCAGTGCTTTTTAACTCCAGCAGAAACAGATCACTGTAAACTGGAACCGGTGATTTTTTTCCGGAAACAGAGCCGGCAATCAGTTTATAATGAATCCCTCCTTCTGTCCAGGAAGGGATTTCCTGTTCCTCAGCATGAAAAAAGGACGACTCGGCCTCCTCAAGTGCCTTAGGCAAAGCCACCCAGATCTGAAGTCCATGCAGTGTATTGCCTGAATTCCTGAGACGATCGGGAGTTCTTTCTGAATGGACTATACCCTTTCCTGCTGTCATCCAGTTTACTTCCCCCGGCCTGATCTCCATTTCCGTTCCAAGACTGTCTCTGTGCATAATACTCCCTTCAAAGAGATAAGTAAGAGTTGATAAGCCGATATGAGGGTGTGGTGGCACATCTATACCCTCCTCTTCTGTCATACTGGCGGGTCCCATGTGATCGATAAAAATAAAAGGCCCTACCATTCTCTTTTCCCTGAATGGCAATAACCTGCCCACCATAAATTTTCCGATATGATGGGGTCTCTCCTCAATGATCAGCTGGATATTCGACATAATTACTATTTAATGGATTTCAAAGATAAAGATTAATGGCTTTCCGAAAAGAAATTAACGGACAAATTCCGGAAAGGTCTCTTCTTACTTTTCCGGGGTGAAACCAGCCTCCCCGAATTAAAACGAAAACCTTTTGATTATCACCCCGAAAAAATGTAGGTTTGAAACCTTCAGGCTTTATCAATGCTGATCAGGAACATAAGCCTGGAAACAAATTTCACCTTAAAAAACACATTTGATTTCTTATGATACGGCATTCCGTTATTTTAAAACTCATGCCCGATGCGGATACTGCGGCATTCTTCAATGAAGTAAACAAACTCTCTTCTGTCCCCGGCGTGAAGAAGTTTGAAATCCTCCGGGAGATTAGTCCTAAAAACCCCTATGAATATGGCATAAGCATGGAGTTTACAGATCAGTCTGCTTATGATAACTACTCAGGGCACCCCGACCATGTCAGATTTGTAGAGGATATCTGGGTGAATACAGTATCTGAATTTCTTGAAATTGACTATCTCATTCCTGATTGACACCATGACAACTTCTGAATTCTTACAGGATAACACCTTCTCCAGGGTATGGCTCCCTGAAAACACCGTAAACGGAATGATTGCTCTGGTACATGGCCTTGGCGAGCACAGCGGGCGTTATGCACATCTTGCTGCATCTTTTACCTCCGCCGGTTATGGCATTGTAGCTATTGACACGTGGGGTCATGGCCTTACACCGGGGATTCGCGGACATGCCCCTTCTATGGAATCTTACCTTGATCAGGTTGACCTTTTGCTGGCCAAAGCGGAAGAAATTGCCCCGGGCAAGGCCGTATTCCTGTATGGCCACAGCATGGGAGGCTGCCTTGTTCTGAATCACCTTTTCAGACGTAACCCCCGCATTGCCGGACTTATTGCTACCTCCCCTGCCATCAGGCCCGGATTCAAACCCGGCCGTTTGCTCTTGTTCATCGGCAGAATAGGCCGTGCACTTGCCCCCTCATTCACTCAGCCTAACAGCCTCAATCTTAATAATCTGTCTCATGATCCCGAAGTAATCCGGATGTATAAATCTGATCCGCTTGTACATAACAAGGTATCAGGGGTTGTGGGTCTCGGCATCATCGAATGGGGTGAATGGCTCCTCCAAAACATTACGGATACCCGGGTACCCATACTCCTGATGCACGGTACAGAAGACCAGCTGACAAGTTGGGAAGCCTCCCGCACCTTTGCCGGGAAATTAAAAGGTGATGTAACTTTTAAGAGCTGGGAAGGCTTGTTTCATGAACTTCACAACGAATTTCAAAAAGATGAAATCATGGAGTTTACCAAGAAATGGGTCACAAAAAACACGAACGGATAAGCCTGTTGACCGTTAAATCAAAATGCCTTGAGTATATACTGATAAGTTTGTAAGTTTGATAAGCCTCAGACCAGAATGATCATTCTGTATCAACCTGAGAATTAAGCTTTTAATTTCGCCACAGTTCTCCTGAAATGGTGCTGTAAAATTCTTGTGCCACCCCTGAAGCCTATTCTTCAGGTCAGTTTTTCTATGGCCTTTTCAAACCTTTAAACTTATACTAAAATGAAAAATCTCCTTTTCTTCGCCTTGATCATCCTGTTTTATTCCTGTTGCAGTCATTCTGAAACCATTGCAGATAAGGACAAACCTCACTGCAGGGAGTGTGTCGATGTAAAATTGCCTGTATTCAATGGCGATAGCAGCACCAAATCCAAATCAACCGCTAACATTGCAGTAGATTCTTCTACCAAAGTAATTGAAACAGCGACCACATTCGAACTGCAATCGAAAATCAACTGCCGCCACAATGGAGGAAACAACTCTGCATGGGATGCAAAGGCTATAGTGATATTGCCGGCGGAATCCCGCCTGCTCGATTATTACTGCACCCTCAACGGAAGTAAAGAAAACTGCCGGTCCTGCCTCGTCTGGGGAAATTTTGCCGATTCCGATCCGAACGTTACCAGTGGATATCTTGAATTTTCTGTTCGTACCTTAGAAAGAATGCAGGCAGGTGATACCGGTGGGGATGATTTCAGAATTTATGTAAAAACTTCTAAATCCTCAGAAACATCAGAAGCCAATTTCGCTGTTTTTGCCATGAGCAATATCCCGGATGAAGTCCTCTGTGATAACTATTGGTTCTGGAAACAGGGAGCCTATTGCCAGCCTGCAACAATACTCAAAAAATAAAACAACGTAACGAATAAACCGCCGGAGAAGTGAAGAACTGAAATGGCGGTTTATCTACCTTGATCAGAAGTAGTAAAAAACATTGAGACCGACTCCCCTCAAGCCAAAATAAGGTACTTTTTTCACAGAACGGATATCAGCCTGCTCATCTCCGACTGATACTCCATACAGGTTTTGATCCAGTTTAAACCGCTCTATTACACTCTGACGGATATAGGCTTTCTCTTCATCATTCAATTCACCCAGCATTGAACTGTTGGCTTCTGCGTACACTTTCCTGGCTTTGCCAAAATGAGGGCCAATGAGCACAAAATCAAGCCCTACCCTGTTCCAACGGAATTGTTTTCCGACAAGTACCCCGCCGGACATGGTACGGATATCAAAGTCTATCGGCGATACAAACTCAAAGGTCTGCCCCCTGTACATACCCATCAGGGAAGCAGGAACCATCATATCAAAGTATTCCATCTGCCCGAAAACTGACATAAAAAATCTTGAAGGCTTGTTTCCGAAATAATACCTCAGTTCAGGAGAAAATCCCTTGACACCGATTTTAGCCTGGTCGATAAAAATATACTGAAAATCAACACCTGTGATGCCCAGTCCGTATTTCTTGGCTACATTATCCAGCGTCCCTGAAAATAGAAAATCCGACTTTTCACGATAAAACCCGGTTACGTTAAGGGCCAGATGGTCTGTAAGCCGCTTCTCATACTGCAATGAATAAATACGTGTTGCAGCAGCGGTAAGATTCGTTTTGAGTGCATTGCTGTAGTTTTTCCGGTATTGTCCGAAAATATAGGTACTGTTGTGCGACAAAAACAAAAGGATAAGAAGTGTCCTGAATTTCATCAATATATTCTTTTTAAAACCTTATCAAGACAATCAAGATGCTCATCTCCGAAATCCAGATGGGTAACCATTCTGACCAGGCCTTTCCCAAAAGTTACCAGGTGGACATCCTTACTGCTCATCATAGAAACGAAATCTACAGGTGAAATCTTTTCTTCCGGTTCAAAAATTATAATGTTGGTGTCAATAGGAAAAACACTTTTTATATACGGTTTATCTTGCAGCATCTGTCCGATCTGCCTTGCCCTGAGATGATCCTCCCTCAGCCGTCCGACATGATGATCAAGAGCATAACTACCCGCCGCGGCCAGAAATCCCGCCTGACGCCAGCCCCCGCCCATAGCTTTGCGAAAACGCCGGGCTTTATCTATAAAAGACTTACTGCCTAAAAGCAATGAACCCACCGGACAACCAAGCCCTTTGGAAAGACAAATCGAAATGCTGTCAAAAATTTCTCCATATTGCTGTGCGCGCTCTCCGGTTTCAACCAGAGCATTAAAAAGCCTTGCCCCGTCCAGATGAAAAGAGAGGTCATGGCGGCCGCAAACTTCAGCAATGGCCTCTATATCTTTAAAATCATAAAAAGCTCCGCCACCCTTGTTCATCGTATTTTCAAGAGATACCATAGCGCTCAGCGGCAGATGAATATCTTCGGGATTGTTTACCGCCTCCTCCACCTGGGTAGCATTGAGCCGGCCTCGGTGGCCTTGCAGTAACTTAACAGAAGCAAGCGAATTGGAAGCTACCCCCCCTCCTTCATAAAGATAAATATGAGAAAGTTCATCGCAGATAACTTCCGTTCCGGGCCGGGTATGTACTTTTATGGCAAGCTGGTTGGTCATTGTTCCGGAAGCACAGAAAAGGGCGGCTTCTTTTCCGAAAAGGGTGGCGGCTTTTTCTTCAAGTTCAGTTACTGAAGGATCATCTCCGAAAACATCATCTCCCACACGGGCCTCCATCATAGCAGCAAGCATACCGGCGGTAGGCCGGGTCACCGTATCGCTTCTTAAGTCAATTCTCATCAGGGTAGTCTGTAATAAAATCCAAAAGTAAGAACTTATCTATAATTTTCTTATTTTTGAAATACTTTGACAAACAAATTACTATTATGGCAGGGTATACCTTAACAATCAACCGTAAAAAAATTAAAATTGAAGCCGAGCCTGACATGCCCCTCCTCTGGGTCATCAGGGATGTCGCCGGACTGAAAGGCACAAAATTCGGCTGCGGAATGGCTCAATGTGGCGCGTGTACGATACACCTTGACGGACAGGCCGTCAGATCCTGCCAGATCCCGGTTTCAAGCCTGAACAAAAAATCAACGGTTGTAACCATAGAGGGACTGGAAACCAATGGTAAACTGCACGCCCTCCAGGAGGCCTGGATTGAAGAACAAGTACCGCAATGCGGTTATTGTCAATCGGGGCAGATCATGTCAGCTCTCTCTTTGCTTCAATCTAATCCGGATCCGAAAGATGAAGAGATCAGCAGCTACATGAGCGGTAACCTTTGCCGTTGCGGCACCTATGAGCGCATCAACAGGGCCATTAAAAAAGCGGCCAAAAGTATCAAGGCCTGACATTCCAACTCTAAACTGCAAACCTCATGAGTAATAATATTCAAAGAAGAAATTTCCTCAAAAGTCTGGGAATGGCCGGAATAGGTCTGGGTATCGGACTCGATAACCTTTCTGCGGCACCTTCTCTCAAAAAAATTGAACCTGCTTTCTTTTCTCTTGAGATCAATCCGTTCATCATTATTGACAATACGGGTAAAATCACCCTTGTAAACAGCCGGCCCGATATGGGGCAGGGCTCTACTCAGGCTGTACCTTCGCTTCTGGCAGAAGAACTGGAAGTTTCGCTGGATCAGGTCACTATCGTTCAGTCCGACGGAAGAAGCAAATACGGGAGTCAGCTCTCAGGAGGGAGCAGTTCGGTGCGCGGCCTTTGGGAACCTTTACGCAAAGCCGGTGCTGCTGCACGTGAACTTCTGATCAAAGCAGCAGCTGAAAAATGGAAAGTACCTGCTGGTGAATGCTATGCAGAAAGCGGAAAAATCCACCATAAGCCCACAGGCAGAAGTTTTGGGTACGGAGAACTTTCAGACCTTGCCGCCACTTTTGAAGTACCCGCTAATCCTGCCCTTAAAAAACCTGAAGACTTTAAAATTCTCGGAAAGTACAATCCGAGGCTGGATGTACCAGACAGGGTAAGCGGCAAAGCCGTTTACGGGATTGACATTGAAGTACCGGATATGGTGTATGCACGGATGGTACATTCTCCGGGAATACACGACAGCCTTGTAGGTTTTGACGACACCGAAACCAGAAAAATAAAAGGGGTTCTCGACGTTTTCAGATCGGAAAGAGCCATGCCCCACACTAAAACCGATGCCGTGGCCGTAGTGGCGGCCAACTATTGGGCGGCCCACAAGGGTGCAATGGCCCTGAAGGTGGAATGGCAGAAAAGTAATGATCTGAAATTACAGAATTCTGCAGATTATTTTGCAGAAATGTACAGGGAAGCCGGGGGAACAGGTATCAACCATGAAGAAACCGGAGACTTTGACGCGATCTTTAAAAACAGCGATAACAAGCTTGAAGCGATCTATGAGACTCCGTTTCTTGCCCATGCTCCCATAGAACCTGAAAACGCCACTGTCCATGTAAAAGACGATGGCACAGTAGAAATATGGGCGCCGGTTCAGGGGCCTGACGGTACCCTCTCCGATGTTTCCCGGTATCTTGGAATACCTCCGGAGAAAATCAAGGTAAATGTAACGTTGCTGGGCGGTGCTTTCGGCCGCAAAGCCTATCTGGACTTTGTGCTGGAAGCCTGTGATATTTCCCGTAAAATAAAAAAACCGGTCAAGCTGATCTGGTCACGCGAAGACGACATCAGCCAGGGCCCTTACAGACCCGCCATGCTGAGCAAAATGCGCGGAGTACTTTCTCCTCAGGGAGCCCCTGAAGCGCTTCACCATCACGCCATCGGAGAATCGATCATGGGACAGGTATTCAGAGGATTAAAACCTACACAGGCCGACCCGTGGCTGGGAGAAGAACTGAGCCAGAAAAATCACAATTATGCCTTCCCGGTGCATAAAATGTCTTATACACGGGTAAAAACTTCCATCCCTATTGTATGGTGGAGATCTGTTTATGCCTCTAATTTCGGCTGGGGACAGGAATGCTTTGTTGATGAGTTAGCCCATAAAGCGGGTAAAGACCCTATACAGTTCCGTCTTGGCCTGCTTGGTGACGCCCCCCGCTTCAGAAATGTACTGGAGACACTGGCTGAAAAAGCAGCGTGGGACAAACCCCTTCCCGCAGGAAAAGCCAGAGGAATTGCGGTGTTCAGGTCATTTGATTCCATCTCTGCTGCATGTATTTTTGTCTCAAAAAACGAAAATAGCATAAAAGTGGACAAAGTCATCTCTGTCATTGACTGCGGTATGTTTGTCAACCCCGATAACGTAAAAGCCCAGACTGAAGGTAATATCGTCATGGGATTGTCTGCTGCTGTCAAAGGAGGGATTACATTTGAAAATGACAGCTGTGTACAAAGCAACTTCCATGATTACCAAGTTCTGAGAAACAATGAAATGCCCGCCATGGAAACCTGGCCGGTCATCAATCATGAAAAACCGGGAGGAGTAGGTGAACCGGGGCTGCCACCCATTGCACCTGCACTGGGAAATGCCATATTTGCCCTTACCGGAAAAAGAATCAGGAAATTACCGCTTGACCTCGATAATATCGGATAATTACAGCGAAAGAATAATCACGATTGCGACCAGGAAAAACAGGATAATTTCAAAATTCTGAATTATTCCTTTGCTTAACTTAACCATTTTAATTTAGACTTTAGACTTAACAGATATCAACAAAAATAACACCATTAAATAAGTATTTCAAAATATTTTTCATTTTTTGGTAAAAATTTATTATGCTATTTAACGAAAGGTATCAAAAGTCTTAATTTGATCCTTAAGCAGAAAATAATACTGCAGATATGCATCTGTTTATTAATTTTGCAGCTCAATCAAATTTCCGTTTAAATTCATGTCAAAGGTTTTAATTATTGGTGCAGGCGGTGTTGGAACGGTAGTGGCTCATAAATGCGCTCTGAATTCCGGAGTATTTACAGGCATTATGCTGGCCAGCCGTACGAAATCCAAATGCGACAAAATCGCGGCCGATATCAGGGAAATGCATAATGTCTCCATCGAAACCGCGCAGGTAGATGCCGATAACGTTCCTGAACTTGTACGCCTGATCAAAAGTTTCGGTCCCGTACTGGTCATCAATGTCGCACTTCCTTATCAGGACCTCACCATTATGGATGCTTGTCTTGAAACAGGCGTTCATTACCTTGATACCGCCAACTATGAACCCAAAGACGTTGCAAAGTTTGAATACAGCTGGCAATGGGCCTATCAGGAAAGGTTCCGTGAAGCCGGACTTATGGCCCTTCTGGGATGTGGATTTGATCCCGGCGTAACTCAGGTATTCACTGCATATGCCAACAAGCACTATTTCGATGAAATGCATTACCTGGACATCATCGATTGCAACGCCGGTGATCACGGCAAAGCCTTCGCCACCAATTTCAATCCTGAAATCAATATCCGTGAAATTACACAGCCCGGAAGATACTGGGAAAACGGAGAATGGGTCGAAATTCCGGCGATGTCCGTGCACAAGCCCATTGATTATCCCGGCATAGGCCCGAAAGAATCTTATGTACTCTATCATGAAGAGCTGGAATCTCTTGTAAAGAACTTCCCGACCCTCAAAAGAGCGCGATTCTGGATGACATTTGGCCAGGCTTACATCACCCATCTTCAGGTACTCGAGAATGTGGGCATGACCAGTATTGCGCCCATCAAATTCCAGGGCATGGACATTGTCCCTCTTGAATTTCTGAAAGCTGTACTTCCCCCACCGGACTCTCTCGGAGAAAACTACACCGGGCAGACCTCCATCGGTTGCCAGATCAAAGGAATTAAGGATGGCAAAGACAGGACATATTATGTATGGAACAACTGCGATCATGCAGAAGCCTATAAGGAAGTGCGCTCTCAGGCTGTTTCATATACTACGGGCGTTCCGGCCATGATCGGTGCCATGCTGATGCTCACCAACCCCGAGTGGCTTAAGCCGGGTGTGTATAATGTGGAAGAACTGAATCCGGATCCTTTCATGGACCTGCTCAACCTTCATGGCCTACCCTGGAATGAGAAAATCGACATTGAGCTTCCTCATGAATATTAAAATCGGACTGTGACTCAGTGGAATGTTCATTTATTCTTCTGAGCCGGAAGAATCGAGTAGGAGGAAAATGAAAGTTTTCCTCCTTTCATTTTCCGTCCTCTCACA